>Ga0184612_10001256_pt1 | contig 12234 bp, 11 predicted proteins | sample PLM3_60_coex_FD_133163 | JGI IMG/M metagenome (GOLD analysis project Ga0184612, IMG submission 133163) | Groundwater sediment microbial communities from an aquifer in East River, Colorado, USA - PLM3_60_coex | ecosystem: Environmental > Terrestrial > Soil > Riparian zone | place: USA: East...
ATTTGACCAAGCGCGGCATCCTCATCGGCGTCTACAACTACCTGCAGGACGCCCAGGCGTTCAATGCCCTGTCGCCCGCGCAGCGCGAGAGCCGTGCCCTCGAGGTCGGCCGAGCCGTCCACGGTGCGGCGTATCTGGATGAATTCGAGACCTCGTTCTCAGCACAGTGGAGTCGCATCCGTTACACCGAAGGGGGTTGGATCGTGTGGCCGGACCGCGGCGGGCCGGCAGGCGCAACGTATCGGCGGCTCCAGCGCGCGCACGGCCGCCTCTACTTCGCCGGCGACCACATGAGCTACGTGACCTCCTGGCAGCACGGAGCGTTCGAGTCGGCGCGGCTGGCTGTCATGCAGCTGCACGACCGCGCGCTGTCGGCAACGAGGTAACCGATGCCGATGGGCCGATCCGCTGCGATGGCTGCTGGCGTTGTCGTCGTGGGTCTCGCCGTGATCATCGGGTTCTCCCTGACTCAGCCGGTCGAGCTGCCCAGCCGGCTCGTCGCCAGCGTGCCGCAACTTCTTTCAGAGCCCGCCGGCGCGCTGGGAGGCGACCTGGTGCTGGAGCCTAACGGGCTGCGAATAGTGGCCTTCGGTGAGAGCGAGGCCGCGGCCATGGCCACGCTGACCGAATCGCTCGGGACGCCGGTGGAGGATGCGCCGCAGCCATGCGATTCGGAGACGGATCTCGTCCGCTGGGTTCGCTGGGGGAACCTGAGCGCCGCCTTCCCGGATGGCCAATTCGGCGGTTACGTCATCGGCGTCTACGTTCCACCCGATAGCCCTGAGCTGCGGATCGAGACCGCCGACGGTGCGTCACTCCGCGACAGCGTGGACGAGCTGACCGCCGTCTACGGGAATCGGCTGGCCTGGACCGGTCAGGAAGAGACCGGCTTCTCGGAACCCATCGACGCCTTCGGGATCGACGGCTTCGACATCGACAACCCGACGCCCACCGGAATGGGCGGATACGTGGAGGGAGGCCGGGAAGACGGCCACGTGATCACCTTCTTCGCCGGACAGCCCTGCGGCCCGCGCTGAGGATGCTGCCCTCTCGACCGCCACTGACAGACTTGGCCTATGCGCTTGGCGGCGACGCCTCAGGCTCGCATGTCAGACTGGCCGTCATGGCGGGCAGTAACGAACGGACCTCCGACTCGGTGGACTGGACGGGACTCGGAGCCGCGTTGATCACGATCGGGTTGTGGTCGTCGGCGTTCGTGGGGATTCGGGCCGCGGGCGAGGACATCTCGCCCGGCCCTCTGGCCTTCGGCCGGCTGCTGATCGGTGCCGTGGTCCTTGGGACGCTCGCGATGGTGCGGCGCGGTCCGCTGCCGCGAGGCCGAGACCTGGCGCTGGTCATCGGTACCGGGGTCATCTGGTTCGCCGGCTACAACCTGTCCCTCAACGCAGCCGAGCGGGTCGTGGACGCCGGGACCGCGGCCATGCTTGTCTTTATCGGTCCGTTGTTCGTCATCCTCCTTGCGGGCGTGTTTCTGGGGGAGGGATTCCCGAGGCGAGTCGTGCTCGGGGCGGCAGTGGCCTTTGCCGGGATCCTCATCATCGGGCTGGCAGTGGCCGGCGCGGATGGCGGTCCGGACCCGACGTGGGGAATCGTGCTGTGCCTGATCGCGGCATTGACTGCCGCCATTGGGGTGACCCTCGAGAAGCCGGTCCTGGGGCGGATTTCGGCGCTGAACGTCACGGCCCTGGCCTGTGCCGTCGGGGCCATCGTGACCGCGCCGTTTGCTCCATCCCTCGCGTCGGAGCTGGCGGTCGCCGCGCCGGAGTCTGTTGGCTGGCTCGTCTACCTGGGAATCTTTCCCACCTCGATTGCGTTCACGACCTGGGCCTTCGCCTTGAACCGGACGACGGCCGGCCGGCTGGCGACGACGATGTACCTCATTCCGGCAACCACCATCTTCCTGGCGTGGGCCATCCTCGGTGAGGTGCCTCCGGTGGTGGGCATCGTGGGCGGTGCGCTCTCCATTGCTGGAGTGGTCATCGCCCAGAGCCGGGCAGCGCCCGCGCCGGAGGTCTCGCAGGAGGCCGGATGATCTGGCTGCGGGTCATTGGGACCGTCCTGATCCTGGTCGAACCGTGGCTCTCTCAGCTCGAGTATCTCGGGTCGGTCCTCGAAGACCTTGGGTACCAGGTTTCGATCGACAGGACCGATGCTCTGGGTCCGGATTTCCAGGGCTGGGGCCCCCACAATCAGATCTCGCTCAACGGGTGGGGGCCCGACTGGTTGTCAGCGAGCAACTTCCTCGGCCTTTTCACGTGCGGCGGGGACACGATAAGCGTCATCAACCATTGCGATCCGGATTTCGACGCTGCCTTCAACCACGCGCGGGAATTGCAGGCGACAGATCCGGCGGCCGCGTCGATCGAGTGGGCGGCACTCGATCAGCGAGGGGTTGATCTGGCGCTCCTGGCGCCTCTGCACAACGCCGGCGCCGACTTCGTATCCGAACGCGTAGACAACTACCAGCTCACTCCGATGGGCTTTGTCCTCTTCGACCAGATGTGGGTCCAGTAGCCGGCGCCTAGGTAAGCGATCCCCAGGACCAAAGTTGCGTGGTTCCACGGATGCGAGGGCCAAACCGACAGGCCTACGGTCCCCCTGCGAACAAGCAGCAAGGAGATCGCAGTGAATCGCACCCTGGCAGCGGCGGCCGTTGGCCTCGCGCTCGTCCTCGCGGCCTGCACAACCGCCGAGGGTCCGGCCGCATCCACGGGGGAACAGCCACCCGCCTCGGCGGGAGGGCTGCCCGCCTCGAGCGGCGGTGAGCCCGGATCCGGCGAGGAGGGCGTCGAAGGCAGCCTCACCACGTCAGGACTGTATGACGCGAGCTGGTCCTGGCAGGCTGGCAATAACTGGGATATCGGTGACATCGGCTCCATAACGTTGACGTCGGACAAGGGCACGTTTAGCAGCATTACGGTCAAGCGAGATGGCAGCATTTCATTCGGGAGCGCGGCGCCGGAGCTGACCGCGGGTCTATACGAAGGAACCGGCGCGCAGGTGACGCTCGGCACGGGCCTTCCCGAGGGTTACGTGTGTAGCTTCACCCTGGACAACGATCTCACCGGCACCGACAACTCAGTCCTCCACATCGAGGGCACGCTGACCTTCCATTCGAACGACGAGTTCACCTACTGCTGACCTGAGCCCTACCGCGTCGGGGACGCGGACGAGAGAGGGCCGATCGGAGCCACCCGCCGCGCCTCCGCTACCATCGTGTGGAGGAGGCGCAGCCCATGACCGGGGCGCTGGTGGTCGGCCGCGAGGCGGAACGCAAGGCGATCGACGCGTGGCTTGACGCGGACCGCCCGGCGTCGTTGCTGATCGACGGCGAAGCCGGCATCGGCAAGAGCACGCTGTGGTCGTATGCCGTTGACCGAGCTGCGGAACGCGGGGACCGCGTGCTGGCGTGGCAGGCGAGCATCGCGGAGCGCGAGCTGGCGTTCGCCGCTCTGACCGAACTCTTTGACGTGCCAGGGGTCATCTCGTTGCTGGATCGCGTGCCAGACCCACGGCGGCGCGCCCTGGAGACCGCGATCGGTCGGGCCGGTCCGGAGCAGCATCGGCCGGAGCCGAGCCTGGTGGGGCTGGCCGTGGCTGACGTCTTGCAGATCCTCGCGTCCGAGCGCCCCGTCATGGTCGCCATCGACGACGTGCAGTGGACCGACCCGGCGAGCGAGCAGGCCCTGGCCTTCGCCGCTCGGCGTGTCCGGACGGAGCCGGTCGGGTTCCTCCTCGCCCGGCGAACCGGTGCGCCCGAAAGCGGCGCAGCCGATCTCATCTCTGCGGCCGTCGATCGCCGCGAAGGGATCGATGTCGGACCACTCTCCGTGGGAGCGCTTGGCCGCCTGATCCATGAGCGGTTGGGGGTGGCGCATCCCCGGCCCCTGCTCGTTCGCCTCCACGACGCCTGTTCCGGCAACCCCTTCCTCGCCCTGGAGATCAGCCGCTCGCTGCAGGCCCGTGGGATGGAGCCGGCCCTGGGTGAGCCCTTCCCCGTTCCACCCCAGGCCGAGCCGGCCGTCCGAGACCACCTCGCGGAGCTTAGCCGGGACGCCCGACGGAGCGTCGTCATCGTGGCGATGTCGGCCGCTCCGACCCTGGCCCTCGTCGAGCGGATCCTCGGTGACGGTGGCGGGCGGGCGGTCGACGAGGCATGCGAGTTGGGTGTCCTGGTCGCCGACGGCGGGCGCCTTCGGCCGTCGCATCCACTCTTCGCCTCAATCGCCTACGCCGATGCTCCGCCAGGCGAACGACGGGGACTGCGGCGGGCACTGGCCGAGATCGCGGACGACCCCGTCGAGCGGGCCATCCACCTGGCGGCAACTGTCGACGGGCCGGACGCGGGTGTGGCTGAGGCACTGGCAGCCGCGGGCAGAATCGCCTCTGGCCGGGGCGCACCCGCCATTGCCGCCGACCTGCTGGAGCGCTCAGCCCATCACGCCGTGGGGGTTGAGCAGCGGAGCCTCTCTCTTATCGAGGCGGCGGATGCGGCCGTCGCCGCCGGCGACCCCGATCGAGCCGCGACCAGCCTCCAGGCGGTGTTGGATGCCGTCCCGCACGGGCCTCGCCGGGCGGAGGCGCTTCTTGCGCTGGGCGAGGTGGTCTACCTCGAGGATCCGAACGAGGCCCTTCTGCTCCTCGTATCGGCCCTGGATCACACCGATGACGACCCTCTGCTTGAGGCGAGGGTTCACTCCCACATTGCGGGCATGGCCGACATGGATCCCGGGGCTGCGCGAGCGAGTGCCTTGGCCGCGGTGGAGATCCTCGAACGACCCGGTGTTGAGCCAGGGCAGGACCACCTGGCCTGCGCCCTGCTCGATCGGGCCTTTCACTGGCTGATCGTCTGCGAGAAGGTGGCCTCGGACGACATCGATCGCGGCATCGGCCTGCGGACCCGCACCGGAGATTCGTTCGTCTCTCGGCGGGCACAGGAGGTCGCCCACCGCTGCCTCTTCCACCTGGGCCGACTCAGCGACGCGATCGCACTGGACCGAGCGGAGTACCGGCGGCTCACCGATCGAGGACAGGTGGGCCTCCTCCCGCCGATCATCCAGTCGCTTACGGCGCTTCATCTCATGACCGGTGACTGGGAGGCCGCCCGGCGCTACGCCCGGGAATTGAAAGACCTGGTGGAGCAGGGTGAGGAAGCCTGGCGGGAACGGGCGGTAACCGTGGATGCTCATATCGCCGCTTGGGCCGGCGACCTGGGGACTGCCCGCGCGTTGGGGGTGCCGGCCCTGACCAGGCAGGAGGCGAGCGGGGACCTCTGGGAGGCGACGATCTTCTGCGCGCTGCTGGGGTTTGTCGAGATCTCCGGACCCGACCCCGTCGCTGCTCTGCGGTATCTGACCCGGGCGCTCCAACACGCAGATGCGCTCGAGGTCGCCCTTCCATCCCAGTTTGGGTTTCTCGGCGACCTGGTCGAGGCGGCGGTGCTGTCTGGGGAGATCGAGCTCGCAGAAGGGGTGCTGCGCGACCGCCTCGAGGAGCCGGCGAAGCGCGTGGCCCTGCCGTGGATCCTCGCCATGGCCGCGCGAGGTCGTGGCCTCGTGGCTGCGGCGCGAGGAGAGCTCGACGACGCACTCTCGCACCTCAACAGGGCCGAGGAACTCTTCCGCGAATCGCTGCCGATGCCGTTCGAACGCGCCCGGACATTGCTCGCCCGCGGCCAGGTCCAGCGGCGGGCTGGTCACCGTCGCGCCGCCCGTGAGGACGTGGGCGCGGCGCTCGCTGTCTTCCGGTCCCTCGGCGCGAGGGCCTGGGCCAGCCGGGCGACCGATGAGCTCGGGCGCATCGGAGGACGAACAGCTGGTGGATCCGCCCTGACCGTGTCCGAACGCGTGGTGGCCGAGCTGGCGGCGGCCGGACGGTCAAACAGGGAGATCGCGGCGGAGCTCGTCGTCTCCGTCCGGACTGTCGAAAGCCAGCTGTCCGCCGCTTATCGGAAGCTCGACATCCAGTCTCGTGGCCAGCTGCCCGCCGCCCTGGCCGTCTCGAGGGGCGCGACCCCCGGTTAGCCCGCCTGGGCCCCTCATCTTTCCGTGGTTCCACGGATGCGACGGGTGCGACCCGCCGCCTACGGTGGGTGGGTGGCCAAGGCAAAGCGGCGATTCTTCCTGGTCGAGCGATACATCCCGTCGATCAGCTCCAGCTCGGTCAAGTCCGCCGCACGCCGTCTCGCTGAAACGTCGGATGGCTCGGCCCGCCACCTGATCACGCTGCTGGTGGCCGACGAGGAGACCTGTCTGTCTGTCTTCGAAGCGGCGGACGCCCAGGCCGTGGAAACCGCCAACCAGCAGGCGCACTTTGGGCTCGACCGGATCGTCGAGATCGAGCTGTTTCGCGCCTCTGGTCGTCTGCCGAGCGGCGGACGAGCCGAGTCATCTGAACCGAAGGAGTAATTTGCCATGAGACGCGCGCTGATCCTGTCCCTGTTCATCGGCCTCCTGGTGGCCTGCTCGACCTCGCCAGCGGCAGAATCCGAAGGAGGGGGTGTGCCCGCGGCCGCGAGCCAGCCGGAGTCGGCCGGCGGCGGCGGAGGCTCGGACCTCGTCGCAGCGGCATTGGCGATCACCGATGTCTGTACCGTCCTGCCGACCGACCTCGTTGCCGAGATCGTGCCCGACGGCGGGCCACCGGAAGGTGAGCAGTTCCCCCCGCGCTGCTCGGTCTACGGCAGCACGTCAGTCGTGCAAATCACCCTCAGTCCATACGATGCGGTTGACCCACTCGATCCGGCCGAAACGGTCTCCGGACTCGGCACCACGGCCTATCTCCAGCGCGCGGACGCCCAGCACGGCTACATCAAGGTGATCCTCTCCCCTGACGCCGGCGCACTGTACGTCGAGGTCGTCAGCGACAACGAGAGGGACCCGGGGGAAGACGCGATCGCCGTTGCCGAGGCGGTGCTCGCGATGCTCCTGTGACCTCGCGAGCCGGCCCACCAGTGGCGGCCGGCCTGGCACTCCTGCTCGTGGCCGGTTGTGGCTTGACACCATCGCCCTCAGCCCAGAGGCCACCCGCCGCCGAGCCATTCACAACGGCTGACGTCGAGGAGGCGGTCGAAGATCTCGCACAGCTCGGCATCGAAACCCGGGTGCGGCCATCGGATCCCGCCCCGATCACGGCCGTTTCAGGCAATCCATCGCCTGTCCGCCTGCTCCGGCTCCAGGTCCGCAACCTCGCTCTCGAGCGGGCGGCCGGCGCCGGCACGCGCGGCGTCGACCTCGACGGGCTGAGCGCCGCTGCCGGGGGTGGCCCGGTCAGTGCGCTCGTCGCCGGGTGGGTCGCGTCGGGTTCGACCCCCGCGGCCCGGTGGGCCGCCTCGCTCCTCGGCCAGCAGGCGCCGGCCGACCCCGCGGCCCGGGTCTTCCCGACCCTCGCCCTGGTCGCCTTCGTCGCGGACGCCAGCGTCGGCACCGGCCAGACGTCGAATGGCACGGAGGGAGCGGTCAGCGCTCTCCTCACCGGTTCCACGAGCTCGGACTTCTGCGCCGAGGTATCGACCTACCTGTCGGCGGCGCTCAACGGCATCGTCGACTTGGACGCCGACGTGCCGGCCTGGCTGCGCCAGGTCATCGACCTCTACGCCCCCCAGTACGCGGACGATCCCGAGCTCCTGCGCCGGACGATCGGGGCGGTCGCCCTCATGACCTACGCCGCGAGCCTGGCTCGAGCGTGGACCGTGAGCGTGGAGCCGAATCCACTCGCGATCGCCTACGGCTTGGTAGGCGAGGACCCGTCCGAGGGCGAGGTCCAGGTGAACGTCTGGTCGGGCACGGACGTCTTCGCGGACGAGGTCGCTGACTGCGCGTCGCTGGCCGATGCCCAGCTGGCGTCGATCCCGGTCGAGGGGTCGTCGGTCATCTGGGGCCCGATGTTGTTCCCGAGCGAACTCGGTGTGCATGCCACGGCGTGGTCCGCGGAACCGAAGCTCGATGAGCACAACGCCGCCGGTCTGACGTACCAGATGGCGACCGAGAGCAAGGAGGATGCCGAGAACGGGGACCCGGTGACGGCCCAGATGTGGGTCAGCGCGGCGGTGGACCGGGCCGAGATGGCCGCCCTCGCCGCGGTCGTCAAGTCGATCCTGCTCGGCGACGCCTACGGCACGCCGGCCGGGTCGACCGCTAAGGCGCTGTACCAGGCGATGGAGCCCACGCTGAACGTCACGATGTCCCCGTCGGGGAACGCGAGCATCGAAGTGATCTATCACACGCAACAGGCCTCGCCGAGCCCGGGCCCCAGCGGACCGCCCGATGGTGACGTGAGCGGGACGTGGGAGGGGACGTGGCAGAACGACCTGGGCGGGACGACCGGTGGATTCACTTTCACGCTCTCGCAAGCCGCGGACCGAGTCACGGGCAGGGCACGGTTCACCGGCCCGACCTGTGTCGACGAAATTTCGATCGACGGGACGGTCCACGGCTCCACCGTGGAAATGCCCATGAGCGAGTGGGACATCCGCTTCGTCGGCACCGTCGAGGGCGATGCGATGTCGGGGACGTATTCGGCTATCGCCTGTTCAATGCCGGACTTCATCGTGACCGGGACCTGGCAAGCGACGCGGGACTAGGGGCGTGACTGAACAGCAGAGGCTGATGCACGGACCTGACCATGAGCGGCGCCGACTGGCAACCCACTGAGACCCAGCTGACCGAACTGGCCAGGCTCGCGGCTGCGCGCCTCTGACCGCGGCTAGCCGCAGGCGCCGGGATCGCCGCGCTGCTCGACTAGGATGGCGGCGTGGTCGATCCCATCCTGCTGGCGGGGTTGTTTTTCGCCGGGGCCGTCCTCTACGCCTCCGTGGGTCACGCCGGCGCGTCCGCATACCTCGCAGCAATGGCGATCCTGGGCGTCTCGCCTGACGTCGCCCGACCGACTGCCCTCGCCCTGAACATCGTCGTCGCCAGCCTCGTCACCTTTCGGTTCTGGCGTGCCGGCTACATCTCCGGCCGCGCGCTCGCACCGTTCCTGTTGGGCTCGCTTCCGCTCGCGTTTATCGGCGGACTGCTACCCGTCGCTCCGGCGGTATACAAGCAGCTCCTCGGGATCGTTCTGCTGGTCGCGGCCGCTGGGATGGCCGGTACCGCTCGCCGGGCGGCTCAGAACGACACGGGGCATGCCACGCCTCGTGTTCCGGGCCTACCAGCGGTCCTGATCGGCGCGGCGATCGGGCTGATTTCGGGCCTTACCGGAACGGGTGGCGGCATCTTTCTCAGCCCGGTCCTGCTGTTCACGGGATGGACCGAGACGCGCGCGGCGTCTGGCATCGCCTGCGCGTTCATCCTTGGCAACTCCATCGCGGGGCTGGCAGGAAACCTGGCCCGCCTCGCTTCGGTTCCGTCGGCGCTGCCGTTGTGGGCGGTTGCCGTCTTCGTGGGCGCCGTGATCGGCTCGGAGATTGGGAGCCGTCGAGGCCCCACGTTCCTGCTCCGGCGGGCGCTCAGCCTGGTTCTGGCCATCGCCGGAATGAAGCTCATTTTCCTCGGCTGACCGATTCAGACTGAGACGCTAACCATCCCTGGTATCGAGGACCCGAGATACCAGGACCCTTAGCTGCGGATCGAAGCCACCATCCAGCGCACTGAGGCGACGGCCTGGCGCACGAGGCCAACCGGGCCGCCGTAGACGCGGTAGATGTCCAGGATCACGAGGACGATGAGCGCGACCTCGACGCCTTTGGTGACGTAGGCCAGGTCGTAGCGGCCGCCCATTACCATCCAGGCCCCGATCGAGGCCAAGGCATAGCCGATGAGAGCTACCCGCGGCAGCCAGCTGAAGCGAACCACCAGGGGATGGGAGATCGCGGCTCCGACCACGAACGCCCCGGCCAGGGCGAAGTAGCCCAGCCCATTGAGGGTGAACATCAGCCCGCCCAGGCTGAGGTGGATGGCGCCGGTGACCAGGGTCAGGGCGACGATGCTGGTGGTCAGGGCCGCGGCTCGGGCCCGATGGGTGCGCGGAGCGGCAGTGGCAGACATGTCTCGATGCCTCGCGACCTACGGGTTGGGCTGAGGTATCGAGTATATCGGTGAGTTGGGGTACTGGCCGCGATGCGGCCCGAGCCGTTGCGGCCTCATCGGCCTTGCCAGCCAGTCGGGGATCGCGCGACTGCTAGGGGCCGGCTCTAGGTCCGGGGGGCGCGCCCCACGACGGTATGGGTCTCGTCTTCAGGTTCCCGCCGATCCTCGTCGTCCTCATCGGCGGTGATCGGGTCTGAGGGCGCGTTCTCGCGACGGGCCAGGAGCACGAATGGTAGAGCCAGCGCCCGGATGGCGGCCGAAACGATCACCGATGCCCCGTAACCGCTTACATCGGCAACGCGGCCGAGGAGAGGCTGAGCCACCACGCCTCCCGCCGAGCCCATCAGCGAGTCGAATGACAGGACCGTGGCCCGCTGCTCGGATGAGATCACGCCGTTCAGAAACGCCTGGCGCAGCGGTATCGTGAGCGCCGAGACGAACGACCAGGCAGCCAGGAACGCCAGCGCCAGCACGAAGCTGGTCGTCAGCCCCAGCAACGCCAGAAGCGCGACGCTGATCAGCGCGCCGACGAAGAGAGCATCGGTCCGCCGCCCGAAGAGGCGCCGGACCCAGGGGACCGCCAGACCGGCCGCGATCTGCAGCCCGGCGAAAAGCGCCGCCGCCAGCCCCGCGATGCTGTACGCCGCGGGATCGCCGTACAGCTGGAGCAGATACGGCTGGGCGGCGTAGAACACGAAGATCCCGGTGCCGGCGCTGAAAGGTACGGCCAGCATCAGCCATCGAACCGGCGGGTTGCGGAAGCCCCCGTCGATCGCCCCGCTCACGACGTTTCGGACGGCCCTGCCCGGGCTGACATCCCGTTGAGGTGTGAATCCCAGGTCGTGCATGAACCGCAGCGCCAGCAGGAAAGTGACCCCCAGCATGGCGGCCCGAATGATGTAGGGCACCCCCAGGTTGGTGACCTGTGCGATGACGCCGCCGGCCACGGTCCCGATCAGCATGGCCGCCCCGCCCACCGTCTGCGCCCGTCCGAAGACGTGCTCCAGGTGGCCGTGGAAGCCAGTTGCCTTCAGGGCATCCACGAGCCAGGCCTCGGTCGCCCCCGAAAAGAAGGTGAAGCCCAGGCCCAGCAGGATCGACGCGATGGCCCAGCCCCACAGCGGTGCGTGGACCTGCCACATGGCGAGGTACAGGACAGTCGAGACCACCAGGGTGGCCGCGCCCAGAAGGTATGAGAAGCGGCGTCCGCGCGTGTCCGCTACGACGCCGGTGGGGACCTCGAAGACCAGCATTCCCAGGGTGAAGAACGCGTTGGCGGCGAACGCCTCCACGTTGTTCAGGCCCGCGTCCAGCAGGAAGATCGTGTTGATCCCCCAGATGAACGACCAGGCCAGGGTCGTGAACAGGGTGAGCACCAGGTAGGTTCGCTCCACCGCTCGGGCGGGGTCGCTGCCGCCCGGGTCGCCGTTCATCCGCGGACTGTACTCGTAGACGGAATCTGTGCTGGTCGGGAGCTAGATCGAGGTCCGCAAACGGGGGAATTTCTTCGGCAGGTCGGGGACCTGCACCTGGTAGATCACGTCCGGGCGCGGGAAGCCGCGCAGCCGGCGCCGGCCCAGGCTACGGAAGGTGACATCGTCCGGGAGCTCGTCGGTCATGGCGTCGTGCGCCGACCGGGAGACCAGGATCTGGCCGCCGTGAGCGGCCTGGCACACCCGCGCCACGGCATGAACCGAAAGGCCGATGTAGCCAGTCTGAGTCACCGTGGGGTGGCCTCGGTGGATGCCGATCCGGATCCGGACCGGCCGCGTGCTCGGCCACGCCTTGTCACGCATCCGGCGCTGGATGGCGAGCGCGGCATCAAGGGCCGCAGGTGCCTTGGCGAACGCGGCCAGGAAGTCATCGGCGTGGACCTCCACCTCGTGCCCGCCGGCGCGCCGCACCTTCTCGCGGAGGACGCGTCGAACATCGGCCATGAATGGACCGTAGTCGACGCCCAGCTCGGAGAGGATGGAGGTCGAGCCCTCAATATCGGTCATCAGGAAGGTGACGACCCCGGTGGGCAGTTTCTTGACCCGTTGGGCCTGGGCATCGGCGTGTCCGCGGCGGCGCTCGGTCCGCAGCTGGGCCTCGATGAAGCCCACCGGCACCACCCCGAAGCGCTTCGCGGCGCGGAGAAGCTTGGTACGGGCCTTATCCCGCGCGGCATCCGATTCGAAGG
>Ga0184612_10001258_pt1 | contig 12228 bp, 5 predicted proteins | sample PLM3_60_coex_FD_133163 | JGI IMG/M metagenome (GOLD analysis project Ga0184612, IMG submission 133163) | Groundwater sediment microbial communities from an aquifer in East River, Colorado, USA - PLM3_60_coex | ecosystem: Environmental > Terrestrial > Soil > Riparian zone | place: USA: East...
AGGCATCCTCGCACAGTCCGGCGACGGCAACGACGTCCCACTCGAGGCCCTTCGCCGCATGCACCGTGAGTATCTGCACGGCGCCATCGACCACCACGACCTCCCCTCGTGTCAGCCCGCGCTCCTCCTCCTCAGCCGCGGCGAGGTAGGCGAGGAACGCCGACAGCGTGCCGCCCTCCGTCTCTTCGGCGAACCGCGCCGCTACGTCACCGATCGCATCGAGGTGGGCCCGGGCGAGCCCGGCCGAGGTCGCGCCCGCACCCCGTACAGCGACTTCGACGTCCAGGCCGATCGTCTGAGCGACATCGGCGACCAGATCGGGCAGGCTCTGATCGAGCCGACTCCGCAGCGCACGCAGCTCGTCTCGGAACATGCAAAGCCGGCGGTGACCCTCGGCCGAATACGCCGACGAGGGTCCGAGGTCATCGAGCGCGTCCGCGAGGACGGCATCATCCAGACGCTCACCGCCAAGCTCCGGCTCCTCCACCCCGGCCGGCAGGTCTCCACGGTCGGCGCCGTGTCGTCGGTCCCAGGCGATGTACCGGGCGCGTCGGTAGAGCGCGACGACGTCGCGGGGACCGATGCGCCAGCGGACGCCGGTGAGCAGCCGCAGCAGCGACGCTCCCGCGGTCGGATCGGCGAGCACCTGGAGCGTGGACACCACGTCCCGCACCTCAGGGTTATCAAGCAGACCGCCGAGACCAACGACCTCGACCGGCAGGCCTCGGTCGCGCAGCGCACGCTCGATCGTCGGGATCTGGGCCCGCGCCCGCACGAGGACGGCCGTGGTCGGGCGCGTCCCGTAGCGCGCCGCCCACGAGCGCCAGGCCGAATCGGCCTCCTCGGCGATCCACGCCGCCTCGTCGAGGTACGTCTCCGCGTACACGCACCGCACCAGCGAGTCGGCGAATTTCGGCAGGTACGACTTCGCCGCGCGCAATGGCCGCACCGGCGCACCGGCCGCCCGCAACGGATCGGAGATCTGGTTCGCGACGGCGAGGATCTGCGGAGCGTTGCGCCAGCTCACCGTGAGCCAACGAAGGTCGGCGTTCGCGCCGCCAACCCGGGGAAATCTCTCCGGAAAACGGTCGAGCGTACCGGCGCTGGCGCCGCGCCAACCATAGATCGACTGACATGGATCGCCAACGGCGGTGACCGGGTGGCCGCCGCCAAACAGCGACTGCAGCAATACAACCTGCGCCTGGGATGTGTCCTGGTACTCGTCGAGTAGGACGACCTTGAACCGGTCGCGTTCGGCGTCAGCCACCTCGGTGTGGGCCTTGGCCACCGTGGCCGCGCGGCGCAACTGGTCGCCGAAGTCCATCGCCTCCATGGCCTTCTTGCGCTCGGTGTATGTCTGTACCAGCGGCAGGAGTGCGAGCCTGCCCTGCTGGCGGTCCAGCACTTCTTGGACCGGTTTCAGGATCCTGCTTCCCGACGCTCCCTCCATCGACGCGGTGAGACCGAGGGTGAACTTCGCCACCTCCTCCGTGTCACGCAGGTGCTCGGCCAGCTCGCCGGCGAGATCGAGGACGGCCGCCGTCGCATTCGCCTGACCGAGCGGATACGCACGCATCGCCGGACTGTCGTGCTGGCGCACCGCCGCGTCCGCCAGCTGCCAGCAGGCCGCCTCGGTGAGCAGCCGGACGGTTGGTTCGTACCCCGACCGCATGCCGTGCTCCCGCACCACCCGGGCAGCGAATGAATGGTAGGTCGCCACCGTCGGCTCACCGGTGAGCTGGGCGTCATGGCCGAGCAGCTGCTTGGCCCGACCGAGGTACAAACGGATGCGGTGGGACAGCTCCCCGGCGGCTTTCCGCGTGAAGGTGAGTCCGAGCACCTGGTCGGGCCGCACATGCGAGTTGGCGATGAGCCACATCACCCGCAGCGCCATCAGTTCGGTCTTGCCGGAACCGGCGCCCGCCACCACGAGCAGCGGCTCATCGGGCGGCGCGCTGATGACCTGCAGCTGCTCGCCGCTGAAGTCGTAAGTGATACCCAGCCGGGTGCGGAGCTCCTCCGGCGTGAACCGTGGCCCGATGCCGCTCATGAGCCAGTCACCTGCCTTCCCTTTCCGGAGAGCGGGCAGGAGGTGCGGACGGCGCAGTACGGGCAGGCGTCGTTGACGACGGCGCGGAATGTCGACGCGGCCATCGCGGAGGCGGCCTGGCGCACGAGCGCCTCGGCCCAGGCCGGGTGGTCGGACTCCGCGAGTGGCGGCTGCACGCGGACGGCGGCACTGGCGGCACTCGTGCCGACGGCCACGATTTCAGCGCCACCGGTTATCGATCCCTGGGGGAAGGCTCCCGCCGCTACGGCCACCTGGTATGCCGCGAGTTGCGGATGCTCATCCGTGTCGGCGGCACTCGGTGCGCTCCCGCCGGTCTTGAGGTCCACGACCACCAGGCGTCCCTTGTGGTCCATCTCGAGGCGGTCCACCCTGCCCTTGAGCAGCACCGGCGGCCCAGACAGATCGGCGGGCGGCTCAAGCCGAGTCTCGAATTCCTGCTCGATCGCGAGCTGCTGGCGTGGATTCACACTCAGCCAGCCGAGCAGCTTGTCGACCATCCTCTCGGCCCGGTCGCGCTCGCGCTGACCAAGCCACCGAGCCGGCAGCTCGATCTGGTCGAAGCGATCGGCGACGAACGCACGCACCGCGGCCGCGTCGACGGTCCGCGCGTCGCCAGCCTCCTCGAGGAGCATCGCGGCCGCGTGCACGAGGTTGCCGATGCCTTGCTTGGCCGAGGGGGGATCGCTGCCGCCGTTGCGCTCCAGCAGCCAGCGCAGTCCGCATCGCAGCACGTTCTCCACTGTGGATGGCGTCACGCGTACGGGGTCGCCGGGGTCGACCAGTGTGCGCTCATCGGTCAGCTGCCGCAGGCCCCACCACTCATCGGGGTCCGCGCCGGGTACGCCGGCCGCCGCGAGCTTCGCGAGCTGAGCCGCGGCTGATTGGCGGACTCCGGCCGGCGTGGTGGCGTCGCTGACCGCGGTCCGCAGCTCGGCCACGAGCGCGGGGAGAGTGAGCGGGCGTTGTAGCAGGCCGAGGCGGACCGTCGCCTCGTCCCCAGCCGCGGCGGACTCAGGCGGCGCCGCTGCAACGGGGTCGGAGACGCAGAGCTCCGCCAGGAACCGGCTGGGCTGCTCCTCCCCGCCACTTCCAGTCGTGCTCGGATCGATCGCGGTGACGAGAAGTGCGCGACGAGCTCTCGTCGTCGCGACGTAGAACAGCCGGCGCTCCTCGTCGAGCAGGGCCGTGACCTGGCCGGCGGTGCCGGGCTGCCCGGGCGGTGCCGCCCGGCCGGCGGCGATGTCCACTAGTCGTTCGGAGCCGAGCACGCTGCCCCGCAGCCGCAGGTCGGGCCAGACTCCCTCCTGCACGCCGGCGACAACCACCACATCCCATTCCAGGCCCTTGGCCGCGTGTGCGGTGAGGATCCGGACCGCGTCACCGCGGTCAGCGGCCGGCGCGAGCGTGTCCGCGGGTAGTTGCTGGTCGAGCAGGTGGTCCAGGAATGCCAAGATCCGGGCCCCGGGCAGTCGATCGGTAAATCGTGCGGCCGCGTCGAACAGGACCAGGATGGCGTCGAGGTCCCGGTCGGCGGTTGCTCCTCGACGACCGCCGCGCGAGCTGGCCGCCGCCCAGCGATCCGCGAGGCCGCTCGCCTGCCACACCGCCCACAACACGTCCTCCGCCGTGGCGGTCGGTCTGGCCGCCGTCTCGCGCGCCGTCGCCATGAGTCCGGCTATCGCGCGGGCCGGCCGCACCCAGCGAGCGTCGATCAGGGCGAGGGTGCCCGGGTCCCCGAGAGCCTCGACGAGCAGCTCACCGGAGGGGCGCCGATCTCCCACCGTGGCGGCGAGGTCGCGAAGGCCCTGCCGCAGTCGCCGCTCGGCGAACGGGTCGGCGCCGCCCAGCGCGGAGTGCAACAGGCTCACCGCGTTTTCTTCGTCCAGTGTTGACTCCCCGAGCGCACACCGCAGGAGCAGCAGCAGCGGAGCCACCGCCGGCTGCGTCGCCAGACTCGTATCCTCGGCGCCGGTCGTGACCGGCACACCGGACTGGGTGAGCGCTCGGCGCAACGCCGCGTGGTGGTGCTGCAGCGATCGGACGATGACCGCCATCCGCGACCAACGGATGCCGCCACGCAGATGCGCCTCGCGAAGAAAGTGTGCGATGTAGGCCGACTCGCTCGTGACCGAGCGCAACGTGCACACCCGCAGCGCAGGCGGACCGCCCTCGCCCGGCGGCGCTACGCCCTCGCCCGGTGGTACAGCGCCGTCGCGCGGCGGCACCGCGGCCGTGATGGCTCGGTGGCGCGCCGGGCCGCGCAGTCGGGCGGCCACGCGCCGGGTCGCCGCCACCAAGTCGGGCACGGACCGATAGCCAGTGCCGAGGGTGATCCGCGGCGCCTCGTCCCCGGTCACGGTCGGGAAGCGCTCAGTGAAGTCACGAACGCCGGTCGGGTCGCCGCCACGGAATGCGAACGTGGACGAGTCCGGATCGGCCAGCCCGACCACGTGGCCGCCGCCACTAACGATCATCCCGAGCAGGTCGATCTGGGCCGGGTCGGTGTCGGCCAGCTCGTCGACGTACACGTGGCGGCACCGGTCACGTTCGGCGGCGAGCATGACCGGGTCATCGGCCAGGAGGGCGGCCGCCGCTCGTACCAGCTCGGCCTGGTCGTAGGCGACGCTGCCCCGGGTGGTCGCGTCACGCAGGGCGAGGACCCGTACGTACTCCTCCAGGAAGCCCGCCGCGGCCACCCAGTCCTCGCGGCGGTGGCTCCGCCCGAGGTCGGCGAGGGTTCTCGGGCCGATGCCCCGTTCCGCGGCGCGCAGCAGGAGATCGCGCAGTTCGCCGGCGAACGCCCTGGTCCGCACGGCATGTCGGAGCGAGGAGGGCCACCTCCTGGCCGCATCCGGAGCATCGAGCATGTCCCGGATGACGGCGTCCTGCTCAGCACCGGTGAGCAGGCGGGGAGCGGGTTCGCCCCGGTCGGCCGCGGCGAGGCGGAGCAGGCCAAAAGCGTACGCGGGGAAGGTGCGCACGACCGGTTCGGACATCGTGGCCCGCCCGTCACCGTGACGACCCTGCCCGATCCGCGCCTCGATCCGGTCGCGCAGCGCGGCCGCGGATTTCCGGCCGAAGGAAAGCACGAGAATGTGCGCGGGATCAACGCCCTCGGCGACCCGGGCGGCCACCGCCTCGATCAGAACGGTTGTCTTCCCGGTGCCTGGGCCACCCACGACCAGCAACGGGCCGGCTCGGTGCGCGACCACGGCCTGCTGTGCGGCATCGAGTATCGGCACCTGGGTGCCACCGCCTGGCCCGGCCATCGCGCCGGCTGCACGGCGGACCAGCCGATAACGCGGCAGCGGAGACCGTTGAGCCCGACTAAAGCCCTTCTCCACGCCTACTGCCTCAGCCACGCCCGCTATGCAACCACGGACCACCGACATCCGCCCGCACCGGCGCGGCCCGTCGTCGATAACAAACGTCCGCGATCACGCCGACTCCCAGCTCGGGCGCTGCAGGAGGCTGAGGAAAGTCGAGAGCATCGCCTCCCGTACGGGCACCGGCGCGGCATCCAGCAGAGTGTTGATCATTGCTTGACGCTCCGGTAGCGGACCCGAGTCGGAGCCGGCCAGACCAAGAGTGCCCGACAGAGACTCCGCCACGGCAGACGTGAGCCGCTCCGGCGTCAGCGTCGAGACCAGCGCCATCAGCTCGTCAGGCACGACGACCGGACCGAGGGCACGGGCCGCCGCCACCGCGTGTGCCAGCGCCGCGGCGAACTCCGCCACCCGAGGTGCCACAGACGCGGTCACCGTCAAGTGGATCGACCGCGGCAGCCCCGCATAGGCCAGCTGTGGCTGCGTATGCCAGCCGCGCAGCGCCAGCTCGTCGGCGAGCACGAAGAGATCCAGCAATGCGTCCTCCGACACGAAGGCGACCACAGTGGACTCCGGTTCAGCCGCCCCACCTAGCAGCACTCGGAGTCCATCCACTGAGGACACGGCAGCGGCCAGTCCGCGTACCGCCTCGAGTGTCGACGCGGCCAGGCGCAGATAGCCCTCGTCGCCCAGGTGGCGCACCGTCGCGTACGCGGCCGCGATCGGTCCACCCGACCGCGTCGAGGCGATCGTCTGATTCACCATGGTGTAACCCGGCCAGTCCGCGTAGGCGAAGTACTGGGTCGCCCGCAGCGCCTCGTCGCGGTGCAGCAGCACCGACACACCTTTCGGGCAGTACGCGTACTTGTGTAGGTCGACCGACACCGACGTGACGCCCGGCACCGAGAAGTCGAACGGCGGCACCGGCACGCCCAGCCGCCGCAGGTATGGCAGTGTCCAACCGCCGAAGCACGCGTCCACATGGCAGCGCACTCCGCGCTGCGAGGCCCTCGCGGCGATCTCGGCTACCGGGTCGATCACACCATGTGCGTATGACGGAGCGGAGCAGGCGACGAGCACGGTCGAGTCGGTGATCGCCGCGGCGATGTCGGCCACCGAGGGCCGCAACGTCTCCGGCGACACCGGTACGGGGACCAGGCGGACCTTGAGGTAGGACGCCGCCTTGGCAAACGCCGCGTGGCCGGTCGACGGAATCACTATCTCCGTCGTGGCGAGGTCCGGTCGGGCGTCCCGGGCCGCCTTCACTGCGAGAATCAGCGACTCCGTGCCGCCGCTGGTCAGGTTGCCCACCACTGTCGCGACCCCGAACGGCCCACCGCCGAGTACGCGTGCCGCGACACCGACGAGCGCGTTCTCCATCGCCAGCAGGGAGGGGAAGGCGATCGGGTTGAGTCCATTGACGTGGGCGGACAGGGCGTGCGCGGAGGCGGCGAGCTCATCGAGCCCGGGCACCGCCGGATCGTAGACGTAGGCGAAGAGCCGGCCGCCATGCGTGGGCAGGTCCGCCCGGCGCAAGGCTTCGATCTCGGCGAGGACCTGCGCCGCCGGTACGCCGCGGGGCATCGCGGCCGTCATCGCGCACCTCCTCTAAATGCGAATTGTCCTCACTCTAGATGCGGTCGCGCGTTGCCCGTACCGGCGCGTAGCGCAAGCCATCCTTCGGACGACGTTGCCGGTCCGTACGCGGGTCAATTCTGTCCGTTTGCCCCTGATCCCATAGCCACTCCGGGGTCGTAATGGTGGAGAACCACTCGAAACTCCCACCCTCCCCTGTCCGAGGAGTACCCCACCGTGACCGACCTGCTCCAGCGGATCAGCACGCCCGCGCCTCGCGCGCGGTCCTTGCCCGTGGACCCCGACTGGTACAAGCGAGCTGTCTTCTACGAGGTACTCGTGCAGGCATTCTTCGATTCCAACGACGACGGCCACGGCGACCTTCGGGGGCTGAGCGCGAAACTGGACTACCTGCAATGGCTGGGTGTCGACTGCCTCTGGCTACCACCGTTCTACGACTCACCCCGTCGCGACGGCGGCTACGACATTCGTGACTACTACCAGATCGCCCCGGAGTACGGCACGATCGACGACTTCGTGACGCTGTTGGACGAGGCCCACGCACGCGGCATCCGGGTCGTCACCGACCTCGTGCTCAACCACACCTCGGACACCCACCGCTGGTTCCAGGAGTCGCGCTACGACCCGAACGGACCGTACGGCGACTACTACGTGTGGCGCGACACCGATACCGACTACCCCGGGGTGCGCGTCATCTTCAGCGACACTGAGCCGTCCAACTGGACCTTCGACCCAGTCCGCCAGCAGTTCTACTGGCACCGCTTCTTTCACCACCAGCCGGATCTCAACTACGACAACCCGGCCGTGCAGGAGGCCATGCTCGACGTCGTACGGTTCTGGCTCGACCTGGGCATCGACGGCTTTCGCCTCGACGCGATTACCTACCTGTACGAGCGGGAGGGCACCGACTGCGCCAACCTGCCGGAGACCCACGGCTACCTCAAGCGGGTCCGCGAAATGATCGACACCGAGTTCCCCGGCCGGGTCCTGCTCGCGGAGGCGAACCTCTGGCCCACCGAACTGGTCTCCTACTTCGGTGATGAGGTCAAGGGCGGCGACGAGTGCCACATGGCGTTCCACTTCCCGCTCATGCCGCGGATCTTCATGGCCGTACGCCGGGAGTCTCGCGCGCCGATCTCGGAGATCATGGCGGAGACGCCGGAGATCCCATCGCGGTGCCAGTGGGGAACATTCCTGCGCAACCACGACGAGCTCACGCTCGAGATGGTGAGCGGCGAGGAGCGCGACTACATGTACCAGCACTATGCCGAGGACCCGCGCGCCCGCCTCAACGCCGGCATCCGCCGTCGCCTCGCCCCGATGCTCACCAGCGACCGCGGCCAGATCAAGCTCTTCACCGCGCTGCTGCTCTCCCTGCCCGGCTCGCCCGTCCTCTACTACGGCGACGAGATCGGCATGGGCGACAACATCTGGCTAGGCGACCGCGACGGTATGCGAACCCCAATGCAGTGGTCAGTGGACCGCAACGGCGGCTTCTCCCGATGCGACCCGAACAAGCTGCACCTGCCGGTCAACGCGGGCTGGGTGTACGGCTACAACGCGGTCAATGTGGAGCGTCAGATCGACCAGCCCGACTCCCTGCTTCAATGGACCCGCCAGATGCTGGCGGTGCGCAAGCGCTACCGAGCGCTCGCGCAGGGGACATTCGAGGACCTCCATGGCTCCAATCCGGCGGTGTTCTCATTCCTTCGGGAGTACATCAGCGACGACGGCGTCGCCGAGACTGTCCTATGTGTCCACAACCTCTCGCGTCACCCGCAGCCAGTGCAGCTCAACCTGTCGCGGCGCTTCCACAACAACGTTCCGGTCGAACTCACCGGAGGCACCGCGTTTCCGAACATCGGGTTGCGACCCTACCTGCTTACGCTGCCGGGCTACGGCTCCTACTGGTTCGGCATCGTGCCCACCCGAACGTCCGTACCCCGCGCCCGGAGGCGACCCGGAGCCGCTGAGCCACCGATGCCGGCTGCGAGCGCGACACCCGAGTTTCACCATGGCATACCGGAGCCTGGTACAACCCCTAAGGTCACCGCACGGGTCGGTTAGCCGTCCGGCTCTTCGCGGGTGAATCTTGGCGCTGAACCACGGTCCCGGCAACCATGCGGCGCCAAGATCTCAATGGGCGGTCGGTGCTGTGACCATGCCGGCGAGACGGTCGGCCGACAGGTCGTACGCGCGCAGGAACAGCAGCGCCAGCCCGACAACGATGCCGGGGACCACGGTGAAGCCGAGGAGTACGCCTAGCTCGGCCGTAGCCGTCTGCGGCGCCGCAGCGCCGGACGTACTCGGCACATAGCCGAACACCTGCAGGGTGGCGCCGAAGATGCCCGGACCGAGGGCGAGGCCGAACGTCTCGCCCGCGGTCCACAGGCCGGTGAAGACGCCGGCCTGGCGCCGGCCGGTGCGCGCCTCGTCGTGGGCGATGCAGTCGGGCAGCATCGCCAGCCCGAAAAGCTGCTGCCCCGCGTACCCCACACCGATCATCCCAACGATCACGTAGACCGCGGCTACCGGCAGCAGCGGGGCGGCCACCAGGGCGAAGGTACCGATGGTGAGGGTGAGCGACGCCGCAACGTAGCCCTTGAGCTTCCCCATGCGCGCCCCGATCCGGTTCCACACGGGCATGACCAGGATGGCCGGGCCGACCACGCAGACGAACAGGAGCGTGGTCGCGTCATGATCATGCAGGACATGATCGGCGAAGTACTGGACGCCGGCGAGCATGGCGGCGACGCCGGCCGCCTGGGCGACGAAGCACGCGACCAGGACCCGGAACGGCTTGTTCTGGGCCGCCACCCGAAGCTGGGCGCGCAGAGTCTTCTCGCTGTCCTCGACCACACCAGTGGCGGCATCCCGGGTGAGATGGAAGACGGCGATGGTACCGACGATCATCATGACCGCGATGAAAACGCCCATGGCCCGGTGCCCGGGGATGCCGCCGCCGAACTGCCTCACGATGATGGGCGCGATCGCTCCGGACACGAGGATCGTCAGCGCGAGGAACGCGACCCGCCAGGTCATCATGCGGGTGCGCTCGCCGTACGGGTCGGTCAGATCCGCACCCTCGGTCATCTCGGCCGGCATGGCCACGTAGGGCACCTGAAAGAAGGCGAAAGCGGTCGCCGTGGCGAGGAACGCGGCACAGACCCAGAGCGCGCCGGCGCCGCCGGTAAAGACACCAGCGAAGATCGAGGCGAACAGCACCGCCAAGGCGAAACCGGCCACGAGCAGGTACGGTCTACGTGCGCCCCAACGGGTGCGGGTGCGGTCGGATAGCCTCCCCGCGACAGGGTTGACCACCACGTCCCACGCCTTCGGCAGCAGCACCAGCAGGCCGGCGAGCCCCGCCGTCACCCCCAACGTGTCGGTAAGGTAGGGCAGCAGGAGGAGGCCCGGCACGGTGCCGAAGGCTCCGGTGACGAGCGAACCCGTGGCGTACCCGATCCGTACCTTCTTGGACAGCCGCCGGGGCGTCTCGGTCGCCGTTGCTGCTCCGTTTGTGGTATCGGAGGGTGATATGCCTGCTAGTCCGGCTCCGCCAACTGTGGCCATGGTCGCGGATGGTAGCCGCAATCCCACCAGGCCGGGGCCAGGCGGTCTACGCTGCCCGCATCACCGTGACGTGGATCTCGGCCCGGCAGCGCCGGGCGGCTGACGAAAGAGGTGAGGACAGGGTGACGCCAGGGGTCGCGGCAGGGCTGACGGCAGGCGTCGCGGCGGGGCATCCGGCGACCACAGAGGTCGGCCTACGTACCCTCGCCGTGGGGGGCTCGGCGGCGGACGCAGCCGTGGCCGCGATGCTCGCGTGCTGCGTCTCGGAGAGCATCCTCACCGGCATCGGCGGCGGCGGGTTCGCCACCTACTACGACGCCGCCACGTCCACCGTGACCTGCCTCGACTTCTTCTGTGCGGTGCCGGGTCTGGACGACGATATGAAGCCCGATCCCATGGTTCCGATCGAGGTTTCTTTCGGCGACCTCCCCATGAACTACATGATCGGTGGCGCATCCGTGGCCGTACCGGGGGTCCCGGCCGGGGCCGGTGAGGTCCACCGACGCTGGGGGCGGCTTCCCTGGCAGCGAGTGGTCGAACCCGCGATCACACTGGCCTCCAGCGGTGTCATCCTGCCGACGGCGCAGGCCCGCACACTGCTCTCAGTGGCGCCGGCGCTCATCCCGGGCGACGGGGCGGGCATCTACGCCCCGGGCGGGCGGCTCCTGCAGGGCGGCGACCTGCTGCACCACCCCGGTCTGGACAAGGCTCTGGTGACCCTGGCCGAACAGGGCCCCGCGGCCTTCTACACCGGTCCGATCGGCGAGTTGACGGTCGACGCCGTACGCGAGGCGGGCGGCTGCCTCGGATCCGACGACATGGCGGCATACCGGGTGGCCAACGTGCCCGTCGCGGCCGCCCGGTTGGCCGGGCACACCGTCTCCGCGCGCACCGATTTCAACGGCACCATAGCGACCATCGCTTCGCTGCCGCCGCGGCTGGCCACGATGCGGCGAGGGCGCCGAGCGGTCGCCCTGGCCAAGGCCCTCCTGATCTCCGGCCGAGGGCTCGGCAACACGTCGAACATCTCGGTCGTCGACGCTGACGGCAACGCCTGCGTGATCACGTTGACGCTCGGCATTGGTTCCGGCGTCTGGGTGCCGGGCCACGGCTTCAACCTCAACTCGATGCTCGGCGAAGGCGAGCTGAGCAGCCCGGATCTCGGGCCGGGCCAGCGGATGCCGTCCAACATGTGCCCGCTTGTCGTCGTGGACTCCCGAGGTGGGCTAGCGCTCGCCGCCGGATCGGCCGGTGCGTCACGCATCCGTACCGCTCTCATAGGCACCCTGATCGGCGTGCTCATCGACGGGCAGAGCACCACCGACGCGATCGCGGCGCCCCGGTTCCATCCGGTCGCCGGCGACATGCCGGATGCGCAGGCGATCGTGCAGGCCGAGCCGGGCTACCCGGAGGAGGAGCTCACCGCCCTCGCCGGCGCTGGGTTTGTGATCAACCAGTGGGACCACACCAGCCACTACTTCGGCGGGGTCAGCGCGGTCGGGCGGGCCGGCGCGGCGGGCGACCCGCGCCGCGGCGGCGTCGGCATGCTCTGCACCTAACCCAAGATCCAGCCCCCAAGATCCCGCCCCAAGATCCCGTCGATCATGACCTGGAGGGGCTCTTCTAGTGTTTCCGTGGGTCAGGTGTGGGCTGGGCGGCCGG
>Ga0184612_10001259_pt1 | contig 12214 bp, 9 predicted proteins | sample PLM3_60_coex_FD_133163 | JGI IMG/M metagenome (GOLD analysis project Ga0184612, IMG submission 133163) | Groundwater sediment microbial communities from an aquifer in East River, Colorado, USA - PLM3_60_coex | ecosystem: Environmental > Terrestrial > Soil > Riparian zone | place: USA: East...
AGCGGGTGCGAGGGCTACCGCTTCTTGCCGCCCTTCTTCTTCGCGCCCTTGGCTGCTTTCTTCGCCATTGTGGTTTATCCCCCCTTTCACTCGTGGGATTCTGCCCGCGAGGGGCTGTCCACTGCATTGCAGCGCCGCGGCCATCCGGCGCGCCGGCCTGCTTCTGTCAGCACCCCGTCGCCTCTTTGCAGGAAACTTCCGCGTCAGCGGAAGGTGTGCACCAAAAAATAGGGGGTGTCACGCGTGACACCCCCGGACCGGTAGGCGGCTAGGTCTAGCGCTTCTTTCCGCCCTTTTTCTTGCCGCCCTTCGCAGTCTTCTTCGCCATTATTCCTCCTTGGAACGTGGCAGCTCAGCTTCGTTACCGTGTCACCAGGGTTACAACAGGTGGGCTGAGCGGTCCACCCTCATACAAGATGTAGATTATGGATGAGAAAATCAGACTGTCAAGCATAAAGTTTACGGAAAGTCAAAAACCTGCACTGCTTTTTATTGTCGGCACGAGCACGATCGCGGATTAGGGCGCGTCGATCACGATCGCGGCACGTGAAATACACATGGTGATCTCAATGGGGACGCGGATCGCATTCACCGAGACGCGGATCGCGCGATCGAGGTTGCGTCGAGCGCGGGATCTCTTCTGTCTCTCTCATTTCTGCAGGCGGGCGACGGCGCGCGAAGCGGCGAGGTGTGTGTCTTCGCCGGCGCCGAAGAGCGTCGAGGCGACGCGATACGCGGCCATCGCCTGGTCGCGTCGGCCGGCGCGCTCGTGGATGCGGGCCGCCTCCAGGTACGTCGCTCCCACCAGAGCCGCGGGCGCGGTCCGCGCGTCGCGGATCGTCAGCTCGAACTGGGCGAGCGCCTCGGCATCATCGCGGCGGGCCTGGAGCACGCGGCCATACCGATACCGGGCCACCGGGTCGCGCGGGTTGAGTGCGATCGCGCGTTCGAGCGCCGCCGCGGCCGCCGGCACATCCTTCTGCTCGAGCGCACGCCATCCGTCGAGCGACAGACGGAACGCCTCGGCATGCCGGGCGTTTGGAGTTTTGCGCAGGCGCTCGGCGGCCTGACGACGGATGTTGAGCGGATCGATCGATGGCGCAAGGAGCGACGCCAGGCGGTAGGCGGCCATCGCCTCGGTTCGCGCGTGCAGCCGGTCGTGGGCTTCCCCGAGCCGCAGATACGCCAAAGCGAGAGACCCGTGCGGCGCGTCAGGCTTCAGTGTGACGACGCGGTCGAGGTGGTCGATGGCTTCGTCGGTGAGCGCCAGCGTGTCGAGGTGACGGGCGATTCCCAGTCGGGCCCGTACCTCGGCCATGTCCGAAGCATTCACGCGATCGGCGCGCGCCTGCGTGAGCAGCGCACGCCAGCTGCCGAGGCTCGCCATAACGTCGTGCTGATACACGTCTTGAATCTCGGCGATCTGCGTCAGGAAGAGGGGATTGGAGGGATGGCGCTGCCGGAGGTCGCGCAGCAGTTCGAGCGCTCGACCGGTCTGATGCTCGTACCAGAGGTAGATGACGTGGAGCTGATAGTCCGCCTCACCCTGCAGGAGACGTCCATCGTTCCGGGCCCGCAGCATCTGGGCGAGCCCGTCGCGGCGATCGCCGCCGGGGAGCAGCAGGAGAAACCTGAGGATCTTCGCGGCAGTGGGCGCGACGTCGGCGTAGTAGCGATACATGCCGATCCCGAAATAGGCGTCGTCGAGCCCGGGATCGAGCGTCAGCGCTCGTTCGAGCGCTTCTTTGATGCGCTTGCCGTCGCGGGCCGCCGCGACCTTCTCTTCACGAAGCACCCGCCACTGCACGCGTGCAGCGTACGCCCCGCCAAGATAGAACCACGCCTCGGCATCGTCCGGCGCGCGGACGGTCCACGCGTCTGTCGTCCGGATTGCGCGTTCGACGGAGGTCGAAAACTCATCGTCGAGCGCGCGGCTGTCGGGGTCGAGCTGGATGCGCCACCAGAGCGCGGTGGCTTCGAGCACGTGACACGCCTCGAGGGGTGCCGGCCCGCACGCGCGGCGGAGCTGGGCCTCGAGTGCACCGAATCGGGCGTCGAGGATCAGGTTGTAGGCCCGAACCAGGCCCTCTTCGCCGCGGACACCGCGCGCGGGCGCATCCTGCGCGAGCGATGAGGCGGACCGGGTCTGTGATGCCGGTGCCGCGGCCAGCATCGCGACCGACAGCACGATCAGCCCCGCGCCACTCATGGGAGGCTGGTGCGCAGTTGTTGTTTCGCGGCGTGCCGTTCCAGCGCCAGCTCGACGAGTCGATCGATGAGTGCCGGGTAGCTGACGCCTGAGGCCTCCCACATCTTCGAATACATGCTGATCGTCGTAAAGCCGGGAATCGTGTTGACCTCGTTGAGGACGACCGAGCCGCTGTCGCGGGCGAGTAGAAAATCGACGCGCGCCATCCCCGCGCAATCGATCGCCTGAAACGCGGCGATCGACAGGCGGCGAATCTCGTCGGCGACTGCGGGCAGAAGGTCGGCCGGAATGACCGTTTGCGAGCCCTCATCGAGGTACTTCGCCTCGTAGTCATAGAACTCGCGGGAGGGGATGACTTCCCCAGGCACCGACGTCTGCGGGTCGTCGTTGCCGAGCACCGCACACTCGATCTCGCGCGCGCCCGGCACCGCCGCTTCGACCACGATCTTGCGATCGAAGGATCCGGCGAGATCCATGGCGTCTCGCAGGCCGGCGGGGTTCTTGGCCTTCGAAATGCCGACGCTCGATCCGAGGTTGGCCGGCTTGACGAACATCGGGAATCGCAGCCGCCGTTCGAGCTCGGCGGCGATGTCGTCGCGCTGTCGCTCCCATTCGCTCCGCAGCACCACCCGATAGTCGCATACGGGCAGTCCGTGAGCCGAGAACAGCACTTTCATCAGGGCTTTGTCCATCCCGAGCGCGGATGCCGCGACTCCCGCGCCGACGTAGGGCACGTTGGCCAGCTCGAGCAGGCCCTGAATGGTGCCGTCTTCGCCGTACGGGCCGTGCAGCACCGGAAAGATGACGTCGAGGTGGAGTCCCGTCACCGACGCTTCGGTCGGTTCCGGCGAGGCTTGGGGAGCGCGCTTGATCGAGAGAATGGTTTCCTCGCTCGGGCGCGACACGAGGTGCACTTCGCGGCCAGTGCGAATCTGCCGCGCGGCTTCGACGCGCGACTGTTCGATGACTTCAGCGGCCGAGGTCGCGAGCGGCGGCTTGTCCGCCAGCGCCCACCGTCCGTCCTTCTCGATGCGGATCGGCACCGGCTCGTAGCGATTGCGATCGAGATTGGCAAAAACCGCCGCAGCAGAGGCCAGCGATACCTCATGCTCACCCGATCGCCCACCGTAGAGCACACCGATCCGCAGTCGTTTCATTGGGAGAAGGATAGCAGGAGCTAGGAGCTAGGAGTTAGGAGTCAGGAGGCAGGAGTCAGGAGGCAGAACACGGAGGACGAAGGAGACAGACCAAAACGTGCTCCAAGCAAGCCGTCGCCTGTAACCACCGGCGCGAGCGTGAGCGAGCGCTGGCAGGTCGTGGGGGTGGGGCCCCACGACAAACTGAGAAAAGATGACTGAGCCGCCCCGAAGTATTCTGTTAGACGGTGTCCGAACCCTCGTTCCACTTCCGTGTCCTCGCCCGCGACGGCGCCGCGCGGCGCGGGGAGATGCGGACCCCTCACGGCGTCGTGCAGACGCCCGCCTTCATGCCCGTCGGCACGCAAGGAGCGGTCAAGGGCGTCACGCACCGCGATCTGGACAATCTTGGCGAGGGGCTCGGGGCCGAGGTCATCCTCGGCAACACCTACCACCTGTATCTGCGACCCGGCGACGCCCTCATCGCTCGTGCCGGCGGCCTCCATCGCTTCATCGGGTGGAACCGGCCGATCCTGACCGACAGCGGCGGCTATCAGGTGTTCAGCCTGGCCGAGCGCCGGCGCATCTCCGACGCCGGCGCTGAGTTTCGATCGCACCTGGACGGATCGCTGCACCTCCTGACGCCCGAGCGGGCCACCGACATCCAGGCACAGCTCGGGTCCGACATCGCCATGGTGCTCGACGAGTGCATTGCGACGCCGGCGCCAGACGACGTCGCGCGCGTCGCGATGGAACGATCGGTTCGGTGGGCCGCCCGCGCGCGGGCGCGATGGCAGCAAATCAAGGGTGACCCGGCGTCGGTGGCAGGTGTCGTGGCGACCAATCCGGGGCAGGTGCAGTTCGGCATCATCCAGGGCGGCGTGCACCCGGGCCTCCGGACCGAAAGCGTCCAGGCCACGGTGGCCCTGGGTTTCGAGGCCTACGCCATCGGTGGTCTGAGCGTGGGCGAGCCGCCCGCCGTCACCTACGACGTCGTCGCGCATACCGCCCCCCGGTTGCCGGAGGATCGGCCCCGCTATCTCATGGGAAGCGGCATGCCCGACGACCTCGTCGAGTGCGTGGCGCGCGGCATCGACCTGTTCGATTGTGTCCTGCCCACGAGGAACGCGCGGAACGGTCAGCTCTTCACCCGTTCCGGTCCGATCTCGATCAAGAATGGCCAGTACGCGGAAGATGCCCGCCCGCCCGATCCGGACTGCCGCTGCTACACGTGCCGTCACTTTTCCCGCGCGTATTTGCGGCATCTGTATGTGTCCGGGGAGATGGCCGCCGCCACGCTGAATACCGTCCACAACCTCTTCTTTTACCTTGACACTATGAGGTCGATTAGGAAGGCTATAATGTTAGGCACGTTTGAAAAGCTCCGCTCGGAGTTCCATCAAACCTTCTCCCGCCGATCACAACTGAATGCTTGAACTTGTAGAAATAGAAGATGTGAGTCAGACCCTCGTGTTCGCAATGGGAGGTACGGGCCAGGAGCCGGCCTGGATGAGCTTTATCCCGTTTGCGATGGTGCTGGCGATCCTGTACTTCCTCATCCTGATGCCGATGAAGAAGCAGCGGAAGAAGGTGCAGGAGTTTCAGACCGGTCTGAAAGTCGGTGACAAGATCGTCACGACCGGCGGCATCTATGGGCTCATCACACGCGTCAACGACAGCTCCGTGCAACTCCAGATTGCCGACAAGGTCCGCATCGAGATCGCCCGGGCCGCGGTTGGCGGCTACCAGGGGCAGGAGCCGGTCGTGCAGGAATCCGGAAACGTCTAACACATGGCTGCATACAAGAATCTCCGCTGGAAGACCCTCACGATTCTCGCCGTCGTCATTATTTTCTCGGCCGTCGGGGTCTATCCGATCCTCGCGCAGCGGTTCGGGCTGCCGGCGCCGTTGTGGCTGATGGCCAAGCAGCTCAAGCTCGGCCTCGACCTGAAGGGCGGTGTCCACCTGGTGATGCGGGTGAACCGCGACGACGCTCTGCGCATCTCGACCGAGACGGTGGGCGAGCAGCTGCGTGAGGCGCTGACGACCGCGGGCGTCTCGGTGGGAGCAATCAATGTCACGTCGCCGACCACCTTCAGGGTCGAAGGCGTGCCGCAGGACAGAGACGCCGAGTTCCGCCGCATCGCGGAAGAGCAAACGGCCACGAATTACGAGCGCTCGTCGGGCGTTGGCGGTGCCTACGAGTTCAACATGCGCCCCAACATCGCTCGTGCCCTCCGGGAACAGACGATGATTCAGGCGCACGACACGATCGATCGTCGCGTGAACGAGCTCGGCGTGACCGAACCCAACATTGCCACGCACGGGGACGACGGCGATCAGCTCCTCGTGCAGCTGCCCGGCATGACCGAAATCGCGCGAGCCAAGGACATCATGGGTTCTCCGGCGCTCCTCGAGATCAAGCTCGTTGAAGGCGGGCCGGCGCCCACGCGCGAGGCGCTGCTCCAGGCGCACAACGGTCAGGTGCCGCCGGACATGGAAGTGGTGACCGGCGCCTCGGACGCCGGCACGACCGAGGCGGCTACGTCGTTCTACCTGGTCCGCAAGGTGGCGGCGGTCACGGGAAGCGACCTGCGCAGCGCGAGCGTCGGCCTCGACGAGAGCAGCCGGCCGGCCGTCATGTTCTCGCTCAAGCCAGACGGGGCCCGGAAGTTTGCCCAGGTGACGGGCTCGAACATTGGTCGATATCTCGCGATCGTGCTCGACGATCGCGTGCAGTCGTACGCGCGGATTGAATCGCGCATCAGCTCCGACGGGCGCATTGCGGGCGGCTTTACGCAGCAGGAAGCCGCGGATCTCGCGCTGAAGCTGCGTTCGGGTGCGCTGCCCGCGTCGATGACCTACCTCGAGGAACGCGTGGTCGGCCCGACGCTCGGCGCCGACTCGATCCGCTCGGGCGTCACCGCGGCGCTGGCCGGCCTGGTGCTCGTCGTCATCTTCATGCTCGCGTACTACAAGCTGTCGGGAGTAAACGCGATCGTGGCGATGGTGGTCAACCTGATCATCCTCCTCGGCATGATGGCGTATTTCGGCGCGTCGATGACGCTGCCGGGCATCGCCGGCTTCATCCTCACGATGGGAATGGGCGTCGACTCGAACGTGTTGATCTTCGAGCGCATCAAAGAGGAGCTGGCGGCGAACCGGGGGGCGCGGACCGCGGTCTCCGCAAGCTTCGATCGGGTCTTCTGGACGCTCTTCGACACGCACGTCACGTCGCTCATCGCGGCCGCGTTCCTCTTCCAGTTCGGCACGGGCCCGATCCGCGGTTTCGCGACGACCTTGTTCGTCGGCCTGGTCAGCAACCTCTTCACGTCGATTTTCGTGTCACGGACGTTGTTCGAGTTCGTCCTCTCGCGTCGGCCGGCAAACGCGCAAACCGTCAGCATTTAATCTCTCAGGTCATCATGCAGATTTTCAAGTCGGCAAACTACGACTTCGTGCGGTGGCGTTGGCACGCCATCGCGCTGTCCTTGTTGGTGATCCTCGCGGGCGCCGCCACTATCTGGACGCGAGGGCTCCCGCTTGGCGTCGACTTCGCCGGCGGCAGCATCGTCATCGTCAAGTTCCAGCAGACGACGCCCGTCGAACGCGTGCGGGCGGCGGTGTCGGCCATCCCCAACGGGGTCGGGAACGACGCCGTGGTCCAGGAATACGGGGATCCGTCGCAACACATGGTCCTGGTGCGCGTGGCGCAGACCGCGGCGCAGAGTACCGGCAATCTCAGTCAGGACGCCGATACCGTCGTGGCGGCGCTCAAGCAGGCGAATCTCGGAACGTTCGAGGTCGTCGGCACCGAGATCGTCGGGCCGGTCGTCGGCCAGCAGCTCAAGAAGCAGGGGACGCTCGCGACGGTGTTCGCGCTCGCCGGCATCCTGGCTTACATCACCCTGCGATTCCAGATCAGCTTCGCGGTGGGCGCCGTCGCTGCGACGCTGCACGACTTGCTGATCACGCTGGCGTTCCTGGCCTTCTTCCGCTACGACATGACGCTCAACGTGATCGCCGGTCTTCTCACGATTACCGGCTACTCGGTCAATGACACGATCGTTGTCTTCGACCGCGTGCGCGAAAACATGCGGGGCATGCGCCGGGACAATCTCGCGCACATCGTCAACGTCGCGGTCAACCAGACGCTCGGCCGTACCGTCATTACCGCCGGCACCACGCTGCTGAGCGTCATCGCCCTCTATCTTTTCGGGGGAGAGGTCCTCGAGGGCTTCGCCTTCACGATGCTGGTGGGCATCATCAGCGGAACGTACTCGACGGTGTTCATCGCCGCGGCCATCGCCATCATGTGGCAGGGACGGAAGCCCATCAAAGGCCAGGTCGCCGCCGCGAGTCCGGAAAGCCGGAAGCCCGGCCGTCGCCGTGCGTCGTAGACGGACGCGGGTGGACCACCGCCTGTTTCTGTGAGTGTCGCGGCTGCGATCCTCCTTGGGATTCTGCAGGGCCTGACGGAGTTCCTGCCCGTTTCGAGCTCGGCACACCTGATTCTCGCGCGCGCGTTCTTCGGGTGGGACGTACCCGCCGACTTCGGCCTGGCGTTCGACGTCGCCCTGCACATCGGGACGCTCGCCGCCATCCTGATGTTCTTCAGGCGCGAGCTTGCCGGCATGGCCGCGGCGCTTCCTTCCGTGCTCTCGCCGGGCGCCGGTCCGTCCGCCAGACTCGTACAACGCATCGCGGTGGGGACGGTGCCGGTCGTCGTGGTGGGCCTGTTGTTCAACGACTATATCGAGCAGACGCTGAGGACGCCGCGCGTCGCCGCGTGGGCGCTGGCGACCGGTGCGATCGCGATGTTCGCGGCCGAGCGGCTGGGCATCCGCCGCCGGGCGGAAGACTCAGTGACGTGGTTCGAGGCGGCGCTGATTGGCTGTGCGCAGGCCTCCGCCCTGATTCCGGGAGTCTCGCGCTCCGGGGCGACGATCAGCCTCGGGATGTTTCTGGGCCTCCGCCGCGATGCCGCCGCGCGGTTTACGTTCCTCCTGGCGATTCCGGCCACGCTCGCCGCCGCGGGCAAGGAATCGCTCGAGCTTGGCCGCATGGGCGTGTCGGCCTCCAACGCCCAGCTCATGGCCATCGGCGTGCTCGTGTCGGGCATCGTCGGCTATCTCACGATCAAGTATTTTCTGCGCTTCCTGGCGGGGAATCGTCTGGACGTTTTCGCGTACTATCGCTGGGCGCTGGCGGCGGTCACCGCGGTGTGGTTGTGGCGGTAGCAGGTAGCGAGCACGACGATGTTCAATTGGGTACGGCGCAACTTCATCGCGGGCTTCTTCGTGACCGTGCCGCTGGTGATCAGCGTGGCCGCGCTCGTCTGGATCTTCCGGCTGATCGACGGGCTGGTGGGGCCGATCTACGAAGCGTGGCTGGGGAGGCCCATTCCCGGTCTCGGCCTTCTGACGACCGCGCTGGTCGTGCTGCTCGTCGGGACGATCGCGACCAATGTGATCGGAAAGCGTGTGCTGCAGAGGGCTGAGAGGTATCTGACGCGCGTGCCCGTATTCCGCAACATTTATGCGCCCGTCAGGCAGCTCGTCGTGGCCTTCTCGCCGGACAACGAGTATGGGTTCAAGCGCGTGGCGCTCATCGAGGACTCCTCGCGCGGCTTCATGCTCGGGTTCCTGACCAAAGAGTTCAGTGTCGACCGCGGCCAGGGGACCGAGTCGTTGCTCGCCGTGTATGTTCCGACGAACCATCTGTATCTCGGGGACGTGATCATCTGTCCGCGCGACAAGGTGACGTACCCCGACATCACGGTCGAGCAGGGCATCCGCATTTTTCTCACGGGAGGGATGGCGCTTCCCGGCCGCCTGCGGTTTCAGGCGAGTGAGAACCGGTCCACGGACGACCGCTAGGTGCGGCGACGGCGACCTGAAGTCTGCCGGGGACAAGACAACACGAGACCGCTGGAACGCGGTGACCCGTGGAAAACGGTGCCGGAGTTCTGTGGTACGATGCGTGCTTTTCGGCCGGCGGTCCAACCCCATTCCATTGGCCCTGGAACGCCCGAAGGCATAACCCCTGTTCAGAGGAGATCAATGTTCGACATGTTGTGCTCACGGCACGCCCGCCTGGGTGCGGTCATCAGCGTGCTGCTGCTCGGTGTGTGGGTGGCCGCGCCGTCGGCCCTGCAGCCTGCTGCCGCTGAAGCTCAGAGCGCGCAGGCCGTGCCGGCTGCGCAAGAGGCGCCCCGACACGCGGGCGGCGAAGCGAACCTCGTGCTGCCGGATCTCGGGACCGTGGATTTCCATGGCATCAACGCCCGCACGCTGCTGATGTCGGGCCTGGTGGTGTGCCTGGGCGGGCTCGGATTCGGCCTGGTGATCTTCACGCGGCTCAAGAACCTGCCGGTGCACAAGTCGATGCGGGACATCTCCGAGCTGATCTACGAGACCTGCAAGACGTACCTCATCACGCAAGGCAAGTTCATCCTCCTCCTCGAGCTCTTCATCGGCACGATCATGGTGATTTACTTCGGCGTGCTCCAGCACATGGACGCGCTGAAAGTCACAATCATCCTGCTCTTCAGCCTCGTCGGCATAGCCGGCAGCTACGGCGTGGCGTGGTTCGGCATCCGCGTCAACACGTTTGCCAACTCGCGCGCCGCGTTCGCCGGCCTGAGAGGCATGCCGTTTCCGATCTACGCCATCCCGCTCAGCGCCGGGATGAGCATCGGCATGCTGCTCATCAGCGTCGAGCTGCTGCTGATGCTGTGCATCCTGCTCTTCATTCCCGGCGACTACGCCGGGCCCTGTTTCATCGGCTTCGCGATCGGCGAGTCGCTCGGCGCTTCCGTGCTCAGAATCGCCGGCGGCATCTTCACGAAGATTGCCGACATCGGCTCGGACCTGATGAAGATCGTCTTCAACATCAAGGAAGACGATGTGCGCAATCCAGGCGTCATCGCGGACTGCACGGGCGACAACGCGGGCGACTCGGTCGGGCCGAGCGCCGATGGCTTCGAGACCTACGGCGTGACGGGTGTCGCGCTCATCTCGTTCATTCTGGTCGCAGTGACGGAACCTTCCGTCCAGGTGCAGCTCCTCGTGTGGATCTTCGTGATGCGCGTCGTCATGATCGTCGCCAGCGGCGCGTCGTACCTCCTCAACGGTGTGTGGGCGAAGGCGAGCTTCGGCGACGCGAAGACGATGAATTTCGAGGTGCCGCTGACGCGGCTGGTCTGGCTGACGTCGATTGTGTCGGTCATCCTCACCTACGTCGCCTCGTACTGGCTCATCCCGAACCTCGGCGGAAATCCCAATCTCTGGTGGCAGCTCTCGACCGTCATCACGTGCGGCACGCTGGCCGGCGCGATCATCCCCGAGCTCGTCAAAATCTTCACCTCGACCGAGTCCACGCACGTGAAAGAGGTCGTGACCTCGTCCCGGGAAGGCGGAGCGTCGCTCAACATCCTCTCCGGGTTCGTGGCGGGCAATTTCAGCGCGTATTGGCTCGGGATGAGCATCGTCGCGCTGATGGCCATTGCCTACGGCGTCAGCACCTACGATCTTCAGGGGAGCAACCTGATGATCGCGCCCGCGGTGTTCGCGTTCGGCCTGGTCGCGTTCGGTTTTCTCGGCATGGGTCCGGTCACGATTGCGGTCGACTCGTATGGACCCGTGACTGACAACGCTCAGTCGGTGTTCGAGCTCTCGACGATCGAGTCGATTCCCAACATCAAGCAGGAACTGAAGAAGGACTACGGCTTCGACGTGAACTTCGAGCGTGCCAAGCACCTGCTCGAGGAGAACGACGGGGCGGGCAACACCTTCAAGGCAACGGCCAAGCCCGTTCTTATCGGCACGGCTGTGGTCGGGGCGACGACGATGATCTTCTCGATCGTCGTGGTGCTGACCGAGCGATTGAAGCCGGAGTACCTGCAGTATCTGTCCATCCTGCACCCGCCGTTCCTGCTCGGACTCATCACCGGCGGCTGCATGATCTACTGGTTCACCGGCGCGTCGACGCAGGCGGTCACGACCGGTGCGTACCGGGCGGTCGAGTTCATCAAGGCGAACATCAGGCTCGATCGCGAGGGGCCGGCCTCCGTGGCAGACAGCAAGAAGGTCGTCGAGATCTGCACGCAGTACGCGCAGAAGGGGATGTTCAACATCTTCCTGGCGGTGTTCTTCGGGACGCTGGGTTTTGCGTTTCTCGAGCCGTACTTCTTCATCGGGTATCTGGTCTCGATCGCGCTCTTCGGGCTCTTCCAGGCAATTTTCATGGCCAACGCCGGCGGCGCCTGGGACAACGCCAAGAAAATCGTGGAGGTCGAGCTCAAGGAGAAGGGGACTCCGCTCCACGCCGCGACGGTCGTGGGCGACACGGTCGGCGATCCGTTCAAGGACACCTCGTCGGTGGCCCTCAACCCGGTCATCAAGTTCACGACCTTGTTCGGCCTGCTTGCGGTCGAGCTTGGCGTACAGCTGGCGAGCCAGTATGGATCGTTGCTGAGCCACACGCTTTCGGCGGCGTTTCTGTTCGGATCGGCCGTTTTCGTCTGGCGTTCGTTCTACGCCATGCGCATTGGGACGGTCCGCGCCTGAGGTTCCCGGGGGGCGCGCAGAGCGCTCCGGACGAGGCTGTCGGGGATGGCCAAATTGAATTTGCTGGTGTCTAAGGGAACCGAGGGGTTAGTTTCGTTGACACTGCTTTTTGGGTCTGACTATAATTCGCGTCCTCCGCATGAGCAGTGCGCGGAGGCAGGAGGCAGGAGGGTGGAGCCATGCCGCGTGACATGTTCGGCGACGTAACGAACCCAACGGTCAAGTTGGGGTCCCAGGCGTGGTATACCGTGCCAGTCTCGATACTGGCCCACATTGTCCTCTTCGCCTCGATCATCATC
>Ga0184612_10001260_pt1 | contig 12209 bp, 9 predicted proteins | sample PLM3_60_coex_FD_133163 | JGI IMG/M metagenome (GOLD analysis project Ga0184612, IMG submission 133163) | Groundwater sediment microbial communities from an aquifer in East River, Colorado, USA - PLM3_60_coex | ecosystem: Environmental > Terrestrial > Soil > Riparian zone | place: USA: East...
CGACCTCGACTGCGTCCAGATGGCCATGAACCCGGCCCGGGCCCTCCGCTTCGAGGAGCTGGCCCTGCCCGCCGCGAAGGCGAAGAACCTCGGCGTGATCCTGATGAAGGTGACGGCCCAGGAGAAGCTGCTCGGGCCGGGGAAGCCCGAGACGGCCTCACTGCTACGCTACGCCTGGAGCCTGCCCGTCTCCACCGTCGTCTGCGGCATGCCGAAGCTGGAGTTCGTCGAGGCGAACGTGGCGTCCGCGCGCGCCTTCACGACGATGCCGCCGGGCGAGATGGATCAGCTGAGGCAGCGGCTGGCCGGCGAGAAGGTCGCCCTCGAGAGCTTCTTCACCGGTCACCGCGACCGCACCGCCTAGGCGGCGGTCGGGGGGCGCCGCCGCTAGCGCCCCCCCGCTCAATGACGGTAGAGTACGGGTGGGAACAGGAGGTCATCGTGCCCGATCCCGCCGCTCCCGGCCGTAACAATCCTTGTCATTGCGGCTCGGGGAAGAAGTACAAGAACTGCTGCCTGGACAAGGACGACGCCAAGGCGCGCAAGGCGCGAGCCCAGGCGGAGGCGGCCGCCGCGAAGGAGGCCGGCTCGGCGGAGGCCCTCAAGACGCCTCCTCCCGCACCCAAGCAATCGACGCGGCCGCCCTGGAAGGGCCCGCAGAACCCCCGCGGCTTCCAGCGGCTGAACATCCCCCGGCGGTCGGGGGGAAGCTAGGATTTGCCTTGACACCCTCGGAAGCGGCGCAGTAGCTTCCCAGCCTCCCTCCCAAGCATGCCTGTGGGCTTCCACAGGATGGAGGCAACAAAATGAGGGTCCCTTCCTGCTTCGCCGCGGCCACGCTGTTCGGCATCTTCGTGCTGGCTCCGTCGGCCTCGCCGGACGATTCCGACACAGGGCGGGCCTGCCGCGGCCTGCCCACGCGCCCGCAGCTCAAAGCCGCGCTCGACGCCGCCGTCCAGACGGAGACGAGCGGCCTCAACAACCACATGTGGGCCACGATCGTGAACCGGGACGGGATCGTGTGCGCGGTGGCCTTCTCGGGGACCGACCGCGCCGCCCAGTGGCCGGGGAGCCGCGTGATCTCGGCCCAGAAGGCCAACACCGCCAACGCGTTCAACCTCGACAGCCACTCGTTCAGCAACGGCTCCGGGCAGCCCACGGGCCTCGCGCTCTCGACCGCCAACCTCTACTCGGCGACGCAGCCCGGCGGAAGCCTCTACGGCCTCCAGCACAGCAACCCGGTCGACACCGACGACGCCTACCAGGGTCCGTCGGCAAGCTACGGCACGGGTAACGATCCCCTCGTCGGCAACAAGGTCGGCGGCGTGAACGTCTTCGGGGGCGGCCTCGGGCTCTACGACGCCTCGAAGCAGGTCGTGGGCGGGCTCGGAGCCAGCGGCGACACCTCGTGCGCCGACCACAACATCGCGTGGCGGGTGCGCAACGCCCTGGTCCTCGACTACCTCTCCGGAGTGGGGGGAGTCAGCGGCGATCCCTTGCGCCCTGACAACATCATCTTCGACATCGCCCCGAATCCGTTCGGGGGCACCGGCAACAGCGCCGGCGGCTTCGGCCATCCCCTCTGCCTGAACACGTCCGGCTCGGAGACGCTCCCGCCGGTGCGTTGAGCCGTGGCCCGGTGTAGAGTGCAGCCGTGGAAAAGAGAGCACTCGGACGCAGCGGCCTGCAGGTTTCCGCCCTCGGCCTCGGCTGCATGGGTATGTCGGAGTTCTACGGCCCCGGGGACGACGCGGAGTCGATCGCCACCATCCACGCCGCTCTCGACGCCGGCGTGAACTTCTTCGATACCGCCGACGTGTACGGGCCCCACACCAACGAGGTGCTGGTCGGTCGGGCCATCCGCGGGCGGCGGAGCGAGGTGGTGCTCGCGACCAAGTTCGGCATCGTGCGCGATCCCGCCGAGCCCACCAAGCGCGGCGTGAGCGGCCGGCCGGAGTACGTCCGCTCGTCCTGCGAGGCCAGCCTCAAGCGGCTCGGCGTGGAGACGATCGACCTGTACTACCAGCACCGTGTCGACCCGAACACGCCCATCGAGGACACGGTGGGCGCGATGGCCGGCTTGGTGCGCGCGGGCAAGGTCCGCCATCTCGGCCTGTCCGAGGCCGGTCCCGAGACGCTGCGGCGCGCCTGCGCCGTCCACCCCATCGCCGCGCTCCAGAGCGAATATTCGTTGTGGAGCCGCGACGTCGAGGACGGCCAGCTCCCCGCCTGCCGCGAGCTGGGCATCGGCTTCGTGGCCTACAGCCCGCTCGGACGCGGGTTCCTCACCGGCCAGGTCAAGCGCTTCGAGGACCTCGCCCCCGACGATTGGCGCCGGGGCTCGCCGCGCTTCCAGGGGGACAACTTCGGCAAGAACCTGGAGCTTCTGCGGCAGGTCGAGCAGCTGGCGGCGGAGAAGAAATGCACACCCTCGCAGCTCGCGCTGGCGTGGGTGCTGTCGCGGGGCAAGGACGTCGTGCCCATCTTCGGCACCAAGCGGAGGAAGTACCTCCTCGAGAACCTCGGCGCGCTCGAGGTCCGCTTGACCGAGCAGGACCTGCGCCGGATCGACGAGCTGGCGCCGAAGGGCGCGGCGGCCGGTGACCGCTACGCGCCGGCGTTGATGCAGTACATCGGCCGCTGAGCGGCAAGAAGCGAGCGTGGCGATGACGCTTCGGCCGTGGCTCCCGCTGGCCGGGCTGCTCGTTCCCGTGGCCACCGCGCTGGCCCAGGCCCCTCCGACCGCGGCCCGCGAGGTATCGGACCTGGCCCGGCTCAACCGTGACCTCCAGGCCCTGAGCGACCGCATGAAGCCGTCGGTGGTCCAGGTCCTCACCACCGGCTACGAGTCCGCCGACGGCCGGCTGGTGAAGCAGCGCGCGAGCGGCTCGGGCGTGATCCTCGATCCCGACGGCTACGTAATCACCAACGCCCACGTCGTGCAGGGAGCGCGGCGCGTCCAGGTGGCGCTGGCCGGCCTCGCCAGCGGCCCGCCCGGAGCGCGGTCTGTCCTGAAGGCGCCCGGGCGCGTCGTGGGGGCCGTGGTGGTGGGGACCGACCAGGAGACGGACCTCGCCGGCCGCAAGCTCGACGAGAAGGGCCTGCCCTGCCGGCCCCTCGGCGATTCGGAGGCCCTGCGCCCCGGCGAGCTGGTGCTCGCCTTCGGCAGCCCGCTCGGGCTGGAGAACTCGGTGACCCTCGGCGTGGTGAGCGCCGTCGCGCGGCAGGTCCGCCCCGAGGATCGCATGATCTACGTCCAGACCGACGCTTCCATCAACCCGGGCAACAGCGGCGGGCCCCTCGTGGACACCCAGGGGCGCGTCGTCGGGATCAACACCTTCATCCTCTCGCAGTCGGGGGGGAGCGAGGGCATCGGCTTCGCAGCCCCCAGCAACATCGTGCGCAACGTGTTCGACCAGATCCGCCGCACGGGCCGCGTCCACCGCGGGGAGATCGGCGTGCGCGTGCAGACCGTCACCCCCGCCCTGGCCGCCGCGCTCCGGTTGCGGCAGGACTGGGGCGTCGTGCTCGCCGACGTGCCTCCCGACGGGCCCGCGGGCCTCGCCGGCCTCCGCATCGGGGACCTCGTGCTGAAGCTCGATGGCAAGGTCATGGAGAACGCCCGGCAGCTCGAGGTCGACCTCTACCCGCGCCCGCCCGGGGGCAGCGTGAGCCTCGAGGTGCAGCGCGGCGAGCAGCGGCAGAGCTACGTGGTCACGGTCGCGGAGCGGCCCGGCGATCCGGAGCGCTTCGCGGACCGGGTCAGCCCCGAGAGGAACTCCGTGGCGCGGCTGGGCATCCTCGCGCTCGACCTCGACGAGGACGTGGCCCAGCTGCTGCCTCCGCTCCGGGCGCGAGCGGGAGTGGTGGTGGCGACGGCGGCGGCCCGCTCGGAGCCCGATCCGCTGCTGCCGGGGGACGTGATCTATTCGGTGAACCAGGAGCCCGTGAGCGGGGTCGAGAAGCTGCGGGAGGTGCTCGCGCAGCTCACGCCCGGCTCTCCGGTCGTGCTGCAGGTCGAGCGCGGCGGAGCGCTGCGGTTCGTCGTCCTCGATCCGGAGTAGGGCCGCCGCCGTCAGGGCTTCCGGGTGGGAGGCCCCAGCGGCAGCCGCGCGCGCAGCGCCTCGCGGCTCAAAGGCACCGCGGCGGACGAGCTGAGCAGCTCGTTCATCACGTCCTCACGCGGGCGCGCCGGGTGTGGCGCGGGGCCGCGCTCGCCCAGCGACGGCCAGAGCGCTTTGCGGAGACCCTCGGGCAGGACGTTCTCCAGGTACTCGAGGGCGGTCCCGCGGAGCCTGCGGTCCGTGCCGCGCACGGCCTGCAGCGCGATCTGGAGCGGCTCGCGCTGGAGGGCCAGCGACAGCAGCGTGAACACGTGGTCGAGATCGAGGGCGCCATCGGCGTCCTCTACCTCGCGGAGCGCCACCGCGAACACGTCGCTCCTCGGCACGGAAAGCTCGGGGTTGCGGGCGGTGATGCTCGCCAGGGCAATCGCGCACTGTTCCCGCACGTCGAAGAGCTCCTCGTGCAGCCCCTGGACCAGCCCGTCCACCGCTTGCCTCGTGCCGCAGACCTTCAGCACCCGGGGCACGCGGCGGCGCACGGCGGGATCCTGACGCGGGTCGAGGAGCGCGTCCACGAGCTGCCCGGTCACCTCGGGGGCCATGCGCCGGAGGGCGCGCAGCACTTCCAGGAAGAGGTCGTCCTGCGCGAGCATCGGCAGCATGTGGGGCACGAGGGCGGAGGGCGGCCGGGGCGGCTGCCGCAGGACCAGACGCATCAGGCCCTTGTCGCCCGAGCGCAGGTCGGCGATGGCCTGCAGCAGGGGATCCGGGCTGGCCGCCTCGTCCCGGGCGCGGATCGCCTCGATCTCGCGCAGCAGCGTGTTGCGGTCGAGGGCGAGACCCGTCTGGGCGAGGGTGAGGAGCGTCGCATTGTCCACCGCATCCGACTCGCTGAGCCGCACCCTCCCCGCGCGCAGGCTGTGCTCGAGCGAGCGCACGTAACCCCTCTGCAGACGGCCCGTGAAGGCCAGCGCCACGACGCACAGGACCGCGGCGAGGCCGAAGAGCACCCGCACCGTCTGCGAAGGGACGAGGGCCACGGCGAGAAGGGCGATGGCCCCGCCGAGGAGCGATCCCAGCTTGTCGAAGCCCACGTCGACGACGGCCTTGGTCGGGCGCTTCTCGTGCTCGGACAGCGGCGTGAAGAGCAGCTCGTAGCCCGAGCGGAAGAGCGAGCCGGTAGCAATGTCGTGGCCCGCGCGGGCCAGGATGGCCACCCACATCCGTGGATCGAGCGTCCCGAGCAGCCCGAAGACGAGCACGGCGGCCGGTCGTACGGCGACCGTCCCCGCGAGTCCGAGCGTACGCAGCGACGGACGGGAGAGGCCACCCTGAACGCCCAGGGTCAACAGGGCCAGCGAGGTGTTGAGGATCGCGAAGAACGACAGGAGCTGCGCGCCCTGGCTGAACGTGGCCGCGGCCTGCGACTTCAGCACGTAATCGAGCAGGCTGTCGGTGATCGATCCGATCGCGACGACGAGCGCAAGGTCCTGCAGGTACGGGACCCGGCGCAGCGTGCCCAGAGCTGAAGGAGCGATCGGCGTGGGCGTCGCCGCGGGGGCGGAGGTGCGGACGTGGTTACGCCCGAGGACGAGCATGCCGGCCATGGCCGCCAGCGTGAGCAGCGCCATCCCGAGGAGCATGGCGGGCACGGGAACGACGCGGGAGGCGCCCCACGCGAGAAGACCGCCCGCGACGCCACCCACCGAGGCGCCGAGGCCGATCCGGCCCATCACGCGCTTGGCCGTGTAGGGATCGAAGCGCTCGTTGACGAGCGACCAGAAGCCCGAGAGCAGCGTTCCTCCGAAGACGGCCAGGTGCAGGTACACCGCCACCGCGGCGATGTCGGGCGCGGCCAGGCACAGGACCCACTCGACGAGGAGCGCCACGCTCGAGAGGCCCGCCGCCACCGGCAGGACGCGGAAGGGCGAGCGCCGGGCGAGTGCCCACGACACGACGCCCACCGCCGCCAGCGAAGCCGCCGATGCCGCGATCATCACCACGGGGAGGAATGCGACCGGGAACGTCGAGAGGAAGAGGGCGTCGCGCGTGGCCCGGCCCGCCGTCTGCTGCGCGATCAGGAGGCCGATGACGAGGGTCGCGGCGAGAACCGCCCGGCGGCCTTCGTCGTCGAGGAAGTCCTTCATGCGCGCTCTCGCGACCTATACTACCAGCCCATGTCGGAACGCCTTTCGCGGCGGAGTGGTCCCTTGAACGCCGGCGCGGCTCTCGTTTTTGCGTCGGCGCTCCTCGTCCCCGCGGCCGCGCGTGCGCAGGAATGGGACGAGGCGTACCGCTCCGGGCTCACCGCCCTGGCGCGCGGGGAGCACGCTCGGGCGGTGGTGTCCTTCAAGCGCGCCATCGCCCTGCGCCCGGAGCCGGGACGCAACATCCTCACGTACGGGACAAACGTCGAGCCGCGCTACTTCCCGTATCTCCATCTGGCCGAGGCCTATCTCGGTCTCGGCCAGCTCGAGGCCGCGCGCGAGGCGCTGGTGAAGTCGGCCTCGTTCGGCGAGCGAGAGCCGTCCAGCGAGCGTGACAAGGTCGATCTGCGGCTCAATGTTGCCTTGGCGCAGCGTCAACCCCATGCGCCCACGCCCGCGGCCACCGCGACGCCGGCCGCCACGCTGCCCTCGGAAACGCCCGCGCCGGCCTTGCCTTCGCCGCCCGCCGCGGCCGCGACGCCGAGCGCGGAGCCGGCCCCGCGTGAGCCGTTCCATGCCGGGCACGTCCCGGGCCGCGAGTCGCCGCCGGAGCCGCGGCCGCAAGCGCAGACTCCCGGCGGGCGGGCCGCTTCGCCCGCCCCGCCCGCCGGTCCTGCCGTGGCAACGCTGGAGGTGCTGTCGCAGCCCGCGGGAGCCTCGGTGTACATCGACGACGAGCCGGTCGGTGTGACCGATCCCCAGAGCGGGCGCCTGGTGAAGACCGGCCTCCCATCCGGCCGTCATCGCGTGCGCGTGTCCCGTGCGGGACACGAGGACGCGGTCCGTGACGTCGACGTCGCCGCGGGGAGTACCGCCACCTTCAACGCCACGCTGACGACGCCGGCCGGAGTCTCGGCCGGCGGTCGCGGCGGCCTGATCGCGTTCGCGCTGGTGGCGATCGGCCTCGTGGTGGTCATCGCTTGGCTCGCGCTACGCCGCCCCGAGGCGACGGCGCTGTCCCGCGCGCCCACGCCTCGCTCGGCGAGCGGCCGGCCGTCCGCGGCCACGCCCCCCGCGGCCACGCCGTCCGCGCAGAGCAGTCCCGGAGCGCGGACCGACGAGCGGGGCCAGGAGTGGTTCGGGGATTTCCGCCTGCTCGAGATGCTCGGAAGGGGCGGGATGGCGTCGGTCTTCAAGGTCCAGCGGCGGGGAGAGACCGCCGCGCTGAAGCGGCCGCTGGGGATGCTGCTCGACGATCCCCAGTTCCTCGAGCGTTTCCTGCGCGAGGCCGAGATCGGACGTGCCCTGAACCACCCGAACATCATCCGCATCCTCGAGCGGGGCAAGGTGGAGAGCGTGCCGTACTTCACGATGGAGCTCCTGCCCGGCCAGACGCTCCAGGACTTCATCGCCGAACGGGGGGCCGCCGCTCCGCGGACCGCGGTGGCGATCGTGGTCCAGGTGGCGGAGGCGCTCGACTTCGCCCACAGCAAGGGCGTGGTGCACCGCGACCTCAAGCCGTCCAACGTCATGCTGCTGCCCGACGGCACAGCCAAGGTCATGGACTTCGGCATCGCGCGGGCGCGCCGGTTCGAAGGGATGACCGCGACGGCCGCCTTCCTTGGCACGCCCGACTACGTGGCGCCGGAGACGATCGACGGCCGCGGGACGGAGCCGCGCAGCGACCTCTACGCGCTGGGCCTGATCCTGTTCGAGCTGCTGACGGGGCAGCGGCCCTTCACCGGCGACACGCCGTTCGCGATCCTGAAGAAGCACTGCACCGAAGAGCCCACGCTGCCCTCACGGCTCAAGCCGGGCGTGCCGGCCGAGCTCGATGCGATCGTGATGCAGCTCCTCCGCAAGAATCCGGAAGAGAGGCCGGCCTCCGCCGAGGACCTGGTGGTGGCGCTGCGCGACTGGCTGAACCGCGCGGCCTGAGCGGCCGGCGCGGGGGCGCCGTATACTGTCGCCCAATGCTCGCGCGGACCGGCGGCGTGCTGGCGGCGGCCCTGCTCCTCGGGAGCGCCAGCGCCACGGCGCAGCAGGGTGCGGTCGTCTTCACCCGCACCGGTTCGGGCGCCCGCGCGGCGGGGATGGCGAACGCCTTCATCGGCGTCTCCGACGACGGCACGGCCGCGTCCTGGAACCCCGCCGGCCTCGGCCAGCTCCGCAAACCAGAGCTGTCGGTCGTCAGCACCACGCTGGGGCAAGCCGTCCGCGTCCAGGGCTTCCGAACGCTGGACAACCTGTCCGCGTTCACCACCGCGCGGTCTTCGTACCGCAGCACCTACCTCGACTTCGCGAGCCTGGCCGTTCCCGCGACGCTGTGGCGGAAGCCGACGACGTTCCAGGCCTCGTGGCGCCGGCTCTACCCGCTCGACTACCGCGAGATCATGTCGCTGAACCGGGAGCCGCTGGCGGCGGGCGCGCCTCCCGCCGTGCGGATCGAGAGCAACAGCGACATCCTCGGCAGCGTCGATCTCATCTCGTTCGCGGCCGCGGTGAAGCTCACGCCGCGCCTCGCGCTCGGAGCGAGCTACAATCTCTGGCGCGGTCGTTGGACGGAGGACGACGCGGCCGTCGAGATTCCGCTGGACGGAGTTGGGGCACCGGACTTCGTCAACGGCAGCGCGTTCAACCGGGTCCGTGGCAACAACTTCAGCCTGGGCCTCATGGTCACGTACCCGCGCTGGAGCCTCGGCCTGCTCCACCAGACCCCGCTGCGCTCCGATTACGAGGCGGAGGTGAAGCTGACGCCAAGCGGAGCGCCCCCGTCGTCGACCGGTCTGGTCGAAGGCGAGCTCAGGTTCCCGAGGGCCTGGGGTGTCGGGGGCGCGTGGCGGCCCGCCGCGCGATGGACGGTCGCGCTCGACCTGTCGTGGGATGCCTGGAGCGACGCGGAAGTAAACACGCCCGTGACCGGCCCCATCAGTCTTTTCGACGGCCTTCCCCTGGACCGGACCGCCACCCGCGACACGCTCTCCGTGAACGCGGGCGCCGAGCACGTCTTCACCGGCGAAGGGTTCCTTGTCCCGCTGCGGTTCGGCGTGGCCTGGGAGCCGCAGGGTCAGCGCAGCGCTTACACGCTCGACCCCGTGAATTACCGCATGCTCGCCATGGGAACCGGCTACAACACGAACAGCCTGAAGTTCGACGCGGCGTTCCAGTTCCGATGGGCGAGGTTCCAGGACGGCGCCAACTTCGGCGCCCCCCTCGTCGGATCCTCCGACCTTCCGCTCGCCGTCGGCGAGCGCAGCGCCCGGGAATGGCGGCTCAAGCTCTCCTTGATCCTGCGCGTGACCGACACGGACAAGCTGCGCGGAACCCTGCGAAAGCTGTTCGGCTAAGCGACTCCCGCGCGCCCGGCGAGCATGCGGCCCCCCTGGAGATCCGGGCCGGAACGCAGTAGGCTGTAGCGTTCAAGACCAGCCTGATCCGGAGGTGAGACATGTCGAAGCGCAGGGAGATCTCACGACGCGACTTCGCGTCCCGTTCCATCCTGGCCGCGGCCGGCGTGGCGGCGGGGAAGTCCGCGCTCGGCGCGAACCGGGCGGAGAGCGGGCCCGCGATCGGCGGCCGCGTGCTCGGGGCCAACGACCGGGTGGTCGTCGCAAACATCGGCATTCGCGGGCAGGGCGACTCCCTGAAGCGGGGCTTCGCGCGCCTGCCCAACGTCGAGGTCAAGACGCTCTGCGACGTCGACGAGAACCTGTTCGCCACGCGGGCGCAGGACCCCGAGCTCAAGGACGTCGCGACCTTCCGCCCCGGCTACCAGCGTGACCTGCGGCGCGTCTTCGACGACAAGGACGTCGACGCGGTCATCATCGCCACGCCCAACCACTGGCACGCGCTCGCCACGATCTGGGGCCTCCAGGCCGGCAAGCACGTGTACGTCGAGAAGCCCTCCACCCACACGGTGTGGGAAGGGCGGAAGATGGTCGAGGCGGCCAGCCGGTACGGCAAGCTCGTGCAGGTCGGCACCATGAACCGCAGCCGGCCCGCGGTGCGCGAGGCCATCAAGTTCCTCCACGACGGCGGCATCGGCGAGGTCTACATGGCCCGCGGCCTGTGCTTCAAGCCGCGGCCCTCGATCGGGAAGTACGCCGACGGCGCCATGGCGCCGGGGGAGAAGTACAAGCTCAACGTCGAGTCGCGGGAATACGAGCCGACCTACGACAACGCCTACCTCGCGAACGTGAGCTACGACCTGTGGCTGGGACCGGCGCCGGTGCGGCCCTTCAACCGCAATCGGTTCCACTACAACTGGCACTGGCACTGGGACTACGGCAACGGCGACACGGGCAACCAGGGCCCGCACCAGTTCGACATCGCGCGGTGGGGGCTCCGCAAGAACGAGCACCCCGCGCGCATCCGCTCCGGAGGCGGCTACTTCGGCGACGAGTCGTCCCAGGAGACCCCGAACCTCCACTCGACGATCTTCGAGTACGGCGACGGCAAGATCCTCGCGTTCGGCACCCGCGGCGGCTACCCCAACGAAGAGGGCAGCCAGCGGATCGGCAACCTCTTCTATGGGACCAAGGGCTGGGTCTGGATCGACGGCGACGGCCGGAAGTGGCAGTCGTACTTCGGGCGCAAGGACGAGAAGGGGCCCGGCGCCGACGTGCCGAAGACGCAAGGCGGGAGCGACCCCCTGGTCCTCACCAGCACCGAGTACCCCCACTACCAGAACTTCATCGACGCGATCCGCGCCAACGACCCGCAGCTCCTGGCCTGTGACGCGCTCGAGGGGCACCTCTCGTCGTCGCTGCCGCACCTGGCGAACGTCTCGTACCGCGTGGGCCGGGCGCTGGCGTTCGACGGCAGGACGGAGTCGATCGTGGGCGACGCCGAGGCCAACAAGCTGCTGACGCGGGAGTACCGCAAGCCGTACGTGATCCCGGACAAGGTGTAGGGCCCCCGCGGGTTATACTCCGCGCCGTCATGTCCGTCCGGATGAAGGACATCGCCCACACGCTGGGCATCTCGCAGACGACCGTCTCGCACGTGCTGCGGGGCCGGGACGGCGAGTTCCGGATCGGCGCCGAGACCGCCCGCCGCGTGCGGAACGCCGTCGAGCGCCTGGGCTACCGGCCGAGCGTCCTCGCCCGCAACCTGAAGCACCATCGCGCCTACGCCCTGGCCCTGGCCGTGGGCGACCTGGCCGACCCGTTCTGGTCCGCGCTCGCGCTCGGCGCCCAGCAGGAGGCCGAGCGCCACGGGTACGTCCTCGTGGTCAGCCACACCGGCGAGACGCTCGAAAAAGAGCGCCAGCTCCTCGAGATGCTCCGCGAGCGAAGGGTGGACGGGCTCATCCTGGCCCCTGCCCGCCTCAAGCCGCACCACCTGGCGCCGCTGCGGCGGGAGCGGCGCCCCTTCGTCCTCGTCGACCGCACGATCGACGGCCTCGACGTGCCGTCCGTCGTCACCGACAGCGTCGGCGGCATCCGGCTCGCCGTCGACCACCTGGTGGGCCGGGGCCATCGCCAGATCGGCTATCTGGGCGGCCCGACCCACATCACGACGTTCCGTGACCGGCTGGAGGGCTTCCGCCAGGCGCTGGCCGCCCACGGCCTTCGGCCCGGGCCCTGCGCGGTGAGCCGCTCGGACCTCGACGTGGCGCGCCAGGCCGCCGAGCGCCTGTTCCGGCGCCGGCCCGCGGCGACGGCGGTGATCGCGGCCAACCTGTGGCTGACCATGGGCACGCTGCGGGCCGCGCCCGAGGACGTGGTGGTGGTCGGCTTCGACGACTTCTACCTGGCCGACCTCCTGCGGCGTCCCGTCACCACGATCGCCCAGCCCGTCGAGGACCTCGGGCGCGAGGCCGTCCGCCTGCTGCTGGAGGAGGTGGCCAGGCCCGGGGGCAACCGCCACGTCGCGCTGTCCCCGCGCTTGATCGTGAGGGGAGGAGGCCCGGCGTGAGACGACGGCCGCGCACGCGATGGATCGGCGGGATTTTGGCGCTGTCGCTCGCCGCCGGCGGGTGCCGCCGCGGCGGGCC
>Ga0184612_10001261_pt1 | contig 12209 bp, 8 predicted proteins | sample PLM3_60_coex_FD_133163 | JGI IMG/M metagenome (GOLD analysis project Ga0184612, IMG submission 133163) | Groundwater sediment microbial communities from an aquifer in East River, Colorado, USA - PLM3_60_coex | ecosystem: Environmental > Terrestrial > Soil > Riparian zone | place: USA: East...
CCGGTGACGCGGCCACATCACTCGAAGACGGGTCATTTTGTCTCGCGACGATAGTCCGCTGCGCAAGCCATGGATCGGCTGTCATGGTGTTGAGCCCCGCCGCTGGGCCGATGTCGCGCCGGACGACTGGACGCGCCGCCGGCTGTTGCCGCGCGGCGCGTCGAATGGAACCTCAGAAGGGGCAGGTGCCCGGATCGGGCTCGTCGATCCGTGGGGCCGAGCCCTCAGGGATCAGCCTGGTGACGATCACGACCGCGTCGACCGACCCTTCGTTCCGGGCGACGTGCACGTCGGTGCCCTCGTCGACGTAGGCGTCGCCGGCACTGTGGACAGATGGCGTGCAGGTTGGGTCGCTCGCTTCGTAGAAGGTCAGCGTTCCGGCCTTGACGATCACGAGGCTGGGGCCCGGGTGGCTGTGCCAGCCGAACGAGCCACCCGGCGCTACCCGGTTCTCGACGACCGTCAGGCTGCTCTGGCCCTTGGTTCGGATCTCGGTCTTCCAGTCGCCGTTCTTGATGTTGAGATTGATCGGATCGAGGCTGCCGGTCGCAAGCGTGGTGCTGGTCACCAGCGATGCGGGCGTGGCGAGCGCGATCCCGCCGAATGCCAAGGCCCCGAGCGCTGCCGCGGCGACGGCGATCAGGAATCGGTTGCGCATGGGAGGTTCGTCCTTTCGCGTCTCTGCGGAACGTCTGCCCGCCTCCGCCGAACCTACGAGGACGTCGATCAGGTGCCAACCGTGCCTGCCTGCATGTGATTTGGGATGCTGGCACCCGGCCGTCGTGGGCAACAGCCCGCGCCGGGGAGGTCACTCCGGCTGGCCCGCACAGAACCGTCGAACGAGATCGGGAAATACATCGGTGTCGATGGGTTTGACGATGTAACCGGCGAAGCCGGCATCGAACAGCCAGTCGTCGCGGGCATCGAGTGGGAGAGCGGTCACCGCCACGACCGGTATGCGCGACGTCCGCGGCTCGGCCCGGAGCATCCGCGCGGCCTCCGTGCCGTCCAGATCCGGTAGGCGCAGGTCCATCAGGATGACATCCGGCACATACTCGGACGCGAGCACGATCCCCTCCGCGGCGGTCGCGGCCTCGAGCGTGCGAAACCGGCCCAAGCGGAGCACATCGCGAGCGAGCTTCCGGTTCCTATCGTCGTCGTCGACGATCAGGACGAGCGGGAGATCCGACAACACCGGCGTATTCTCCACCCATGCCGATCCGGCTCGTGCTTGCCGAGGACCACTACCTCGTCCGTGAAGGGGTCCGGCGCCTGCTCGAGTCGCAGCCAGGACTTGAAGTCGCCGCGGTCTGCGGGGACCTCGACTCGCTGCTCGATGCGGTCGATCGCGAGGGGCCAGACGTGGTGGTGACCGACATCCGCATGCCGCCAGGCAACTCGGACGAGGGGATCCAGGCCGCCAGGCGATTACGGGAGACGCACCCCAGCCTGGGCGTGGTCGTCCTCAGCCAGTACGCGAACCCGAGCTACGCACTCGCGCTGCTGGACACCGGCAGCGCCGGGCGGGCCTATGTGCTGAAGGAGCGGGTGCATGACCCCGACCAGCTGGTCGCTGCCATCCGCGCTGTCTCAGAAGGAGGCTCGCTGATCGACCCGAAAGTGGTGGAAGCGTTGGTGGCGGATCGGGCGCGGGCAGCGACGTCTCCGCTCACCCAGCTCACGGCGCGGGAACGCGACGTGCTGCGGAAGATGGCCGAGGGCAAGAACAATGCGTCGATCGCCGAGGACCTTGTTGTGACCGAGAGGTCAGTCGAGAAGGTGATCAACTCCATATTCATGAAGCTTGGGCTGACGTGGGAGCCAGCGGTTCACAAGCGCGTCAAGGCGGTCATCCTGTACCTGGCCGAGAGCGATCCGGGTCATCGCGACAGCGGCAACCAGCCATGAACACGCGAACCGCCGTCCTGCAGGTGGTCGACGCTGACGCCGCCATCGAGCGCCTCGATGCGATCTCGCAGACGGTCGAGGCGTCCTTCAGGGTGGTGTCCGGCGATCGCGACCTCGAAGGTCAGCGCGCCGTCCGCGTCGAGCACGCTGACCGTGGCCTGTGACCCGCGTGACGCGGACGAAAGCGCCTCGACGCAGGACCAATAGACAGCAGTAGTGATCTCTGGCGCGTAGCCTTCACCCGCCCGAACGTCGACTTGGGCAGTGACGCCGGCGCTCGCCGCCGCGGACCTCAGGGCGCTGGCGAGCCCACGCGTTTCAAGCAGCGGCGGATAGACCCTCTGCGCAAGCTCCGTCGTTTCGTCCAGCGCCTCCCGCACATTGGCCGCCATCTCGTCGAGCAGCGCTTTCGCGGCGGCCGGATCACCGTCCACCAGCGCGGCCAGGCGTCGCAGATCGACGGCGAGGGCGACGAGGTGTTGCTGGACACCATCGTGGAGGGCGCGCTCGATCGCGCGCCGATCGGCGTGGGCGGCCTCGGCCAGACGCCTCCGCGACCTACGAAGCTCCTCTACCTCACCCTGCTGTCGGTCGTCAGCCTCAGGCAGCCGCTCGCCAGCATCAGCGTTCGACACCGCCCCACCTCTTCTTGGGAGTCGTCGGTCGATGCTCCGACCGCGCCAAGTCGCGCGCGTCGGGTTACAAGGATGAGTGTCGCGGTCAGGGCAAGCATTCGAGCCATGGGCGGCCGCTGACCCTCACTGGACCCGAAATGGAGGTGGTACCGCATACCGGATGCTTGTTGAATTGTCGCATGCGACCCACAGCGCTCACTTTGGACGTGATAGAGCCCCATGGGAAGCATGGATCAATCCCCATAAGGGTTCGGATAGGGGTTCAGACCTCAAGGCCTGAGCCCGGTGGGCATCTGCGCTGGTCACATGACTACGTGTCAGGCCTCAGCGGCGAACGGCTTTCGTGACGCCTTCAACGGGGGTTCGCCTTGCAACCTCCAATCGGTATTGCGCGCTCAATTCCTGTCGGGCGCGCCAGGACTGATGTTCTAGTTTCGACGCGACGCCGCCGCGTTCGATTCGGCAACGAGGGCCACCGGGATCGCGGCCCGGATGTCGGCCGAAGAGGACCGATCAGCAGCAATACTCACGAGCGGGCGCCTGCGCTCGGTCCTGCTCGATCACTCGCGGGACGGCTGGTTGGCCTGCCAAGCGTCGGCACCCGGTCGCGGAATCAGATCCGAGGAGTAGGCGCGAGCCTCGAGAATGGCCCGCCGACGCGCTTGCGGGTGCCGTTGTCAGGCAAGCTCGGTCGTCGCCGGGGATGTCCCGAGGGGTCGCATGAATGGTTTTGACGATCGGTAGCGCTCGGCGATGTTCGACGTGAGCCAAGCAAGCGGGACGCCGAACCCCCTATCGGCGCCGCCTGCCTGGCCTGCCCGTTCCCCACTTGTCACGGGACGACGAAGATCGAGTCGCAGCCGAAGAACCGATAGCCGGCGCCGTAGGTGCCGGCCAAGCACGCCTCGGTCGACGACGTGCTGAGACCTGCATCCGCGACCCGGAAGAGAAGGACCATGTCGACGTCGCCGTCTTTCGTCGTCTCATCCAGCTCGAAGGCATCCTCGAGGTGACCCTTCCTCTGAACGGGTGCGGCGCCGCCACCCGACACGACGACGGTCGCCGGACCGAAACGAACGCTGAGCGGATCGATCGTCGTGGCATCGAATGCCTTCGGGAGGCCGTAGGCGCCGGTTCCCGTCGTGAGGACCGCAACGGGCACGCGAGCTCGAAGGTTCAGGCTGTTCGGGAATGTGCCGGGTGAGATGTTAATCGCCACCGGCACGATGACCTCCGTCTGCGTCGTGGCCCTGTTGCCGGTCTGGTCGTTGTCGATTGCGGCCGAGTACGCCCGGGCGACATTGACAATCCCGGCTCCGGGGTCGACGGAACCGCCGGGTCGGACGACGAGGGTGAACGACGCCGAGCCGGGCGCCATCGATTGATGCGTGCACCTCACCGTGCCCCTGTCGCCCACACCCGGGTGCTCGCAAGACCAGCCCGCCGACGCCGTTACGGATCGGAAGACAGTTCCGGCAGGAAGCTCGTCCTCGAACGTGGCGTTCTGGGCCATGTCGGGTCCCGCGCTCGTGACCCCGATCGTGTACGTCAGGTCCTGGCCGAGAACGGCGGGATCCGGGGCGTCGCCCTTCGTGACCGAAAGGTCGGCATTGACGAGCCCGATCCGCCAGATCCCGCGCCCGGTCCCGAGGTAGATCCGAACGACGCCCGGCTTGTCGTGGTCGAACCGGGCGAACGCCGGGTTCGGCAGGTGCGGCCGTTCAGAGGTCGGCGTGTGCGGGTCGGTCAGGAGGGCCCACGTCTGGCCACCGTCGCTCGTGATGAACACGCCGGAGGCACGGCCGCCGGCGACGATGATGTCCGGATCTTCCGGGTCGAATGCGACGAGCGAGGCCTGGGGCATCACCCGAACGCCATCTCCCGGATCGCCCAGGTCCTGCTCGAAGCCGTCGTACATCAGGCGCGTCAGCGCCCAGTCCGTCGCCCAGGATTTCCCGCCGTCGACCGAACGCACCATCCGCGAGTCGCCATCGAACAGCACCGCGGCATAGAGCCGGAGCGGGTTCTTCGGGTCGACCGCCACGAGCCCGAAGCCGGCGAACTCACTGACCGTTCCGTCGGGTGTGGCCGGCCCCGGCTCGCGCTCTACCCAAGCGCCATTCTCGAAGGTCCACAGCTGATCCGCGGGACGGTTGGCGGGCTCGCCGATGTCCTGCGTTCCATACCAACACATTCCCGCGAGGACGTAAGGCACCGGGCCCGAGGGTCCCGCCCCGACGACGACGTGGCATGGCGCAGCGGCGTCATCGGGCCAGGCCGCGTCCTTGTAGGGAACCCCATACGGCTCCGTGCCGAGCTTCGTGATGTCGATCTCGTTCACTCCACGCACGGCGCTGAAGACCGGATCTTTCAAGGCCAGCAGGTATTTCCCGTCCCCGATCGGTGCGAGGATCTCCGAGTCCCACAGCGGCTGGCCAGGGACGAAGGAGTTCTTGGTTGTCATCCCTGTGTATCCGCGGAGGCCGGCCTGGAGGACGACGAAGCCGGGGTCTCCGGGCACGGTGGCGATGGTCCGGGTCCCGTCGGCCGCGATGTCGATCACGTCCCCTGCCGCACCGTGGCTCCACGTCGGCGTCTGCGCGCCGGCGTCGGCCGAGTAGAACGCACCGTTGTCCTGGGTGCCGAAGTAGAGGTCCTCCTCGGCCTCGACGTTGCCACCTGTCGGGGAGAAGCCGGTCATCGTTCGGAGGTAGTAGGCGTGCAGGCCGACGTTCGCGCCCTCGAACCGCGGGGTCTGACAGACGCCACTCGCCGTTGCGCCGTTGGAGTAGATGCCGCCGTCGGACGAGTACAGAGTCGGGCAGGCATCGATCGAGGACTTCGGGTCGAACTCGAGGTCGCCGGAGTCGCCGTGGGCCATCTGCAGGCGTTGGTCTGGAGGTTGGTCCGTCCGGCCGAGATGGTCGGTGAAGCTGCCCTTCCATTCCGCCTTGACCGTGGAGCATCGAGGCAACTGACCGTCGTGGCACAAGATGCGCCACAGCGAGCCATCGCCGATCCACAGGTCGAAACCCGGGGACGAATCATCCGGGTCGAAGCCGGCTGAGCGGGCATTCGTGGCCACGATCGGCACGCGACTCTTCCGGTCGACCTTTCCGTCATGGTCGTCCGGGTAGGGAAGCCTCGTCGAGGCGACCACCGGCGTCGCCCCGCTCTCGTCGATCCGGATCTCGAAGAACTCCGGCCGGCGGGCGGTCACGATGTCGGCGAAACCCGCGTCGCCGAAGCCGACGAACACGACGGTCGGCTCGTCGGGGGAGACCGCCATGGCGCAGAACCCGCCGAGGTCGGTGCCGTTGAAGTACGTGAGCTTGGCCAGGAACTGCCAGGTTCCGTCCGCCCCAGAGGGCGACATCAGGAGCCCGTCGTCGCCGCAGGCGTAGGTTCGACCTCCGGGCAGTGCAACGACGTCCCAGATGCTGTTCGGCGAGCTGGCGGCGACCGGGTCGAAGTGTTGCCAGGACACACCGTGGTCCATGCTCCGGGCCAGCCCGCAGTTCGTTCCGACGAGGACCTCGCCGGTGGTTCCCGGCCGGAGCGCGATGCCGAACGCGGACGGCTGGTTCCGGCGCAGCTCCGAACAAGCGGCCAGATCCGGCACGTTCGCGCGCGACCACGTGTCGCCACCGTTCGTCGATGTCTGGATCCCGGTGAGTGGCCGGCCGTCGAAGAACGACGTCGCGTAGACCCGCAACGCGCCTGGCTCGACGGCCACATCCCACGTCAGGTGTGGGACGTGAGTGTCGAGGTGGACCCAGTGACCGCCGCCGTCGATGCTCTTGAACAGCCCGCCGACCTCGCTCGCGGCGAAGTACGTGTCGGGCGTCAGCCCCGGAAAGGTAGCGACGCCCGCGAGGCCGTTGACGCGACCTCCGTTGAGCTGGCTCGTGCACGGAGCCGGGCAACCAGTAAGTCCCGGGCCGTTGTCGGGATTGATATCGCCGAAGTCGGTCGTGGCGGGCGTCACCGCCCGGACCGATGCGGTCGGGCCGGCGACAGGCGCGAGTACGCCCAAGGCGAGGACCGCAACGGCCGCGGCGACTAGGAAACGGAGCGGCCGGGAGTGGCGGGCGGCGCCGTAGATCGTGGTCCCGTGCATGACCCTTCTCCGAGCGGCGTTGGGCGTTGACGCAACGGCACGACGCTAGGGCCCGGGTGACTCCGACGAAACCGGGGATTCCCGGTGATTCAAGCGGCCAAGGCGCCGATCCGCGCCGCAGACGCTGCCTCGACCGACCTGCGGTATGGTCTGGTCGGCGGCCCATCTAACCCACCCCGCGAAGCGCCGAGCTGCCCACCGGCGCACCGGACCAAGGACGACGCTGTGAGGTCAATCGCGGGACCTCGGCCGGGGGTGATCGGTCGCGACGACGAGCTCGCCGCCGGCGACGCGTTCCTCGATGCCCTCGAACGCGCATCAGCGAGCCTCATCATCGAGGGCGAGCCGGGCATCGGCAAGACGACGGTCTGGACTGAGATCAGCTCCCGTGCCCGCGCCCGGAACCACGTCGTCCTGTCATCGGAGCCGGCTCAATCCGAGACCGAGCTGCCCTTCGCCGGGCTGCTGGACCTCCTCGGCGGCCACATCGACCTGCTCCCCAGCCTCCCCGGCCCGCAGCACCGGGCGCTCGAGATCGCCCTGGCCCGCGCCGATCCCGATCCGGACGAGGCGGTGCGCGTGCTCGCGGCGTCGGCCGGATTCCTGTCGATCCTCACCCTGCTCTCGGCGGAGTCGCCCGTCGTCGTGGCGATCGACGACCTCCAGTGGCTCGACGTCCCGACGATGCGGGTCGTCGCCTACGGCGCTCGACGGCTGGGGTCGCTCCGCGTCGGCCTGCTGGCCGCCGTGCGGATTCCCTCGCCGCTCGACCCGACGGTACCGCCCGTCGACCTGGGCATCGACGTCGACAGCCTCCGCCTCGCTGGCCTGTCGACGGCGGGCCTGTACCACGTGATCGACCAACGGCTCGGTGTCTCGCTCCCCCGTCACGCCCTGCACCGAATCGTGGACGCATCCGGCGGAAATGTCATCGTCGCGCTCGAGATGGCCCGGTCGTACGCTTCCGCGGGGAGCGAGGCGTCGGTCGCAGACCTGCCGCTCCCCGAGGCGCTCGGCGGACTCGTCTCCCGGCGCGTCGCCGAGCTCCCGGCGGCGACCCGGCTCGCTCTGCTCCGATCCGCGGCGCTCGCTCGACCGACGACCGACATCGTCGACGTCCGAGTCCTCGGACCCGCCATCGAAGCCGGCCTGGTCTCGATCGATTCGGACCGTCGCATCCGATTCGGCCATCCGCTGTTCGCCCACGCCGTCTACTCGGCGGCGCCGCCCGATCGCCGAGCCGACGTCCACCGCTGGCTGTCGAGTCGCGTCGCCGACCCGGAGGAGGCGACCCTACATGCGGCACTCGCGACGAGCGAGCGCGACAGAAAGCTTGCGGCGCGCCTCCACGAGGCCGCCGAGCGGGTGCGACGGAAGGGGGCGCCGGAATACGCCGCCGAGCTCGAGGAGCGAGCCGCTGCCCGGACGCCGCTCGATCAGCCCGAGCTCGAGCTTGAGCGACGCCTCCGAGCGGCCGAGCACCACGAACGCGCGGGGAACATCGAGCGCGCGATGTCGCTGGCGTCGGACGTGCTGGGGGCGGATGCCGCCGTCCGGGCCCGGGCACACGGGCTGATCGCCGAGATCGCTTTTGGTAACAGCTTTCCGACGGCCATCGACCTCCTGGAGGAGGCGATCCGGCAGCCCGGCGCCGAGTCCGGGAGCCTGGCGAAGCTCGAGCTCTATCTCGCCTTCGCGCGGATGGCGACGATGGACCTGCCGGCGGCGCTGCCCCATGCCTACCGAGCCGAGGGCCTCGCAGCGGCCACCGGCGACGAGGAGCTCCTGGCGGAGGTGCTCGGCATGCGGGTTTACATCGAGACCACCAAAGAGGACCGCGTCGATGTCGACGCGTTGCGGAGGTCGCTGGACCTGGAGAACCCCGACCGCGAGAGCCCGATCCAGCTCCGTCCGAGGCTCAACGCCGCGGTGGCCTATATGCTCCACGGTCGACTGGACGAGGCCGAGCGTCTGTTCATCGAGCTTCGGACCGCCATCGCCGAATCGGGCGAGGAACACGAGCTGCCGTACGTCTGGAACGTCCTAGCGTTCATCGCCCATCTCCGCGGCGACCGGATGGCCGCGCTGGCGCACGTCGACGAGGCTCTCCAAACGGCGACCGCCGTCGGCAGCGAGACGCTCCGCGGCTACGCGGTTGGCATCCGCTGTCTCATTGCGTCGTACGCCGGCGAGGTCGACGTCGTGCTGGCCGACGCGCGCGAGTCGATGGCGGTGTTCGACCAAGTCGGCTGGGGAACCGGGCGGTGGTACCCCATCAAGGCCCTCGCCTTCCTGGCCTTGTCGCGGGACGACCCGGCCGAGGTCGAGCGGCTAGTCGGTCCCGCGACGACCGGGCTCGGCTCGGCCGTCGGGTTCGCGGCCGCGGCACCCTTCGTGGAGGACCTGATCGATGCTCGGCTGGCGCTCGGCGAGCTCGATGGCGCGGAGCAGGTGATTGTCGGAATGGCGGCCGGGGCTGCGGCGGTCTCGCCCTTCGCGCATGTGATCGCCGCACGCGGCCGAGCCCTGCTCGAATCGGCCAGGGGACGCCACGAGGCGGCGGTCGACGGCATCCTCGAGGCCGAGCATGCTGCTGTCACGCTGCCAATCCCCTCGGAGCTGGGCAGGACCCTGCTCGCCAAGGGCCAGATCCTCCGGCGGACGCGTCGGAAGCAGGCGGCTCGCGAGGCGCTCGCATCGGCGAGGACGGTGTTCGAGCAGATTGCCATGCCGCTGTGGGTGTCAAAGTCCGATGCCGAGCTCGCCCGGGTAGGCCTCCGCCGGACTGGCAGGTTCGAGCTGACCGAGACCGAGCAGCGGATCGCCGAGCTGGCGGCGTCGGGCATGACCAACCGACAGATCGCCGCTGAGGCGTTCGTCTCGCCCAAGACGGTCGAGGACGTCCTTTCGCGTGTCTACGCCAAGCTCGATATCCGATCGCGAGCCGAGCTCGGAGCCTGGATGGCGAGGCGGGACTAGGGCTCGGCTGGTCCGCGAGGCTCGTCGCTCCGGAGCACGACAGCCTCGACGACGCGGTCGAAGCTGACACCCGCCCGTCGCCCGATCGCCGCCACGTCGTCGGCGGAATTGGCGCTGACCAGGAGGAGGAGCGCCTGTTCGTCGGGGACGAAGGCGCAGGCCAAGACCATGGGCGCGTGGTTGGCGCCGGCGCCCGCCTGCGCGGCAAGCCGCCTCATCGCGTCCCGCGCGGTCGACCGGTCGAGGCCGGGCCAGTACCGCTCGGCCAGGTAGGCCGCGACCTCAACCCGAAGCTCAGAAGCAGCCACGGCTTGACCATATGCTCGATCAGCGCGGAGGAAACCGGGATTTCCCGGAATCTCGCGTGGCCCGTCGCGGCATTGCCTCGGCTGGCGTCTTCGACTGTCGCGCTGGGGAACCGTCCGGACATGAATGACTGGCGAGTGGCCATGCGGTAGAGCGCCAGATTCTGGATCAAGCGCTCTCCTCCGACATCCACAGCCAGTCGGCCGCACCTTCGACTGGAATCAACGTGGACCCTCGATGGGTACGCGCACGTGTGACTCCTGTCGGGCGCGCAACATCGGATCCCATCCGTGTGCGCGATCTTCCTCGGCGGGCTCCGCCTCCCTTTATGACCGTGCTCTGCCGAGCCGATTCCTCTGTGCTGTGGATCGCCGGATAAGGGTTCAGATAAGGGGCCAGCAACGTTCGATTCGGTGAGAAACCACAGGATGCTGTGGTCTGAGCCGCACAGACCACTACATGTCGTGGTGAGTGGTACCGCATACCGGATGCTGGTCGAATTGGTCTCATGGTGCCCATCAAGCTCGTGCGCGACTACCGGGAGACAGATGGGCCGTATGGGTCACCCGCCATAGGGGTTCAGATAAGGGTTCACCTCGAGTCGAGTGACGGGGTCGCCCCTACGGCCAGGCCTAGCCAGCGGGCAACGCTGGGCCCCACTGGAGAGCGGTGCCCGATACATCTGGATCCGGTCGGGGTACGCGTGCGGAAATGCTCTCGTCCGACTGGAACCAGGAAGGGAGCTGTCTGATCAGATCGGGAGCACCGAATGCCGCGATCGAACCGTCGGCCGTTCCATCCGCCCAGCTACATCGACCACGAGCGAGGGCGAGCATGACGGTCATGCCGGCCTCGACGTAGACGTATCGGGACTCGTCGAGCAGCGGATCCTCGAAACACCCATACGGCTCGATGCCCCGCTCGAGCACGAGCCAGCACCGGTGCTCGTTTTCGTGGCGCATGGTGACCTCGATGACAGCTTGACGCTCCGGGAGCCCAGCGATGTCGATGCGCTTGGTCAGCCAGCCCAGAACGATATCCGGGTCGCGCTCGACCATCGCTACGCCGTCGGGCAGCCACTCTTCCGCCCAACCGCGGAGTGAAAGGATCGTCGGCGCCAGGTCGTTGCCGACGGCGGTGAGCCGATACGGATCCCGTCGCCGACCACCACCGTCGCGCGAGATCAGCCCGAGCTCCTCGAGCTTCCGAAGTTTGTCGGCAAGGACCGATCGGGAGATGTGACCTGGCAGCCCGCTGGCGAACTCGTTGAAGCCGAGCGGTCCGAACAGGACCAGCTGCGCCAGGATGGGCAGGCTCCATCGGTCACCCAGGTGCTCGACGGCCTTGCTGAACGAGCAGTAGTCGTTGACGTCAATCGCGCTCATACCGCCAATTCTCGCATCGCCGGCAACGGCGGCTAGGTTCGGACTTCGAACTTGGCGGCCAGGTCCTCGTCCCGCCATTGTCCATCCGCGATGACCGCCCGCTGGAGGGTCCCCCGCAGGGCCCCGCAGGCGTTGGCGTTCCCTGCCGACGGAGCGACGAAGGCGGTGGCAAAGATGACGACTCGGACGAACACCAATCGACTCGGCCAGCAGGCTGCTGGACACCCGGATGAAGTCCGCGAGGTCTACGAGCGGATCCTCGCCGACGCAGCGGTGGGGCACCGATACATTGAGACCAGCTCGGGGCGGCGCGTGCATCTCATCGAGGCGGGTGAGGGCCTACCAGTCGTTCTCCTCCACGGCGGCGGCACGTCCTCGCTGTCCCATCTTCCCTTCCTGGCGCATCTCGAGGGTGTGAGGGCGATCAACGCGGATCGTCCCGGATTCGGGTTGAGTGATCCCGTCCACGTTCCCCGCGAACGCTACCGAGACAGCGCGATTGAATTCATCGACGAGGTTCTGGACAGGCTTGAGTTGGAGTCGTCCGCGCTCGCTGGAGCCTCGGGGGGCGGGCTCTGGGCCCTCTGGTACGCCCTAGCCCGTCCTGAACGAGTTCGCCGGCTCGTGCTGCTCACGGGGACCCCTCTATTGCCCGGTATCCGGATCCCGGCGGCCATGCGACTGATGGTCACACCCTTGGTTGGCGACCTGCTGGCGCGCGTGAAGCCGTCGGCGAAGATGGTCGCTCGATTCATGGCGACGATGGGCGAGAAGGACACGATCGTCGGCCACCCAGTATTGATAGAGTCGCTCGTCGCGGCCGGCAGAGATCCAATCGCCTCCGCCGCAGCCCTGGACGAGTACCGAGCGCTGCTC
>Ga0184612_10001262_pt1 | contig 12190 bp, 18 predicted proteins | sample PLM3_60_coex_FD_133163 | JGI IMG/M metagenome (GOLD analysis project Ga0184612, IMG submission 133163) | Groundwater sediment microbial communities from an aquifer in East River, Colorado, USA - PLM3_60_coex | ecosystem: Environmental > Terrestrial > Soil > Riparian zone | place: USA: East...
CGTGCCGGCAGCCGGTTCACCCGCATCGGTAAAGCCGGCCAACGTCAGCGAGACGCCGCGGTAGGCGATGTCCTCCCCGCGGGAGACGAGGCGGAAGCAGTCGGGCACGGTCTCGCACACCGTACCGCCCGTCGTGACGCCGTTGATCTGGGCAGAGATCTGCGCCGGGTTCGTGGTCTGGGCGATCTGCGCGGCGAGCGCCGAGATGACGACCGCGTCGTACGACTCACCAGCGAAGAGGTAGTCCTTCAGTCCGGGATTGACCGCCTTGAGGCGCCGCTTGAAGCTCTCGGACAAGGGTGTGAACGGCGCGGTGCCCTTCATTCCGGCGAGCGCGTTCGGGTACTCCTTGAGTCGCTCGCCGACCGTGTTCAGCATGTTGCCGTCGGTGCCGTAGAAATGAATCTGGTCGGTCGGGCCCGCCAGCCGGTTCTCCGTCGGGATTTCCTTGGCGCACCCGCCCGCCGCGAACACGGTGACTCCGACCGTCACAGCCGCGGTCAGCCGAGCGATCCTCTGACGCGAGCGCATCTGCGTGCCCCTCCTCCACCTGCCCGCGCCCCTGTGACCGGCCAACGCCCGCGCGGCTCCGTTCGGGAGACTAGCGCGCCTCCCGTCTGCGGTGTGACAGCGGTCGCTGTTCCGGTCAGTACGGACGGGTAGCCTCGCCCGCATGAGCGAACGGTTCGACAACGGCGTGCTGCAGCGGTTGGCCGAATCGGGCGACGCGCTCGGTGGACTACCCGAGCAGATGGGGATCAAGGTCACCGAAGCCTCCGCACAGCGCGTCGTGGCGACGATGCCCGTCGAGGGAAACACCCAGCCGTACGGGCTGCTGCACGGCGGCGCATCGTGCGCGCTCGCCGAGACGCTTGGCTCGATCGGCGCCTCGATGCACGCTCTCGAGTCGTTCGGCGGGTATGCGCTCGGCGTGGAGATTTCGGCGACCCATCACCGGGGAGCTCGCTCGGGCGTCGTCACCGGGGTCGCCACCCCCCTGCACCTGGGCGGGTCGATCGCCACCTACGAGATCGTCATCACGGACGAGAGCGGCGATCGGATCTGCACGGCCCGGCTGACCTGCCTACTTCGCCGGCCCTGAGGCGAAGCTAGCGCTGCCGCGACGGCGGCTGAGGACGGTTTGCGCGGGGCGCATACGCTGCGCACGTGACCGAGCAAGGCCGCTCCGCGCGGAGCCTGGACGCGGTACGACAGGAAGCGGCAGCCGTCATCGACTCGGCGTTGCGTGGTGATCGCGACGCCGTGGTCGGCGCGTTCGACGCGGCCGTGGATCGCGGTGGCGTACGAGGCGCCTACGAGGTGGCGTGGTGCCTCGCCGCGACGGTCGTGGGAGACGCCGCGACGGTCGTGGGAGACGCCGCTACGGTGGAGCCGGCGCCGCTGGGCGAGTTCGCGGCGCTCGACTTTCCGGGCATCGATCAGGCGCGTTATGACGCCCGGTGGGTCGCGCGATTCGTCAGTGCATGCGCCAACTCGGACCTGCCCATGGGTCACGCGTTGTTCGGTGCGGCCATGGCCGACGGGCAACTGTCGCAATGTCTGGTGACGCTGGCCGGGACGACCGTGGCTACCCTGCGCCACCGGGGAGCGGCCGGGCAGGCTCCGTGAGCAGGCCGCGTCTTGTCGGTAGCGGATGGTACAGGTGTTCGCATGACTGACACGATGCTGGAGAAGGTTCGCAAGCTGCTCGCCAAGGCCGAGGATCCGGGGTGTACGCCGGCGGAGGCCGAGGCTCTCAACGACAAGGCAGCCGAGCTCATCGCCAAGTACGGCGTGGACCGGGCGCTGCTCGCGGCCGCCGCGCCAGACACCGACCCGGTCGGGGACCGGGTCGTGGCGGTCCATGCGCCCTACGCGCTCGACAAGTCCGGTCTGCTCGCGACCGTGGCGCATGCCCTGCGGTGCCGGGCCGTGCGCCGCAAGGAGTGGGCCGGCGGGGCGTATTCGTACTCCATGCACCTGTTTGGTTTCGCCAGCGACCTGGAGCGGGTGGAGCTTCTGTTCACGTCGCTGCTGGTCCAGGCGGCATACGGGCTCGCGGCGGCGCCGGTGCCGGAGTGGGATACACCGGCCGCGTTTCGACGGTCATGGCTTGTCGGCTTCACCCAGGGCGTCGGGATTAGGCTGCGGCAGGCCGAGCAGCGGGCGACTCAGGATGCGGCGACCACGCCGGCGGGGCCGTCCGTGGCGCTTGTGCTCGCCGACCGGGGCGACCGGGTGGATCGGCGGCTCGAGGACGCCTACCCGCGGCTGCGCTCCGCCGAACCCCGCCGACTCAGCGGCAGCGGCCTCGAGCCCGGGTACGCCGCGGGCCAGCGCGCGGACCTGGGCGGCACGCGCCTCGGCCGGCCGGCCGCGGGTCAGCTGGCTGGGCGCAGGCGGGTCCGGTGACGGCTACGCGCCAATGAGGAGCGCATCGTTCGGCGGGTCGGGACACTGATTCTGTCCCGTCCAACGATCTCGCCGAGGCAACCGTGGGCACCTACGGCCGGCGCCTACCCGCGCCGCACACCGAGCAGTCGATCGCGCCGCCGACGGGGGGTCGCGGCGTGAGGGTGCCGCCTGCGGCGCCGGTTTCGCCTACGGTTCCGGGTTCGCCCGCGTCGGTCGTGCCGCCCGCGTCCCCCGTGCCGTCCGTTGACGCGGGCACCGTGCGCGGTTCGGTGTACGCAGGCGGGCGACGAGTCCGCCGTCGTTCCCGGCGGCCGATGGCCGTGCTGCTCGTTGCGATTGCGCTGCTGGCGCTCGCAGCCGGTGTCCACTACCTCGGCCCGTGGACCTGCGTTCGGTGCTGAGTCGGGTCACCGGGCACAACGCTGGACCGGACGGGGATCCGGCGCGACCGCCGCTGCCGTTCGCCGCGGCGCCCGTGCGTGTCGACACCGAGGGCTTTCTCAGTTGGGCGCTGCTCGACCGCCGCACGGGCGAGATCGTCGGCGCCGACAACATGACCGCGACCAGCACAACTGCCTCGATGGTCAAGCCATGGATCGCGGCGGACTACCTGCGCCGGGCGGCGGAGCGCCGCGAGACGCCGAGTTCCGCACGCATGCACGACCTCGAAATCATGATCAGAGACAGCGACAACGGCGCGGCGGAGCGCGTATACAACCTCAGCGGCAAGACGGCGTCGATCCGACGGATGATCGCGGTATGCGAGCTCACGGAGTCCACCGCCGTTCCGGGCTACTGGTCGGCGACCCGGGTGTCCGCCCGGGACACGGTGCGCCTTGTTCGCGGACGGCCGTGCCGCCGGCCCGGCGTGGACCGGGTGGATCCTCGAGCAGATGCGCGCGGTCCGCGGCCACGGTGACTTCGGCATCCGGTCGGCCCTACCCGCACCCGTCGCCGCCCAAGTCGCCGTCAAGAACGGGTGGCTGCTACGAGACGATGACAAGAACTGGCATGTGTCGTGCCTGGCCGTCGCGGACGACTGGGCAATAGCGGTGCTGCGGCGGTACCCGTCCCAGGGGCAGTACGAGAAGGACCTGGCCCACGCGAAGCTGATCTGCCAGTTGGTCGCGCAGCAGTTGAGGGTTCCGGCGGCCGCGTAGCTCACAGGTCGCCGCCACTACCGCTGATCGCCGTGAACCGGACCGCCGAGACTCGCCGCCCAGGGTGTCCACGGTTAGCATCGGCGATGATCGCCCTGAACCACCGTGCCGGAGTGTCGCCGCGCGCCGGTTCACAGCGTTCATGAGGTGGCGCGCGCAATCTCCCGTACCAAACGTCATATGGTTCGGGCAGGGTGGGACCGCGAAATCGGGCGTGCGTCAGGAGGAGATCGTGGCGACGAAGATCCAGATCACATTCGACTGCGCCGATCCGGACCGGTTGGCGCGATTCTGGGCCGAGGCGTTGCACTACCGGCTCCAGGACCCGCCGGCCGGTTTCGACAGCTGGGCGTCCTATTACCGGAGCATCGGTGTGCCGGAGGAGGAGCTCGACGAGGGCTTTGACTCGGTGGTCGACGCGGAGGGCATCGGCCCGCGGATCTGGTTCCAGCGGGTGCCCGAAGGCAAGGTCGTCAAGAACCGGGTCCACCTCGACCTCGACGTCACGGGCGGCCGTTCCGTCCCGATGGAGACCCGTCGCGAACGCGTCGACGCCGAGGCCGACCGGCTGGTGGGGGTGGGGGCCACGTCACTGCGAATCACGGCCGAGCCAGGATCGATCACTACGGCGTGGTCATGCAGGATCCCCGAGGGCAACGAGTTCTGCCTCCACTGACCGACGCATCAGGTCCGGACGACCCGTTTCGCGAGACGGGCCACGATGGTCTCCCAACGCTTCGCTGTTTTGAGGCGTTGATATCGATGTGGAGGCTGCGATCATGCCCCCGACCGAGAGTGCGGTACTGGTAGCGGTGCCCGAGGCCGACGACGTGGTGGGCCGGTTCCGGGCGCGTCTGGACCGATCCGCCGCCTGGGGCGTCCCACCTCACGTGACGGTGCTGTACCCATTCGTCGCACCCGATGCTATCGACCAGCCCGTGCTCGACAGATTGGCCGAGGCGGTCGGCTCGGTGTCCCGTTTCGACGTGACGCTGGCCCGGCTGGCGTGGTTCGGCGATGACGTGCTCTGGCTGGCGCCCGAACCGGACCACCCGTTCCGGGCGCTGACCGCGGCGGTGTCGAACCACTTTCCGGACCACCCGCCGTACGGCGGAGCGGAGTCGGATCCGGTGCCCCACCTGACCGTCGGCCACGGCGCTCCCGTCGATGTGCTGCGGGCGGCCGAGGACGCGATCCGGCCGCTGCTACCCGTCCGGGCCCGCATCACGACGGTCCTTCTCATGCAGGGATCGCCGGACACCGCCTCGTGGCACACAGTTGCTGAGCTCAACCTCTCAGCGTCACTACTCTGGAACGGCCGCTGACTCGCCTACCAGAGCTGACGACGCCGTCGACCTCGCCCGCCGGTCCGTTGAGTGTTGCTCAGGCGTGGCAGGCGCGGCGGGCCGAGTGCGCGTTCACGGATCGATTCGTGGCCGAGGCGCCAGATCTCGACATCACGGGCACCGATTCCTGGGACGGGCAACCGGTCCCGTTGCGCGAGGTGCTGGTGTACATAGTGGAGGAGTACGCCCGACACAACGGTCATGCCGATCTGCTGCGCGAGCGGATCGACGGGAGGGTCGGTCAGTAGCCGGAATGTCTCGCATCCGCTGCGCCGACGGATCCAGCGGAGAACCGGCTGGCGAGCCAGTCGGCGCCGTACCTCGATAAGTCGCGAGTCATTCTTCGCGCCTCAGGTAGTTCAGGTCGAAGTCGAGCGCCCAGGTCACCCCGTCCGACGAGCGCTCCCAGGCGCCGTTGATCGTGCGACCGTCGTCGCTGACGGTGGCCGTGTCCTGCTGGAAGAATCCCGGCGCGTCCCGCCAGATCATCCACCGGCCGTCGGCAAACGTCATCCGATAGACGCGGGAGACGCTGCGCGAATCCGCGTACAGCATGGTGAATTCGCCGGATGTATCGTCGAGTCCGATGATGATCGTCGCTGGCAGCGGTGAGTTGTCTCTCCATTCCGGGGGCGCATCTTCGGGGATGTCGGCGTCGGTGTGCTGGACCAGGAAGGTCGAGTGCTCGGTGTTGCCCGGTTAGTCGGGCGCTTGCTACGAGGGTCGCCGGTCGAAGCGCGTCCCGCCTCAGGGCCAACGCCCTAGGCCGTACCCCAAGGTTTGGGAAGGCTCTCGAGAGGCCCGAGCAATCCGACGCATCTGTTAACGCACCGAAGTGATTCTCGTCTAACGTCAGCAAGGTCCGGATTCTCAGCGTTCGCGTAACGGTCACCGTCGCGGAGGAAGTGGTGGATGATGTGAGCGCGTCAGGCCCGGTTAGCTTTTGGGATGCGGCCTACACCGACGACTCCGCGCCGTGGGACATCGGTCGACCGCAGCCGGTCTGGGAGCGATTGGCCGATGCCGGAGAAATCGCTCCGCCGGTCCTGGACAGCGGTTGCGGAACTGGCGAGCACACCCTCCTGCTGGCCGAGCGCGGGATGGAGGTGCTCGGCATCGACATCACGCCGGTAGCCGTCAGATCCGCGAAGGCCAAGGCCGCCAAGCGTGGGCTGCACGCCGCGTTCGAGGTAGGTGACGTGCTCGAGCTCGATCGCTTGGGCAGAACCTTTGCGACGGTCATCGACTCCGGCGTGTTCCACATCTTCGACGACGCCGATCGGGCCCGCTACGTGGTTAGCCTGGCCGCGGTACTCGATCCCGGCGGCGTTCTTCACCTGTTGTGCTTCTCCGAGCACACGCCCGGTGACGCGGGACCACGTCGCGTGACCCAGGCCGAGCTGCGCGCTGCCTTCGCGGAAGGCTGGCAGGTGGAACGCATCGAGCCCGCGCTGATCGAGGTACGAGAGGGATTTGCGCCCGAGCCGGCCCACGCCTGGCTGGCGAGGATCGTCCGAGGACGTTAGCCCGCACCGCAGAGAGGTGCGCGACTCAGCCGATCGTCACCGCCGTCGAAAGGGCCGAGGCGTCGAGGAGCTTCGAGAGATCGGCCAGGGCGGACGGGATGATCCAGTAGTAGACCCAGGTCCCGCGCCGTTCACAATCGATCAGTCCGGCCTCGCGGAGGACCCGAAGATGATGCGAGATTGTTGGTCCTGTGACGTCGAACGCATCGGTGAGATCGCAGACGCAGACCTCACCTCCTGCGCGCGCGGCGATCAACGACAGCAGGCGAAGCCGTACCGGATCGCCCAGAGCCTTGAAGCCCTTGGCCAGGTCCACCGCCGCGGACTCGGTCAGAGCCTCGTCAATCATGGGAACGCAGCACGCTGCCGTGCTGACGTCGGTGATCCGGAGTTGTTTAGCCACGCGCCTATCTTGACAACTGTCGAGACAGCGTGCAACTCTCTGTCTAGACAACAGTCGAAACAGCGAGGCAAGGAGGGGTTTCATGGCCGACGGACAGCTCGATCCCGGCGCGACGGTGACCCGCGACCAGGTCCGGCAGCGGTACGCGGCGGCGGCGATCAACGTACGAGATGGCAAGGCGAGCGGTGGCTGTTGCGGTCCGACGGGCGGCGACGGTTGCTGCGGTCCGGCGGCTGCCGAGGCGGGGGAGGGGTTCGGATCGACTCTCTACGCGGCAGCGGAGCGGGCGGAGCTGCCCGACGCTGCGGTCGAGGCGAGTCTGGGCTGCGGGAACCCGCTTATGGTGGCCGACCTGAACCCGGGGGAGACCGTGCTCGATCTCGGGTCCGGGGGTGGCATCGACGTCCTGCTATCGGCTCGGCGGGTCGGCCCGACCGGCAAGGCGTACGGCCTTGATATGACCGACGAGATGCTCGACCTCGCCCAGCGGAACGCGGCCCAGGCCGGCGCCACGAACGTCGAGTTCCTTCGCGGACACATCGAGGAAATCCCTCTTCCGTCCGGCAGCGTCGACGTGGTGATCTCGAACTGCGTGATCAACCTGTCGATGGACAAGCCGGCCGTGTTCGCCTCCACATACCGGGTGCTCCGGCCGGGGGGCCGAGTGGGAGTGTCCGATGTGGTGTCGGAGAACCACCTGAGCCCGGCGGAGCGCGCCGAGCGCGGTGCGTGGGTCGGTTGCATCGCCGGCGCGTTGTCCATCGCCGAGTACGAGCAAGGGCTTTCGGACGCCGGATTCGTCGACATCGAGATCACCCCGACCCATCCGGTCGCCGACGGCATGCACTCGGCCATCGTCCGGGCCCGCAAGCCGAACGCCTAGGCAGCGGTACGTCCTAATGCCGGTCGCCACCCTCGGCGGCCGGCAGGTGGGCGGCCACCACGTCACTACGGCCTCGCCTGGCCAGACGATGCGCGTCCATCATCGGCCAGTCACCGGGACGTCCAATTGCTCCAGGAGGAGCCGCACCCGCCGCTCAATCTCGTCCCGCACTGGGCGGACATCCTCCACGCTCATGCCGGCGGGGTCATCCAACACCCAGTCCTCGTACCGCTTGCCGGGGAAGATCGGGCAGGCGTCTCCGCAGCCCATGGTGATGACAACATCCGCGGCGCGCACCACCTCGTCAGTCCACGGCTTCGGGTACTCAGATGAGATGTCGACGCCACGCTCGAGCATCGCCGCTACGGCCGCCGGGTTGACCTCCACACCCGGCTCGGAGCCACCGGACCATGCGACGGCGCGGTCGCCGGCGAGGTGTTGGAAGAAGCCAAGCGCCATCTGACTGCGCCCGGCGTTGTGTACACATAGGAACAGCACGGTGGGGCGTCCATCGTGCCTGCGCCCCTCGACCCTTGCCAACGCCGTCAACCTCTGCCGGGCAAAACGTTCCGCCATCAGCGGGAGAAAATGCGGCACCGTAGACCGTGCGGCGAACTGTTCGTAGCTGCTGTGCAGGAACCGCTCGATGGTCTCGGGTCCGAAGACGCCGTCGAAGTCCTCCGTGAGTCCGGCGGCCGCGGTGTGCAGCGCGAGTTGCTGATCCACCGAGAGATCGGCGCGTCGGTGGGCCGTGATGTCAGTCATGGGGTACTCCACTCAACACGGGTAAGAGTCGGTCGATGCGATCGGAGATGTCGGCGTAGACGAGCTCGAAAGCCTCGTCCGTGTCGACGCGGGCGGGATCGGGCACCGACCAGTGCAGGCGCGGACCCGTGGTCGTAAGGCGTTCGTGCGCGTTGTCGCACACCGAGATGACCAGGTCGCCGTCACGCACGACGTCAATGACGTGAACCGGGCGGGCGCGGCTCAGGTTGAGGCCGTGGCGGCGCCCTATCCGCACCGCTCGCGGATGGACGCGCTCGGCGGGTTCCGTTCCGGCCGACGCCGCGCCGATCGGGGTACGGGCAGTGAGCAACGCGGCAGCGATCTGAGAGCGCGCCGAGTTGTGCGTGCAGACGAACACCACGCGCGATGTCGGCAGCAGCCGCGGATGCAGCAGACTCGACAGCGCATCCGGCACAAGTCGCAGGTAGGCGCGGCGGCGATCGCCCTCAGATCGTGTCCGTCTGATCAGCCCGGCGGCTTCCAGGACGCCGACGTGATGCGCCACCAGGTTCGTCGGCAGATCAAGCAAGCGGCCGACCTCGCCTGGCGACGCATCACTGACCGCCAAGCGGTCGATGATCGCCAGACGTGCGGCATCGCCAAGCGCGGCATGGATGTGCGCCCGCGCCTCGATGCTCAATAGCTCAGCCAACATTGAGACAATAATTGCTGATCGATCGTACGCCGTCAAGACAGCCACCGGGCGCGGGGCAGGATCGACCGGGTGCGGGCCACGATGCATGGCGTGCGCGGTTGGCGATCGAGTTGACAACTATTAACGATTGCGCTAACTGTTAGCGCATGATATCCGATCAGGTCGATGCGCTCTTCGACGTTCTAGCTGATCCGACTCGCCGCCGGGTCGTTCATCTCCTTGGGCAGCAGCCTTGGCGGGCTGGCGAGCTGGCGCATGCGGTCGGGGTCTCGCCTCCCGTGATCAGCCGGCATTTGCGGATTCTCCTGGGAGCCGGCGTCGTCAGCGACGAGCGGGTACCTGGCGACGCCCGGCTGCGTGTCTTTCGGCTACGACGTGAGCCGCTGGTGGCGTTGCAGGCATGGCTCGACCAGGTCCAGGCGCAGTGGAACGACCAACTCGACGCGTTCAAGCGGCATGTCGAAGGGAAGGCGAAGCCATGACGAGCAGGTCTGCTTCCGCGTCGGTGGACGTCGGCGTCGATCCGGTGACCGCGTTCCGCGCCTTTACCGAGGAGATTGACCGCTGGTGGGTGCCCGGAGCCATCAACTTCTGGGATTCCGCCCGCGCGGTGGGCATGCGGATGGAGCCCGGCGTCGACGGTCGCGTACTGGAGGTCTATGACGACGCCACCGACGACGTACTCGAACTCGGCCGGATCACGGTGTGGGAGCCCGGTGGCCGGCTGGTCTACCGCAGCAGCGTGGACGACAGCGAAGTGGACATACGATTCGAGCGGATCTCAGCGGGCACCCGGGTCCGCGTCGAGCAGTACCTGTTGCCTGGCGCAGACCCAGACGGGGCGGCCATGTTCTGGCCGAACGTCATTCATTGGTTCGTCCCGTGGTGCCGCGAGCGTGATAACGCCCGCCTGCCACGGGTGTTGGCCCGCCTCAGCGTCGGCCTGCACTACCAGGACCCAGCGGCCGCGGCACGGTGGCTCGCGTCGGTATTCGGGCTGAAATCGTGGGACCGCATCCCTGCCCAAGGCGACCAGCCGTCGTGGATCGAACTCCACGTCGGAAACGTCGCGGTGCTCCTGTTCCCGTTGGACGGAAGGTGGTCGCCCGAGCCCGTCTCGCACACGCTTTGGGTATACGTCGACAACCTAGATGCGCACTTCGCCCACGCCAACGCCAACGGCGCGTCCATCGTCTCCGGAGTACAGCAGCACGGCTATCGCGCCTACGTCGCCGAGGATCTCGAGGGACACCGCTGGACGTTCGCCCAGGCGCCGCCGACAATGCAGGCAACGTCGGCGGACCACACGGTGACGACACCGTAGTCCCACTCGATCCCGGCCGATCGAGACGTTCAGGCAACCGACCTGATCCTGGTGACCAGTATCGACCCGGCGGTCGTCACCACGGCGATGGCGCCACACGGCTTGGTGTAGCTGCCGACGAAGGCCACGATGGCCGCTGCCAGAGCGGGGCCGAGTACCTGCCTGCGTCCGTGAGCAACCAAGCCGTCTTCGCGCCCTGCTTGATTACGACACGAGTTGCCTGTTGCGGGCGAGGCCGGTGGGCCGGGAGCAACCGCGGAATGTTCCAAATGACGAGCCTCTGTCCCGGCCGGCGCGTAGCGTCGCCGAGACGGGGGTGGTCGATGGCGTCGCCCTTTCATGATGAAAGGATCGACCATGACAGATGCAGCGCCGTTTGGCGACAAGGCGACGGTCGCCCTCGTGCATGGCGCATTCGCGGACAGGTCTGGGTGGAGCGGCGTGGTCGAGCGGCTGCGGGCAGCCGACATTTCGGTGCAGGCACTGGTCAACCCGCTTCGTGGGGTTGCCGCCGACTCCGCTTACGTGGCTAGCGCGATGCGGCAGATCCCAGGGCGAGTGCGCGCCGTCGGGCACTCGTATGGCGGAGCCGTCATCACAAACGCTGCCACCTCAACAATGTCGTCGGGTTGGTCTACGTGGCGGCGTTCGCCCCCGACGAGTGCGAGACGTTGATGGACATCGAGGGACGTTCGCGCGACAGCATGTTACCTACCGCGTTGCGACCGACGGAGTACCCTACCGGCCCGGGTTCGGGGGCCGCCGTAGAGTTCTCCATCGATCAATTTCAGAAGAGGTCCGCGCCGGATTCCGGTCGCTTCACCAAATGAGTCGCTTCACTAAATGACTTGAGACTAGCTCCAATGAGCCCGAAGTGGAAAGGCGATCCACATGCCGGTCACGAAGGAAAAATCAGCTGGCGACAGGGGGATCCGGCCGTTCAAGGTCGAGATCCCCGAGGCCGAACTCGAGGCGCTGCGTGCGCGCATCGCGAATACGCGCTTACCTGAAAAGGAAACCGTCGCAGACCAGTCGCAGGGCGTGCAGCTCGAGACAATTCGCGAACTCGCGCGCTATTGGGCGTCTGACTACGATTGGCGCAAGGTTGAGGCAAAGCTGAACGCCCTACCGCAGTTCATGACCGAGATCGATGGACTCGATATCCACTTCATTCACGTCAAGTCTCGTCACGAGAACGCGTTGCCGCTCATCGTCACGCACGGCTGGCCCGGGTCCGTCATCGAGATGCTCAACGTCGTAGGCCCGCTCACCGATCCAGAGGCACACGGCGGCAGCGCCGAGGACGCTTTCCATCTGGTGATTCCGTCGATGCCGGGGTATGGGTTTTCGGGCAAGCCGGCCACTACCGGCTGGGACACCGACCACATGGCACGTGCGTGGGTAGAGCTGATGAAGCGCCTTGGATATACGCAGTTCGTGGCGCAAGGCGGCGATTGGGGCGCGATCGTCGTGGATGAGATGGGTGTACAGGCACCTCCGGAACTGCTCGGCATCCACTCCAACATGCCCGGCACCGTTCCACCCGACGTTTCAAAGGCACTCGCGTCCAACGTGCTCGGGGCCGGCGACCCGCGGCCGTCCGGTCTCTCAGCCGATGAAAGCCGCGCGTACGAGCAGCTGAGCCGCGTATATACGAAGGGCATCGGCTATTCAGTTGAGATGGGATCGCGC
>Ga0184612_10001264_pt1 | contig 12186 bp, 11 predicted proteins | sample PLM3_60_coex_FD_133163 | JGI IMG/M metagenome (GOLD analysis project Ga0184612, IMG submission 133163) | Groundwater sediment microbial communities from an aquifer in East River, Colorado, USA - PLM3_60_coex | ecosystem: Environmental > Terrestrial > Soil > Riparian zone | place: USA: East...
CCGCGCACTACCGGGACGTTCGCTCGCGTCCTCGGCCGCTACCTGCGGGGTCCTCACCCCCTGACCCCCTCTCCCGTTGGGAGAGGGGGGACGACCCTCTCGTTGATGGACGCCATCCGCAAAATGACGCTCATGCCGGCGCAGCGACTCGAGGCACGCGTGCCGGCGATGCGGCAGAAAGGACGCCTGCGTGTGGGCGCGGACGCGGACATTACGATCTTTAACGCAGGGACGGTGATGGATCGGTCGACCTACCGCGAACCGTCGCTCTCTCCCGTCGGCATTCAGCACGTGATCGTGAACGGTGTGTCGGTCGTCGCGAACGGGCGGGCAGTCGAAGGCGTCACGCCGGGAAGGGCGGTACGGGGAGAGGCACCACGATGACCGAGGCCCAGACGGATCCCGATCTTCTCTATGTCGGGACGTATACCGAACGCACCCGATCTGAGGGGATCTATCTCGTCCGCATGGACCGGAGGTCGGGGGAACTGTGGCGCGTGGGCTCATTGGACGCCGGGCCAAACCCGTCGTTCCTTACTATCCACCCGAACGCGCGCGTGCTCTACGCCGTGAACGAGCTCGACAACGGCGCGGTGAGCGCCTTCGCGATCGAGAAAGGCATCGATGGACTCACCAAACTGAACGAGCAGCCCTCGGAAGGTGGCGCGCCATGCTACGTGAGCGTGGACAAGAGCGGCCGCGCCCTGCTCGTCGCCAACTACACCGGGGGCAGCGTCGCGCTGCTGCCGATCGAAGCGAATGGCGCACTCGCCCCCGGGCAGATGGTTCAGCACACGGAAAAGGGGCCGAATGCCGAGCGGCAGGAAGCGCCGCATGCCCACTGCATCCTTCCCGATCCATCGAACCGTTTCGCGCTCGCGGCAGACCTCGGCGCCGACCGCGTGTTCCTCTACCGTCTCGACCTCGAGGGGAAATCGCTGCGCCACGTGGAGGGCGGCGACGCCGTGATGCGCCCCGGTGCGGGCCCGCGCCACATCGCGTTCCATCCGACCCTGCCGCTGGTGTTCGTCGCCAATGAGCTCGACTCAACGGTGGCCACGCTGCGCTTCGACTCGGCGCGCGGCACACTGTCCCCGCAGGGCACACTGTCGACCGTCCCCGCTGGGTGGACAGGAACGAATTACCCCGCCGACATCCACGTCGCAGCAAACGGCCGCACGTTGTACGTGTCGAACCGCGGCCACAACAGCATCGCGGTGTTCTCCGTGGCGCAATCAACGGGCGCGCTCGCGCTCGAGCAGGTGGTCTCCACCGAGGGCGATTGGCCGCGCAATTTCAGCCTGGACCCGACGGGGCGTTGGCTGCTCGTCGCCAATCAGCGCTCCGACTCCGTTGTCGTGTTCGGGCGCGATCCGGAGAACGGCAGGCTGACACCCACGCGCCAACGGATCGCGATACCGAGTCCGGTGTGCGTGCGATTCCTGTAGATCCTTCGCTGCGCGCGCGTTCCGCGCGCTTGCTCAGGATGACATGCGGGCTCGCTTTTATTAAAAGAGGGGGTAGGGAGGGCCCTTGGCCAAATCTTCCCAAGTGGGATTACGAGCTTCGACCAGACTGATCTTCCGCGATCGCCTCCAACCTTTGATTGCTTTTTCGCGCGCAATGGCGTCGCGAATATCCGCGAACTCCTCGAAGTAAACGAGGCGTGTAACGCGGTATCTGCTGGTGAACCCCGCGTTGAGGCCGCGTTTGTGCTCGTTCACACGCCGCGCGAGGTCATTCGTGACGCCCACATACAAGACTCGGGAGCGACTCGCCATGATATACACGTAATACGTGCGCATGATATGGCACGCTGCCGGATCTGGTTCTCCCGACTGTCATCATTTTTCCGCAGACATAGTCTTTACTATTGCCTTCCATTTTTCTCTCACAACAGCAAGCGAGCCTGTCATCCTGAGCGCCGCAGGCGCGAAGGATCTGCTTTGCTCCAACAGCAGATCCTTCGCTTCGCGCGCGTTCCGCGCGCTCGCTCAGGATGACAAGCGGGCTCGCTTTTATTAAAAGAGGGGGTAGGGAGAGTATGGTCATGTGACTGACATCATTTCTTCGCGGGCTGTTCCCTTCGGTTCTCCGCTTCTCTCCTTGTAGTAAGCGAAAGGCGGCTTGTCATCCTGAGCGCCGCAGGCGCGAAGGATCTGCTTTTTGAGTAGGTTGGCTCTTCCTTGACTACTCCCGTTCATCCACAGTCGCCGGACCTCCGACGAGTGATCGGGCTCGCCGGCGGCACGGCGCTGATCGTCGGCATCACCATCGGTAGCGGGATCTTCCGCACACCCCCCACCATCGCCGGGCTCGTCCCGAATCCGCTCGTCATCATGGGACTGTGGACGGCCTTCGGGCTGATCAGCATCTGCGGCGCGCTCGCGGTGGCGGAGCTGAGCACGCTGCTGCCCCGCGCCGGCGGCGTCTATGTGTTCTTGCGCGAGGCATACGGCGACGCCGCCGCATTCGTGTTTGGCTGGTTGTATGTGCTGATCACGACGCCCACCACGATTGCCGCGCTGTCCGTGGTGTTCGCGGAATTCCTGCTCAACCTGCTGCGCGTCCCTGCAGACGTCTCGACCGTACAAATGATCGCGATCGCCGCCATCGTCACGCTGACGCTCGCCAACGTGCTCGGAGCACAAGTGGGCGCGGCCGTGAGCGGCGTGACCACCCTGGTGAAGGTGACCGCGCTGGCAGCAATCATCCTCGGCGCGTTTCTGTTGGGAAACGGCAGTCTTTCCCACTTCACCGGCGGCGACGTGCAGGGCGGCGGGCTGGCACGCGCGGTCGCCGCGGTCATCTGGACCTACGACGGCTGGATTGCCGTCAGCATGATTGCAGGCGAGGTCGTGGCACCCGAGCGACTGATGAAGCGGATCATCATCGTCGGGATGCTGATCATCGTCACGCTGTACATCGGCGCGAACCTGGCCTACTTGTACATGATGCCGGTCAGCGTCATGGCGCAGCAAAAGGAAGCCATCGCGCGGACGGTCATGACGGCGATTGCGGGACCCGCCGGCGGCGTCCTCATCATGCTCGCGATCATGACGAGCGTTTTCGGCGCGCTCAACGGCAACTTGCTCGCAAAGCCGCGGGTCGCCTACGCCATGGCGCGCGATGGCCTGACGTTCTCGTTCCTCGGCAGAATCCATCCGCGCTGGTCCACGCCGTGGGCGGCACTGCTGATCCAGGGAGTGGTCGGGATCATCATGGTCCTCGTCCTCCGGGATTTCGATACGCTCACGACCTACTTCGTGGTCGTCGAGTGGGCCGCCCTGATTTTTGCCGTCGGCGCAGTGTTCGTCCTGCGACGGAAGATGGCTGAGGCGCCGCGGCCGTTCCGCACGCCTGTCTATCCGTGGGTGCCGCTCTTCTTTCTCCTTGGCACCGTCATTGGTCTGTCGGCCATCGTCTGGGGGCAGATTCAGGTGCGCAACTTTTCGCCGATCTACGGACTAGGCATTGCGGCGGCAGGCTTCCCTGTCTATCACCTTTGGAAACGATTCCAGCCAACCCCGGGCGGCAGCCCGCGGTGAGGAGGAGCCCGCCCCTTTGAGAAACGCCATTGTGACCGAGAAGGCGCCGAAGCCCGTTGGTCCATATTCGCAAGCGATCGTCGAGGGAGATTTCATTTTCGTTGCCGGACAGGGACCCATCAATCCGCTGACCGGAAAGCTCGAGCTGGGGGACGCACGGTCGGAGACGAAGCGGGTGTTCGAAAACCTGCGGGCGATTCTCCAGGCGGCGGGCTCATCACTCGATGACGTCGTCAAGTGCAACGTCTATTTGCGCGATATCAACGATTTTGCCGCGATGAACGAGGTGTACGCGACATTCTTCACGGCGCCGTTTCCGGCACGCACCACGATTCAGGCGGGCGCGCTGCCGGGCGGCATCGCCGTCGAGATCGAATGCATCGCGAAGAAGGCGCGCTAGTGGACGCGCTCGACCTCGACACCCCTGCCCTCTACGTCGATCTCGACGTGCTCGAGCGCAACATCACGCGGATGCAGGAGCAATGTCGTGCGTGGGGTGTCGAGCTACGTCCTCACGTGAAGACCCACAAGATCCGCGAGATTGCCCAGATGCAGCTCGATGCAGGCGCAATCGGGATCACGGTCGCCAAAGTGGGCGAGGCGGAGGTGTTGCCCGGCGACGATGTGCTCGTCGCCTACCCCCTGCTCAAGGCGAAGCTGCCGCGTGTGAAACAACTGGCGAAGAAGCGACGGGTGAAGGTTGCAGTCGATTCGGTGGACGTCGCGCGCGACCTAGAGGGGATCGCAACGCTGGTGGAGATCGACGTCGGCGTGGGCCGCTGCGGCGCGCAGTCACCAGAACAAGCGGTGGAGATCGCGCAAGCGTGCTCCGATTTCCAGGGGATCTTCTATTGGCCATCGTGGCTCGACGAAGCGGGCTTCCGGGCGGCGTGCGTCAAGATCGACGCTGTGCTCGACGCGCTCGCCCGGGCGGGGTTCGAGAGCAGGATCGTCTCGGGAGGTTCGACGCCAGGTGCCGCGAAGACGCCGCTGATTCCGCAGACCACCGAGATCCGGCCCGGCACCTACGTCTTCTATGACGCGAGCAGCCTCGAGGCGAAGTGCTGCGTCGAGGCGGACTGCGCGCTCCGTGTGCTCACCACGGTCGTCAGCACCGCCGTGCCGGGCCAGTGCGTGATCGACGCCGGGTCAAAGACGTTCTCGAGCGATCAGACGTTCGGTGTGGGGACGTTCGGCCACTTCGTCGGGCACCCATGGACCATGCGCAAGATGAATGAGGAGCACGGCTACGTGGAGCCTCACCCCCTGACCCCCTCTCCCTTCGGGAGAGGGGGAACGAACGATGAGTCCCGAGATGGGGCGAGGCCCCTTGTCGGAGAGAAAGTCTGGGTCGTGCCGAGCCATGTGTGCGCGACGGTGAACCTGCACGACGAAATCGCGTACGGCCGCAGGGGCCAAGTGGAAGGAAGCTGGAAGGTCGCGGCGCGGGGGAAGGTACGGTAGGGCCCTACCCGACAGCAGATCCTTCGCTTCGCGCCTCCCAACAGCAGATCCTTCGCTTCGCGCCTCCCAACAGCAGATCCTTCGCTTCGCGCGCGTTCCCGCGCGCTCGCTCAGGATGACAGGCTCCGCGCGTCTTGTAGAAAAAAAAGGAAAGGAAGCCCTTACGACGTAGAGGGTCGGCACTGGAACCAATCTTCCGCCAAGTCGTCCCAGGTCGGATTACGTTTGTCGATCAGACTGGTTTTCCGCGACCGCTGCCAGCCTTTGATCTCCTTCTCACGCGCAATGGCGTCGCGAATGTCCGCGAATTCCTCGAAGTAGACGAGCCGGGTGACGCGGTACCGGCTCGTGAACCCGGCGTTGAGACCCCGTTTGTGTTCATTCACTCGCCGCGCCAGGTCGTTTGTCACGCCGGTATACAGTACTCGGGAGCGACTCGCCATCAGGTATACGTAGTAGGTGCGCATGGCCTACCAGGATGCCGGATCTGGCCCTCGCGACTGTCATCATTTTTTCGCAGGCGGAGTGTCTGTTATTCCCTTCCTCTTCTTTCTCACCACCGCGAGCGAGCCTGTCATCCTGAGCGCCGCAGGCGCGAAGGATCTGCTTTTACGGTACGTTAGCATAGCGCATGGATCCTTCGCTCACGCGCGTCCCGCGCGCTCGCTCAGGATGACAAGCCTCGTCACCTTCGGCGAAGCGATGGTGCGGCTCTCGCCGCCGGCCTTGCAGCTGCTCGAGCAGGCCTCGACCCTCGCGGCTAGCGTGGGCGGGAGCGAGCTGAACGTCGCCGTCCTTGCCGCTCGGCTCGGCGTCACATCGCGCTGGGTCTCTCGACTCCCCGACAACGCGCTGGGCCGCATGATCGGGGCCCGAGCCCGCGAGCAGGGTGTCGACGCGCACGTCGAGTGGACCGCGGACGGCCGAGTGGGTCTCTATTTCGTGGAGATCGGTGGTGCGCGCATCAGCAGTGTGCTGTACGATCGTGCGGGATCGGCGATCAGCCGCGTCACTCCCGGCAGTGTCGACTGGGCGTCCGTATTTGCCGGCGCGCGCTGGTACCACGTCAGCGGAATCACGCCGGCCTTGAGCGACACCGCGGCGAAGGTCACCGCCGAGTCGCTCGCGGCAGCCAAGCGAGCGGGCCTCACGGTGAGTTACGACCTGAACTACCGCGCCAAGCTGTGGAGCGCGAAGCAGGCGTGCACGGTGCAGGAGCCGCTGCTGGAGCACGTGGATGTGCTCACCACGACGGCGGAAGACGCGCGCGTGGTCTTTGGCATCGGTTACGACGACCACGCCGAGGTCGCACGCGCGCTGCAAAAGCGGTTCGAGCTGAGCGCGGTAGCGATCACGCTGCGGGACAATCCAGTCGCGGCGGTCATCGCGGCGGACGGGAAAATCCACAGCGCGTCGCGCTTCGACGTCGAATCCGTGGATCCGATAGGCGCCGGCGACGCATTCTGTGGCGGCCTGATCGTGAGCCGGCTCGAGCATCGCGGCTGGGACGACGCCGTCCGCTTCGCGACCGCGACGGCCGCGCTCAAGCACACCATCCCGGGCGATTTCTGCCTCGTGACCCGCAACGAGGTCGACCAGCTCCTGCGCGGCGCGAGCTTGCGAGTGTCGCATTGAGAGAGAAAACTGCTTCAACGCTGCGCGAGGTTGGCATCATCCCGATCATCCGGGCCCCCAGCGCCGACGCCGCGGTGGCGGTTGCCGAAGCCTTGTTGCAAGCCGGACTCACCGTCGCCGAAATCACGCTGACGGTTCCCAATGCGATCGACGCGATCGGCGCGGTCGCGAAGCGCTTTCCCGGCAAGGTGCTGGTCGGGGCGGGAACGGTGACGGACGCCGAGACGGCCAAACGCGCGGTGGATGCCGGTGCGGAGTTCATTGTGACGCCGTGCCTCGTGCCGGCAGTCATCGAGGCCGCGCAGCGCGCGGGAGTCGCCGTGCTCCCGGGCGCGCTCACGCCGGGCGAAGTCTTCGAGGCGTTTCGCTCGGGCGGCGACATGGTGAAGGTATTTCCGGTTCAGAGCGTCGGCGGAGCGGCGTATCTGCGGGCGCTGCGCGGACCGTTTCCAGGCATTCCTCTGGTACCGACAGGCGGCGTGACGCTCGAGAACGTGGGAGAGATGTTCAAGGCGGGCGCCGCGGCCGTGGGGGTTGGTACTGAGCTTATCTCAAAGGACGCGTTGGCTCGGCGCGACTACGCCGCGATCGGGGCGCTCGCGAAACAATTCCTTGCGGCGGTGCGGCAGGCGAGAAGCTGATGGGCGGATGGGCGGTTGATCTGTGGTTGAGCAGCTGTCTTAAGATCGAATCGTGAAGCGTTACGAAAGTCTAGAGGCTTGGAAGGCCGCTCACCACTTGGTCCTCCTGACGTATCGTCTCACGAAAAGCTTCCCTCGCGAAGAACTCTACGGTTTGACATCCCAGGCGAGACGCGCCGCGTTCGGGGTCGCGGCAAACATCGCAGAGGGATCGGCAAAGAAGGGTCCTCGGGAATTTCGCCGCTACCTCGACATCGCTGTGGGTTCGCTTTCCGAACTCGCCTACATCTTCCAACTAGTCAAGGATCTCGACCTGATCGAGCCCGCGAAATGGAGTGAACTCGATCAAGCCCGTGAGAAAGCCGGTCGGTTGACCTGGGGACTGTATCGATCCGTGCGGACTCTCGCGTTCGGGCAGCGCAACCGCCCAACGGCCCATCTGCCCAACCGCCCATCTGGACTAGTGCGTCGAGACGTCGACGCGGCGAAAGCTCGCCCAGGCGAAGACTGCCAGCGCGACGCTTCCGATTCCGCTGATCACCTGACAGAGCACGAGGCCGCGCAAGAACGCGTCGCGGGCGGCGGCGAGCAGTTCCGCGCCCGCCACGGCGGGAAGCTGCTGCGCGGCGACGACCGCGCCGCCGAGCGTCGCCATCGCGGTGTGGGTGACGTCGGGCGGCAGCGAGCCCCGATAGATCGCGACGCCGATGCTGCCGAAGATCGCGATCCCCAGCGCGCCGCCGAGCTCGGCGCACGTCTCCGAGATGCCGGAGGCAGCGCCCGCGCGCTCGGGCGGCGCCGAGCCGATGATGACGTCGTTCGTGAGCGTGAAGAGCGGCGATCCAAAGAACGTCAGCACGAACGTCGCGACCGCAAACAGTATGAGTCCGCCCCTGCCGGCGCCCACCGCGGCAAGCAGGAAGTAACCGACGGCGGACACTGCGAGCCCGACGGACATCAAGACGCCCGAACGAATGCGGCGCGCGAGCGCCGGCGTGAGGAGCGAGCCCAGGACGAATCCAACCGCCCACGGCAGCGTCCAGAGCCCGCCGACGAGCGGCGACAGCCCGAGCACGAGCTGGAGGTACTGCGGCAGAAAGAGGAAGGCGCCGAACAGCAGCAGGATCGCCCCGCCGTACAGCACGAGCGACGCGCGGAACGTGGGGATGCCGAAGAGCCGCAGATCGATGAGCGGATCGGCGAGCTGCTTTTGGCGGCGCACGAAGACGGCACCGACCACGAGACCGGCCAGGAGGCTCAGGGCGGCCGCGGCACTCACGCCATCCTGAGCGATGCGCTTCAGCCCGTAGATGATCAACAGGACGGCAGCGATCGAGAGCGCGGCACTGCGCAGGTCGGGTTTGCCGGCGTTGGGATCGCGATACTCCGGCAGGAGGAACGGCCCCACGGCGAGGAGCAGGATCATGACGGGCACGCTGAGCAGAAAGACCGAGCCCCACCAGAAGTGCTCGAGCAGCAGGCCGCCGAGCAGCGGTCCGATCGCGCCGCCGAGCGAGAAGGTGATGATCCAGATGCTGATCGCGGTGGTGCGCTCGCGCGGGTCGAGGAACATGTTGCGGATCAGCGAGAGGGTGGACGGCGCGATGGTCGCCCCGGCGATGCCGAGGAGAGCGCGTGAGAAGATCAGCATCGGCGCGCTGCGCGAGAAGGCCGCGAGGATCGACGCGGCACCGAAGAACACGGCGCCGATCAAGAGCAGGCGGCGCCGGCCGATGCGGTCGCCCAGCGTACCCATCGTAATGAGCGAGCCCGCGAGGAGAAACCCGTAGATGTCGATGATCCAGAGCAGCTGCACGCTGCTCGGCGCGAGATCCTGGGTGAGGCGCGGCACGGCGAGGTGCAGGACCGTGAGGTCCATCGAGTAGAGCAGGCACGGCAACGCGATGACCGCCAATCCGATCCATTCGCGCTTGCCGGCCTTGGGTGTCGCTTCGTTAATCGTGTTTCCCCTGTTGGTTACCACTGAATCTTGACGGCGAGACCCCTGACGGCCAATGTTCCACCGCGCTTGGGGCGCACGCGGGTCCGCGCGAAGGACTGAGTCCACCCTACCGATCGAGGCATTACTCGGTTGTCTCCCTGCTGGCCGGCTTGCGGACCGCCGGCGTTCAGCACGGAGGCTTTATGGCAGCCAAGCAGCTTCCCCCCCGCCCCAATCTCGACCAGCTCAAACACCAGGCGAAGGAGCTTCTCCAGACGGGCAAGGCGCCCGCCCTGCACGATGCGCAAACGATGATCGCGCGCGAGTACGGCTTCCCTTCCTGGAACGCGCTGCGCGACCACGTCGAAGCGGTGACGCTCGAGTTTGACGCCGCGCTGGCTGAGTTCCTCGAAGCGGCGACGGACGGCCGCCGCGATCGGGCCGAACGGATGCTCGCGCTGTACCCGAAGATTAGGACGGCGAATCTCCACACAGCACTTGTTCTGGGAGATGCGAGCGCGGTGGACGCTCGGCTCGAACGCGATCCGTCACTCGCCACCAAGCCGGGCGGGCCGGGCGGGCCGCGTGACTGGGAGCCGATCCACTATGTCTGCTACACGTCGATGGCGTACGATGCGCCGGAGCGTGCCGAGGGACTCGCCGCGATCGCTCGGCGCCTCATCGCTCTCGGCGTCGATCCGAACACGCGGTTCCCCTGGCTGCATCACAACGTGCGGCGGCCGGTGCTGTGGGGAGCGTCGCGCGTCGCGCAGTCGCTGCCGCTCGTCGACGCGTTGCTCGATGCCGGAGCCGATCCCAACGACGGTGTCACCCTTCCGCTGGCCGCCAGCGCGGGCGACATCCCGGTGCTCGAGGCGCTGCGCGCGCACGGCGCTGACGTGAATCAGGCGTGGGCGACCGACGGGGCGACGTCGCTGTACGCGATTCTCAATTGGAGTCGCACGCCCGAGGGCGTGAGGTGGCTGCTCGACCACGGCGCCGACCCGAACGCCGTGTTCGCCGAGAACGGCGAGACGCCGCTGCACGTGGTGGCGCGCGCGTGGGATGTACCGCTGGCCGAGGCGATGGTCGCGCACGGGGCCGAGATCGAGCGCGCGCGCACCGACGGTCGGACGCCGTACGCGGTCGCCGAGCTGAACGGCAACCGCGCGGTGGCGGACTGGCTGCTCGCGCACGGCGCGTCGCCCGAGCTGTCCGAGGTCGACCGGCTCGTCGCGGCGTGCAGTCGGGGGGATCGCGCGGCGGTGGACGCGCTGCTCGCCCGGAGTCCCGGTCTGCGCAACGAGATCACCGACGACCATTACATCGCGTTTCATCAGGCCGCGGAGCGCGGCGACGTGCGGGCGCTCGAGACGATGCTGGCGTGCGGTTTCGACGCGAACCGTCCCGACGCGGGGATCGGCAAGACGGTGCTCCATTCGGCCGCGATGGAGGGCTGGCTCGACGCGGTGCGTGTCCTGCTAGCGCACGGTGCGTCCGTGCACGTGCGCGATCGGGAGTTCAAGGGGCAGCCACTGATCTGGGCAGCAGAGGGATCGCGACAAGGGCGGGAGGGGAGAGACTTCGCGGCCGTGGGGAAGCTGCTACTCGACGCCGGCTCGCCGGTGGAGTGGGAAACCGGGGCCGAGCCGGCGGAGGGAATCCTCGAGATCGTCGCGGCGTGGCGGAGGTCCTCAGCCCCTGACCCCCGCTCCCGTTAGTCTTTCTACAGAATGGTTGCGAGCGAGCAGGCGAAGCCGGGCGCCACGTCTTCGCCCTGCAGTGCCTGGTCGCCGGTGACGATTTCTTCAGTGCCGTCGGCGCGATAGACGCGGGCCAGGCGGCGCTCAGGGTCGATGACCCAGACGAGTCTCGTACCAGCGGAGAGGTAGTCGGCCACTATACCCAGTACTTCTCCTGGTCGGTCGTCTGGTGAGAGGATCTCGACACCGAGGTCTGGGGCGAGCTCGGGAAAGCCGACGGGCTCCGGCTCGGGCAGACGGGCTTTGCTAATGAAGGCGATATCGGGCCCGCGGACGGTATCGGGATTCGCTGCGAGCTTGAAGCCGCTCTCGACGTAGACCCGTCCGAGGCCATTGGCGCGGACGTGGGGCGCGAGGGCAGCGGCGAGCTCCGTTGCGATCCGGCCGTGGCGGAGCCCGGCGGGCTCGCGGACGACGAGCACGCCGCGCACGAGCTCGGCATGCTTGTCGGGAATGTGCAGCAATTCTTCTGCCGTCATGATTGCGGGCGGAGACATGCCGAGAACGTAGGCGGGGTCGTTGGGCATGGCAAGCGATTCTACTCGCGCAACAGCCACGGCATTTCTAGCTCTGGTCCTCTACAATGGAAGCAGTCTCAACTCGTTGCCGAGCACGTATGCCAGCGACCGGCCGTCCGGTGATGCGGCGGCGAAGAAGGCCCTCGGATAATCGTACGCGAGCGAGGTATAGAGACTGACGAGGAGATCGTCCCGTCCGGTGAGGGGATTCAACAGCCACAACGCGTAGGCGGCCGATTCACAGAGTCCGGACAGCGGATCGGTGAAGTTGCAGTTTTGGGACCACACGACGGTGCCGGCCGGTGCCAACGCTGTTCCGCCCGTCAGCGGGCGTGTCCCGTAGGGCGCATCGGAAACCGGGAACGATTGGCCGGTGCCGGTCGCTGGATCGTAGCGCACCAGCCGCGGCGGGCCGCCATAGACCATGAACCACACGCCGGTCGCATTCCAGCCGAGGGGGATCGGCGTGAACCACTGGCGATCTGGAAACAGCAAAGAATCGTTCAGCGCCGTGATCGTGCCGTCGGTCAGGCTCAGAATGGCAAACCCGGCCTCGGCGTCCAGCCGCTCCACCAACATCCGGCTCCCATCCGGAGCAACGGTCGCACCGATGGTCGGTCCGTACGCACCGGTAGGAAAGACGGTCCGGTCGCCCGTGACGAGGTCGATCATTCC
>Ga0184612_10001265_pt1 | contig 12183 bp, 9 predicted proteins | sample PLM3_60_coex_FD_133163 | JGI IMG/M metagenome (GOLD analysis project Ga0184612, IMG submission 133163) | Groundwater sediment microbial communities from an aquifer in East River, Colorado, USA - PLM3_60_coex | ecosystem: Environmental > Terrestrial > Soil > Riparian zone | place: USA: East...
CGAGCCAGCAGGCAAAATCTTCGTAATACGTTTGTTTAACACCTGTTGCTGACGTAATCAACACAACTTTATCCTGAGGTGAATCAGTAATAAGCCAGGTAGCAGACAACGATGTGCCATCACGGGCCACCACATCAATAACTTCTTTCATGGGGTCTTTAATACCATTAATACTTAGACCCGGGCAAGAATGTTTCGTTTGTCACGCAATTGTTGACATAGAAGAGAGTTGTAACACCATTGAGCCTGTGTTACAATTCAAATTCGATGGTTTCGCCTACCCCATATGACTTATCATCCGACGGCCGCTTCGGCACATCGGGTTCAGAAGAACTGTTGTCCTCTGGTTTACCAGTTATCTCTTCACTTTCACTTTCGGCTTCACTTTCACCTTCGGCTTCACTTTCACTTTTGCCTTGCTGGTTTTCGGGCTGGCTTTCGCCGAAGAGGTTTTGCTGCTCGACTTTGATTTTTGGCCTTGGGTTGCTTTTTGGCTGGGCTTGCTGCTTTGGCTTTTCGGGCTCGGAGAAGAGACTTGCCTGCTCCCCTTCTTCGATCCATTGATTGGGGTCTTGATGCTCCTGTTCTTTTTTTTTTCCCGATCGGCGTCGGGTGGCGAATTTTTTCCGTTCTCTACTACCTCATTGTCATCATCTCCTTCCATTCCAGTGTCTTCTTCAACAACGAGATTGACCTTCGATACCTTAAACTGCGAAAGACGGTTTCCCAATGCTTTCCAACCTTTGATATCTATAAGCTCTTCGAGATTGAGAACTTCCGTTGACTTCTCCTTATCTTTTCCTTTAATCAATTCAAGCTCTACTTCCGGGGTTTCTGACGTCGTAACAAGCACTAACCTTGATCCGATAGATTCAGTAATAAATCCAAACTCTTTGTCCTGAGTTGTGGTCTCAATCATGAACCTCTTGACCATATATTGCTTGCTCTCGCCATCTACATAAATGGCGGACACCGGATGCTTAGGTTTGAACTTCTCAACCAGTAACGTCTTTTCGTGTTCAAAGCGCGTGGTAAGCTCGTAGTTTGTTATTTTGTATGAGCCGTTTCTCGTAAAGGTTATGATCTGATCGTCACCGTCGAACTTGCCAAGATATTTGCCACGTGAATCTTTGTTCAACCGGCCGGCGTGCTGATCGTACCACAAATTCAGTTTGCTCAGCGTCGATGTCCCAGCCTTCACAAAGTCGACCTTGCGTATAGGATACTTTGTAACTGTATTGCCACGCGCCCCTCTTCCCTTGATTTCCAGCTCAGAAAAATCGTATTCAAATATTTTCTTACGGGCTGTACTGGACTGCGATAATTTTATTTCTACCGTCTCCGCTTCTCCATTCGGATTGCCTGTAACGTAGTATATCCTAGAATTCTTGTCGTCCGTTGCAACCGGATACTCTTTATCGCGGGTAACTCCAGGCATCGTAAAACGTTTTGCAAATCCTTTCCCACTTTTGCCGTCGGAATAGATCACATTATAAACCATACGATCATCACCCTTCTTCCACACTCCCACAAAAAGGATGTCTTTTCCCATAAACACTTTGTCTGCAATACGCGACACCCGTGCTTTGCCATCCTTGCGAACAACGATCACGTCGTCTAGTTCTGAGCAATCGCATATGTATTCCGTGTTGTCATCACGTTTCAGGCCATAGCCAATAAAACCATCGTTGCGGTTTACGTACAATTTCTGGTTGTTGGCTATTACCTCCACGGCAGTTACAGACTGGAAGCTCTTGATTTCCGTTTTCCGCTCCCGGCCTTTACCGAATTTGTCCAGGAGATTCTGATAGTATGCAATAGCATAATCCGTAAGGTGCCTAAGGTGATGTTCCGTTTCCTTCAGCTCCTTCTCCAGATCGCGCATTAGTTCGTCGGCTTTGAAGGAATCGTATCTTGAAATCCGCTTGATCTTGATCTCAGTTAACCTGATAATATCGTCGCGCGTGATCTCTCTGTAAAATTTCTTCTTATGCGGCTTTAGTCCTTTGTCAATTCTCCCGATCACGTCTTCCCAGCTTTCAGCTTCCTCGATGTCGCGATAGATCCGCTTTTCAATGAATATCTTTTCAAGGGAAGAGAACAGGATCTTCTCCATCAACTCCGCTTTCCTTATCTGCAGTTCCTGCTTGAGTAGCTGAACGGTCTGGTCGGTGTTATACTTCAGGATCTGGCCGACTGGTAAAAATTGAGGTTTGTCCTCAACAATCACGCAGGAGTTAGGCGAAATGCTGATCTCACAATCCGTGAAAGCGTACAACGCATCCAGCGCTATTTCGGGTGATTGACCTGGCTGAAGTAAAATCTGTATTTCAACATCTTTGGCTGTATTGTCGATCACTTGCTTGACTTTGATCTGGCCTTTCTCGCTCGCTTTCACGATGGATTCCATCAAAGAAGTGGTTGTAGTGGAGAATGGTATCTCCTTGATAACCAGCGTCTTTTTGTCAATTATATCAACTCGTGCTCTAACCTTTATTTTACCTCCTCTCAGACCATTGTTGTACTCTGAAAAGTCCGCGATCCCACCGGTAAAGAAGTCAGGATATATCTTGGGATTTTTGCCTTTCAGTATGTCGATGGAAGCCTTAATAAGCTCACAAAAGTTGTGGGGAAGGATCTTTGTAGATAGTCCTACGGCAATTCCCTCAACACCTTGCGCCAGCAGCAAAGGAAACTTAACCGGCAGCGTAACAGGTTCCTTTTTGCGTCCGTCGTATGAAAGTTGCCACTGGGTTGTCTGTGCATTGAAGGCAACCTCGAGGGCAAACTTGGATAGTCTAGCTTCTATATAACGTGGTGCTGCAGCGCTGTCGCCTGTGCGTACATCGCCCCAGTTACCCTGTGTCTCGATGAGCAGATCTTTCTGGCCGATATTTACAATAGCATCACCGATCGACGCATCGCCGTGCGGGTGATATTGCATTGTATTTCCGATCACGTTGGCAACCTTGTTGAAGCGGCCATCATCCATCTCTTTAAGGGAATGCATGATCCTGCGTTGTACAGGCTTGAATCCGTCTTCAATACGGGGTACGGCACGTTCAAGAATAACATACGACGCGTAATCCAAAAACCAGTTTTCATACAGCCCATCGATAGCAATAGAGTGGACTACATCCTCCTCGCCTTCTGATTTGTCGCGTTTAGTCTTGCTTAGCTTTGGCGCGCTGGCTTTTTTCTTACCCATTTTCTGTTATCTGTTATCCGTTAATCGTTATCCGTTAAGCGTTAAGCGTTAAGCGTTATCCGTTAATCGCTTGCCTGCGGATGCAGGTTGTTCAGTATTCAGTAATCAGTCTTCAGGATTCATTCCCATATTCCCCTTATCACTTATCACTTATCACTTATCACAATTCACTCAGCCTCCTCCGTCACTACCTCTTCCTTCGGTTCAACCTTGTCCAGTTCGATTCTGAGGTTATCAATAATGAAATCCTGTCGATCCGGTGTGTTTTTGCCCATATAGAACTCCAGTACCTTAGCCAGATGTCCATCGCCCAACAGCACAGGTTGAAGCCGGATATTTTCTCCTATAAATCCACCAAACTCTTCGGGTGAAATTTCGCCGAGACCTTTAAATCGCGTGATCTCGGGTTTACTTCCCAGTTTGTTGATTGCGTTTTGCTTCTCCTCGTCACTGTAACAATAGATTGTTTCTTTTTTATTGCGCACGCGGAACAGTGGAGTTTCCAGAATAAAGACATGGCCTGCCTTAACCAACTCCGGAAAAAACTGGAGGAAGAACGTCATCAGCAGTAACCGGATGTGCATTCCATCCACGTCGGCATCCGTTGCGATAATCACTTTATTATAACGGAGGCTTTCAATACCGTCTTCAATATTCAGCGCGTGTTGCAGCAAGTTGAATTCTTCATTTTCATAAACAACCTTCTTGGTAAGCGCATAACAATTCAACGGTTTGCCTCGCAAGCTGAATACTGCCTGTGTTTCCACATCGCGGGACTTCGTGATTGATCCGCTCGCAGAATCTCCTTCCGTAATAAAAATCACAGAGTCCACTCCCTTTTCGCTCTTTTCATCAAAGTGGAAACGACAATCCCTTAGCTTCTTATTATGGAGGTTTGCTTTTTTCGCTCGTTCGTTCGCCAGTTTCTTAATACCGGCAATCTCTTTGCGTTCGCGCTCCGACTGAAGTATTCGTTTTTGCAACGCATCCGCCACGGAAGGGTTTTTGTGAAGATAAATCTCCAGCTCTTTTGCAACGAAATCGCCTACGAAGCCCCGGACGGTTACACCCTCGGGGGACATGTTGGTGGAACCAAGTTTAGTTTTCGTTTGTGATTCAAACACCGGTTCCTGTACCCGCACTGCTATGGCGGCGATAATGCTGGCGCGTATATCAGATGCGTCAAAATCTTTTTTGTAAAAATCGCGAACCCCTTTCACCAATCCTTCGCGGAAAGCGGCAAGGTGAGTTCCTCCCTGGGTCGTGTTTTGTCCGTTGACAAATGAGTAATATTCCTCACCGTACTGGTTGCCATGGGTTATCGCCACTTCAATATCATCACCCTTAAAATGAATAACCGGATAGCGTAGTTCTTCGGCGTCGGCTTTCTGTTTTAATAAGTCGAGGAGCCCGTCTTTGGAAAAGAACTTTTTACTGTTGTAGTTGATGATAAGACCGGCGTTCAGAAACGCATAGTTCCACATTAAATCCTCCAGGTATTCGGGAATAAAATGGTAGTGCTTGAACATGGTGTTATCGGGTTCAAATTCCACCAGCGTTCCATTGCGTTCGTCGCTCTTGCCCATACGCGGATCGTTTACAAGCTTTCCTTGCTTAAACTCCGCTAGTTTTGTTTGTCCTTCACGAAATGCCTGTACCTTGAAATAGTTAGATAGAGCGTTAACAGCCTTTGTACCAACACCATTAAGGCCCACCGATTTTTGAAAGGCACCGGAGTCATACTTTGCGCCGGTGTTTATTTTGGATACAACATCAACGACCTTACCTAGCGGAATCCCACGTCCATAATCCCGTACCACGACGCGCTGATCGGTGATCTTGATATCGATGGTTTTTCCGTAGCCCATCATGTGTTCGTCGATACAGTTATCCATCACTTCCTTCACGAGCACATAGATCCCATCATCCTTTGATGATCCATCCCCCAGCTTGCCAATGTACATTCCAGGTCTAAGCCGGATATGTTCGCGCCAGTCGAGTGACTTAATGCTTGACTCATTATACTCAAACATAGCCGAAGATTTTTCTGCTTTCCCCATAGATGTATCCGGAATAATTAGTGAATGAAATAGCTTAAAAAATCAGTTCACAAAGCGTAAAAAATTGTGTGTAGTTAAGTCCTGGAGGATCTGGAAAAGTCCTCCAGGACTTGTAAAAAAATCATTTCGCGCCTAATAAAACGATTTTTGAAATTACTTCCACCAATTTCAAGATTTAGTATCCTACAAAAATTTATGAACTGCTTCAATATAAATTACTGATTATGAAGTGATTGAATGTAAATTATTAAAGTGATGATTTAGTGAATCGTTTCCTAAATATGCTATAAACTGGCCAACCCAGCGCCCATCCTGTAAACAGCGCAATACTTCCGAAGATCAGGAATTCAATCTTGGAATAATCGAATTTATCGCCGCTGTTGTAAACGGAAATGAAATTAAAAGTGATAACAAAAAAGAAATTCAGGCAGATAACAAGCCCATAAAACCAGCTTCGGAAATCCGCGTCTTTTCTGAATACATTGGCGATTGCAAATACCAGCGCATTTATCAGCCCAACCAGTGCGGCGCTGGCATAGAAAAAGCCGTCGCGTCCTATTGAAATCAACGATCCTCCCTCATCCTGGACTACCACTTCTGCGGGAAGACCCGCATATACGTATAACAAATTTGCCAACACCACCAACATCGAAAGAAACCATACCGCCTTAAAAATCTTTACCCCCATGTTCGTAAATTTGGGTGCAAATTAAACGATAATTAAACTTGAACTTCAACCCTATCGTCCTGTCTATCCCAATTTTTTTCATTCTCATTGGGATTGAGCTGCTTGTTGAACGACTAACACACAAAGACCTCTACCGGTTTCCCGATGCGATAGCGAACATGAGCTGTGGCATTACTTCTCAATTATCGGGACTGTTTCTTACCCTCTTTGGGATTGGGATTTATACGCTGTTGTTTGAGAATTTTGCGCTCTTCACCCTCGATAAAACCTGGTACTACTGGATTGTTCTTTTCCTGCTAGTTGATCTCGCCTACTATTGGGGTCACCGTCTGAGTCACGAGGTGAATCTTTTGTGGGGCGGCCATGTCGTTCATCACCAGAGCGAAGAGTATAACCTTTCCGTCGCCCTTCGGCAGAGCTCCCTGCAGATAGTCTGGACTTTTGCCTTTAATTTACCCATTGCACTCTTAGGTTTTGATCCTCTTCACTTTGCATTGGTCAGCGCATTCAACACCCTTTATCAGTTTTGGATCCACACGGAAACGATTGGTAAAATGGGCTGGTTCGAATACGTATTTAACACCCCCTCCCATCATCGTGTGCACCATGGGCGTAATCCAAAATACATCGATAAGAATCACGCGGGGTCTTTAATCATCTGGGATAAAATGTTCGGGACATTTCAGCCTGAGGAAGAGAAGCCAACATACGGTATCACGAAGCCCCTTAATAGCTGGAACGCCGTGTTTGCTAACGTGAGCCACTATGTAGAAATGGGCAAAGACTTAAAACGTATTCCATCGTGGTCGGACAAGTTCAGGTATCTTTTCAAAAAACCCGGCTGGCTTCCCGATTATCTCGGGGGTTACCGCGCCGCCCCAGAAGTAGATCGCGAGACGTACAAAAAGTATGAAACACCCGCTCCGATGCTGCTAAATTATTACGTCTTCTTTCAGTATGTGATCTGCCTGATCGGTACATCGTTGTTCCTTTTCAATGCAGGTCAATTCTCTCTTTCCGAAAAAGGATTTATCGCCCTTCTTATAACAATTGTTGTCGTCAATTGCGGAGTACTTTTTGAAAACCGGCCGTGGGCACGTTATGCCGAATGGATTCGTATCATCGCCTATCCAGCACTTCTTGTTGTTCTTTGCCTGGTCAATGAATGGGAGCTGTGGCTGATTGCGTTAGCTGTTATTTATGCCCTCATTTCGTCCAGTTGGTTTTACCTAATTCAAAAAAGGAATGCAGAAGTCAGGCTGGCCTAGTATTTTGGTTTTATCCCTAGCACTGTTTTCGTGCAACCAATCTCCACGTTCGATTGACGGTATGGATCAGGAGGCGTGGAAAAATGACAAGAATGCATGTGGTGGACACAGGTCCCAAATGATTGAAGACATTCTGAAACAGAAAGATAAACTACTTGCGCTAACCGAGCTTGAAATCGTAGACATGTTCGGCAAGCCTGATGAACAGGAACTCTTCAAACGAAATCAAAAATTTTACTACTACTACATCGAACCTTCTCGCGAATGTGATCAGCCTGTTTCCGATCATCCGATGAAGTTGGTATTCAGATTCAATGCAATGGGGTTGGCGAAAGAAATTACCACTGAGGAATAGACGGAAGTCCGAAAGATTGAAAGATTGAAAAGATTGAAAGATTGAAGGACATAAGACGATCGGTGATAGTCACTACGCAAGTCAAACAACCTTCGATTCTTTGTGCAAACAAGCTGCTGTTAACGAGTCTAATAACCCCGAGGGGGTTTAAGTTGAATAGCGTCGGGTGAAACCCGGCGTCCAATGAATTAATAATACCAGACGCGCCAAGCAAAAATGTGAATAGAACCTTTGGATTTTTTGGCGCGTAACGAAGTGTGCTAATTCGGGTTTGACGAATATTCCAAACGTGTTCAAGCGAAGTGCCGGTTGTTGGCAGCAACCAACAAAAACGGCATTCTTCTGTGTTTCGGACTTCGGTCATCGGACTTTCGGTCTTTTCAGTCTTAATTCTATCTTTACGATACGACTTAAAAGATAACGAAATGGATAAGATTGCTGTCGTCGGCTCAGGCGCAATGGGGAATGGTATCGCTCATGTGTTTGCTCAGTATGGATTCAAAGTGACTCTCATCGATGTTTCTGAGGAAGCGTTAAAGAAGGGAATGTCGACGATAGATAAGAACCTTGGCCGACAGGTTGAAAAGGGAACCATCACAGCGGAAAACCGGCAACATGCGCTGGACAATATCTCGATCAATACCGACACCAGGTCGGGAATCAAAGATGCAGACCTCGTCGTTGAAGCGGCTACCGAAAATGTTGAGCTAAAGCTGAAGATTTTTCGCGATCTGGATGAGTTCGCTCCACTACAAGCCATTCTTGCAACAAACACGTCCTCAATCTCGATCACAAAGATTGCCGCTGTGACCAAGCGGCCTGAGAAGGTTATCGGTATGCATTTTATGAATCCCGTTCCGCTCATGAAGCTCGTTGAAGTGATCCGTGGTTATAGTACGAGCGACGAAGTTACGAAGACGGTTATGGATCTATCCCTGAAACTAAACAAGGTTCCCGTCGAGGTAAATGATTATCCCGGCTTTATTGCAAACCGAATCCTCATGCCCATGATTAACGAAGCTATTTATTCGCTTTACGAGGGTGTAGCCGGTGTGAATGAAATTGATACCGTAATGAAGCTCGGCATGGCGCATCCGATGGGTCCGTTGCAGCTGGCAGATTTTATAGGACTGGATGTTTGTCTCTCTATAATGAACGTTTTATACGAAGGATTCGGGAATGGGAAGTATGCACCCTGTCCCCTATTGGTCAACATGGTTCAGGCCGGTCATAAAGGTGTGAAATCCGGTGCAGGATTTTATACTTATTCGCCAGATAACAAGGAGCTAGTTGTAAGCGAAAGGTTCAGGAAGTAAGATCGTTATCGGTTAATCGTTAATCGTTAATCGTTATCCGTTAATCGTGGGTGTGGGTTTGGGTGTGGAGTATCGATCAAGCGTAGACATGGTAGTCAAATAATAACTTAAATCGGATAGACATTCAAGGAAGTAAAACGTTAATCGTTATCCGTGGGTGTGTGTTTGGGTGCGGAATCTCCATCTTAGCAATCGTGAAAATTTCGTAGGTTCGTTGCGTGAGCAACAGTGGCGCTATGCGCCACTGTATAGAGCAATGAATTTCCCTTATCGGCGCTTCGCGGTTAAATCTACGCTCTGGCATCTAACCGTTTTCACCTAACATCGCCATTATCATTTAAACGTTGGATGCTCATCGTCATTCACACACCCACTCCCACACACACGATTAACGATTAACGGATAACCAACACCGGATAACGCTATTTATTTCTCAGCAAGTCCCGTATTTCCGTCAGCAACTTAATATCAGCCGGAGGCTCTACGGGAGTTGGAGCCGCCTCCTCTTTTTTCCTGGTACTATTTATTCCCTTCACGATAAGAAATAAGACCCAGGCAACGATTATAAAATTAATGACCGCCGAAAGAAAATTTCCGTACTTAACCGTACCGAACAGGGTTAGTTCGCTCAGGTGGGAAAGGTTGGCTGCTTCAAGAGCAGGTTTTAAAATTAGCGGCGTAATGACGTCATCAATCAACGATCCGACGATCTTATTAAATGCTCCGCCAATAATCACACCAATGGCGAGGTCCATCACGTTGCCGCGCATGGCAAATGCTTTAAATTCTTTTAGCATGTTTCAAGAGGTTTGGTTATCAAATTTTACTGATACAATTTAAGGAAACAACAAACTACTGCGAGAATAGTTGCCCTTTTTTGGCGTATTCATTTGTTGTAACTTTGGAAATCACCAGTTCTATGGCTATTCGTAAGAAAAAGGTAAGTAAAAAGACCACAAAAAATAAAAAATCTGGCACCGCGCCGAAGCGAACCAAAAGAGTCAAAAATTTAGCCAGCAGTAAATATCACATTGACCTTGCGTTAGACGCTGCCCAGGTTGGCGTTTGGGAACTGGTGTTGAAGACGAACAAGGTTCAGTGGTCTGATAACGTTTACCCGATTTTCGGCATCACAAAAAAACAATTCGAAGGTACTCTCGCCGGTTACAGAAAATTTATACATCCTGAAGACACCGAGCGTGTCAGCCGTGCAATGCATGAAACATTATCAGCTTCAAAAGAATACTACGTGCAGCATCGAATTATTCGACCCGATGGCAGCATCCGCTGGGTCGAAGCAACAGGAAGTCTCATTAAAGGAAGGAACGGAAAACCTGTGAAACTTACTGGCACCGCACAGGATATAACGAAGCGTATTGAAGACGAAGAACACATATATGAAAGCGAACAAAGCTACCGTGCACTCTTCAACACGGTAGAAGAAGCGATCTACATTCAGAATTTTGATGGAACATTCGTCGACGTGAACGATGGAGCATGCAGGATGTATGGATATGATCGCAGGGAATTTATCGGAAAGACCCCAGCCTTTCTCTCCGCAGACAGCAGGAATGACTTTGCGGCCGTTGCCGAGACAATAGAAAAAGCTGTTGAAGGCATACCCCAGACGTTAGAATTCTGGGGCAAGAAAAAAAATGGCGACGTATTTTTAAAGGAAGTCCGCCTTACAAAGGGATTTTACTTCGGAAAGGAAATCCTGATTTCTACAGCCCGCGATATTACGGAACGCAAAAAAATTGAAGAGGATCTCAAAGAAAGCGAACAACGTTTTCGTACGCTTCAACAGGCGTCGTTCGGCGGAATTGGATTGCACGACAAAGGAATTATTATCGATTGTAACCAGGGACTCTGTGATATCACCGGTTATAGTCGTGAAGAACTGATAGGCTATGACGGTTTGCAGCTTATAGCCCCCGAATGGCGCAGTCTGGTAATGGATAAAATTTTAACCAGCAACGAAAAACCTTACGATGTTGAAGGTATTCACAAAAACGGAACCAGATACTTTTTGGAAGTACAGGCAAAAAACATCCCCTTCCAGGGAAAGACAATCAGAGTAACGGAGTTTCGTAACATCACCGAACGAAAATTGACAGAGTCGAAAATCATGGAGCAAAATTCCAAACTGCTGGCCATTACGGACGATCTGAAAAGAAAAAATGATCAACTCGAGGAATTCACTCAGATCGTTTCGCACAACCTACGTTCTCCGGTCGGTAATATTTTAACGCTGATAAGTTTTTTTGAAACGTCAGATAAAGCAGAAGAGAAAGCCGAATACCTTACACTCCTGAAAGAATCCGGTGTTACTACGCAACGAACACTGCATGAATTGAATGAAGTGCTGAAGATCAAACAGAATAAACGGATTCCGCGACAGGAACTTAGCTTTGAAAAAGTTCTTCAGCATGTTAAAAGCATGCTCAGCGCGCGAATAACAGAAGTATCGGCAAGTATTGACAGTGATTTCTCAAAAGCTCCTACCATATTATATCCAAATATCTATCTAGAGAGCATCTTTCTCAACCTCTTGAGTAACAGTTTAAAGTATGTGCAGTCTGAAGGGAAGCCCGAAGTGCTGCTTAGGACCTATTATACGGGCTCAAATATCATTCTTGAGGTCAGGGATAATGGACTGGGAATAAATCTAGAACGTTATGGGCATCAAGTATTTAAACTTCACAAGACCTTTCACAGACACCCTGAAAGCAGGGGTATAGGATTATTCATGATAAAAAATCAAATTGAGGCCCTGGGCGGAGAGATTTCTATGACCAGCGAGGTGAACAAAGGGACCACGATTTTTGTTAATTTCAATAAGTACAACTTCGATGAGCACGAAGAGTCCAATAATAGCACTAGTAGATGATGACAAGGTCTTCCAGTTAACAACTTTGCGCACGATTCAGTCCGCAAAAATTACTGAAAGGATTCTGCAGTTTGAAAATGGCGAGGAGGCCCTTAGTTTTCTTAGGGAACACGCAGCTGAAACGGAAAACCTCCCCGATTTTATTTTCCTGGACATTAATATGCCCTTTGTAGATGGCTGGATGTTCCTGGACGACTTCGCTGAACTGAAATATGTTCTAAAGAAAGAGATTTCAATCTACATGGTAAGTTCATCCATCGATCCCCGCGATGTGAACCGCGCAAAAGGAAACGCGCACGTTCGTGAATACATTATTAAGCCAGTGAGCCGGGAGAAACTAATTGAAGTGTTGAAGAAGGCGGCGGCGTAGAGGAGTCTGTAATCAGTAATCAGTAATC
>Ga0184612_10001266_pt1 | contig 12179 bp, 10 predicted proteins | sample PLM3_60_coex_FD_133163 | JGI IMG/M metagenome (GOLD analysis project Ga0184612, IMG submission 133163) | Groundwater sediment microbial communities from an aquifer in East River, Colorado, USA - PLM3_60_coex | ecosystem: Environmental > Terrestrial > Soil > Riparian zone | place: USA: East...
GACCGACCTGACGAACGGCAGATATTACGGCCATCTCGTCATCAGCGCTCCTTCACGCAGCGGCACGACCCACTTGACAGTTGAAACCATTCTCCAGGCCTACGGATGGGAAAAAGGTTGGGCTTTGCTGCTGAACTCCGGCGGCAATATGGGGACGATCACGGAACGGAGTTTCGGAGTACCCGAAGCGGTTATCAGCGGCCAGTACGGCATTGGCGTAGTCATTGATTTCTTCGGTTTATCGGCCATTGCCAGCGGGCAGCCCGTGGAGTTCGTTTATCCCTCACTGACCTCTGTCGTCCCGGCAAGTGTCGGCATCGTCAAAGGCGGGCCGAATCCTGACAACGCCCGGGTGTTCGTGAATTATTTGCTGAGCGAGGCTGGACAGCTGGTGCTCTTTTCGCCGGAGATTGCCCGACTTCCAGTGATTCCCGACTTGTATGCTAAAGCGCCGAAAGACTATCCCAACCCGTTCAAAACCAAGATGGGAGGAGTCGACTTCAACGACGAGCTGTCCTCCGGCCGGCGCGACGTGGTGAATTCGCTTTACGACCATATCATTACCTTTCGACATCGCGAGTTACGAGACGCTTGGGGAAGCATCTACAAAGCCGAAGAAGCGCTCGCCAAGAGCAAGAGTGCCAATGCGGCGCAAGGGAAAAATTTATTAGCCGAGGCTAAAAAGCTGGCTTCCCAGGTGCCTATTAATGACAAGCGCGCCAGCGACAAAGAGGTCACCGGCGCTTTTAAGTCGAAGTCCGGTCTAAAGGCTCAAATCGAGACGGAATGGGAGACCTTTGCCAGGAGCAATTACGAAAAGGCGAAAGAGCAAGCGAATAAAGCCGCAGCCATGGTCCGCTAAACGCCGGGATGCCGCTGCCACTAACACTTGTCGCCGACGCAACCATGACGGTCCCTTCCGTTGTCATCCCGCTTCGAACCAGAGAGCCAATCGACTGGTGGCAAGGAGGAGTCATGGCACTCCTCTTTGCGATCCTAATCGCGTTCATCCTTTATCCGGTACTTCGCGTGGTCTGGATTGCGCTATCGGATGAAACCGGCAACCTGACCCTGATCCATTTCCTGAATTTCTTTCGCCGCCCGCTTTTTCGCGAAGCCCTTTGGAACACCCTTGTGAGCGGCCTCCTGGTCGTAGTCTTCAGCGGCCTTCTGTCCCTACCGCTCGCCTACATAATCGCGCGTTACGAGTTTCGCGGCAAACTTCTGCTCCAAACCGCAGCGACCCTTCCACTGGTCATTCCGCCCTTTGTCGGGGCCGTGGCGCTTCAATTGATCCTCGGCCGAAGCGGCATGATCAATCTTTTATTGATGCGCTGGTTCGACACGACGATTCCCTTCATGGAAGGCCTGGCGGGTGTCGTGCTCGTGCAAACTTTACACTTTTTTCCTTTTATCTTGCTCAACACCGTGGTCTCGCTCTCTAACATCGATCCCTCCATGGAAGAGATGGCTCAAAACATGGGCTGCCACGGGTTCCGGTTGTTTCGCCGCATCACTCTGCCGCTGATGCTTCCCGGCTTCGTTGCCGGCTCGTTGTTGACGTTCATCCGCGCCATCGACGACCTGGGAACACCGTTGATGTTGAACTACAAAAACCTCCTCGCGCCACAGGCTTACCTGCGGATCACGACCGTAGGGATGGACGATGTCGATGGCTACGTAGTTTGTGTCGTTCTGGTAGTCCTATCGCTTGTTTCGCTGCTCGCCGCCCGAAAGTACCTCGGTCTCGCCGAGTATGCGACAGTGCAACGATCCGCTCCGGTAACACGGCGGCTTCAGGGGAAAAAAGTATTTCTCGTTTGGCTTCTTTGCGGCGCCATACTCGGCGTCAGCCTGTTGCCGCACATAGGGATTCTGTTGCTATCGTTTTCTAAAGTGTGGAGCTTTACTCTACTCCCTACGACGTACACTTTGGGCAATTTCGCGGAGATTCTCTTTAGAGCACCTCATTTCATCAAGAACACTTTGCTCTACACGTTGTTAGCCGCAGGTCTCGATATTGTTCTCGGCGCGGCCATCGCCTTTTTGCTCTTGCGTAGCCGATTGGCAGGTAGGAATTTGCTAGACGCCATCGCGACCTTGCCGCTGGCGATTCCGGGAGTCGTGCTGGCTGTCGGGTACCTGCGGGTTTTTCATGGATGGGATTTTCCCGGCCTTGGCGCGCCACTGACCTCTTCCTGGGTCATTTTGGTCATCGCCTACACCATGCGGCGGCTCCCCTATACGGTTCGCGCCTCTTACGCGGCACTTCAGCAAGTGCATGTAAGCCTCGAGGAATCTGCGCAAAGCCTGGGCGCCAATCGCTTGAAGACGTTTGCCAAGATTACGCTCCCGTTGATCACGGGCGGACTGGTGGCGGGCGGGCTGATTGGATTCGTGACCTCATGCGTGGAACTCGCCTCGACTATCATGCTCGTGCCGCGCATCGAGTTAGGGCCAATCTCTTACGGGATTTACATTTACATGCAGAGCCCGTTAGGACGGGGCGCTGGGGCCGCCCTCGGTGTTGTCGCAATACTTCTGGTTTCCCTCGGAACCTACTTAACTCACCGCTTTTTTGGCGGTCGGGCGGGCAACGCTTTCAGGATCTAGCGATGCAGCCCGCAGAAGTGAAACTTGACGGCATCGGGAAATCCTATGGCGAACAATGGGTTGTTCGTGGTGTCAACCTCCATATCCGCCGAGGTGAGTTCTTCACCTTTCTCGGACCCAGCGGTTGCGGCAAAACGACGCTGCTCAGAATCATCGCCGGCTTTGCATTCCCTGACGAAGGTACGGTCTCTCTTGACGGACACCCGATGAACCATGTGCCGCCCTGGCAACGGAATGTTGGCCTCGTGTTCCAAAACTACGCACTCTGGCCCCACATGACCGTGTTCGAGAACGTAGCCTTTGGCTTGCGTGAGCGAAAAGTGGCGCGGAGCGAAATTGAACCAAGAGTCATGGAAACACTCAAGCAGGTCGATCTCCAAGGAACCGAAAATCGCCGGCCTTCACAACTCTCCGGCGGACAACAACAGCGCGTCGCCTTGGCTCGCACGCTCGTGATTCAGCCCCGGCTCCTGTTGCTGGACGAACCCTTAAGTAATCTGGACGCCAAGCTGCGCATTGACATGCGCATTGAGCTGCTAAAGCTTCAGCGCGATCTGGGACTAACGACCATCTACGTAACCCACGATCAGGAGGAAGCACTGGCGCTTTCCACCCGAATTGCTGTCATGAACGGAGGACGCGTCGTCCAAGAGGGCACGTCGCGGCAAATTTACGAACAGCCCGCCAACGAATTTGTTGCCGCCTTCGTGGGTAAATCCAATCTTTTCTCTGGAAGAGTCCTGCAAGCGGACGAGCGATTCATAGAGCTTCAGACCGACGACAACTTAATCATCCGTACCGCATCGTCGGCATTAGCTAAGCTCCCAAAAACTGGAGGTGAAGTTCTGCTTAGTGTTCGTCCCGAAGCCATGGAACTGAAAGCCGCCTGCAGCATACCGACAGGCCCAAATCAACTTACGGGGCATGTAGCGGCTTCGGCATACCAGGGATCCTTTGTAGAATACGAAATTCAATTTGCCGGGAGATCCCTTAAAACATACGCGGTCAATCCAAAAGGCAAGGCGCTCTTTCAACGCGGTGACGAAGTCAACGTGACTTTCGCAGCTGATGATGTCGTCATTGTGCGCAATGACTGAGAAACATCTGTAGTCGCAAGCCCGAATCATTTAATCAACGCGACCAGATTAAAGGACAGCATCGCATTGTAGTCACGCTTCACTTTTGGATTTGAACCGATGAAATTTGCTGTGCTACGCCGGCCAAGAACTCGAGCCATTCTCGACGGTAGATTGAAGCTGGACACTTTACCCATCGATTGGCACCCTATAACCGACCCATTGAATTGGCTGCCTCCCTCCGGAGAAAGAGAACACGGCATTCTTTCCGGCGCCTTTGACGGCGGAGAGATGAGCATTGCTTCCTTCATGCAAGCCAAAGCTCAAGGCGCCCCGCTTCTAGCTCTGCCGATTTTTCTAAAGCGCGGTCTGGTGCAAAGGTGTCTCTTTTCTTCCGTCGATTCTCCTCTTACCTCCCCCTCACAATTGACGGGCAAACGTATCGGAATGGTTAGCTACAGTTCAAGCATGGCTTTATGGATAAGGGGATTATTAAGCGATATATATGGCCTTTCCCGCTCGGAGCCTCTATGGTTTTCATTGATCTCTCCGTCGCAAAAGGCTCAGGTAACGACAAAGGTTCTAGATCTCCCCAAAAAATTTTCTGGCGAACAGATACAAGCCTGGGAGGAGCTCGATGGTTACCCTCATAAACTGAATCGCCGAGAACGTTTTCTCGTTTTGCTATTGGAGAAAAGAGAGCTGGATGCCGTTATCTCTTTTCATCCGACAATTGCTTCTCCGAGAATCAGGCCGCTCCTCGGCAGCGAAGACGAGTTTTGGTCCCATTACCAAAAGAAAGGCGTATACCCAATTAATCATCTCTTCGTGATACGGGAAGAACTCTTCAGCACATTTCCTAATGTTGCCAGCGAGTTAGTGACTTTTTTTAAAAAAGCACGGGAGTTTTGGCTCGACTATCTTCCCACCGAGAGAAGGGCAACAATGGAAAGAGAGATGGCAAGACTGGGTTGGGATCCGTTCGCCTATCGGTTGGGAGACACGGAAAGGCGAACTTTGGAAACGCTCATTGGTTATCTTGTAGAAGAAAAATTGATTTCAAAGAAACTCTCGGTGAATGAACTTTTTCACAAAGACAGTCTCTTACTTTAGTAACTAGAGAACTCCTAATTCCATTGAATCTTCCCGCAGCAAGCTGACGGGCCGTCAAAAAACAATTATGAGAATTTATCCCAAAGGTTGTCAGCCCGGATGCTTTTATTGGGCTCCAGTGACAGTTTCGTATGGATTCCCGATAGAAGCATTCGGGAATGACGAAATCTGGGAGTCCTGGGAATAGCCGTTACACAGCAAGTAGCGGCGACTTGACCCCAAAGAGATTAAACTTGCGTCCAAATTAACGAGGAGATCGAACTTCCAATTCCAAGCCGTTTGGGTCCTTAACGAAAATGGTCGTAAGTTTTCCCGACGGGTCGCGGTTTTCTCGAATGATCTCGGCGCCTTTTTCTTTGAAATCCCTGGCAACCCGTTCGAGGTCGTCGGTGACGAATCCATAATGATGGACCCCAAGCTGCCCGGAGGATTCCATTAGTTGAATGGACGGCGCACCGTCGATTTTCATAAAGCAGAAGCCATAACCCGCTGCGCCCTTTCTTATGGCCGTCGGGCTACCTCCAAAAAACTTCTCATAGAACTTGATCGATTCGTTAATATCTCGGCAGTAAACCGCTACATGTTCGAGTTGATAGCGCATTAATTTTTCCTCCGCTCTAGTTCGTTAGCAAAGTACCTGGAGCTACAATCACGGTCAAGCAAAGTTCCCCGTGCTTATTCAGCTCTTATTTAAACACCCATTCCCTGAGGGTCATGGATCTCGAGCTTGTTGCCGTCCGGATCTAAAAAATATGCCTGCCTGCCCCAAAAGACACCGTCCCGGCGATCTTCCATGTGGAATATTTTGACTCCGTTTTGTTTGAGAAACTCCACTGCAGGCTCAAAGTCCCCCGCCGCAACCTTGAAGGCATGATGCACAGGGGTTTGCTCCAGAGAGTCGTACTTTACCGGACTATCCTTTGCCAATATAAAGTAATCGTCGCCGCACTTGAGGAATACCATACGCGGAGTTTTCTGGACGATTTTCATCCCCAGAAGCTCGCTGTAGAACTTTGCGCTTCGCTCCAGGTCTGTAACTGGAAGACTGAAGTGAACGACACCTTGGGTTTTGACCATTGTTTACCTCCTCCGTGCCTGCTACACGTGGCACTTCTGACTGAGTCGGGCTTGCGCTATTTTATTTTCCAACATCTTTTCTTGTCACAATCTTTGAATTATCTCGCTTTGCTTTTACTTACAAGTCTCTTGCCAGACCAGCGCAATTCAAATCGGTACTGACATAGGCCGTGGCTCGTGATATGCCATTTAAACTATTATTAGAAAAAACTGGAGGCTGATTTATGAAGACAGAGAATTGCGACGTGGTGGTCGTCGGATTCGGCAATGCAGCCCAGGCCGCTGCCGTTGCGGCGCACAACGCCGGGGCTAAGGTCTTGGTGTTGGAAAAGGCTCCGCAGGCGAAAAAGGGCGGCAACACATGGTTTAGCCACGGTGCGCAGTTCCGTCACACGCACAATGGGATCGCGGATGAAAAGCCGCTTCTTCCCCACGTAAGCGAGAGCGAATGGGAAAAAATCGATCTTCCTCCTTACACCAAGGACGAGTTTTACGCCGACTTGATGCGAGTGACACGCGGTCGGTCGGTGCCGGAGCTAGCGGAATTGCTGGTTAACGAGTCCTACCCCACTGTGAAGTGGATGCAAGAAATGGGTATCCAGTGGGAGATTCTCTACAGCGCGGCAAAGCCCGAAGGGGGACGCTTCCGCTGGCATCACGGCAGCAGCTTTATCCACTCCAAAGACGGTGGCGGTGGCCTTATCGAGATGTGGCATCGTATTATCGACGGCAAAAGAATTCCGGTCCGGTTTGAAACCGCGGCCGCACGCATCCTGACCAATGACAGCGGTCGGGTTTACGGCGTGATCGTGCAGAGCCCCGAAGGATTTAGCGAGATCCAGTGCAAAGGATTGGTTCTGGGCAGCGGCGGCTTCTCGGCTAATCCTGCGCTCCGCGCCCAATTCCTCGGCAGCGGCTGGGATCTGGCCAAGGTGCGCGGCACCAAGTACAACACCGGCGACGGAATTCAGATGGCCCTCGATATCGGCGCGGCGCCCTTCGGCCACTGGAGCGGCGGTCACGCCACGCCCATTGACGCCGATGCAGGCGACTACGAGGGCGGATTTCTCGATCCGGCGAACCGCCGTTATCGCACCCACCGTTACGCCTGGACCATCGGCATCATGGTCAATAGCGAGGGGCGCCGCTTTATCGACGAAGGCGAAGACTTTCACGCCTATACTTATGCCAAGACCGGCGCCGAGATTCTCAAACAGCCCGGTGGCATCGCGTATCAAATATTCGATGAAAAATTGAAAGAGGCGGTGGGTCGTTATCTCTACGATGGTGCGACTCCAGTGATCGCCAACTCCATTAAAGAGTTGGCGGAGATGCTTGAGATCAACCCTGACGTTCTGGTGAAGACCGTCGAAGAGTTCAACAATGCCGTCGTAGAAGATCGCCCATTCAACGAGGTCATCCGCGACGGCCGGGCTACCAAGGGGATTTACCCACCCAAAACTAACTGGGCGCAAAAGCTTGATACTCTGCCTTACACAGCCTATGCGGCGACCTGCGGGCTGACGTTTACCTACGGCGGACTCAAGATAAACACCGACTGTCAGGTTTTGAATAAATCTGACCGGCCGATCCCAGGGCTTTACGCGGCAGGCGAGCTGACCGCGGGATTTTTCTATTATAACTATCCGAGCGGGTCGGGACTTCTGCGCGGCGCCGTGACGGGAAAAATTGCCGGCACAAATGCGGCAAGCCAATAAAGGTAAACGACAATGAACATTGTCGTCTGCTGCAAAGCCGTGCCGGGCCTGGTAACGGATCTGAAAATCGGAACCGATGGCAAAGCGATCCAATATCACGGACAGCTTCTCGCCATCAATGAGTGCGATGAATACGCTCTAGAGGAAGCTCTGGCGCTCAAGCGTTCCGCTGGTGGCCAGATTACTGCAATTTCGATGGGGAACATAAAAGCTCTGGATATATTGTATTATGCGCTGGCAAAGGGCGCTGATAAGGCCGTGCGCGTCGACTGCGAAAGTCAGGACCCTCGCGTTTCAAGCACCGTCATAACGGCAGCTCTGAGAAAGCTCGACTTCGATCTCGTGCTGACGGGAACTCAATCGCGTGACACACTTGGCGGTCAAGTGGGTATTGCCGCCGCAAACTTGCTCGGGATTCCATTCGCTTACGCCGTCGTGGACGTCGAAGCGCGTGAGAACCATACCGTCAAGGTGCGCAAAGAGCTGGGGGGTGGACGCTATGCTGAGGTGGAGCTGATGTTACCGGCTCTACTGTGTGTACAGACGGGCATCCAACCTCTTACCTTCGTTCCTCCGGCGCGAAGGATTCGCGCTCGGCAGCAACCCGTGGCTTCTTTTTCATTGGCGGATCTCGGCCTGCGATCGGAGCAGTTGACCCCACGGGGCTACCGCTTCGTGGACGTCCGTGCCCCCGAACGCGCGCACCAGGTTGAGCTTCTTCACGGCAGCCCGCAAGAAATAGCCGCCGCATTGCTCACTAAAATTCAGGAGAGTCTCTAACCATGGCGCGGGATATACTTGTTTTAGTGGAACAGTCGGAGGGCAAAATCGAGTCCATGACTTCTCAGCTGCTGGCCATCGGCCGCCAGCTCGCGGCGGAAATGAAAGTAGAGTTGGTGGCTGCGGCAATCGGACATCGGATGGAGAATGTGGTTGAGACCCTCCAGGGCAGTGGGATCGACAGAATCCTCGTCGTTGACGATCCCGCATTAGCTTTGGCCGCCGGGGAAGTGCAGGCGCATGTCTTTGCTGAAGTCGCGCGGCTAATAGAGCCGCGCTTAGTGCTCGTCGGCTACAGCCTCATCGGAATGGAGTTGACTCCCGCCATCGCAAGCAAGCTCGGGATGAACGCGTTCACCAACTGCGTGAATCTAGAGCTCCGCGACGGTGCGATAACGGTGACGCGGCCATTGTTTGACGGTACGATGCACGCGCACATCGCCATGGAAGAAACCGCCACCGCTGTGGTAGCGCTGCAGAAGGGGTCAGCCCCTGCGACGGCGCCATCGGCTAAAAAGGCGGTTGTGCAGTCGATCACAATGGACGTCAAAAGTATTCCCTCTCGCAGCCGGGTGCTCGAAATCACCGAAGAGCCCAAGGGCGATGTCGATCTCGGCAAGGCGGAGATCATCGTCGCCGTCGGTCGAGGGATCGGCGACAAAGAAAAAATGCACTTCACGGCGGAACTGGCCGAAGCTCTGGGCGGGACTCTAGCCTGCTCCCGGCCCGTGGTAGACGTCGGATGGCTGCCCCGTGAGCGGCAGGTGGGCGCTTCCGGAAAGAGCGTAGCGCCGAAAGTCTACGTTGCCTGCGGCATTTCAGGCGCTATTCAGCATTTGACCGGCATGAGAGACTCTAAGCTGATTATCGCCATCAATAAAGACCCGAACGCGCCGATCTTTCAGGTGGCTCATATCGGCGTGGTCGGCGATCTTTTTGAAATTGTCCCCGCTCTGACCAAAGCGGCGCAAGAAGCCCAAACTCGCCTGAAACCCGTCTGATCCCAGAACCTGGCGGCGATCTGAAACGCAGGATGACTGGAGGTTACTACAGCTGTGAATTCAAATTGTTGCGGAGACAGTCCGCAGGGTTCCTGGCAGAGGTGACAACAGCGGGGATTACAGCCCTATCTTCGCAAAGCGTACCGGAATTCAAGCTCTGAGACATTCCCCGAGCTATTGAGCGATGCCCATCTTGTGCCGTCCGGTATAGGATCTGCTGAAATCAGCGAAACTAATGTTATAAGGACGAAAAGACTGGCTAAAAGTGCGGTCGCTATATCCTTCATAGAAGCCTCCCTCAGCTTCCCGGTATATATTGACCTATTAGACGTTGGTGCAACGGAAAGGTTAACTGCCTTGATCTAACCGACAGTCTTACTCCTACAGCCGTCGGTAAAAAACAGTTAAAAGCCCTTAGGGGACTAAATTTGAGGTGATACTTTAGTAGTTAGAAGACGCACCGGCGTACTCATCGGCGCACAGTTTAAGCCCAATCAATAGTCAAACTTGAGTCCGACGCCCGACGACAGTTTTCGTGAAGTCGAAGATCCATAGACTGTCCGGTACTGTTGAAGCGCGGACTTCGTTTTGGGACCTAGCATCCCATCGAAAGGGCCCGGATCAAAACCAACCGCTTTCAGTTGGGCCTGGAGAAGCCGGATCTCCTCTCTGCTGGGAGATTTGTCTGCTGCAGCGTTTATTTTACCGGCCTCATCCCTGACGGACTCGGTGGCTGGAGAAGCCTTGGATGGAGCAGGTTGAAGCTGTTTTTCAGAAGCGGGCATTGGCCTTGTCATTCTATCTGACGTTTGAACTTGGTTCTCCAGAGTCGCCGACCACTCCTTGACTATCGTACATCCCGATTGAAAACGGACTAGTGCGGACTTCGTTTTGGAACCCATTACCCCGTCGACGGGTCCCACATCAACACCGGCGTCCTTCAGGCGCACTTGGATCAGTCGGATCTCGTCTGCGCTGGAAAATTTATCCGCCGCACTTTGTTTCGTTGCTTGCATCTCCCCCGATTGCTGTGAAATTCCGGTTGCTGGATTTTCAAAAAGATCGTTCAAGTTCGCGCATCCTGATTGCAACCGGCGCAGTGCCGACATCGTTTTAGCTCCCAATGCTCCATCCACAGGTCCCGGATTGAACCCGGCCGCTTTCAGCTGTGCTTGTATCAACTTGATTTTGTGTTTGCTCGGAATTTTCTTGGCTGCGCCAGCAAGCTCATTTCTTGCGGGCTCTACGGGCGTTGTCGCGCTCGATTCGACGGATTGCATTTCGGAAGTTGGGAGCGCCTGCGTCTCTGCGACCTGAGAATCATTGTCTTCGGTTACAGTCGCACAGGCCGACAGCAAAAAAACAGCCATCACAATAGATAAGAATTTGGCCATGATAGTCTCCTCGTGTATTTGCATCGGCAACAAGAAGCAAGTGATATGCCGGTTACAAGCAACAGAAAAGACTCTGAAAAATAGCACTTTACCCGGTGTCGGGCAGTCGAGCGCTCGCCAACAAAGACAGACTTGTCGGCAGATGACACTAAATTGTCTCGGGTCAGAGCTGCAGTGGAGGGATATCCTTTACCTGACGCTTTTTTTGGAAGCGAAATATACGAAGGCAAGCCCTGACCAAAAGCATGACAACACCATCCACGATTTGCCAAACCGTGTCAGGCGTCGCTGCGGCAATTTATCGTCGACTAGCGTCTGAACAGTTGGTCTAAGCCCTTGCGAATAAGTTCTTCCGTGGGGTTTTTCTTCTTTTCTTTCTTTTGATCCGAAGGCGATGCCTGCGGTGGAGTCTCCCCTGAAGGAGCGGATCGCTCTTTGCCAAAAAGCCTCTGTTGAAGCTCGTCTGCTCCTTTACGCATCAAGCCGCGCTGGACCATCTTGCCTAGGTAATTCGAATCGGGTCTGGCCTTTAGCTTCGGAAGGGTGCCGGTTAGGGCAAACGGTACTTCGAACTGATTTTGGTTGTTGAACATGTAAGTGACTTCACGCGCGGAGCGTCCCAGGTCCGCCGATAGGTTTTGGGAGAGAACCAGTATCGCCTGGAAATCCGCCCGCTTCTCAAAATCGACCCAACCATTTCCCTGCACCGTATAGTCGGCGGCCGCTATACGCAGATCTTTTACGTTCATGCGCGCATCCGCCAAATCAAACAATCCTTTCAGTTCTTTGAATTGTGTATCCTTGGCCTCGAAGGTCTCCGGATACTTCTTTCGTAATTGCGGATTGATCAAAGAGGTGAGACCTGGAATACCGGTGATGCTGGAGAGGACATTGTCGGCGATGTTAAAATCGAGCAACGCTCCCTGCAAAACCTCTGCTTGTCCTTGACCGCGTAAACTTGGTTTGATCTCGTTCCACTCTTTGCCACTACCGGAGATCTTCATGTCGGCGTTGAGACGCCCTTGAATATCGCGCGTGCTCTTGGGATCCACGGAACGATACAGCTCTCTGAGGTCAAGCCCCTGTGCTTTCGATACGGCGGAAAAACGCGGTATGGCACCATTAAACGCGTACTCTCCTTCACCCTGCAAAGAACCGTTGAGAGCATTGAGACGGAGATTCCGAATCGTCGCAATCTTGTTTTCGAGGACGAGATTTGTCCCAAGATCTTTGTAGTCGATCTTGTAGAACTTCCCCTGAGTTGAAGCGAGCTTTCCCCGAAACGTAAGCGCCCCGTCTTGAGCGCTCAAGGTTCCCTCGCTGCTCAGGTTCTTGATCACGTCCGCCTTTCGATCTTCGGGTAATGACGATTGAAAGTCCGCCGGCCATATTTCTGGAGTTGAAAGC
>Ga0184612_10001267_pt1 | contig 12165 bp, 13 predicted proteins | sample PLM3_60_coex_FD_133163 | JGI IMG/M metagenome (GOLD analysis project Ga0184612, IMG submission 133163) | Groundwater sediment microbial communities from an aquifer in East River, Colorado, USA - PLM3_60_coex | ecosystem: Environmental > Terrestrial > Soil > Riparian zone | place: USA: East...
CGTTCCATGCCGACGCACAGCCGTCGAAGTTCAAGGTGGGGCTGTTCCACATCGTGACCGGCTCATACGACCTGCCGGCCGCCCACGTCACGGCGGACGGCGCGTACACGAACAAGGCGCCGGGCGGCGTGGCCTATCGGTGCTCGTTCCGGGTCACCGAGGCCTCGTACCTGATCGAGCGCCTGGTGCAAAACGCCGCCTACGAGCTGGCCATGGACCCGGCCGACCTTCGACTGAAGAACTTCATCGAGAAGGACCAGTTCCCGTACACGTCGGCGACGGGGTTCGTGTACGACTCCGGCGACTATCACGCCGCCATGAACCTTGCCCTGGAGAAGGTGAGCTACCGGGAGCTCCGCAAGCAGCAGGAGGAGGCCCGGGCCCGCGGCGAGCTGGTGGGGATCGGTCTGGCGTCCTTCACGGAGGTCGTGGGGGCCGGCCCGCACAAGGACTACGACATCCTGGGCCTGAAGATGAACGACGGGGCCGAGCTGCGGATCCACCCCACCGGCAAGGCCATCCTGAAGATCAGCGTCCAGACCCAGGGGCAAGGGCACGAGACCACCTTCGCGCAGATCGTGGCGGAGGAGCTGGGCATCCAGCCCGAGGACGTCAAGGTGATGCACGGCGACACGGACAACACCCCGTACGGCCTGGGGACCTACGCGTCCCGGTCGACGCCGGTCTCGGGCGCGGCGACCGCGATGGTCGCCCGGCGGGTCCGCGAGAAGGCGGCCAGGATCGCCGCGCACCTGCTCGAGGTCTCGCAGGAGGACGTGGAGTTCTCGAAGGGCAAGTTCTCCGTGAAGGGGGCCCCGGACAAGGTGGTCACCATCCAGGACGCGGCCTTCGCCGCATACACGAACTTCCCCGACGGCATGGAGGCGGGGTTGGAGGGGGTCTATTACTACGACCCCCCGAACCTCACGTTCCCGTTCGGGACCTACGCGGTGGTGGTCGAGGTCGATCCCGACACCGGCGTGTGGAAGGTGCGCCGGATGGTCGCGGTCGATGACTGCGGGGTCCGGATCAACCCCATGATCGTGGAGGGTCAGATCCACGGGGGCCTGTGCGAGGGGTTCGGGATCGCCGCGATGGAACAGATCACCTTCGACGAGAACGGCAACTGCATCGGCGCAAACTTCACCGACTATCTGTTGCCCACCGCCTGGGAGACTCCGAGGTTCGAGCTCGGGGAGACGGTGACGCCGTCGCCGCACCACCCGATCGGAGCGAAGGGCGTGGGCGAGTCTGCCACCGTGGGCTCACCCGCGGCGTTCGTGAACGCGGTCATCGACGCCCTGTGGCCGCTTGGGGTCCGCAATATCGACATGCCGCTCACGTCTGCCAAGGTGTGGGAAGCGATCCAGGCGGCGGGCGGTTCCACGAGCACGTGAGGCCCGAGGTCCTCGAGCTCGCGGCGGAGATGTCGAAGCGCGGAGAGTCATTCGTCCTGGCCACCGTGGTGTGGCGGCGGGCCCCCTCCTCCGGCAAGGAAGGCTCCACCGCGCTTGTGACCCCCGACGGCCGGGTACGCGGCTGGCTGGGCGGTGCCTGCGCGGAGCCCACCGTGATCAGGGAATCACTGCGCGCCCTCGAGGAAGGAACCCCTCGCCTTCTGTTCCTCGGACCGCCCGAGGAGCTGGAGGCACGCGGCCGTCACGGCGTGGTGACGGTCCCGATCGCGTGCCAGAGCGAGGGCGCGCTGGAGGTGTACGTGGAACCCGTAGTGCCACAACCGCATCTCGTCGTCATCGGACGTTCCCCGGCGGTCGCCGCGTTGACGTCGATGGCCGGAGTCCTGGGATGGAGGACCGTCGTCGTGGACGAAGGGGGCGACCCCGCCGACTATCCGGCCGCAGGCCGGGTCGTGACGTCGCTCGACTTGGAGGAGGCGGGCGTGACCGACCGGTCGTGGATCGTCGTCGCCACTCAGGGTCATTACGACGAGGACGCCCTGGAACGAGCCCTGGCCACGTCCGCCGGGTACGTCGGCCTGGTGGCCTCCCGGAACCGGGCGAAAGCGGTGATGGGCTACCTGCGGGACCGCGGCGTATCGCAGGAGAGTCTCGCCCGGGTGCGCGCCCCCGCCGGGCTCGACCTGGGGCGCGTGTCGCACGAGGAGATCGCGGTCGCCATCCTGGCCGAGCTGGTGCGGGACCGGGTGGCCGGCGTAGGGCACGGGCAGGTCCCCCCGGCGTCGCCGAGGCACGAGGCCGTGGACCCCGTGTGCGGCATGGCGGTGGACGTGGCGGCGGCCCGGCACCGTTCGACCCACGACGGCCGCACGTACTATTTCTGCTCGGCCGGCTGCCGGGAGCGGTTCGAGGCTGATCCAGCCCGGTTCGCAGCCGTCAGCGGATAGTCGTCCAGCACCGGCGAGGCGGGAACGATGAGCGAGATCAGCGACGTCCTCGGGGCGATCGAATCGCTGCACGCCCGGGGAGAGAGGATGGCTCTGGCCACGATCGTGGCCGTTCGCGGGTCCACCTACCGCCGCCCCGGCGCCCGCCTCCTCGTCCCCGAGCAGGGCGAGCTCATTGGCAACATCAGCGGCGGCTGTCTGGAGAACGACGTGGCCGACGTGGCCCGAATCGTGATGCACGAGGGAATGGCCCGGGTGGTCTCGTTCGACCTGACCGCCGACGACGAGGCGGTGTGGGGCTGGGGCCTGGGCTGCAACGGGGCGATCGAGCTGTTCGTGGAGCCGGCGGAGAAGGCCGCAGAGGTGGCCGGGGCGCTGCGGATGGCACTGGAGGAGGAACGACCCATCTCAATGGTCACGATCCTCGACTCGGCCGTCCCCGGAGTAGACCAAGGGAACAGGCTGCTAGTCCGGCCCGATGGCTCGGCCGAGGGCTCGCTCGGCGATCCCCCCCTCGACGCCGCAGCGAAGGCGTCGGCGGTGGAGTTGTTGTCGGAGGAACGAAGCGAGATCCGTACGCTCCCCGGCTCGTCCGAGGAGGCGAAGGCGTTCGTCGAGGTGCTGGAGCCACCGCTGCGGCTTCTCGTCTGCGGCGCCGGCCACGACGCAGCGCCGCTGGTGCGGGCGGCTGACGGGCTGGGGTGGCGTCCCATCGTCGTGGACGACCGAGGCGAGTTCCTGAACCGCGAGCGCTTCCCGGAAGCCGGCGGCTTCGTCCGTTTGGAGCGGCCCGAGGAAGTAGGGAAGGTCGCGCCGATCGACGAGCGGACGTTCGTCGTGGTGATGACCCACAACTTCCTTCGGGACAAGGAGTACGTGCGGTCGCTGCTCGGCTCGCCCGCTCGCTTCATCGCCATGCTCGGTCCTGGCGCGCGGACCGAGCGACTCCTGACCGAGCTCCGAGAGGAGGGCACGGCGATCACCAGGGACGACCTGGCTCGGATCCACGGCCCGGCCGGCTTGGACGTCGGCGCCGAAGGGCCAGAAGAGATCGCGGCGGCCATCGTGGCCGAGATCGTGGCCGTCAAGCGCGGCCGGGAGGGCGGGTTCCTCAAGCACCGCCTCGGCCCCATCCACGACCGAGCAACCCCCTCGGGGCGTTCAGGCTGACCTGAGGATCCTGCCGTCCTACCTGACCTCTTGACCAGGGGGTCCCGGTCGAGTACCATTTGAGCAGTCGCTCAAAGCAGGCGCTCAAGCCAACGGTCGGGGGCACCAGACGTGTTGGAGTCTCGAACCAGTACCACGAAGGCCCGGGGCCAGGAAACGAGGGCCAGGATCGTCGAAGCCGCCATCGAGACCCTGAAGCGCGAGGGGTTCGGGGGCGCGAGCGCTCGGGCCATCGCCCGGACCGGTGGGTTCAACCAGGCCCTCGTCTTCTACCACTTCGGCAGCGTGCGGGATCTCCTGCTCGCCGCGCTGGACGAGACGAGCGCCCGCCGGATGGCCCGATACCGGGAGGTCGTGGACGACGCGGAAACCTTCCAGGAACTCATCGCTGCGGCCTCGGAGGTGTACCGGGAGGATCTGGCCTCGGGGCACATCAAGGTGCTGGCCGAGATGATCGCCGGGGCGTCCTCGATACCCGAGCTCGGCCCCGAGATCGTGCGGCGGATCGAACCGTGGATCGATTTCGCGCGGGACGCCGTTGCCCGAGTCTCATCGACGTTGCCGTTTCCCGTGCCGGTGCCGCCGGAGGAGACGGCTTTCGGTATCGTGGCGCTATTCCTGGGCATCGAGCTCCTGACCCACTTGGAGGGCGACGGCACTCGGTCCGACCGGCTCTTCGAGCTTGGGTCACAGCTGGGCGCGATGGCCGGCCTGCTGACCGGAACACCTCCGGCACGAGGCAGGGGCGGCGAGTGAGATGCGCGCCCCGTTCGTATCGCTCGACGACCTGGCCACATCGGCCCCCGAACGGATCGACCGCGTGGTCATGGTGCAGCGTTGGGACCGCCTGAGCTTCCTCCACCGGCCCTGCGACCCCGATGTCGTGAGGCGCGTGCTCCCGCGGGGCCTGGAGATCGACACCTTCGACGGAGCCGCGTGGATCGGGCTCATCGCGTTCCGGCTCACCGTGCGGGCACCCGGCTTGCCCTCACTTCCCTGGATCTCTCGGTTCGCGGAGGTGAACGTCCGGACCTATGTGCGGGGGCCTGACGGACGGCGCGGGATCTGGTTCCTCTCGCTCGACGCGGACAGGCTGGCCGCCGTCACGGTCGCGCGACGCTGGTACCGCATCCCGTACGTGTGGGGTGCGACCCACCTCATCGAGATGCCTGGCGCGGTGCGCTATGAGAGCCGTCGTCGTTGGCCGGGATCGCTCGGCGCAGAGCTCCGGCTCACGATCGCCCCCGCCGAGCCCATCGCCTCATCGAACGTCACGGAGCTCGAACGGTTCCTCACCTGCCGTTGGCGGTTGTACAGCCCGGCACCACTCGACTTGCCGGCCACCCGCATCCGGTTCGTCGCCACCCAGGTCGAGCATCCGACGTGGCCACTCCGGCGGGCGAACGTGCTCGAGCTCCGCGAAGGTTTGCTTTCAGCCGCAGGTCTGCCGGGGTTCGGCCGAGAGTACGTCGCGCACTTCTCGCCGGGCGTACGTGTTCGCTTCGGTCCAAAGCGGGCGGTCGGTTCACATCCCGGCAGGCGATGACCTCGGCGACCTCGTCCGGACGCCCTGCGCCATCCCCTCTCCCCGGCCGCAGCGGCGAGTGCATAGCTCGGACCTTTCAGATGGCGTGGGCGAGCGACGCTGGGTAGGCTCGGACGCTCGGAGGATCCGGAGGAGATCGTGCTGATAGAGAACGAATTCCAGGTGCCGGCGACGATCGACCGGGCGTGGGCGTACCTGCTCGACGTGGAGGCGATCGCACCCTGCGCGCCGGGTGCCGAGCTGACGGAGGTCGTGGACGACCACACGTGGAAAGGCAAGATTAATCTGAAGCTGGGGCCGATCGCGCTGTCGTTCGCCGGCACGGTGACCGTCGCGGAGCGAGATGAATCGAACCATCGGGTCGTGCTGAAGGCGCAGGGCCAGGAGCAGAAGGGGAAGGGCGCAGCCAACGCGACCGTCACGTCCTGGCTGGAACCGGCAGGAGCGGATGGCGCTACGAGGGTGAAGATGCAGGCCGACATCACGCTGACCGGGACGGTCGCACAACTCTCGCGCGGTCTCCTGCCCGATGTATCCGCCAGGCTGACGAATCAGTTCGCGGACTGCCTCCGCGACCACCTGACGGCCACACAGGGTGAACCGGCTGCGGCGTCCTCCGCTTCTCCCCAGCCCCGGGAGGCGATCGGTGGGATCCGGCTGGGCCTGTACGCCATCGTCAGGGCGATCGGCCGGTTCTTCGGCCGCCTGTTCGGCCGCGCCTCTTCGTGATCACCGGGATCGTCCTGGCCGCCGGAACCTCCTCCAGGTTCGGGCGGACGAAGCAGCTGGTCGAGCTGGAGGGCAAACCCCTCGTCCAGCACGCGGTCGACGCCGCGGCAACGGCCGGACTCGACGAGGTGGTGGTGGTCCTCGGTCACGACGCGGCACGAGTGGGCGCCTCCCTGCATCTCCCGCCGAGCGGAAGGACCGTGCTGAACCCCAGCTACGGAGCGGGGCAGTCGACCTCGCTCGTCGCAGGCCTGGACGCCGCGGACCTCGAGAGCGACGCCGCCGTGGTGCTGCTGGCCGATCAGCCGGGCATCACCACCGAGCACCTCCGGGCCCTCGTGGATACGTTCGAGGCCGATCGACACCTCGTTGTCCGGCTCCGGTTCCGTGACGCTCCCGGACCGGCGCTGCTCTCGCGCGAGGTCTGGGACGAGGCGCGCAGCTTGACCGGCGACACAGGAGCCCGTGAGATCATCGCGGCCCATCCCGGATGGGTGCGGGAGGTCGTGGTGGACTCGGACGCGCCGGCCGACGTCGACCGACCTTCCGACCTGGACCGGCTCCGGTAGAAACGAGCGACCCGGGCCTCTTCGCGGCCCGGGTCGCTCCCCTACAGCTAGGTCGGGAGGGCTAGCCGTAGAAGATGACGGTCACCCAGAAGCTGCCGTTCGAACGGATCACCCCGACAGCCGCGTGGTCGAACCCCGTGCGCAGGATGTTCCTGCGGTGCGGCGTGCTCCCCATGAAAGCGCCCTCGACGCCGTCGAGGGTAGACCCGACCCCCACGTTCTCCCCGCCGATCGACCAGTCGAGGCCCTTCAGCTTCGAGCTCAGGTCGGCGGTGTGGAACAGGTAGCCCCTCGTCGCCATCTGGCGACTGTGATGGGTCGCATACCTCGAGAGCACCGCGTTCATCCGGAGGACGGCCTTGTCATGCTGAGCGCGGTCATCGTTGGTGAGCGAGAGCATGTACGAGCGGCGACGGAGATCGGTTGATGCCGACGCCCGGACGGCCGAGACGCCCTGGGCGAGCAGGACGATGAGCAGGGCGAGCGCCACGCCGGCCAGGCGTCGATCCCGTGCCCGCACTCGATCCATGGCCGCCTCCCAACCCGTGTGCCCCGGTGGAGACCGGGTCCCTGCGCTTCCTTCCAGACGGAGATATCGGTCGGACGGGGTCCCCGATTGAGGGGACGGATGACCTAGTCCTCGAGGCGCGATTGGCTCAACCGTTTAGGTGACAGAGCCCAGGCGGCGGTGCCGAAGCGCAGGCAATCGCTCGCGCACCCGACGGACCTCGTCGAGGTCGAGGTCGGCGAACGTGACGCCCACCCCCTCGGGGGCGCGGGCCAGGACCCGACCCCACGGATCGACCACCAGGCTGTTGCCGAAGCACCGGCGGTTCTGTTCCGGCGGTCCCCACGTTCCCCATTGCGCGGGGGCCAGCACGAATGCCTGGCTCTCGATGGCTCGGGCTCGGATCAGAACGTCCCAGTGATCGGTGCCGGTCTCGAACGTGAAGGCTGAGGGAACGAAGATGATCTCGGCGCCGCGGCGGACGAGGGCGCGGTACAGCTCGGGGAACCTGACGTCGTAACAGACCGACAGCCCCGCGACGCCGAACTCCGTCTGCGTCGCAACGACGTCTTTCCCCGGCGAATACGTGAACGACTCTCGGATCGGCGGCTGCCCCGGCAGGTTCACGTCGAACAGATGGATCTTCCGGTACCAGGCGACGAGCTCGCCGTTGCGGTCGAACAGCAGGCTCGTGTTGAAAACCGTGCCGTCGTCGCCGGCCTCGAGCACGCTTCCTCCGAGGACCCACATCGAACGCGCTCGCGCCACGGAGGCCAGCCACTCGCTCGTCGGCCCGGGGACGGGCTGAGCGACCTCGCGGTGGCGCCTGGCCGACCCCATGTACGTCCACACCTCGGGAAGGGCGGCGATGTCGGCTCCCCCATCCGCGGACCGGCCGAGCAACTCACCGGCCTGTGTCCGATTGGCCTCGAGGTCGTCGCCCGAACTCATCTGGCACAGCGCCACTCTCATCGTGGGCATCCTACGATTGGCGCATGCCGATCGGCCGGTACACGGTGATGGACGGGGACGGACACGCGGTGGGGACCGAGGACTTCCGCTCCGCACCTGGTCCGGCGGGATGGCGGTACTTCTCCGACATCCAGACGACCCTTCCGCAGCCGCACCATGAGGTGGTGGACCTCGTCGCGGACGCCGACTGGAGGCCGGTGAGGACGAGGATCAACACGGGCTCGCACGAGATCCTGCTGATGCCCGAGGGCGAACACCTGACCGGCTATCGGGACGGCGTCGCGGTCCACGTGGTCTGGGGACCGGACGTCGAGCTGGACTACGCCTCCCCCGCCTACAACGTGGTCACGGCGAGCCGGCTGGGGTCCCGAACGACGGAGTTCGACGTCGTGTTCCTCCAACCGGTAACGTGCCAGCCGGTCATGGAGCGGCAGCGCTACGAGCATCTCGGGCAGGACGAAGTGGCCACCCCGGCCGGACGGTTCGCCTCGGTGCGCTGGCGGTACACCGCCCTCTCCTCCGGCTGGAGCCGCGACCTGTGGATCGCCGGTGGCGTCGTGGTTCGCTATGACGGGCTGTACGCGCTGGAGTCCTACGAGCCGGGCGCAAGCGGACCCTTGCCGCTCGACTGAGAGGAGTGCCATGGCCAGGAAGCGGTGCGAGTGGGCCGAGGGAAGCGATGCCGTCATGCTCGCGTACCACGACGAGGAATGGGGAACACCGAGCCGGGACGAACGCCACCTGTTCGAGATGCTGACGCTCGAGGGCGCGCAGGCCGGTCTGTCCTGGCAGACCATCTTGAACAAGCGGGAGGGCTACCGGCGCGCGTTCGCCGGCTTCGATCCGGCCAAGGTCGCGCGGTTCGGCGAGGAGAAGATCGAGCGATTGATGCGCGATACGGGCATCGTCCGGAACCGGGCGAAGATCGACGCGACGATCGCCAACGCTCGAACGGTGCTGGCGATCCGCGCGGATGTCGGTCCACTCTCCCAGTACCTGTGGTCATTCGTCGACGGGGCGCCGGTGCAGAACTCGTGGCGGCGGCTGTCGGAAATCCCGGCCGAGACGGCGGGGTCCCAGGCCATGAGCAAGGACTTGAAGAAGCGGGGGCTTCGGTTCGTCGGACCGACGATCTGCTACGCGTTCATGCAGGCCGTCGGCATGGTCAATGACCACGTAGCAAGCTGCTTCCGGTGGGCTGAGCTCGCTGCCTCGTCGAGGACGAGGACTCCGTGATAGCAACGGTCGAACGACTCGCCGAGTCTTGAGCGGGCAACATCGCTGTGCATCCCACGCACGGTAGCGGCTCCCGCCACTCCCTCAGGTAAGTCGTTAAGCGCATCAAGGGTCCGACCTCCGTAGATGGGCGAGTGTTCAGGAATGTCGCCTGACAGATGGTTCCGGAACGTCAGCTTCCTAGGGTCTCCGGCTCCGCGCTGCCTCGCTGGTGGGCCTTGATCTTCTGGAGTACGAAGTCGGGCGGTCCATGCCCGTGCCCGACGGCAACCATCGGCTTCCCACACTCGCTGTGCGCCGCAAGGGGAATCTGGGCGGGGTCCCCGGCGGCGGCGACGGCGCTCACGTAGTCGCCGTGCGTCCAGTTGCCCGGAAGGGTGGAGACTTCAGTGAGGTCGCACGCGCTCACGGTGTGGAAACGCGAGATCGGCCCTCCGTGGATGCCCCCATCATCGGACTCGTTGTCCTGCCCCTGGCGGGACAGCACGCTCGCTGCCGCGAGGCCCGAGCCCAGCACCGCGACCGATACTCCCAGAACAAGGATGAATCTCTTCACCTGATCCTCCAGGCTTCTCTTCCCTTATTACGCTAGACAGCAGATGGGCGCATCCGCCAAAGGGCGTAACTCGAGATGGGGCCCGCCAGCCCAAGGGGTCGGATTGGCCGGCGTCTACGACCGCCCGATCAGGGATGAGGGCCATGCCACCGGGGCGGCATCGCCTGCATCGACTTCGGCGGTGACGGGACCTCGGTCTTCGACAGTGTCCGGCAGATGAAGGATCGCTTCCATACCACCCTCCGGATGACGCTGGAGCTCGACCCGGCCGCCGATCAGGTCAGCGATCTTGCGCGCCGCGAACAGGCCGATTCCCAGGCCGGACTTCGCTCGGGTGCTGGACTGATCCTCCTGTGTGAACGGATCGAAGGCCCGCTCCATGAACTCCGGGTCGATGCCCGGACCGCGATCGCGCACCCTGACCTCGACCTCTCCCGTGGTTCGGGCAATCGAGATGTCGACCGCGCTCCCCGGTGGGGAGAACTTCAGCGCGTTCTCGATGATGTGCCGCAGGAGCGGCGTGAGCATCGCCGGATCGCTCATGACGGTGTCTCCGTCCGCAATCGCTACGACGCGAACTCGGCTGTGGGCATCGAATGACGAGAGCCCATCGACCACTCCCTAGATGACCTCGCTCAGGGCCACGGGCCGGCGTTCCACTTCAGCCTGGCGCTCGATCCCTTCGGCTGTCGCGAGCAGGTCCTCCACCAGGTCATGCAATCGATGGCTGGCATTCCGAAGGCTGTCCAGCAAGGAGTGTCCGTCTCCGGCCACCAGGTCGTGCCTCTGGAGGGTGCTCGAGACACCTTCGATGATCGTGAGCGGGGTCCTGAATTCATGCGACACGGTGGCGATGACGGCGGCTTTCCGAAGGGCCAGATCGCGCTCCTCGTTCGCAAGACGAAGCTCTCGATCAGCTTGGCGACGAAGGCGTCGGGAGGCGGTGGCGACGATACGGAACAGCGCGAAATACAGAAGGGCCAGGCCACCCAGGAGCACGAGATACAACCGGTGACTATCCCGTGCGACCGCGGCCTCGATCGGCAGGTAAGGAAGGTAGAGCTCGAACGCTCCCGCCGGTGCCGGATCACCAGGGAAGGTCAGGGGAACGTACACCTCGAGCAGCTTCCCATAGCTTCGGTCGCCGACGTTCTCCTCCTTGGTGAGATCGGACACCTCGGAGACGATCTGCCCGTCTAAAGCGTCCTCGAGCTCATGGGAGGAGGGAAAAGCCCGACCGATGAGCTCGGGGTCGTCCGAGTAGACCACGCGGAGATCGCGGCTCCAGATCTTGACCCGCGCGATCTCCTCGCCGACCAGCCCCGCATGCAGGACATGGTCGAGTTGTCGAAGACGCTCGGGTGTGAGTCCGCGGGTGAGGTCATCAGGTGTCAGCTGCGGCTGGATGTCGAGTCGAGCGATCGTCGCAGCCAGTTGCCGAGCGTTCGTCAGCGCTTGATTCCGGATCTGGATCTGGAGCGTCTTGGCCAGGACGAGCCCGAGCAGCACGATCGGGATCAGGCTGGCAACGGCGAACTTCCCCAAGAGGCTGAGCCTTGGCAAGCGGATGGCGACCCTCGACGAGGCCACGACGACCCTTCTTCACGTTTCGGTCGAGTATCGGCATCGTCACCAGGCGCTTGAGATGCCGGGAACCCGGCAGACACGTATCGGCGTCCAAGCTCGGTCGTTCCCGACCGAAGGAGGCACGCCATGCGCCGACGGATCGTGTTCCTGGTGCCCGCCACCCTCATCCTTCTCCTGGCCGCCGGCCCGGCATGGGCCTGCGGCGGGCTGGTGAACGCGAACGGGAGCGTCACCCTGGTCCGCACCACCACGCTCGCCGCCTATCACCAAGGGGTCGAGCACTACGTGACCTCGTTCGAATTCGCCGGGGTCGGGGGCGAATTCGGCTCGATCGTGCCCCTGCCCGGCGTTCCGTCGAAGGTCGTGCGGGCCGGGGACTGGACGCTCCAGCGGCTGGTGCAGGAGACGCAGCCGGTGCTCGAGTTCGCCGCACTGGCCACTCGCGCGGCGGCGGACGCCAAAGTACTGCTCGAAACACAGATCGACGCCCTGGACGTCACCGTCCTGAAGGGCGGGGGCACGGCCGTCGGGAACTGGGCTCGGGAGCACGGGTTCCTCCTCCCGCCGGACGCGCCCGAGGTCCTCGACTTCTACGCGAACCGCAGCCCCATCTTCATGGCCGTCCGGTTCAACGGCGAACGTGCCGAGGAGCAGGGGATCTCCCAGGGTGAGGGCACACCGGTGCATGTGGTCATCCCCACGACGAACCCGTGGGTCCCCCTGCGGATCCTGGGACTCGGCGCGCCGGCGAATGCACCGGTGGAGGCCGATGTCTACCTCTTGACCGACCGGGAGCCCGCGCTGCTCCCGGCACCCATCCAGGCCGGATCGAGTTCGTCGCTCATCGGTGTGGTTCCCGAGAGCGGCCCGTCCCGGCCGGGCCTGGTACTCGAGCGCAGCGAGCCGGCCTCGGCCTCGCTCCTCACC
>Ga0184612_10001268_pt1 | contig 12163 bp, 9 predicted proteins | sample PLM3_60_coex_FD_133163 | JGI IMG/M metagenome (GOLD analysis project Ga0184612, IMG submission 133163) | Groundwater sediment microbial communities from an aquifer in East River, Colorado, USA - PLM3_60_coex | ecosystem: Environmental > Terrestrial > Soil > Riparian zone | place: USA: East...
CTCTCTTGTGCTCGGTCAGTTCTCACTTTCGCAACTGTTCGAGCCAGCCTTCTTTAATTATTTTCTGCAAGGGAGCATCGTCTTTGTAAAAATCCGGCTGTCGAAATGCTTCGCTCGGTAAGGACTTTCGCGCGGCGAGCTCGCGAATCACGGTCTCCAGTCCGCTCGCCGGAACCGTGGGGACCGATTTGAAAAGCCCGGCGTAAACCGTCACTACCTTATCGATGACCGCCGGATCGGACTCCCGGTACTCCTTGGCATAAATCCGCTTCGCCAGGGCAGGATCTGTTTTGATTACACTAATCGCCTCGGTATAGGCTTTCAGGAAGCGCTCTACTGTGTTCGGATTCTTGCGCACGAAGCTGCGGCTGCTTCCGATGCAAGAGGGAGGATATTTGAGATCGGTTTTTGATAGATCAATCAACACCGGCCAGCCGCGCTGCAAGAAGGGCAAGGCATAACGGATCGTAAGAATTCCGGCAGCGATCCTTCCGGTTTCCAAAGCAGCAGCGATTTCGGGGCCGCCGCCCAGTTGAAGAATCGTCATGTCCTTATCTGCGTCCATGCCGAGATACTTTAACGCCGCGCGCAGATAAAAATGAATGCTCGAACCCAAACGCGTAACCGCGGTCGATTTTCCCTTGAGCTGCTCGGCGGTTTTGATATCCGGCCGGCCGATCAAATAGACCAGGTCGGTATCCAAGGGACAGGCGAGGAGCACAACATCGCCTCCTTCAACTCTCGCCGCAACGACTGATTCCGCTCCCACTCCGGATAGCTGCAGCTCCCCGCTCATAATCCCAACTGTGATTAAGGAACCGCCCCGCATGAAGATGACCTCCACGTCGAGCCCGTGCTTTGAAAAAATCCCGGCGTCTTTTGCCAGCCAAATAGGAAGGAAATGAGGCGGGTTTGTGACTGCGAAGCGGATCCGCTTGGTTTCTTGGGAGACCCGGCTGGGCGATGCCGAACACCACAAACAACACAAGAAGTTTCACGAGCAGGCTACGAAACATTTTCATAACAAGACTTTCGCGCCGGAGTTAGTGGTCGAATTCTGAATCCTGCGGGGAATCGCGAGCAGTGGCAAGCTTAAGCCAGCAAGGCTCGGGTCATTGTGACCCGGGCCTTCCATTTCTAGTCCAGGCTGTTTCTTCAGATGTCTATGCGGTGGCAATAGAGGGTCACGATTAATTTCTTACACTCCCCCAAATCCCTCGTCCTGGGCTTCGGCCAGCAGCCACGGATCTTTGACCTCCGTGGTGGGCTCCTTGCCACTGAGCACCAGTGCGACCTCGCGAGCCGCATGGGTTTGGCAGTCGACATAGGACTCGTCGGAATTCGCTGCCGTATGGCAGGTGACGATGACGTTGGGCAACGTGAGCAGCTTGTGATCGGCGGGTAACGGCTCGGGATCGGTGACATCCAAAGCGGCGCCGGCCAGCTCACCCGCGACTAAGGCGTCGTACAGCGCTTCGGTATCGACCAAGCCCCCGCGGGCGCAGTTGATGAGATAGGAGGTATTCTTCATCGCTTTGAACTGCGGCGTGCTAAACATTTTGCGCGTCTGGTTTGTCAGCGGCGCGTGCAGGCTTATGAAGTCGGAGGTTCGAACCAGCTCGTCGAACGAAACCATCTTTACGCCCATACCTTCCGCGATCTTCGGATCGAGATAGGGATCGTAGGTCTGAACATTAAGCTTCATACCTTGGGCCCGCGGCGCCACCTGCTTGCCCACGTGACCCAAACCGACGATGCCCATGGTGCATCCCGTGATACGATAGACCCGGCCGCGATAGCGGTGCAGTTCCGCGGTGTGGCGGCGCCACTTGCCGTCGTGCACGTACTGGTTCATGCGCATGAGTTTGCGCGAAATGGCGATGAGCAAGCCGATGGCCTGCTCGGAAACTTCGATGGAGTTGCAGCCGGCGGCATTGCAGACTTTTATGCCGAACTCCTCGGCGGCCGCCAGGTCCATCCGGTCGACGCCGACGCCGGTTCGGCAGACGACCTTAGTCTTCTTCAGCTGCGAGATGATTTCTTTGGTGAAGGGAACCGCGCCGTGCATGATGATCCCGTCCGCGTCACGACCCATTTCAATGACCTCTGCATCGTTGGTGGGCCGCGCGATCACCAGCTCGGCGTCGATCTCATCAAGGATCGGCTTGATGAGATCGACGGGAACATCGTTGCTGCCGAAGTATTTGACACGAAATTTGGCCATTGCTCCTACGCCCCCAATCCAAAGGTCTTGGTCGGATTATCCCAGAGAATTTTGCGCCGCGATTCGGCGGAAATTTTGTTATTGCTACTGATTGCGCCCACGGTCTTGTCCGGGAACTTGTCAATGGCGTCACTGTGTGGGTAATCCGTGGCGATCATCAGATAATCGTCGCCGACATGTTCGATAAACACCGGCGCTAGTTCTTCACCGGCTTCGCAGCTCACCCAGCAGTTGCGTTTGAAGTAGGTGCTGGGCTTTTCTTTGGTGATCTTGGCGGAGCCGTGGGACTCGTGTTCCCAGTGCTCGTCCATGCGCTCCAGCCAGAACGGCACCCAGCCACAACCGGATTCGAGATGGGCGACTTTGAGCTTGGGGAATTTCTCGAGGACTCCATCGGCACAGAAGTTAAGCGAGGCAAGCATCTGTTCAAGCGGGTGGCAAGCGATGTGGCGGCCGAATTCGCTGTAGCGATCCGAGCCGGCCTGGGCTAGCACGGTCCGCGCGCCTTCGTGAACGCAGACCGTTACACCTAAGTCCGACGCGGTCTCGTAGATCGGATAATAGTCAGGGCTTGCAAACGTCCGGCCACAAAATTTGTTGGGCCGCCAGAAGATGCCGACGAGGCCCAATTTCTCGCGCGCGTACTTGAGTTCTTCCACCGCGCGAGCCGGATCCTGCAACGGCAAGAGCATCACACCGTAAAGCCGCTTGCGGTCATAGTCGCAATAGTCCGCCAGCCAGGTGTTGTAGGCGCGGCAGATGGCGGCGCTAAGCTCCGGGTCAATATCGTCGCGCCACATAATATAGAGACCGATGGTTGGGAACAGCACGCTTACATCGATGCCTTCGCGTTCCATGTCGCGGATGTTGGAAGCGGGGTCGAACTTGTTTGCGTAGGCGTCGGCGAAGCACTCACGCCATCGCTTGGACGAGGAGAAGATGTAGCCGTAGTCGGTCATCTCGCGGCCCGGCCTAAGAGCGGAATCGGATACCGGTTTTCCGTCCACCTCCCGAATTGTTTGGTTGGGCCCCTCAAGGCGCACGCGTCCTTTAAACTTCTCGGGTAAGTATCTCTGATAAAGATCCGAAGGCTCCAAAATATGCCGATCGGCATCGATGACTTTAAATCCGTCTTTCATGATTTAGCTCCTCCCGTTTACAATTGGTTTTCTGGTCAACATCGTTACTTTTACATAGATCAATCCCGCGATTCCGGCAAGCCCTGCGAAGAATGATGGGGCAGGTTTGAAACCTACCCCTACTGCCGCCGATTCGCGCAGGGGATTCACCCGGTCCAGCGCGCTAATTCACATTCAACCCATAGAGTCGCACCGGATTGTCCCACAGGATCTTCTGTTTTGCTTCGGTTGAAAGATGATGGTTCGAAGTAAGATCGCCCACTGTCCGATCGGGGAATTTACCGATGCAATCGCTATGGGGATAATCCGTCGCGATGGTCAAGTAGTCTTCGCCGACATGTTCGACAAAGACCGGCGCCAGCTCCTCGCCCGCTTCGCAGCTTGCCCAGCACTGGCGCTTGAAGTAGGTGCTCGGCTTTTCTTTCGTGATTTTTGCTTGGCCATGCCCTTCGTGCTGCCAATGTTCGTCCATGCGCTCGAGCCAAAACGGCACCCAGCCGCAACCGGACTCGAGATGGGCAACCTTGAGCTTGGGGAATTTCTCGAGGACTCCGTCGGCGCAGAAGTTGAGACAGGCGAGCATCTGTTCCAACGGGTGGCAGGCGATATGGCGGCCGAATTCGCTGTAACGGTCCGAGCCAGCTTGTTCGAGCACGGTGCGCGCGCCTTCGTGAATACAGAGCGGCACGCCCAGATCCGCCGCGACCTCATAGACCGGGAAGTAGTCGGGGCTGGCAAGAGTACGACCGCAGAATTTATTTGGCCGCCAGAAGATGCCCACCAAACCAAGCTTCTCTTTCGCGTACTTCAACTCTTCTACGGCCCGCTGTGGATCCTGCAGCGGAATGAGCGCCACACCGTGGAGACGTTTTCGATCGTAACTGCAGTAGTCGGCAAGCCAGCTGTTGTAGGCGCGGCAGATGGCGGCGCTGAGCTCCGGATCGAGGTTGCTGCGCCACATAATATAAAGGCCAAGGGTCGGAAAGAGCACACTGACGTCGACGCCTTCGCGTTCCATGTCGCGCACGTTCGATGCGGCGTCGAATTTTGCCGCCAGCGCGTCCGCGAAGGTCTCGCGCCAGCTCTTCGAGGCAGCGAAGGTGAACCCATAGTCTTCTTGCTTTTTGATAGGCCGCAGTTTGTCCGCGTCGGAAATCGGCTCGCCGTCAACGAAACGAAGCGTCTGGTTTGGCCCCTCGATGCGTACACGGTCACGAAACTTCACGGGCAAATAATTTGCGAAAAGATCGGACGGCTCCAACACATGCCGATCCGCATCGATGACTTTAAATCCATCTCTCATAGTTAAATCCCCTCTCTCCCCTTAATTGACACCTTCACCTGATAACTAAGACAAGCCGGTGCTCGTAGTCAACAGGAGCAGTAGGGGCAAGGCGCGCCTTGCCCCTACGTAGCGCCGATTTTTGACACGTGGACTGCGCACGCCGGGTCGTAGTAGATTGAGCCCGCCGCCATGATCATTCGACGCGTACGCCTGGTCTCGGGTCTCGTGTTGCTGACTTACCTCGCGACCCATTTCATCAATCACGCCTTGGGCTTGATCTCGCTCGAAGCGATGGAAGCCGGCCGTATTTGGTTTTTGGCTCTGTGGCGCAACCCATTGGCCACCGTCGTGCTCTACGGCGCTTTGACCACCCATCTCGGACTTGCGTTTTATTCGCTCTACCGACGCAGTCATTTGCGCATGCCTTTTTGGGAAGCGCTCCAACTCGTGCTCGGCCTAACAATCCCTCTGTTTCTTGCTGCCCACATTGCCGGCACGCGCTTAGCCCACGAGCTGTTCGACGTTAAGGATTCCTATGCGCTCATCGTTCTTTCACTCTGGAACGTCTCGCCACTCAACGGCATACGCCAAGCGATACTGGTCACCGTTGCCTGGATGCATGGCTGCATCGGGTTGCACTTCTGGCTGCGACTGCGGCCGTGGTACTCGCGTGTTGTCCCGATTTTCTTTAGCGTTGCCTTATTACTTCCCGTACTGGCGCTTCTCGGCTTCGCGGAAGCCGGCCGCGAAATCTCCGATCTCATGGCGCGGCAACCCGACTGGTTCGACCGGACCCTGCTGGCAGCAAACGTTCCAAGAGGCCAACAACGCGAGCTTTTAGCTGCCGTGCGGAATTGGACGCTCCAAGGTTACGTCGTCACTCTCGCGTTGGTGCTGCTCGCCCGAGCTATCCGCTCCGCAATTCAAAGACGTAGTCGCATCCGCCTGACATACCCTGGAGGCATTGAAGTTGCCGTGCCTCACGGGCTCACTGTGCTCGAAGCCAGTCGTTTTGCGGGAATTCCTCACACATCCGTTTGTGGTGGAAGAGGCCGCTGCTCGACCTGTCGCGTTCGCGTTGTACGTGGATGGGATTCACTGCCACCGGCGAAACCCGCTGAGGTTCGTGTCCTGCACCGGGTCGGAGCGCCTCCCAATGTGAGGCTCGCCTGTCAGTTGCGACCGACAGCAGATCTATCGATCACACCGCTCGTGCCGGCAAGCGGTCAAGCCTGGCATGGCTTCATGCAGCCTTCCTACCTGGCCGGTGAGGAGCGCAACATCGTCGTCTTGTTCGCAGACCTTCGCTCGTTCACCGGCATGGCGGAGCACAAATTGCCGTATGATCTTGTCTTCATCTTGAACAGTTACTTTAAGACTGCCGGTGAAGCCATCACCCGCGCGGGCGGCGTCGTCGATAAATTCGTCGGTGACGGCGTGATGGCGCTCTTCGGGATCGAGACGGATCCGAACGACGGCTGTCGTCGAGCGCTAAACGCAGCCACCGAGATTGTCAACGGAGTTAAGCAGCTAAGCCAACTACTCGCCGCCGAGCTGGCAGAGCCGCTGAAAATCGGCGTCGGAATCCACACCGGACCGGCTGTGGTCGGGCGCATGGGCTATGGCTCGGCCGTCAGTCTCACCGCCATTGGTGATACCGTAGACGTGGCGAGCCGTCTGCAAGACCTGACCAAAGAATACGGCTGCCAGTTGGTGATCTCAGAGGAAGTGGCCCAGCATGCCGGAGTGAATGTAGACTCGTTTCCGCGCCATGATCTAACGGTGAGGAACCGCCGCGAAGTGCTTACTATCTATGTCATCAACGATGTTCAGGCGGCCGCTGAGCAAACGGTCAGACAATCCTAAGAAGACTTGATGAAGGCAATCGGGCTGCGTACGAGGAGACAAATACACATGCAGCATCGAGGTTGTATTCTCCCTGGAGCAAGGCATAAGCTCCGTCTTGGTCACAATCGCAGGTCGCGCCTCACAGGTATCAAAATTGACGCGGTGAATTCGGAGGACGTTATATGGCTGTAAATGTCGCTGCCAAACCGACCTTGCTTGCTGTTCGAATCCTGGCAGGTGTATTTCTGTATCTCGCTTGCGCCTCACCCACAGTCGCACAAAATGTAGAAAAAACCCGGCTGGGTATTACCGACATGTCCTTTACCTTCTTGCCCCATATACTCGCGAAGGACGCCGGAATCTTTCGCAAACATGGAATGGATGTCGAGCTCATTTACGTGGGCGGACCGGTATCGATATCCGCTATGGCGGCCGGCGAGCTGGATTACAACGCCGCTCCCGATCCGGGCATGCTTGCAGCAGCCAGGGGAGTTCCCACCAAGGCCGTGATGTTTACGACAAAGTGCCCGCCCATGTACATCATCGCCCAACCCGCGATCAAGAAAATCGAACAACTTGCCGGAAAAAAACTGGGCATCACCCGCATCGGCAGCTCGACCTACTACGTTGCCCGGCAGATGTTGCAAAAGGGCGGTGTCGATCCCGATAGAGTCGCTTATATCCAGGTGGGATCGAATGCCACCCGCGTGACGGCGCTGCAGAATGCCAACATAGACGCTTCCGTGCTTTCGTTGCCGGTGGCACCGCAGTTGGCGAAGACGGGATTCAACCAGTTGGCCTCGCCGCGGGACATCGGGCTCCGTCCGCACGGCGGGCTTATGGTTCGAACCGCCAAGCTTGAGCAGAACCGCGAACAAGTGGGAAGAATGATCAGTGCGCTGCTTGAGACCATGGACCACATCGGGAAAAACAGAACGAAAGTCGTCGAATATCTAAACACAAAATGGAACATGAATCGCGAGCTTGCCGAACAACTCCTGGTGAACGATTTCATTCCTCTGCTGACGATGGATGGCAGAATGACCCTGGAGGCCGTGCAGGATTATCTGGATCAGGCTTTTCAAACCAACCAGATCCCCAATCGCGCCAAGGCAAACCTGGTGATGGATCTTTCATTGGTTGACCAGGCGCATGTGAGGAAGTAGAAAATTGCCTGATTGGCGCCGACGGATCATTCAATAACAGGGAACGGGAAAATTGAGATGATAGCAGGTGTAGTACTCAGAGTCGCGGTCATCGGCTTCATAGTGCCAAGCATCTTAAGTTCTTCTCTCCTCCTCGCCGCTGAGCCAAAGGCGGCGTGGCAAGCTGACTGGGACAAGACGGTAAAGGCGGCGGAAGAAGAACGAGAGCTGGTCATCTACATGACTCAAGCCTTCGAGCCGGTATTTCGCGAGGCCTTTCAGAAAAAGTATCCGAAAATCAAAGTGACCATGGTGACGGGCAGGGGCCCTGAGCTAAGTCAGCGCGTCATGAACGAGCGCAGAGCCGACAAGTTCATGGTCGACCTCTACATATCGGGAAACATATCTCCCTTGACAGTATTTCATCGCGCCAAGATTCTAGAACCCGTTAAACCTTTGTTGCTCTTACCTGAAGTTGTGGAGACTTCCGGCTGGTACGAAGGCAAACATCACTACGACGACCCGGATAACCGTTACATCTTCGTCTTCGAGGGAACACCGAGAAGCGGGGAGATTACCTACAACACCAAACTGGTGAATCCATCGGAGATCAAGTCCTACTGGGATTTGTTAAATCCGAAATGGAAGGGAAAGATCGTCTCAGTAGACCCGCTAATTTCCGGCCCGATCAGCGCGGCGCAAATCTTTTTCTACAAACACCCCGATCTGGGGCCGGAATTTCTCCGACGGTTTCACGCCGAGACGGACATAGCCATCTTGCGCTCCAATGAGCAATTGCTGGATTGGCTCAGCACGGGAAAATATTCCTTCGGCATCGGCGCGAGGGACGTCGACACGGCCATGATGCATGGACTCCCGCTCAATCAATTTTTGCCGGGATCGCTAAAAGAAGGATCCTCCGTGACCGCATATAACGGCACCTTGAGCTTATTCAACCGCGCGCCCCATCCCAACGCCGCGAAAATCGCCGTCAACTGGCTCCTGTCTCGGGAGGGACAAACGACTTGGCTCGACTACAATCAAAAGACCGGAGGACTCTACGATTCCCTGAGGGAGGATATCTCGAAAGAAAAAGTAAGCGAACGAGCACGCCGGGTTAAAGGAGCTAAATTCCTTTGGCTGAATCCCGAATGGATCGAAGAGCTGGATAAGATTCGCGACTTGATCAAAAAGTCCCTGCCGGACGGCAAAGCAAGATAATCGCGAAGAATTGAATAGTGGAATAGCGAAGAAATGGAATAATGGAATGTTGCAGAATTGGAATAATGGAATGTTGGAATTGTGGAATGATGGGGTTCCAAAAATCCAGTATTCCAATATTCCAACATTCCAGTCTTTCTTCAGGAGGTATCGGATGAAGCGCAGCGCTGAACGCATTCTTGTCACTCACGCCGGGACATTGCCGCGGCCGGCCGATCTCATGGAGATGCTCGTGGCAAAAAACGAAGGGAAGGCCTATGACCAAGCGGCCTATACCAAGCGGGTTCGCAGTGCCGTGGCGGGAGCCGTGCAAAAACAGATCGATTGCGGTGTCGACATCGTCAACGACGGCGAACTCGGCAAGTCGAATTTCTCCCGTTACACACGGGAGCGGCTCAGCGGCTTCGTCGAGAAACCGGCCGGTCCCGATCACAAGCCGACCTCGATCTTCGGTCGAGACGCGGTTGAGTTTCCCGAGTACTTCAACCGAGGCGGGCGCACTTCCATTGGCCACCATGCACGGGTGTTCTTCTGCGTTGAGCCGCTCAAGTACGTCGGCCATGCCGCCGTCAAAGCCGATGTCGACAACTTCAAAGCCGCGCTCCAAGGCGTCCAAGTTGCGGAGGCGTTCTTGCCAGCGGTGGCTCCCGGCACCATGGAGCATTGGATGAAGAATCAGTGCTACCCCACGAACGAGGCCTATCTTTTCGCCATCGCCGACGCCATGCACGAGGAATACAAGGCCATCATCGACGCCGGCTTCATCCTCCAGATCGACGACCCGGATCTGGCGGATGCCTGGCAGATGTATCCTCAGATGAGTGTGGCGGAGTATCGGAAATATCAGGAGCTGCGCATCGACGCCCTTAACCACGGCCTGAGAGATTTGCCCATCGACCAGGTGCGCTTCCATATGTGCTGGGGCAGTTATCATGGCCCCCACAAATACGACATCCCGTTGAGAGATATCGTCGATCTAATTTTAAAGGTTCGCGCCGGCGCTTATTCCATCGAAGCGTCCAATCCCTGCCATGAGCATGAGTGGCGCGTGTGGCAAGAAGTAAAATTCCCCGAGGAAAAAATATATATCCCGGGAGTCGTCGGACACTACAGCGATTTTATCGAACATCCGCAGGCCATCGCCGATCGTTTAGTGCAATATGCCAAGCTCATCGGCCGCGAAAACGTCATCGCGGGCACGGACTGCGGCATCGGCTCGAGAGTGGGTCATCCGCAAGTCGCCTGGGCGAAGTTCCAATCGATGGCCGAAGGCGCCCGGCTCGCCACGAAGGAGCTCTGGGGACGGTAGGCCCCTCTGCTTGCGCTCTCTCCGAAAGACTGTCTCCGCAATTACCGATGTAAGCGCCGCTAGAAAAATCTCCCCCTTTGGCAAAAGGGGGATTTAAGGGGGATTTTTTCGAAGATATGAAAGCCGCGGATGAACGCGAAAATCTCCCCTTACCCCTCTTTTCCAAAAAGGGGTAATCATAACCTTTCGATATGGAGAAAATTCACTTCAATCCTAACAGCCTCGCGGCGTTGCCGCCCAAAACCTTCTCTTTGTCCTCCACCGACAGTCCTGCGATTCCATTGATGGCCGAAACCTGGCCCGCATCGATCATCGGCGTAGGATAATCGGTGCCCAACAGGACGTGGTCGCTGCCCATCGTGCGAATGAGAAACTCCAGCGAATCCCGGTCAAAGATACAGGTGTCGAAGTACAAGCGACTGAGATACTCGTAGATCGGGCGAGTGATAACATCTCTCGCTTCATGGCGGCTGGAATGGCCATGGCGCCAGCGCCCGCGAATCCACGGCGAATAGCCGCCCGCATGGGCGCAGCAAATTTTTAGTTTGGGCAGCCGCTCCAGCACACCGCCGAAGATCAGGCTGGCCTGAGCAATGGTGGTTTCCAACGGATTTCCGATGAGATTAGCGAGCGCGTATCGCTTCAGCCGATCCGCTGCCGCCACTTCATGCGGGTGGATGAAGATCAACACGCCGAGCTCCTGGGCGCGCTCGAAAAACGGAAAGAACTCCGGCTCGTCGAAGTTCTTTCCATGCACGCTGGCGGGAACGAGAACGGATGGCATGCGATGCTGATTCACAATGCGGTCCAGCTCCCGGATCGCTTCGCCGACGTCCTGGAGCGGCAGGACACCCATGCCCACCATGCGTCCAGGAAAGCGCACAGCGTCTTCGGCGATGGCGTCATTAACGATCTGGCAGACCCGCACTGCTATGGCAGTGGGAGCCCAGAGCGGAAGCAGCGGCGGCAGTAACGATTCAACGATGACGTCGATCTGCTCCGAAGCCACCTGACGCAAGCGCCGCTCCGGGTCGATCAAACTCGCGCGCAACCGCGTCGACCGGCCGATCTCCTGCACGATGGATTCGCGTCCCTGGTCATCTTCCTCGATGCGGCAGCCCATACTCTTGGGATCGCGCCTGATCGCTTCAATATATTTGGCCGGCGCTGTGTGACTGTGGATGTCAATTCTCATGAACCTCTCCTCGCGAGAAATATCTAAGCACCAGATTGTGTGAAAAACCGTTCATGGTTCGACAGGCACTATGAATGGACGGAGGCAGTTTAGATGCTCCCCTCGAAATGCTTGATAAAACCAGTTCAAGAAATTTTCTCGCGCCAAGCATGTCCTGAGCCCTTCGGCTAGCTCAGGATAAACTCCGTCGAAGGGAGCCCATGGCGCAAAGTGACGCGCCTTGTCATTTCGACCGAAGGGAGAAATCTTTCTTAGATCCCTCGCATTCGCTCGGGATGGCGGGCCTCGACCCGCCACTTGGCGTGCTTTGCGTCCCTTCGGCGTTACTCAGGGCATGCTTTGCGCGAGTCATCTTTTTTCCGATTGGCTCCATATCCAATCACAGTTCAGCCCCAGGGACGAGCCGCCAGCGCTTTGATGTCGCTCACGACATCAAGGACCGCCGGTCTGTTTGCAGCGAAAGCCCGCTCCAGCGCGCCCCTTAACTCGCTCGGTCTCTCGACTCGAATGGCAAAGCAACCCATCGCTTCCGCGACCTTTGCCAGGTTAATGTCCTCGAAGACCCACATTTCATGGGCTCTGCCGCGCTGCTTTCCGCCGTAAGCCGCGTCGAACAATCTGGTCTCCTGGTTGAGCGAGCGGTTATCATTCACGACGATAACCGCGTTGATGCCGAAACGGACGGCCGTCTCCAACTCCGCCAGGTGATAATAGAAGCCGCCGTCGCCGGTGAAGCATAAAACAGGCTTATCCGGCAGCGCGCACTTTACTCCCAGAGACGCTGGGAAGGCCCAGCC
>Ga0184612_10001269_pt1 | contig 12163 bp, 9 predicted proteins | sample PLM3_60_coex_FD_133163 | JGI IMG/M metagenome (GOLD analysis project Ga0184612, IMG submission 133163) | Groundwater sediment microbial communities from an aquifer in East River, Colorado, USA - PLM3_60_coex | ecosystem: Environmental > Terrestrial > Soil > Riparian zone | place: USA: East...
CGCGAAGAGGCCCGCCGCGACGGCGCGGATCCCCCCGGCGGTGTCGATCGCCTCTTCGACCAGTTCGAACGCGACCGCGCTGATGAGAACCCCGGCCCCGAAGGCCATCACGAGACCGAGCGTGCGGCTTCGCACTCGGAACCACAGTGCGAGGAGCCCGCCGATGACCAGCGAGGAGGCGGCGAGCAGGCCCCACCAGAAGGCCTCCATCAGCGGGCCGGGCCGGTCATCAGCTGGCCAGCATCTCGGGCGTCACCACCGACTCAGTGTCGGGAATGCCCAGGTCACGAGCGCGCTTGTCAGCCAGGGCGAGCAGGCGACGGATGCGGCCCGCGACCGCGTCCTTGGTCAGCGGCGGGTCGGCGAGCGTGCCCAGCTCTTCCAGCGACGCCTGCCGATGCTCAAGCCGGAGGCGACCGGCGCTGGTGAGGTGCCAGGGAGCGTCCTCGCCGAGGATGTCCAGCGCGCGGGTGACCCGCGCGGACGCGGCGACGGCGGCGCGGGCGGAGCGGCGCAGGTTGGCGTCGTCGAAATTGGCGAGCCGGTTCGCCGTCGCGCGCACCTCCCGGCGTACCCGCCGCTCCTCCCATGAGAGGACGCTCGCGTGCGCGCCGATGCGGGTGAGCAGCGCGGCGATCGCGTCGCCGTCCTTCACCACGACCCGGTCCACGCCGCGCACCTCGCGCGCCTTCGCGGAGACCCCGATCCGGCGCGCGGCGCCGACGAGGGCCAGCGCCGACTCCGGTCCGGGGCAGGTGATCTCGAGTGCGCAGGAGCGGCCCGGTTCGGTCAGCGAGCCGTGGGCCAAGAACGCGCCGCGCCAGGCCGCGACCGCGCAGCACGCGTTCGCGGAGACAACATGGGGAGGAAGGCCGCGAACCGGGCGGCCACGCACGTCGAGCAGGCCGGTCTGGCGGGCGAGGGCCTCGCCGTCCTTCACCACTCGCACGATGTAGTGACTGCCCTTGCGAAGGCCTCCTGAGGCCAGCACGTGAAACTCGCTGGGATACCCGTACACCTCGGCGATCTCACGTCGCAGCCGCCGGGCGGTCGCGCCGGTGTCGAGCTCGGCCTCGACCACCACTCGCCCCGAGACGATATGCAGGCCACCGGCGAACCGGAGCAGCGCGGCCATTTCAGCCCGCCGGCAGCACGGCTTGGACACATCGACGCGGCTCAGTTCGTCCTTGACCGACGCGGTCATCGCCATTGTGTTGTCACCTCGTGACGCTGTCAGGACCTCGCGGTCCGTACTCTGCTGCCGCCCTTCCGGCGTCGGGGTCGAGCACCTCATGCAGTGCGCTCGCGAGCGCCGCCGGGTCGTGCCGCGCGCCGCCACCGGGGACGGCGACCGGTGCGAACATCACCCGCGCACGCAGCGATTCTGCCGCAGTTTGCAGTTCCATGGGGTCGCCCACTGCTTTCCCATCGGCTAGAACTACATCGACTCGCAGGCCAGGCAGGTAACGGGCGAGCGCCCGAAGATGGTCCGGCAGGGATAGGCCGGCCGTCTCCAACTCGGCTGCGAGGTTGAGCGTAACCAGCCGACGGGCCGTACTCGCGGTGATGGCCCGCGCGAGATCCGGCACGAGCAGATGCGGGATGACACTGGTGAACCACGAACCCGGGCCAAACAGGAGCCAATCGGCCGATCTGACCGCGTCGATCGCCTCGGCACACGCCGTCGGTTCGGCCGGGAGCAACCAGACATCCTCGACAACACCCCTGGTCACGGCCACCGCGTGCTGCCCGCGCACGGTCGTCACCCGGTCGGGTCGGTACGGGTCGTCGCCGCGCACGCTCGCCTCGATGCTCAGCGGGGTACGCGACATCGGCAACACCCGGCCCACCGCCCGTACCATCGCGGCGGCATGGTCCAGCGCCTCGACCGGGTCGCCGTACATCTCCATCAGGCCGCACAGGAGCAGGTTCCCGACCGCGTGCCCGGCGAGCGGATCGGAGCCGGTGAATCGGTGTTGCAGTAGATCGGCGGTGTGGCTGGCCGCGGGGTGGCTCGGGTCGGCCAGCGCCACTAACGCCTGCCGGAGGTCGCCCGGCGGCAGCCCGCCGCGATCGGCCCGCAGTCGCCCGCTGGACCCACCGTCATCACCGACGGTGACCACGGCGGTGATATCAAGGTCGATTTCGCGCCGCAGCAGTCGCAGCGCCCGCAGGGAAGCGCCGAGGCCGTGGCCTCCACCGAAGGCCGTGACCCTCATCACTCACGCCCCAGGTCGCGGTGCTGGGCGATCGCGGCGAGGCGGATGTCTCGCAACCGGCGGGCCAGCTCCTCGGCGATCGCGACGCTGCGATGCTTGCCGCCCGTACAACCGACGGCGACGGTGAGGTAACGCTTGCCCTCCCGCTCGAACCCCGGTGCCGTCGCGTTGACGAGGCGGACGAAGGTCTCCACGAACGTGCTCGCGCCGCGCTGGCCCAGGACATACCGGCTGACCGCCTCGTCGCGACCCGTGTGTTCGCGCAGCTCCGGCACCCAGTACGGGTTAGGAAGGAAGCGCGCGTCGACGACGAAGTCGGCGTCGGGCGGCAGTCCGTACTTGAAGCCGAACGACAGCACGGTGACCCGCAGCCTCCGGTTGTCCTCGGCCCCGAACAGCTCCTCCACGCGGGCCCGGAGCTGGTTCACGTTCAGGTGACTGGTATCGATGACGACGTCGGCGCTCTCCCGCGCCTCCGTGAGCAGCTCGCGTTCGGCCGTGATGCCGTCGGACAGGCGGCCGTTGCCTTGTAATGGGTGCGGTCGGCGCACGTTCTCGAACCGGCGGATGAGCACCTCGTCGTCTGCATCGACGAAGAGCACCCGGGGCGAGAACCCACGCTCCCGCAGCGCCCGCACGGCGCCGGCGAGGTCCGTCGAGAACGCACGGCTGCGCACATCGAGGACCATCGCCGTATGCTTGGCCGAGCCGCCGGCCCGGAAGGCCAGTTCGGCCATGTCGAGCATGAGCGCCTGCGGCAGGTTGTCGACCACGTAGAAGCCGACGTTCTCCAGCGCCCGGGCGACCGTGCTGCGTCCCCCACCCGAGACGCCCGTAACGATGACGAGATCGGTGTCGGCGCGCGCCGACGCGTCCGGCTCGTCACCGGCGCCGATCTTCGTGGCCCGTTCCGTCACGGCCGGGCCTCTTGCTGCCGAATGCTGTCCACCGACCTCCCTCGAACCTGCCCGCCGAACCCCCGGTGACGCCGACGCCGATGCGCCGCTGGCCGCGCGGGTTGCGGGCCGACCCCGATGCGACGCTGACGCCGATCAAACCCTACGTGGCCACGGATCCCGAATCCGCCTCGGCGCGAAGGTGGCCGGCGTGGCCCCCGGCGCGGGTCTCGCCGGCGTGGCCGTCGTCGCTGCCCCCGGCGCCGCCCTCGTTGGGCCGTTCGTCGGGGCCGGGCTGGTCGGGGCCGGGCTGGTCGGGGCCGGGCTGGTCGGCGCCGGGCTGGTCGGTGCGGGACTGGTCGGGGCCCGGCTCGTCGGGGCCGGCCTCGTCGGGGCGGCTGTCGGCGGGAGCCACGGCGGCCGCGATCGCCTCCGCGGTGCGCCGGCCGATGCCGGGCACCTCGGCGATCTCCGCCACGGTGGCGGCGGCGAGCCGCTTCAGCGACCCGAACTGTCGCAGGAGCGCCTTGCGGCGCACCTCCCCCAGGCCGGCCACGCCGTCCAGGGCCGACGCCGTCATCCGCTTGGATCGGCGCTGCCGGTGGAACGTGATGGCGAAACGGTGCGCCTCGTCCCGCACCCGCTGCAGGAGGTAGAGGCCCTCGGATGCCCTCGGCAGGATCACCGGGAACGCCTCCTCGGGCTGCCAGACCTCCTCGAGCCGTTTCGCGAGTCCACAGACGGCGACATCGTCGACAGAGAGGACGCGCAGCACGGCGGCGGCCGCGTTGACCTGCGGCGCTCCGCCGTCGACAACGACGAGGTTCGGCGGGTATGCGAACTTGCGCGGTCGGCCCGTCACCGGATCGATGCCCGGCCGACCGGGGTCATCGGCATCGGCGTCGCGGGACTGTAGGTAGCGGGCGAAACGTCGCCGCATCACCTCCGAGATGGCGGAGACGTCGTCCGTCGCTCCCGTGATGATGAATCGACGGTACTCACTCTTGCGTGCCAGCCCGTCCTCGTAGACCACCATGCTGGCCACGACGTCCGTACCCTGGATCTGGGAGACATCGAAGCACTCGATCCGCAGCGGCGCGGTCGCGAGTCCCAGCCCGTCCGCGATCTCCTCGAGGGCCTGGCTGCGTGCCGTCAGATCGCCGGCGCGGCGCAGCTTGTGCTGGGTCAGCGCCTCGGCGGCGTTGCGGGCCACGGTCTCCATCAGCGCCCTCTTATCGCCGCGCTGCGGCACCCGGAGGCTGACCCTCGCGCCTCGCAGCTGCGAAAGCCAGGCGGCGAGCGCGTCGGAATCGACCGGAAGCTCCGGCACCAGCACCTCGCGGGGCAGGTCCCCCGCCCCATCGGCGTCGACCTCCGCACCGTAGACCTGAGTGCAGAAGTGGTGCACCAAGTCCCCTGTGGACAGTTCCTCGGTCTTTTCGACCACCCACCCGCGCTGGCCTCGCACGCGTCCCGCCCGGACGTTGAAGACCTGGACCGCGGCCTCCAGCTGATCTTCGGCGAACGCCACCACATCGGCATCGGTGCCATCGCCGAAGACGACCGTCTGCTTCTCCATGGCGCGCCGCAGGGCGGCGAGGTCGTCGCGCAACCGGGCGGCCCGCTCGAACTCCAACGTGTCCGACGCGGCCCGCATCTCACGCTCCAGGTGGCGCTCCATACGGTCGGTGCGCCCGGCCATGAACTCGCAGAAGTCCTCGACGATGCGCCGGTGCTCCTCGGCGCTGACCCGACCCACACAGGGCGCGGAGCACTTGCCGATGTCGCCGAGCAGACACGGCCGGCCGATCTGGCGGTGCCGCTTGAAGACCCCCATACTGCAGGTCCGCGCCGGGAAGACGCGAAGCAACAGATCGAGCGTCTCCCGGATCGCCCAGGCATGCGAATACGGACCGAAGTACCGCACGCCCTTCCGCTTGGCCCCCCGCATGACCATGAGCCTCGGGTACTCCTCGTCCAGCGTCACGGCCAGGAACGGGTACGACTTGTCGTCGCGGTAGCGCACGTTGAAGCGCGGGTCGTATTCCTTGATCCACGCGTACTCGAGCTGCAGTGCCTCGACCTCGGTGGCGACGGTCACCCAGTCGACGCCCGCCGCCGCCGCAACCATCTGCTGGGTGCGGGGGTGCATCGTCCACGGGTCGGCGAAGTACGAGTTGAGCCGCTGCCGGAGGCTCTTCGCCTTGCCCACGTAAATGACGCGGGCGGTGGCGTCGCGGAACCGGTAGACCCCCGGCGCGTCGGGGATCGTTCCCGTCGCCGGGCGGAAGCTCAGCGGCGCTCGGCCGTGCGCGGTTGGCACGCGGCAAGCCTAGCCGCCCGTACAGACACCCCCTTTCGCCGATCATGAACTGGGGGTCATGATCGACGCGATTTAGCAACCTTAACCTCATGATCGACGCAGCCTTTGGTGCGCCAGAGCCGCGGCGGCGAGGTCAGGAGACGGTGATCGTGTTGCCGGACACGGTCACGGTCTTGACGGCCAGCCCGCGGACCGCCGGGCCGTTCGCCACCGACCCATCAGCGATCTTGTACTTGCTGCCGTGGCACGGGCAGTTGATGGTGCCGTCAGACACGGTCGCGACCTGGCACGCCATGTGTGTGCAGGTGGTGTCGAACGCCTTGAACGTGCCCGCCACGGGCTGGGTGACCACGGCCATCTGATCCGCGTAGATCTTTCCACCGCCGACCGGGATGTCGCTGGTTTTGATGACACCGTCGCTCCCGCCGGTCGGGCTGGCCGCGCCGGTCGGGCTGGCCGCGCCGGTCGGGGCGGGCGCAGCCGTGGTCGGCGCCGCGGTCCCGGTCCCGCCACCGGTGGAGTCCCCGCACGCGGCCAGGACCCCGGCCGTCCCAAGCGCGGCGGCGCCCAGTAGGACCGTCCGTCGGGTGGCTCCCGTCTCCGCAGTCGGCGCCAGCTCGTCCCGTTCGATCATGTGCTCGTCCCTTCTCGAAGCCGTCCAAAGGCCAATGTTGCTCGACGCGACGCCACCCTGCGACCTGTTCACCCGACCGGGCCCGTGGACCGCCGCCGGCCGCACGCCTGCGGTGACCGCCGCGGCCGCGGCAGTGGCCGCCATTCGCACCCGCGTCACCAGGCGATATCCGGTGGATGAGGCCGCAGAAACCACGGAGTTGGCCGCGGAGTCTCGCCCGATACGAGCCTTACACACGGGGACATGCTGCCCTGAGATCGTCGGCCCGATTGGTCAGCCGGAAACCGCATCCATCACGGTGGTGTCCATGACAGACACGTTGTCCACAGCGCTCGGCCCTGATGCCGCGCTGACCCACATTCTGGTCGTGTCCGACGTCGACCGGTCGCGCGCTTTCTGGGTGGACACCCTCGGTGCCGAGCTCTACCGGGAGTACGGCGGGACCAGCGTCGTATTGCGGTTCGCCGGCGGCTGGTTGTTGCTCGTTACCGGTGGCGGGCCCACGCCCGACAAGCCAGACACGACGTTCGCGGCACCGGCGGACATCAGCCGGGTGAGCCACGCCATGACCGTGCGGGTCGCCGACTGCCGCGGCGTTTACGAGGAACTACGCGCGCGCGGCGCGTCGTTCCTTACGCCGCCGCTTGACTGGGGCGCCGAGGTCCGATGCTTCATCCGTGACCCGGACGGCCACCTGGTGGAGTTCAGCGAGGCACGCTGATCCGGAAACCTGTCGCGGACGCCGGCCACTGTCTCCTGGTGTAACGACGCATTGCCGAGCCGATGTGTGCACTTCTGCGCGGCTCGATCATCGTCGCGGTCGGTGAACTGCGGCCGGCGTACCGCGGACGTGGGTGCAACGGCGTCTTTCCGCCGACGATCTATGGTCCGCCTGGGCCGCGGCCCCGATCAGCGAGACGGGCCGGGCACTCGCGGTCTGTGGCGAAGTGCGCAGACAACGCCGCCCAGAGTCGACCCAATAGAGGCATCGGACCGCCGATACGGCAGCCGAACCCACCAAGCACGGAGGAGAACCCATCATGGCCGGCACGCGACGCCTCTTGTGCACCTTCGCCGCCCTCGCACTCGTATTCACCACCGGAGCGTGTACCGGCGAGAAGGAGACCGCAGATCCGGGATTCGCCGGCCATTGGACCAGCGATCAATGGGGCGAGCACTACATCGTCGTCGAGAACTCGACCGTGAAGATCATTTACACGCACGACGACGGCCGGGCCATGGGCACCCTCCACGGCGCGACGTTCACCGGCTGGTGGACGGAGTCACCGAGTCGACGGCCAGCCGCCGACGCGGGCGACGTCGAGCTCACGGTCACTCGGACCGACGCCCAACGCACCATCGATGGAAAGTGGCGGTACGGAACCAGCGGCACCGCCCGGGAGAACTGGGATCTGGTCTGGGTGGACGCCGTCATCCCGCCCGACATCGCGGCCAGGTTCAACGACGCCGCCATGTTCATCCAACACCCCTAGACGCGGTCAGGCCCGCACCACGAAACCTTCCTTGAGCGCGACGACCACGGGAGTCAGCCCGCGGGGCGCCGGCCCGTCGATCCGGGCGCCATCGGCCGCGGCGAAATGACCGCCATGCCCGGGACAGGTGATCCGACCGCTGGCGTCAGGCACGCCGATCGTGATCGCCATGTGCGGGCAGGTCGCGTCGTACGCCTTGACCTGCCCGCGCGTCAGTTGAACGACCAGCACGGGTCCCGGCGCGATCACCCCGCCCCCGACCGGCACGTCGGCCAGCCTGACGAGCGCGCCCGCCGGACCGTTCGGGGTGGGCGGCGCCGGGGCTGGAGTCGCCCCGCTGGCTCCAGCTGGTGGCGGCGCGGATACCGGCTCGGCGTCGCCGCCGCAGCCGGACAACAAGACCGCCGCACACACGGCGCCCGCGCCACCGAAGACCGCCCGCCGGCTCAGCGGCGCGGCGAACGCACGTCGCGTCGTCATGCGAAGAGAGAGCCATCAGCGTCGACGTCGGTTCCAGCTCGAGCGTGATCCGGGTGATCCGGCCTCGCCAATGCGGGCTTCCCCGTCTGCGACCGGCCCGAGACCATTCGCCGCCGAGCGGCCAAGATTCAACTCCGCGGTCAAAGGATGCCCGAAACGGTCACTTCCTACCGCGGAGTCGGATCATGCGCACGGCCGCAGGCACGCCGGTCGTCCGCGCCGGGCCCGACCAGGATGCCGAACACCGGCTAACCCGAGGTTGCCCCCCGGGGTCCACGGCCGCTCGACCTCGGCCCGCCGGCGGACTTCGTCGCGGCGGTGACCCTCGGCGCGCCGGTGGACTTCGCAACGCCGGGCTTGCCGCCCGCGGCGGACTTCGTCGCCCCAGTGGACTTCGTCGCCCCAGTGGACTTCGTCGCGCCGTTGGCCTTCGTCGCGCCGTTGGCCGGGCCGCTGGCACTGGTCGTGCCGTTGGGCTTCGTCGTGCCGTTGGCCTTGGTGGCCCTGCGGGTCGCGGTCGTCGTCGCGGCTCCGCCCACGGCCTTACCGCTGAGCCCGAGTGTGTGACGAAGCCACTCGCCCGTATAGCTGTCTGGGGTCTCCGCGAGCTCCTCGGGAGTACCCACGGCGACGATCAGGCCGCCCTTGTGCCCGCCCTCCGGACCCATGTCGATGATCCAGTCGGCCGTCTTGATGACGTCGAGGTTGTGCTCGATGACGATGACGGTGTTGCCCTTGTCCACCAGGCTGTCGAGCACCTTGAGCAGCTTGCGGATGTCCTCGAAGTGCAGCCCCGTGGTCGGCTCGTCGAGCACGTACACGGTCCGGCCGGTGGAGCGCTTCTGCAGCTCGCTCGCGAGCTTGACCCGCTGCGCCTCGCCACCGGACAGGGTCGGCGCCGGCTGACCGAGCCGGACGTAGCCGAGGCCGACGTCGACGAGCGTCTTGAGGTGCCGGTGGATCGCCGGGATGGCCTCGAAGAAGCCGGACGCCTCCTCGATCGGCATCCCCAACACCTCAGAGATCGTGTGGCCCTTGTAGTGGACCTCGAGCGTGTCCCGGTTGTAGCGGGCGCCCTTGCACACCTCGCACGGCACATACACGTCCGGCAGGAAGTTCATCTCGATCTTGATCGTGCCGTCTCCGGCGCAGTTCTCGCACCGGCCTCCCTTGACGTTGAACGAGAACCTGCCCGGCCCGTACCCCCGTACCTTGGCCTCGGTGGTCTCGGCGAACAGACGCCGGATGTGGTCGAAGACGCCCGTGTAGGTGGCCGGGTTGGAGCGCGGCGTGCGGCCGATCGGCGACTGGTCCACGCCGACGACCTTGTCCACATAGTCCAGACCCGTCACCTTGGTATGCCGTCCCGGAACCATCCGGGCCCCGTTGACCTGGTTGGCGAGCACGGTGTAGAGGATGTCGTTTACCAGCGTCGATTTACCAGATCCGGACACCCCGGTGATCGCGATGAACTGGCCGAGCGGGAAGCTCACCGTCAGGTTACGCAGGTTGTGCTCGCGAGCGCCGTGGACGGTCAGCTCCCGACCCGGCAGGGCGGTCCGGCGGGCGGTCGGCAGCGGAATCTTACGGCGGCCGGAGAGGTAGGCCCCGGTGACGGACTCCGCGTTCTTCAGCAGGTCCTTCAGCAGTCCGCTGTGGACGATGCGCCCGCCGTGCTCACCCGCCCCCGGGCCGATGTCGACCACCCAATCCGCGGTGCGGATGGTGTCCTCGTCGTGCTCCACGACAATCAGCGTGTTGCCCAGGCCCTTCAGCCGTACCAATGTCTCCATCAGCCGGTGATTGTCGCGTTGGTGCAGCCCGATGCTCGGCTCGTCCAGCACGTAGAGCACACCCACCAGGCCGGAACCGATCTGGGTGGCGAGGCGGATGCGCTGAGCCTCACCCCCGGACAGCGTGCCGGCGGCCCGGTCCAGCGAGAGGTAGTCCAGGCCGACGTCCACCAGGAACTTCAGCCGGGCATTGATCTCCCGGAGCACCCGCTCCGCGATCATCCGCTGCCGGTCGTTGAGCTCCAGCGTGTCGATGAGGTCGTGGCACTCCCCGACCGCCATGGCGCACACATCGGCGATGTTGCGGCCCGCGATCGTGACGGCGAGCACCTCCGGCTTGAGCCGCGCGCCGCCGCACGCCGGGCAGGCGACGTCGCGCATGTAGCCCTCGTACTTCTCGCGCGACCAGTCCGAGTCGGTGTCGGTGTGGCGCCGCTCGATCCACGGCACCACGCCCTCGAACCCGGTGTGGTACGACCGCTCACGGCCGTACTTGTTCCGGTAGCGCACGTGCACCTGGTGCTCGGCGCCGTGGAGGATCTCCTTCTGCGCCCGCTGCGGCAGCTTGCGCCACGGCGTGTCCAGGTCGAAGCCCTCCTGCTCGCCGAGGGCCTCGAGCAGCCGGAGGAAGTACTCCAGCGTGTGACCGGTGGCCCAGGGCTGGATCGCCCCCTCGCGCAATGACCGCTCCGGGTCGGGCACGATCAGCTCCGGATCCACCTCCTTCTTCGTGCCGAGGCCGGTGCAGTCCGGGCACGCGCCGTACGGCGCGTTGAAGGAGAACGAGCGGGGCTCCAGATCCTCGATCGCGAGAGGGTGATCGTTGGGGCAGGCGAGGTGCTCGGAGAACCGGCGCTCCCGGTGCTCGTCGTCCTCGGGCAGGTCAACGAACTCGAGGACCACGATGCCGGAGGCCAGCTTGAGGGCGGTCTCGATGGAGTCGGTGAGCCGCTGCTTCGCACTCGCCTTGACGGACAGCCGGTCGACCACCACCTCGATCGTGTGCTTCTCCTGCTTCTTCAGCTTCGGCGGCTCGGTCAGCGCGTGCACGACACCGTCCACCCGCGCACGGGCGAAGCCCTTGGCCTGCAGCTCGGCGAAGAGATCGACGTACTCACCCTTGCGGCCGCGCACGACCGGGGCCAGCACCTGGAACCGGGTGCCCTCGTCCATCGCGAGCACCCGATCCACGATTTGCTGCGGGGTCTGCCGGGAGATCGGGAAACCGCAGACGGGGCAGTGCGGCTCGCCGGCCCGCGCGAAGAGCAGCCGCAGGTAGTCGTAGACCTCCGTGATCGTGCCGACCGTCGAGCGGGGATTGCGGGAGGTCGACTTCTGGTCGATGGACACCGCCGGGCTAAGGCCCTCGATGAAGTCAACGTCGGGTTTGTCCATCTGACCGAGGAATTGCCGGGCATAGGACGAGAGGGACTCTACGTACCGCCGCTGGCCCTCTGCGAAGATCGTGTCGAACGCCAGGCTGGACTTGCCGGAACCGGACAGCCCGGTAAAGACGATCAACGCGTCCCTGGGCAGGTCCAGGTTGACGTCGCGCAGGTTGTGCTCCCGCGCGCCACGAATGATCAGCCGATCGGCCACGTGCCTCCACACTTACGTCCGGGTTGTCCGACACACGAGCACTCGGGCGTGCCGCCGCTACTCTAGCCGCGCCCTCCGACAAGTTTCTCCGACCATCGTCGGGCCTGCCCTCCCGGCCTGCTGAGCAAGAGGTGTCACTTTTCGCTCGTGATCCAACTACTCACCCGTGGATCGCTACAACCGATCCGTCACGGTCGACCGATGACAATCTTGTCGATGGACGGAGCCGGACCGCTCTCGTTGCCGAACAGGATTGTGTTGCTGCCCTGCTTCAGTGTGATTGAAATCGGTGCATGCGGCGCACAGCATGGACCCGGGCCAGGGAAGTCGACGCTGATCGGCGCCGCCTGGTTGATAGTGATCACTGCGGTACGTGGCTCGGATTGTCCGTTGATGAACGTGTAGAACACGGTCAGCGTGTACGTTCCGTTCGCGGGCACGGTGACATCGTTGAACCGAAGTGTGCCCGGAGCGCCGCTCCACAGACCGATGTTTCGGACGATGGTGCCCGATGCGCCCTGATAATCGCCGGGAGCAGCCCATGCTGAGCCGCCAAGCGTGTTGGCCGCCGCCTCGGCCTCGATCGAGAGGGGTGCGAACGCCGGCGGTTTGGCCACGGTCGACGGAGGCGGTTGCGCGGGCGGTGGCGCCGGCCGGGTCCTCGTCGACGGCGAGCGGGACGCGGCGGGCTGGCTCGGACCGGGCGACTCGGTGGCGGACAGCGAC
>Ga0184612_10001271_pt1 | contig 12152 bp, 7 predicted proteins | sample PLM3_60_coex_FD_133163 | JGI IMG/M metagenome (GOLD analysis project Ga0184612, IMG submission 133163) | Groundwater sediment microbial communities from an aquifer in East River, Colorado, USA - PLM3_60_coex | ecosystem: Environmental > Terrestrial > Soil > Riparian zone | place: USA: East...
CCCGGAGCATTTCGTTCTCGATCAGCGTGAAGCATTCGCCGACCGATTGGGGAACCTTGCGCTGCATCGCCTGGATCGCGGCGGGATCGTCGGCCCAGCGATAGCCGCGCATGCGGTGGGCGTGGGCGACATGCACGGTGGAGCAGAGATAGCTGTTGAAGGATTGCACGCGAGCGAATTCGAACGGGTCGTCCAGCGGCGCCAAGTTGGCCCGCGGATAGGTCTGGGCGATGTAAGCCAGGATCGCCGGCGTTTCCGTCAGGATGCCGCCGCCGGTGGCCAGCGCCGGCACGCGGCCCTTGGGGTTCACCTTCAGGTATTCCGGCGATTTCTGCTGCGTGGCGGCGAAATCGAGGCGCACCGGCTCATAGGCCGCGCCGGCCTCCTCCAAGGTGATGCGCGACGCCAGCGCGCAGGTGCCGGGTGCAAAGTAGAACTTCAACATGGGCCCTCCTCTGACAGAGCCTTTGGATCGCATTCACGGGGCGGCCGGTCAACTCGCGGCGGGTGGAAGCCCGGTCACCCGTCCCGCCGTATCTGTGACATTCCCGCATATTTTCCGCGCCTGGAAGCTTTTGATGCGGTTCGGAAATCCCGCGAAAATCGCGGATTAGAGAAAAAGCGATTTCGAGGAACGATGCTATACAAGGGAAATCCTGGGGCCGCGCGATTTCCCGGCGAAGCGAAGGCCGGCCCGCCCTCCGAAGTATTGGCGTCGGAGGGCATACAGGCAGACAACCTCACCCGCGCCCGCCGAGAGCGCGGTTTGCCGATGACAGATACACAATGTCCAACATCAAGGCGCGAAGCCGAACGGAACTCCGCACGATCTTTCAGTATAGGTGCTTGTTCCTAAATGTCAAGATGGCACATTGCCGAATGCTGTTTTCGTTCGACCAGCTTGGCGATCGTCACGGAGATAAAGTCGTTCATTAGCTGTCGTTCTGGTCATGTTCAATGCGCTCACGAACCTCCGCAACAAATGGTGATGGCCGCGCCGCTGTGAACATTATGTGGAGGTCTCGCTCGGCACGAGTAAAGCCAACATAGAAGAGACGCCGCGCTTCACGCACTTCACCTGGCGTTGCGCCATTTCGCGGGATGCGACCATCATCCATGCCGAACAAAACTACGATAGTAAATTCGCGGCCCTTAGCGCTATGCAACGTGGACAGATTTATCCGGTCAATTCCCTCACCACGACCCGAGAACAGTCCCAAGTTCATCTCCGCTGCGTCGCCGCCCACGGCCGTCCGCTCTACGAATCCAACTAAAGTTGCACTTTCTTCGTCGAGGGCTCGGGACCGAGCAAACAAGGCTGCCAGTAGATCGCTGCGAATATCCTCGAGCCAGCTATACAGATTTATCGCGGCGCTGCGTCGTGCCCATAAGAATGCAAGCAGGTCTCTTTTGAAGGATAGTCTTTGGTCATCGGACGCTAAGGCGTCCGAAAAAATGCGCCGTCCTTCACCGACAAGTTTGGAGAAGCGAGGCTTACCGCTTTGCCATCCGTCGCAACACCAAATCGCACAAAGTTCGAGCCAGCGCATAAGACGACTCGATCTCGGATAAAGAGCATTTCCGTCTGTGCGAACTGTTGCAAATCCATGATTCTGCGCTGCATCAGCCACCGCATCGCCGATCCACGCAGCTGGGTAAAGAACTGCGACTTTCCCGTGTGCGAGGCCGGGCATCCGCTCTAATGCCCGAGGCAGCACCGTTGAGAAGAGATACTCAGCCTGCTGCTCATATGATCCGTGTCGTGGGTGGAAAAAGATTGTCCCTTCGTCTGCACCCTCAGGAGCCCGGTAGCCCCGTTCCTCGCCGAGAACATACTCCGAAGCAACTACGATTCGCGATCCGCAACGGTAGTTGAACCGTAGTCGGACCGTATCGACATCGTCGCGTTCAGACAAGCGTTGTAGAAGTTCCGGATACGCCCCGGTAAATCCATAGATTGACTGATCGACGTCGCCCACCGCAAATAATCTGATGCCGGTCCTGAAACAAAGACCCATCACCATTCGGTGCAAGGCTCGTCCTAGGTCCTGATACTCATCCACAGCGAGAATTGGATACTTGGCGAGGACAGCGCGCTGCAACCATGGATGTTGACGAAGAGCGCGGACTGCCAATAGAGGCATGTCGTCGAAATCGATCAGCCCTCGTGTGCGAAGTTCCCTTTCATATGCTTCAATCAAGCGCGCTAGTTCTGGGTCTTCGGTCTGCCATTGATCGCTGTCACGATTCAGTATTCTTCGGCGATAGTTCCCCATCCTGAAGTTCCAGTTTTGGGGATTCTCCGGGCCGCCTATCGTGCGGCGGAAGGCACGTTCCAAAGCGCCCCTTTGGTCGTGTTGCGTAGCAACTCGAAACCTATCGGGCAGTCCAAGCCCAGCTAACTTTGCATACGGCATGACAATCTGAGTTAGAGAAAAAGAATGCACTGTGCCGATAAAGATTCGGCCGCCCGGTTCGACACCGAGATCTTCTAGCCGCTGTTCTAATTCTCTTGCGCACTCATTGTTGTAGGTAATGCACGCAACGCCTCGCGGCTCGTCAACGTCCTCCGCCAGAAACCGAGCCAACTTTATGGTCAGTGTCTTGGTTTTGCCGCTTCCCGGGCCAGCCAGTACAACGCAATGACCAGTGGAATTGTACGCCTGCCACTGACCGGGATTACGGCGCAAATCCTCTGCAGCTCGAAGATACGGGGCGTAATCAAACACGATCAGCCACAAATTCGATGGCGTCCCCGATGAATGCAGGCGGTTCGAGTTCGCCAATTCGCGAGGCAAGACGCTGTGCAACCCGTCCCTTACCCATAGCATCGATAAGGGAGAGAAACTTCTTAACATCGAGGCTGTCTGGATCGGCTTCCCATGCGTCGATCCATGCTATTCTCTTTGCACCGAACCCACCTTCGCGCAGTGTTGCAATGATCGCAGCTGCAAATTCGTCTCTAAATAAATCAACCTCAAGAGTGTGATCGTTCAGGAATATCCCGTACCGCGCGGCTACTGCGGACAGTTTATCGCCATTAGCGTCCTCCAGCTCCGCTTCAATCTCCTTCGAAATCTTGTTCTCTCGCGCAAACTCGATTGCGCGGATCAACTTCTCGGCACGGTTGTAACCCAACGGATCCGCGCCCTCGCGAGGATCCCAATCGGTGATGATTGAAAAGGGGATACCGAGCCCGGTTAAGAACTTAGCGTAGGGATGAAAATTCGTACCAGCGACAGAGCAGATCGTTATACCTAGTTGATCTAACGGCTTGTCGAGATTCTTGGCAAAGGTCGGCAAGAGAAATCGTTCCGCATCGCCTTCGACGAGGATCACTCCGCGAGCAAAAAGCATCTCAGCGCGTGTCACATCGAGATAGCGCTCAAGATCATCGGTTTCAGCCTTCGTCAGCTCTATAGCCGCGGTCGAGTACCCCACGGTGCCGGAATCGCTAGTGTCCTTTAGCAACAGAATAGAACGCAGCGGCGCAACGCTAGCTATGTGAGGTGAATGCGTGGTGAGGAAGACGGACAGCTGGCCCTCATCGTCAGTGACATTCTCAAAGAGATGGCGGTAGACCGAACGTTGGAGATGAGGATGAAGATGCGCTTCGGGTTCTTCAATTGCCAGAAGCGTATGCTCGCGCCGGTTCTCGTCGATCATGTGCCGCAGCTCCAGCGTCTTTAGAGTCAGGAACACAAGATTCGCGGAGCCAAGGCTTGCATCGCTGACGTTTCGTAATCCTTCGTCAATCAACAGCCGAATACTTCGATAGAGTCTTGTCGGCTCCGTAGGACTGAAACCGAGGCGCGGTTTGATATCTTGGCGCGGCCCACTCATTTCGGCGAAGAGCGTACCAATGCTTTCCTCAAGTGACTCGACTTCCTCGAACTCGGCAATCTTCTCTATCGCAGCTTCTATGGCCTTGCTGATTTCCGTAAGGTCATCGCGATCGACATCCTTGAATGCATCCTCGATCAGCGGCCGCAAAGGCGAGCGCCGCCAGGTAGAAAGATCGCCTTCTGCGTCTCTAAGCGCCGGGAGGAGGTCCATGGTGATCCGTCGACGAAGATCATGACCAAACTGCTTGGTTTCACTCTCGCCTCCATAACACACAAACTCGTAGTCCTCCTCGCTCTTGGGATTGCCCTCCAGGCCTGCACGCACTCGGAATTCATAGGTGAGGCGCACTGTCTCTGGATCGTCATCGAGACGGTAATCTGTTAGCAATGCCAAGACGTCGAGATCATCTTCAAACTCCACGATTTCAACTGAGACAGTTACCTTGTCATCAGCGGATGGCTCCTCTAGCCCGTCCCAAAGATCAGACAAGCTAAGCTGCCGCGCGCTGTCTGGCAGCGTCGGATCAAAGATGATTCGCAATGCATAAAGGAGGTTGCTCTTGCCCACACGGTTTTCGCCGACCACCACGACGTTCCCGGCGAGCTGCACATCCAGCTCTTCAAAATTGCGAAAATTGATGATTCTGATCCGGGACAAATACATACGCTTTTCATTCTTCTCTAGAAAAGTCCCGGCATTCCAAGAGTAGACGCGGATTGTGTGTGACGTCAACTGCTGGCTAAGCGCTGCTAGTTCTTCCTTGTGTTACGGCCCGGTAGACTCGCTATCGCCCCTGGTGACCTTCGGCGGCTACGCACCGCTACGCTCGAGCCTCAAGAGCAACGGCGATGCCCACGTCGCTGCGGACACCCTGATCTGTCCGCTGGTACGTGACCCCGTCGACAACTAGAATTCGCTGACATCGCCATGGCGTCGTGGGTTTGGACATGTGGAGACCGCGCGGGAAACGGAAAACCTACACGGCCGCGACTCTGCTCGCGGTCGCGGTCCTCGCCGTGGCCGGCTGGTTGGCGCTGCCGGTGCTTGTGGAGCGCCGTGTCGTTGAGGAACTGCGGGCGGCGGGCGTCGAGGTCGCCAGCCTGAACGTCACCGCGGTCGGGCCGCACGAGGCCCGGATTACAGATGTACGGCTGGGCGTAGACGGCAGATTCTCGGCCGGGGAGGTGATCGCTTCCTACGATCTCGCACTGATCCTGGGGTCGCCGATCAAGCGCGTCGTGCTGCGCGATGTGCGCGTGCAGGGCCGGCTGGATTCCAATGGCCTCTTGTTCGGGCGCCTAGGCCCCAGAGCCGAAAGGGGCGGCCCGCTCTTGCCGGCATCGTTCGTGGAGGCGATGCCGCCGGTGGAGATCGAGAGCGGCCGCATCGATCTGGCGACGCCGATCGGCCCGGTGGTACTGCCCATCCATGGCCTGCTGACGCCCAAGGCGGACGGTAGCGTGGAGGCGGCGCTCGATGTGAAGGTCGAGTCGGCGTGGGGCGCAATCGATGGCGCGCTTGCGCTCGTCGCGCAGCAGCGCCGCATCGATGCCGAGCTGACGATCGACACCGGCTTGATCACCAGTAGGGCAGACATACCGATCGCGTTCCATGGCAGTGGCAAACTGGGTTGGGAGCAAGGGGGACACCCGCAGATCTCAGCCGCGCTCGAGTTGCGGGCAGCGAACATTGCGGCGGCCGACTTTCCAGCGGCCAGGCTCACCATCGATATGACGGACGCGCGCTGGCGCGGGCAGACAACGGTAGCGGAGGGCGATGGCGTTTCCAATCTGGACGCAACACTCGTCGTTGGCGATCCCTACGGCGAACCGCGCCTGAACGCCACCGGCAAGGTGAATGCGACCTCCAGCGCATGGATCTGGCCGGTCCTGGGCCTGCCGCGGCCGCAGGAGGGCTCCGCTCAGATCGAGTTTCGACTGGAGGGGCCGCTGCCGGACGGCGCCTTGGTGAAACAGCCCATAAGGACGGCCTCGGAGGTTATCGGCGTGCTCGCCGACGGCAATGTCAGCGGCGGGGCGAAGATCACCGTCAGCGAACTCGTCTTTCCGGGCGCCATCCACATCGAATCGGCGACCGGGCAAGCCGACATCAACGCCACCGATGGGGCCGTGTCGATCGCGGAGCATTCCGGCCTGCAGGTGGCCGCAACGGTCGCGCCTGACTTCCTCGGGCGTCTGGGTCTGCCTCCCGAGATCGAGGCGCCGCTAATGGGACGCTCGACCGGCAGTCTCGCGTTGCCACAGCCTCTCCGCCTCGTGGCGGGCGAAGGAACCACCCATGCTATCGGCACGTTGCAGTTCAAGCTGGGGTCAGCGGCGGGCGCAACACTCGATGTTCGGGGCAACGGCACTGCGGTGTTGGCAGACGATCTTACAGTCAACAGGTTCGCGGTCGACGACGGCATGGCGGTGCTCGACGGGCTGGTGCTTCCTGCCGGAGCGGGGCGCGTCGAGATCAAAGGCGGGATTGCCGGCACGCCGGAACAGTTCGAGGGTCGACTGAAGCTGGCAGGACACCTCTCGGACCTGCGGATCGGCGGCTATCAGGCTGACTTCATCGATCTCGACGTCGATCCTTCGATCAACTGGGCGGATGGCCGTCTTGCCCTGCATCTCCTGAAGAACGGAACGGCGACGGCGCGACAGGTGGCGGGTGGAGTGCTGGCTGGCAAGCTGGCGGAGGTGACCTTTCCGCTCCTCGTCGGCGAGGCGCCGCTGCTCGCGATCGATCTGAACGATCCGGCCACGCCGAACGTTGCCTTCGATCTACGGCTCGGGGCGATCAAGGCGACGGCGCCACTGCTCATTGGCGGCCCGAAGCCGCTGCGCGTCGCGCTGGCGGTGCCGGAGTTGCAATGGGTCGGGACCTGGAGCGCGGCTGATGGACATACCGGCGCGCTCCATCTGTCCGACGGGTCGCTGTCGCTCCCGAGTCTCAACATTGCTGCCACTGGCGTGCGGGCCGAGGTCGCGATTGATGCGAACAAGGCCTCCGCCGATCTTGCCGTAGCCAGAATTACAAATCTGGCAAAGCCGCCGCTGCACGTGCCGCTCAGCTTCACGGGCAAGGCGGAGGCAAGCGACGGCGGGCTAACCTTCACCGGCGTGCTGAGGGACCGGAGCAAGCGGCTCAGCTCCACGATCAGGATCGAACACACATTCGCCTCCGATATCGGACAGGCGACGCTGAAGATGGCGCCCGTCACGTTCGATGCCGACGGGCTGCAGCCGCAGGATCTCGTCCCGGCAATTGGGTCGCAGGTCAAAGAGGTGACGGGCAAGTCCGCCCTCGCCGGCACGATCCGCTGGAGCCGGGGCAAACTGGTATCAGATCTGGAGCTGCTTCTGAAGGATCTCTCGTTCAAGTCGCCGCAGGCGGACATCCTCAAGCTCAATGGCGTGGTAAAGATCGACAGCCTCGTGCCATTCACGACGAAGCCGGGTCAGCAGCTGGCTGCGGGCATGGTAGATGTCGGCCTGCCACTCAGCGATCTCATCGCGGAGTTCCATATCGAGAAGGGCTATCGGCTCGTCATCGAGTCGGCGCGTCTGGCGCTCACGGGCGGCGAGGTTAGCCTGCCGACGGTCGAATTCGATCTGGCGGACCCACGCGCCGAACTGACGCTGATGGTGAAGGACGTCGATCTCGCCAAGCTATTGCAGCTGGCGCAAGTCGAGGGGCTGGCCGGCACCGGAAACCTTGCAGGCCGGATTCCGGTCAGCATCGCCGGCCATAGCGTCACTATTCACGACGCGGCCCTTGCGGCCACCGGTCCGGGGACGCTGCGCTATGTCCCGACGCAGTCGGCAGCCGCCCTCCTCGGCGGCGGCGAAAGCGTGGACCTGGCTTTGCGGGCGCTCAGCAACTTCGAATACAAGGATCTCACGCTGACCCTGAGCCGCGAGGCCGGCGGCGATACCGTCGCGCTCTTGCACGTCATTGGCGAGAACCCCGAGTTCTATGGCGGCCATCCCGTAGAACTGAATCTCAACATTTCCGGCAAACTCGATCAGATCCTGGACCGTGGTCTGGCGGGCTACCGAATTCCCGAGACGATCCGTAAGAGGCTGGGCGATTTCGAGGAATAGGGTTAAGGTCCCGCTCCAGGAAGACCTAACAAGCTGTTCAGGCCTGGTTCATCGGGCGTGCGCTATGTGGTGGAGGACGATTGTGATCTCGTCGAAATTCGCACAGAGCAGAAAGAGCGATATCGTGGTACCCGTGACTTGGTTCGGCAAACTGCATTTGGCGACAGCCGTCGCGATGACTGCAGCGGCGCTCGCCGCCTGTACGCCGACCGTGAAGGTGGAGGCGCCGGACAAGCCGATCGTCATCAACCTCAACATCAAGATCGAACAGGAGGTCCGCGTGAAGATCGACCGGGAAGTCGAGGACCTGCTGAAGAAGAACCCGGACATTTTCTGAGGGATCGCCGTATCATGAAACATCGTTTGCAGATTCCGTGGAAGACGCTGATCGCCGCTGGCGGCCTGGCGGCCGCGATACTCTGGGGCACGGCCGTCGATGGCTTGGCGGCTCCGCTCGACGATGCAAAGGCCGCCGGACTCATCGGCGAGCGGCCCGACGGATACGTCGCCGCCGTGGCGGCGAATCCCTCGCCGGATGTTGCGGTGATCGTGCGGCAGATCAACACCAAACGCCGCGCCGCCTATGTGGAGATCGCCGCACAGGAGAACGTGTCGGTCGAACAGGTGGGTGCGCTGGCGGCGGAAAAAATCAAGAGCCAAGCGCCCGACGGCGAGTATTTCCTATCGCCCGACGGGAACTGGATAGTGAAGTGACTGTTGTCGAGTGGAGTCAGCAATCACCCAGTTAGCGAGCTACAGAGCTTCGACCGGATTCAAAACTGCAAAACGCGCGACGATCTTCAGGAGGATGTAGACCTGGAGGGTGGTGCGGGTTGAGTTCAGATTCTCCAAGGGATAGTGCGATTCAATTCTAAGCACTTTGGCGAAAGCCAGCCTTTACCGTGAGCCGGACGTCGCAGAGGGTCTAACCCTGCGACGGAAAGTACGGCCAAGCGTTGCTCTTCAAGGAACCTTTGAGCCAGGGGAACGTTGCATTCGTGAGGCTGGTGAACTGCGTCGTGCGTCTTTCATCGGAATGACGATGAGAACATGGCCAATCCAAGAGCGGAATGCGGAGGTCGATTTGACAAGCACAAATGGCGGAGCAACCGGTGAGCGCCAGGTACGCGCCCTGATCGATAATCTGGCGGATGCAATCCGCGCCAAAGACGTCGACGCGCTTATGACCCACTATGCGCCGGACGTCTTGGCGTTCGATCTGCTGCCCCCGCTGCAATACAGGGGAGCGGATGCGATCAGAAACAGGGTATCGGCGTGGTTTTCTTCATTCCAAGGCTCAATCGGCTTCGAGATGCGCAACCTGAGTGTAGTGTCGGGCGATGACGTCGCCTTCTGCCACAGCCTAAACGGGGTCAGGGGCACCAATAAAGGCGGGGCAAAAATCGATATGTGGTGGCGCGCGACCAACTGCTTCCGCAAGATCGATGGCAAGTGGGTCGTCGCACATGGGCATAGCTCGGAACCCTTCGAGATGGAAAGCGGCAAAGCCTTGCTTGATCTTAAACCGCAATCCTAGCCCGGCGCCGCGGGAATAATCGGGTCCCCCCGTCGTTCATGTTGGGTATTGCTGGGTGTGCCGGCGGACTGCGTCACTGCAGCACGCCGAGAGTTGGTCGCGCGTCCCTATTCGATTCGATCTACCATGGAGGGGTGTCATGAAAAGCCCATACTGGACCATCGCCGTCGGCGTATGTGCATTTGGACTGATCGCTTGCGAAGGCAAGAAGGAGATGGCCATGGATCCAGCTCAGGCCGTGGCCCAGCGCCAGGACCTGATGAAGGACAATGGCGCGCACGCGAAGGCGATCAATGAATTCGTCGAGAGCGGCAAGGGCACGGCCGCTGACGTCAAGACGCATGCCGAGGCATTGCAGGCCAACGCCAAGCGGATTCCGACGCTGTTTCCCGCCGGAACAAGCGCCGATGACATGCCGAACAGGAGCTACGCGAAGGCGGACATCTGGGCCAGATGGCCCGATTTTGAGAAAGCGGCCTACGAGCTGGAGGAGCAGTCCGAGGAGCTGGCGGAGGTCGCCGAGGCCGGCGACTCAGCGGCGATCAAGGCGCAGTTCGCCTCGCTTGGCAAGAACGCATGCGGCGCCTGTCACCAGGCCTTTCGCCTAAAGAAGGAATAGCGGGATCACGGCAGACCGCGGTCATCGAAGGGCACCGAATCTACCCACAAAAGTGCGCGTAACGGAAATTTATCCTGTCGAGACTGACTCTGACCCTAAAACCCGTGATCAAAGTCACAGCGCCCGCCATCGGGAAAGCCGATGTCTTCCTGATGGCTTAACGTTCGGATGGAGACATTGAGAGAACGCTCCGTCCCTCGTCGTTTCGCACTCAGTGGATTGTTGATGCCCCCGGTTGCCGGCGTGGCGGCCAGCGAGCGGGAATAGCACCGCTCGCGCCTGCCGTATCGCCACGGGCGATTGACGGCCGCTATCGATCCGTGAAACCCGCATTCAACCTCTCAGCAGGGAAATCAAAGACATGAAGACGTTCGGTACTGCCATTGGAATGGCATTTGCATTTGCCTTGATGCTCATTCCGCCGCGGGCGGCACAGGCCGCCACAATTTCGACCGGCGCGGCCTGTTCGCTGGTAGACGCCATCGACAGCGCGAACACCAACGCCGCCGTTGGCGGCTGTACCGCCGGCACAGCGGGTCTCGACACCATTGTCGTGACCCAGGACGTCCAACTGTCGATCGCCAACAATGTGTCGGGCGTCAACAACGGCTCAAACGGCCTTCCCGTCATCGTCGAGGATCTGGTCATCACCGGCACCGGGCGGAGCATCACGCGCAGCACCGCGGCGGGAACTCCGGAGTTCCGGTTTCTGGAGATCGGAACCAATGCCGTTGCTGCATCCATCACCATTTCCGGCCTCCATATGAGCAATGGAAGGGTCACCAGCACGATCGGCGCGGCGGGCGGATGCATCTATCTTCGCAACGGCTCTCTCACCATGGCCGACAGCACGCTGGAGCAATGCGCTGCAGAAGGGATTGACGGCGCCGCCGCCACAGCGAGCAGCGGCAAAGGCGGCGCGATCTTTGCGCTTGCCGGCACATTGGAGATCGCGAACAGCGCGTTCAACCTCAACTCGGCGCGCGGGGGCGACACAACCTTCAACGGGGCCCGCGGCGGCACGGCCGCGGGCGGCGCCATCCATGCGAGCGGCATCACGTCGCTGGTCCTGGAGAACATCACGATGAGCAGCAACTCCGCCATCGCCGGCGTTGGCGGCGCGGGCATCAGCCTGGGCGGCGCGGCCGAGGGCGGATGCGTCTATCTTTTCAACGGCTCTCTCGCCGTGGCCGACAGCACGCTGGAGGAGTGCATTGCGCAGGGGAGTGACAACGCTTCCGGCACAGCGGCCGGCGGCAGAGGCGGCGCCATCTATGCAAACACGGGAACATTGGCGATCGCGAACAGCGCGTTCAACTTCAACTCGGCGCGCGGGGGCGCCACAAGCCTCGATGGGACCATCGGCAGCGCGGCCGAGGGCGGCGCCGTCTATGCGAGCGACATCACGCATTTCGTCCTGGAGAACACCACGATTTTCAGCAACTTCGCCATCGGCGGCGCGGGCGTCAGCTCGGGCGGCGTGGCGAAGGGCGGCGGGGTCATGTTCCTCGAAAGCGACGGGACGATGACCGGAACCGCCTTTATCGCCAACGCGTCCGGCGGCGGCGCCGCATCCGCGCCCGACGGCACCAGCGGTTCCAGCCTCGGCGGCGCCATCGCCGTCCAGGCCGCCGAGCTTACCATCACTGATACCGATCTGAGCGCCAATGTCGTCAACGGCCCGGAAAATCCGCAGGGACGCGGCGGCAATGTCCTTGGCGGCGCCATCTATTCGTTGGGCGGCACGCTGGACATTGTGGAGTCCAACCTTTCCGACAACGAGGCGAACGGCGGTACTGGAATTTCCTCGACCTCCGACGGGCGTGCGCACGGCGGCGGCCTCTATCTCGACGATACCACTGCCACGATCGACGATTGCAGCATCGAGTCCAACTCCATCTCCGGCTACGAGCCAAAAGGCGGCGGAATCGCGGTTGTCGACGAAAGCGCCGCGGCGAGCCCGGTTCTGATCGCCCATTCGACGATTGAATTCAACACTGCGATCAGCAGTGCGAGTGCGTCCGGGCCAGCCAATGGCGGC
>Ga0184612_10001272_pt1 | contig 12151 bp, 11 predicted proteins | sample PLM3_60_coex_FD_133163 | JGI IMG/M metagenome (GOLD analysis project Ga0184612, IMG submission 133163) | Groundwater sediment microbial communities from an aquifer in East River, Colorado, USA - PLM3_60_coex | ecosystem: Environmental > Terrestrial > Soil > Riparian zone | place: USA: East...
CCCGATCTCGACCCCTTCCATCTGCCAGTACGCGCCGAGTGTCGCGACGAAACCGAAGCCAATCGCGTGTGGCCGCTCCTGCGATTGCGCCGCGAGTGTCGTAGACAAAGCTCCCAGCGCAACGAACATTGGTATCATGGACCGGCGCACGTTCATTCTCCTCACTGGTGCAGCTTCCACCACTCTGTTGCGTGTCCCGCACCCGTACCCGCGGCGGGCACTTGGCCGCCTGCGTTTTGACCTCGACGACCAGCGCCGCCTGACGCTGTGGTACAACGGTCCCGATCGATCCATCCCCTTGCTGCAAAACGCAGCACTGGGCGTCTGGATCGGCGATACCCTGGCGACCCTTGCCGACTTGGAGGACGTCAGCGTGGGAAACCGCCGCCCACCGGGCGGCGAATCACTGGTGGTCCGGGGGCGAACCCGGGCACCTGCCGGGACATCGGGCGGCGTGTGGATCGAGGCCGAGTTTCTGGCTTCCGACTCCGACGCGCACGGCGCCATCACCGTCACCATCTATCCGGATCGCGTGCTCGCCACAATCCGTGGCATACAGTTCTTCGCAACTTCTGAGCCACAGGTCCTGCCTGGTGACGGCCCTCTCATTGCCGTGGTGAACGGCTACCAGTCGTGGAACCCTTGTCACATAAGTGTGGTGCCGGCAAACGCGACCAGCTATGGCGCAATCGGCGTAACCCGTGCAGGAAACGGCTTGGCCGCGGTGTGGGATCCTGGCGAGGCGGGAGAAGGCAAGGTCAAGCTGGGCGTGGATGGCAGCCTCCAAGCCGTGAGCGAGTGGTCCCCCGCGCGCCCGGTTCGGCCGGACGGCGACGGCGCATCGCTACGGCTCGCCTACGTACCTGCCGGCGACGGCCTCGCGGCGCTGAGCGCGGCCGCGACACCCCCATCCTCCGTCGATCGGGAGCGCGTGGCCGCCCTCGCCGTGCCCACGGGCTGGTGCTCCTGGTACGAGCTTGGCGCCGCCGTCACCGAAGTGGACATGCTCGCCAACATCGACTTCTGCGCGGCGCATTTCGATCGCCGCTTCTTCCGCTACGTGCAGCTCGATGACGGGTACCAGCGCGCGGCCGGCGATTGGAACATGAATGCGAAATTCCCGCATGGCCATCGGTGGTTGACCGACCGCATTCACGCAGCCGGATTGCAGGCCGGCCTCTGGGTCGCGCCCTTCGCCGTCGCCGAGCGATCCGATGTGGCGCAGGCGAATCCCGCATGGCTGTTGAAGGGGCCCCCCTCGGCGTCGGAGGCAGCGCCCGTCGTCATGGACGACCGCGAGCCGTGGGGCGGCCGCATCCTCGCGCTCGATGGCGCGCATCCTGGCGCGCAGCAATGGTTATACGACCTGGCGCGCCGCGCCGTGCGAGAGTGGGGATACGACTACCTGAAGGTGGACTTTCTCGAGTGGGCAACCGCCGGCGCGACTCACTACGGCGGACTCACGCGCGGGGAAGCCTACCGCAAAGGGCTCTCCGCGCTCCGCGAAGGACTCGGCACGGAGGCGTTCCTCCTGGGATGCGGCGCGCCACTCCAGCATGCCGCGGGCTTGGTGGATGGTATGCGCATCGGTGAAGACGTGGATGCCAGTTGGAACGGCATTCAGTCGCCCGCACGGGCGGCCGCGCTGCGCAGCTTCTACCATCGCTCCGTCTGGCTGAACGATCCCGATTGTCTCGTCGTCCGTCCGCCGCTCACCCTGGAGGAGGCTCGCGTCTGGGCATCCGTCGTCGCTGTGTCGGGCGGGATGAGCATTTTTTCCGACAACCTTCCCAAGCTGCCGGCCGAACGGCTGCCCCTGCTGCAGAAGACGATCCCGGTTGCGGCGCAGACGACGTCTCCGCCCCGGCCCGTGGGAACGCAGACCGACGAACCGGAGATCGCGCCGGCGCTGACAGCCGGCGAACGCATCGTGCGGCTCAAGGGTCCATGGCGATTTCGAACTGGTGACGACGCACGCTATGCGGCGCGCGATTTCGACGACGAGACCTGGGAAACGATCCCCGTGCCTGCGACGTGGGAGCAGGCGGGACATCCGGACTACGATGGCTCCGCCTGGTACCGCACGCGCTTCATGCTGCCTGCCTCGCCTCCCCCAAGTCCCCAGCCGCCAGCGGTGCACCTCCATCTCGGGAAGGTGGACGATGGTGACGAGACGTTTATCAACGGCATCCGGATTGGGGGGATGAACGGACGGCGCAGCTATCGCCGGTATTCCGTGCCCGCCAGCGCGCTCAATTGGGGAGGGGAGAACGTTCTCTCCGTCCACGTGACGGATGGCGGGGGCGCGGGGGGGGTGTGGAGTGTTACGCGCGACCGACCGGCGGCGACGTGGATTGTCGAGGGCGCGCCGCGCTGGTGGACCCTCGTGCTGGTGAACTGGGACGACGAGCCGCGCACGGTGGCGCAGAGCCTCGCAGCCCTCGGCATCTCAGCGCCGCGCGTCACCGCGTACGATGTGTGGGCCGAGCGGCCAATGACAGATGTGCAGCAGACACTCACAGCCACAATTCCGCCGCACGCCACGCTGACGGTCGCGCTGCGGAGTACGCTCGCGCGGCCACAGCGGCCCCAAATCATTGGGACGACGCGTCACATCGTTCAGGGAGCGGTGGACATTCGCGAAGAGCATTGGGACACCGCCACGCGCTCACTGAGCGCGAAGTCCGTGAGTCTGGACGGGCGTTCCTACGCGGTTACGATCTCGGTTCCACGGGGGATGCGCGCGAGATCCTGCAAATCCAGCATCGCGTGTACGCTCACGCGTCTGGAGAGCGGGCACGCGGTGATCGAATGGCCTGCCGGCACGTCGGCCGACCTCGAGTGGACCGTGACCTTCGGGTCTACCGCACGCCGCTAGAGCCGGACGCGCGCCCCCGTGAGGCGTGCCCCCTGCAGGACGTACCGCTGGGCCAGCAAACAGATCACCAGCAGCGGCAGGGTCACCATGACCGCCGCCGCCATTTGGTACGGCCAATTCCCTGCGTACGTGGTGTGGAAACGTGCAAGCGCGACTTCGGCGACCGCCATGTCCGGTGATCGCGTGATCACCAGGGGCCACAGGAAATTGCGCCACTGGTCCATGAACGCGAGCACCGCCAGGGCGGCGACGGCGGGTTTCGCCAACGGCAGGGTCACTTGCCAAAAGAGCGTCCATTCCCCCGCCCCATCGAGCCGCGCGGCATCCTCGACATCACGCGGCAACATCAGAAAGGTCTGCCGCATGAGGAAGATGCCCCAGACCGATACGAGCTCCGTCGAGACGAGTCCTGGATACGTATCGGCCAATCCAACGGCGTCTATCAGGAGATATCGCGGGATCAGTAACAGAATCGCGGGGATCGCCAGCATCGCCAGCACGGCGGAGAAGATCCCGTCTCGCGCTGGGAAGCGCATCCGGGAGAAGGCGTATCCCGCGGCCGCGCTGGTGAGTACCTGGGCCGCCATGACAGATCCCGCCAGGATCGCCGTGTTCAAGAGAACACGAGCGAACGGCAACGCCGCAAACGCAGCGATGTAGTTGCCCGCTGTAGGTGCCTTGGGAAGCAGCGGCGGCGGCCACCGCAGCAGCTCGACCTCACCCATGAATGAGACCGAGACCATATAGAGGAAGGGCGCGACCACAACGAGGGCGACGACCCCAAGCGGCCAGCTGCGCTTAGGCATTCTGCACCTGCTTGCCCAGTAGCCTCAGCTGTGGCCATCTGAAGACCAACAATAGGATGAAGATGAGCAACGCCAGCGCGCTCGCCGCACCGAAGACCTGCGCGCCAAACGCGGTCTGATACACGTGATGCACAAGCACCTCGGTTGACCGCAGCGGCCCACCCTGTGTTAGCACAGACACGAGCGTGAACATCTGCAAAGCGCTGAGTAGCCCCGTCACGACCACAAACGCGGTGACGGGGCGAAGCAGCGGCAACGTAATGCGCCTGAAGCGTCGCCACGCCCCGGCCCCGTCCACGCGCGCGGCGTCCAGGTACGCTTGCGGGATTCGTTGCAGACCGGCGAGAAACACCAACATTTGCCCGCCGACATGAGCCCAGAGGGAAATCAGCATCAGCGCGGGAAGCGCGGTGCTCGCGTCGCTCAGCCAATCGGGTCGGCCAAGCCCCAGCGAGCCTGATCGATAGATCACCTGCCACAGCAGTGCGACGGCGACGACGGAAGCGGCATATGGCAGCAGGAGCGCTGCGCTGAGCAGTCGGCCGCCCCAGCGATGGCGGTACCGATGGATCGCGAGCGCCGCTGCGAGCGCCAGGACAACGGATATGGGGACGTACACGGCATAGACCGCCGTATTGCGAAACGAAACCCACGTCGACGGATCGCGCAGCAATGCGGGAAAGCTCACGAGGCGCGCCAAGTAAATCGCGTAGAGCGTCGGCCCGATCGTAAAGATCGCGAGGTGGAGCGCGGCAGGCGCCAGAAATCCCCAGGCAACCGCCGTCTCGCGGCGGCGTCGGACCGGCGTGCGCTCCGCCCAGCGCAGCATCACAATTGCCAGCGGACCGATCAACGCGCACGGCAGCAGCAGGATGAGCCAGCGCGGCGCCTCGATCTCCGCGGGCACCGAGCGCAGCTCCACCCAGCGGCCGGAGCCGATCAGCGCGACGACCACGGCTCGTCGAGCACCGTCGATTCGCACGCGCCGCGGCGCCGACTCTCCCGGCAGGCCCTGGACGACCTCGCCGTCGCGCACGAGTGCCGCGAGATCGCTGATCATCACGCGCGTGCGTGGCGGGGGCAACCGCGTCGCCGCCTCCTGCAGCAAGCGGCGCGTGTCCACGAGCCAGCGGTCCGTACTCTGGCGCGCCGCCGCTCGAACATCGACGTAACAGGCGAGCGCCAGCAGCAGCGCGGTAACGATGTAACCGCCGCGGCGCAAAGAGCGCTCCCGAAACGCGATCGCGGCAGCTGCGCCAACCGCTCCGACCGCTGCCGGAAACGCGAATCCCAGTCCTCCGGGCAGTGGCCCGTGAGGCATGGGGCGAGGGCGCACCTCGACAGCGCCCACCACCTCGCGATTTTCGCGGTCCTTGAGGGGGACCAACGCGGCACCGTCCCGCCATTGCTCGCCCGCACGGTCTAGGCGATTCAGGTCATCGGGAGTGAGGGGCGGCGCCGTCGCGTCCACCAACGGTGCCGTACCGAAGTACACCTCCACCTCCGACGACCACCCGGGCAGCGTGCGCAGTCCTTTGGCTTGTGTCAGCAGTGACGGCAGATCGTAGCTGCGGGACGCCGGTGTCGAAGCCTGGGGCGGAGATGGCGGCGGTGGAGGAGCAACCGGAGCTCGCCGACCGCGAGCCCGTCGGGGAGCGCGCGGCGCTGGTGGCGGGGGAGGCGGAGGCGTGACCGCCGAGACGTACACCGCTGTGGTGCGCGCCATGCGAAATGCGAATGCCCGCTCGTAGCGACGTTGCGCCACGTGGACCACGACCAACGCCATCGCGGTCGCGATCGCCGCTGCCGTTGTAGCGCCGGCCGCCCAGCCGCGGCCGCTCACGCGAGCGGCGCTCCCGCTGCGTCGAACAGGTACAGGCGCCGGCGGTCCACCTTCACGCCCACCCGTGTCCCTACGCGGACATCGGCGAACCCGGCAAGGCGCACGACCAGTCGCTGCCCGCCGGCGTTCAGATGCACGAGCGTCTCATTGCCGAGCGGTTCCACGACCAGCACGTCGCCATTCCCGACGCCCTTATCCACGGCGCACAACCCCAGATACTCGGGTCTGATCCCGAGTTGCAGCTCCCCATCGTACGTCGAAAGCTCGATCGGAATCACGAGACTGCCCGCTTCGATCACCCATTCGCCTTTCTCCGTCCCTCTTCCCCTGCCCTGCAGCACGTTCATTCCCGGCGTGCCGACACAGCGCGCGACATGCACATCGGCCGGGCGCTGGTACACTTCCTCGGGTGTGCCCACCTGCCTGAGCCGCCCTTCGTGCAGCACGCCAATCCGCTGCCCCATCGTCATCGCTTCGGTCTGATCGTGTGTGACGTAGATCATCGTGGCGCCGAGCGCCCGGTGCAGCGCGAGCAGCTCGCCGCGCAGCTCGATCCGCAGCTTCGCGTCGAGCCGCGAGAGTGGCTCATCGAACAGGAATGCCTGTGGCCCCCGGACCATCGCGCGGCCCAGCGCCGCGCGCTGTCGCTCACCTTCCGAGAGTTGGTCGGGGTAGCGGTCGAGCCGGTCCTGGAGCCCGAGCCGCGCTGCCGCCTCGACGACACGCCGGGCGACCTGCGCGCGTGACACACCGCGCATCTCGAGCGGGAACGCGATGTTTTCGCGGACACTGAGGTGGGGATAAAGGGCGGGATTCTGAAACACCATCGCCACGTCACGCTCGGCCGGCGCGACGTGGGTTACGACCCGATCGCCGATCACGATGTCGCCGGTGGTGGGCTCGTCGAGACCGGCGATGCAACGGAGCACCGTCGTTTTGCCGGACCCCGACGCGCCCAGGAGGACGAGCAGTTCGCCGTCCCGCACGTCGAGGTCCAGATTGTGCAACGCCTGAATGCCGCCGTCGAAAACCTTACTCAGCCGGCGGACTGTGACCGACGCCATCTGTTACGCCGTCAGGCCGATAGCAACGCCCGCACCAGCGCGTACGCGATGGCCCACACGACGAATCCCGTCACGATGACGCCGGGAATCTTTTCGATCGGCTTGGTGGTTGGGCCGGTCTTCGCGGTCAGCGCGTTGATCTCGAGCAGCGCGATGAGGACGATGATGCTCGTCCAATAGGCGGCGAGATTGCCGCCCGCGGGAAACGTGAAGTGAGACGCGGCGCCCATGAAAAAGAGCATCGGAATCGAGAACACGACGTTGGTGCGCGATGCCAGGAAGGCGCGCCGCGCCGCGGCCGGTACGGCCGCGTTCGCCTGGCCGCCTGATGCCGCGGCGATGGCCGACGCGATCACGACCTTCTGATTGCGCCAGATGACGCCCCACACATTGATCAGCATCACCGTCCCGAACAACGCACCCGTCAGAATCGTCACCGCCCATGGCGAGGACCAGGCGGCCGACCCGTCGGGCGATTCCCCGATACGCTTGCCGATGATCGCGGCGCCGGTCAGGAAGGTGAGGGCCGCCGACCAACGGAACCAGGCGAGCGCCCTCGGGACGAGTTTCTGTGTGGCGGCGCTCTTGGTGGCCGCATCGGCTTCGGCCATGAACGGGCCCTGAACGAAATTGAAGTAATAGGGGAGACCGATCCACGTAATGCCGGCGAGGAAATGCAGCCAGCGCAGCACTAACTCCGCCACGAGTGCCTCCGGATGTGAGAGAGGACGGCACGTTCCGCGGAGCAAAATATGGGAGGAACCGTGCCGCGCAATGCGGGGTTTTGAGAAGCAAACTCACAGGAACGCTTGCGATGGCACAGGTCAAAGAACAACGGCCGGCCGCAACCGCCGGAACGCGACACGCGCTGCCTCAGCTGCCCTACGATTTCGCAGCGCTCGAGCCCCACATCGACGCGCAGACGATGCAGATCCACCACGGTAAGCATCATCAGGCCTACGTCACGAATCTCAGCAATGCCTTGGACACGCATCCCGAGCTCCTCGCCAAGAGCCTGGAAGAGCTGCTGCGCGGCATCAACACGATCCCCGCGGACATCCGCACCGCCGTGCACAACCACGGCGGCGGCCATCACAATCACTCGCTGTTCTGGACGATCATGGCGCCCGCCGGAAAGGGCGGGGGCGGTGAGCCGGCGGGGGCGTTGGCGGACGCGATCACACGGACGTTCGGCGACTTCGCGAAATTCCAGGAACAGCTCGGGAATGCGGCGACGTCACAGTTCGGGAGCGGGTGGGCGTGGCTGACGGTGGCGAACGGCAAGCTCGAAGTGGCCGCCCGCCCCAACCAGGACAGCCCGCTCATGGACCACAAGATCCCGATCCTCGGGCTCGACGTGTGGGAGCACGCCTACTACCTCAAATACCAAAACCGCCGCCCGGAATACGTGACGGCGTGGTGGAACGTGGTGAATTGGCGGGAGGTGGCGCGGCGCTACGACGCGGCGCTCTGACTGCGCAAGATCCGGTTCACCGTGCTGAGGAGCAGGTCGGGATCGAGCGGTTTCGACAGCACCTCGACGACTTCGAGGTGCGCACCCGACCACTCCCGCGTCGCGGCGGACAGGATCACGACAGGCACCGGTTGCAACTTGGGGATGCGCCGCATGATCGAGAGGAACTGCTTGCCGTCCATGACCGGCATCTGGTAATCGAGCAGGATGAGGTCCGGCGGTTCCATCCGTTCGAGCAGCTGGAGCGCGTGCTGGCCGTCGCGGGCGGTGTGCACCACGAACCCTTCCCCTGTCAGGAGGTCCCGGAGGGTCATGCGGGTGTCCGCATCGTCTTCGACCAACAGGACGGAGCTCATAAGAGCCTTCGTGAGGCCATTCTCTGACAGTAGAGGCAACCGGCTGCAAGGGGCAGAATCGTTCGACGTAGTTCTTCGGACTGAGACGTGAATCACACTCGGGCGGCGTCTTCACTCATCTAGCGGCGAGGCTGCAATCTGGGCGTTGCCCTCGTCATCGTACGTGACGGTGACCCGCCACGGCCGGCAGCAGACCTGGCAATCTTCCACGTAATCCTGATAGGATCCGCCACCCGCGTCGATCCCGATCTCATTCGGCTCGCCGCAGTAGGGGCACATCACGATGCCCTCGGTGTCGGCCGTGCCGTCGCCGAGCGGGAACTCTTCGTCGAGATCGTCGTCGGCGAAGTCGACCATCAGTGCCCGCTCCCGCGCAAGGCCGCCAGCCGGCGCCGCGCATCATTGATCGCCTCGGTTGCCCGCCGCGGCGCGCGCTCCAAATACGCCTCGAGCGCTGTGGCGGCGGCGTCCTTGTCGCCGGCTTCAACCCAGGCGATCCCCAGCATCAAATACGGCTCGGCATACCACGGCTCGAGGGTGATGGCCCGTTGCAGTGGGACGAGCGCATCGACCGCGCGGCCCATGCGAAGCAGCACCACGCCGTACCGGTGCTGAATCCATGCTTCGTCGGGGGCGAGCTCGGCCGCTTGCCTGAAGTCCCGCTCGGCAGTCGTCCTGTTGAACCTGCCGAGGGCGAGCTCCCCAAGCTCCGCCTGCGCCGGAAAGAACGCGAGATTCTCCTCGACCGCGTGTTCGAAAAACCGCCGCGCGCTGTCGGCGTGACCCCGCACCAGGTGCAACAATCCGATGGCGTAATTCACCATCTCCAGCGATTCGTACGAATGTGTCCGTTGCGTGTCCGCCCGCGTGCGTAAGGTCGCAAGGAGTGCGGTCATTTCGACGCTGGCACTGTCGAACGATTGCAGTGGCATGAACGTGAGCGCCCGGGCATAGCGCATCCACACGTACCGGTCGGATTTGCTGCGCGTGAGCTGCCCAAAGTACGCAGCCGCGAGGGAATACTGCTGTTTCGAATAGGCCAACCATCCCCGTGTGGCAGGATTGTCATCCCAGGAGCCCGGCAGTTGATCGTACAGCAGAACCACGAGCTGCTGCGGGACAAACGGATTCCGTTGCAGGGCCCGGAGGTACAGCGTGTCCACTGCGAGCACGGCCGGCGACTCCAGCACCCGCGGATCGTCGTCCAGGTAGCGCTCGAAGCGGTTGGCGTCCTTGAGCCAAAAGGCCACCCACCGACCGAACAACGGCTCCGCCCGAGATGGATCGAGCCGATGCGCCCAATGGAACAGCGAGTCAGCCTGATTGGGGTAGCGCCGCAAGACCTCCGCGCCCCGATCGAAATACGCCTGCCAGTCGTTCGCGTCGGCCCGCTGCGGCAGGCGCGGCCGACCGAGGTTGCTCTGCGCGGCGAGGACACAGACAACCAGGAAGGAATTCACCAGCCCATCCGGTCTCGCAGCGCCGTGACGTGCGCCGTGTGATGCCGCCCATGCCACGCGTACAACGCGAGCAGCGTGTCGAGCGACGGCGCACCCCAATCAGGATGCTTGATCGTGCGCGCGAAGTCTGTGGGCTGCATGCCACGCAACAACGTCACCCAGCGCTCGTGCAGCGCCGTGAGCAGATCGAGCGACATCGCGATCGGCGCGCGCATCTCGGGTGTCTTGGCCCAGTCCTTCTCTTCGTAGGTCTTGATGGCCGGCGTCTCCTCCGTCAGGCCCCACTTGAACCGCATGTAGGCATTCATGTGGCTGTCGGGGAGGTGGTGCGCCACCTGCCGTACGGTCCAACCGCCGGAGCGGTAGGGGGTATCGAGCTGCGCGTCGTTCAAGCTTGTGACCGCGCGCCGGAAATTCGCCGGCGCCGCCGCGACCTGGTCGATGCACGCGCTGCGCTCGGCCGGCTTGAGCTCCGGGACCGGGGTGAATTTCCCGATCGGATACCGTTCGTCGCTCACTGATCCACTCGCCATCCGGTCGTCAATTCGGTCGTTCCCCACTTGATGCGCAGCGTGCCCCGCAGCTCGGCGTAGCCGGTGCCGGGCTGTGGTGACGCCGGCACGAGATAAATCGACAGCGACGGCTCCGCCTCCGCCATGGTCCGGCTCGCCAGCGCCACGCGGCCGATGTCCTTGGCCGCGTCTCGATCGGTACCCCACTGCCCCGTTCCCCGATTCACGATCAGCGCATACCCGGTGCGGGTGTACAGGACGAACAAGGAATAGTCACCACGCGCGAGCTTCACCTCTCCGAGCGTGATGTCGAGATCGGTATGGAGAGTGGTCGCCAGGTTCGCCCCGAAACGCCACACGGTATCGAGCGGGATCAGTCCGCCTTCGACCTTACGACCGCGGGCGTGCGGCTGTCCGTAGGTGATGGCGATGCGGGATGGCCCGGTGAGGCTCGCGTCCTCCTCATACCAGGAATTGCCGATGCGACGCGAATTGAGATGCACCTCGACCGATGCGAAACTGCTGGCCGCGATGCGGAGGGGAGTCTGTGGCGTCTGCTGGCCCTGAGCCGCGCCCAGGGCCGAGACGAGCAAAGCCACCGTGATAATGCCGGCTCGCATCATGATCTCCTCATGAAGTAAGTGACTCAATGATCCGGCGCACGGCGTCCGCCAGAGTCGGCGCATTTATCCCGTCATGCTCCAACCGCCGCAGGATCTCCTCCAACTGATTGATCGCGGCGGTATCGGCCGCCTGATCGAGCAATTTGGCCGCCAGGTCGAGCTTGTTGCTCAACCACTTTTCGTCGCCCAGGTCGAGCCGATCGAGGAGCAGCCGAGCGTCGGCAATCGCCTGTTGCGGTGTCGCAATGAGCGCCGTCGAGAACGTGGTGTCGGCGAGCGTGCGAGTGTCCGTGACGATCAAGCGTACAGTGAATGTCCCGGCACTCGCGTAGGCGTGGGACACCGACGCGCCTGAAGCGCTACTCCCGTCGCCGAAGGACCAGTCGTACCTGAGCGCATCACCGTCCGGATCGCTCGAACCGGCTCCGCTCATCGCAACCGCGAGATGCGCCAACGACGCGTACGGACCGTCGGCCACCGCGGCCGGTGGCTTGGTATTGCTCTCGACCGCGATCTCGATCGGGTCGGCGAGCAGCGCCAACAGATCGTATCCGCTGAGCGCCTCGACCGCGTCGATCGTGGTCTTATAGGTTTGCCAATCCACGTTACGAATGCCGGGCTGGTTCGGCATGATGACTGCAACGGCTTCCACGTCGCTGTAGGAATGCACGCTCGCGAGGCCACGGTCGCGTGGCAGGATGAGCGCGACTTTCCAGGTGAACGCCGGGATCGTGATCTTGGCTTCATTCTTGATCGTGCCGTTGTTGCCCGCAACGCCCGCGACGATGTAGACCTCTTTGTTGTCGACACGAGCCAAATCGCCCAGGAAATTCTCCATCACCGCCCACGGGCCCTGATTCAGGTCCGCCGCCTGCGGCACGATGTTGGAAAAAAGGAACGTATTCGCGTTGTCGAGCGATCCGGACGTACGATCGAACGAGCGGGCAAGATGCCCGCGGTCGATCCCGAAGCCGGCAAACGCTCCCGCCCCCGTGTAGTCGGCCGTCGTGTAATGCGTGAACTCGGCTGGCAGCGCCGGATCGAACGTGAAGCAGTCGCAGCGGTCCTCGCCGCCGAAATGCGTCGCGTCGAGCTCGTAACTCACCCAGTTCGGCGTGCCCCGCGTGCGGCTGTA
>Ga0184612_10001273_pt1 | contig 12149 bp, 8 predicted proteins | sample PLM3_60_coex_FD_133163 | JGI IMG/M metagenome (GOLD analysis project Ga0184612, IMG submission 133163) | Groundwater sediment microbial communities from an aquifer in East River, Colorado, USA - PLM3_60_coex | ecosystem: Environmental > Terrestrial > Soil > Riparian zone | place: USA: East...
GAAGCGCGTGCTCCTGAAGTAGTAATAGCTCTTGAAGTAGCCCTAGTACGTGGCTGTCCACGGAGTCGCCTTGCCTCTTCTCAGGGCTCCCCCTCCGATGCTCCGGTCATCGGATCGCCTGCGGACGCCCGGCGCCCCGACTGCTGGTGATGTAGATCGCGCACCGCCGTCGTCTCGGCGCCCGCAGCGGTTTCGTATTGTCGGCGCACGATTCAGGCCAAGTGATGCAAGAGACCGCGTTTGAAATGACCGCCTCCAACGTGCGCTTCGGCGCCGGCGCCACGCGGGAGGTCGGGATGGACCTTGTCGATCTGGGCGTTCGGAGGGCGCTGGTCGTCACCGACCCCAACCTGACGCGACTCGCACCCGTGCAGACGGTCCTCACCGCGCTCGAGGCCGCGGGTGTGGAGGCGGTGCTGTACGACCGGGTACGTGTCGAACCGACCGACCTGTCGTTCCGCGACGCGATTCAGTTCGCCGAGGCGACCCGGGTGGACGGGATCGTGGCCGTGGGCGGAGGGTCGGTCATCGACACGGCCAAGGCGGTGAATCTCTACACGACCTATCCCCCCGCGGATTTCCTCGACTACGTCAACGCTCCCATCGGGAAAGCGATGCCCGTGCCGGGCCCGCTCAAGCCACTGATCGCCATTCCCACGACGGCCGGGACCGGCAGCGAGACGACCGGCGTCAGCATTTTCGATCTCACTGCGTTGCACGCGAAGACCGGTATTGCGAGCCGTCGGCTCAAGCCAACGCTGGGCATCCTGGATCCCGACAACACGCGGACGATGCCGCCGCAGGTGGCGGCGTCAAGTGGGCTCGACATCTTGAGCCATGCCATCGAGTCGTTCACGGCGATCCCGTATACCTCGCGTCCCCGCCCCGCGAGTCCGGCGCTGCGGCCGGCCTACCAGGGGTCGAATCCTATTAGCGACATCTGGGCGCTGCAAGCGCTGCGAATCGTCGCGCAGTACCTCGTCCGGGCTGTCGAAGATCCGTCCAACGACGAAGCGCGCGAGCAGATGATTCTGGGCGCGTCGTATGCCGGCGTGGGATTTGGTAATGCGGGCGTGCACCTCCCGCACGGCATGTCCTACGCCGTGTCGGGCCATGTCAAGCAGTTCCGCGCGCCCGGCTACCCGAGCGATCATCCGCTCGTCCCGCACGGAATCTCGGTCATCCTCAATGCGCCGGCCGTCTTTCGATACACGGCGGCCGCCAGTCCCGCGCGGCACCTGCAAGCGGCCGGGGCGCTCGGCGCCAAGGTCACCGGTGCGAACCCAGCCGACGCCGGACGGATCCTCGCCGACCGCATCACCTGGTTCATGGAGCGGCTTGGTGTGCCCAACGGGCTGAAGGCCGTGGGCTACACCTCGGCCGACATCCCTGCCCTCGTCGAAGGAACGCTGCCGCAGCACCGCGTGACGAAGCTGTCGCCGCGGCCGGCCGGACCCGACGATCTGGCCGCGCTCTTCGAGGAGGCGATGGTCGCGTGGTGACAGGCACCGCCTCGGTCCCACCGAGCTTGCGATTACGCGTCGAGGCGGTTTGAGATCGCGTTGACATCCGGTGGTCGTGAGGGGACGATGACCTCATGCTCCGCGCGCTGATCTTCGCGACGCTTGCCTTGGTCCTGGCGCCCGCGGTCACCGGCCAGGCGCTCAGCGTCCTTCATATAAAGGTCGTCCTGGTCGATGCCGAGCGGAAGGCGACGCCGGTACCACGTCATGCGCTGCTGATCAGTGACAATCCGGCAAGCGCAGCGCCCCGACTGATCGTCACGGGGCCGGACGGCGCCATCGACGTGAGGCTACGCCCAGGGAACTACACGGTGGAATCGGATCGCCCGGTCGCGTTCCACGGCAAAGCCTATCAATGGAGGCAGACGGTCGACATCGTCGCCGGCCGCGACGCGGTCCTCGACCTGACGGCCGATAACGCGGAGGTCGAGCCCGTCGCCTCTGCGACGATGACCTCCGCAGCGCCGTTAGAGGCCGACCCCGCGTTCCTCCTGCCTCAATGGCAGGACAGTGTCGTTGCTCTTTGGACTCCGACCACCCATGCGTCGGGATTCGTCATTGATGCAAATGGGCTTGTGGTAACGAACCAGCGGGTCATCGGCACCGCGACCTCGGTCGAGGTGCAACTCACGCCGGCCGTCAAAGTGGCGGCGAGCGTCCTCGCGGCAGATCCTGTGCGCGATGTCGCGGTCCTCTGGATCGATCCGAAGGTAGTCGCTTCAATGCGACCCGTGCCGCTGTTATGCAAGCAAGCAGAAAAGCCACCGGTTGTGGCCGGCCAGGAGATGTTCACAATCGGCGTTTCCCTCCGTCAGCAGAAGGGCATGACATCTGGAACCGTGAGCCGCGTGGACTCGGACAGCATCGTGTCCGACTTCATACTCCCGCTTCGCAGCGCGGGTGGACCGGTCTTCTCCGCCCGCGGCGACTTGATTGGCATCACCTCGGTCGCAGACGAAAACGAATGGAGCAGGCGCGGGGACTCCCGAATCGTGCGGAGCGACGATGCCTGCGACGTCGTGGCTGCTGCGGAGAAGAAGATGAAGAGTGCCGCACCGCCGAGCGGAACGCATCTTCCCGTAGAGCCAGTACGGCCGTTCCCGGTGGACGCGCTCAAGGACGCCGCGGAACGCCGCGCGGGCAACCCGAGCCCCTACCTGATCTCCTCGTCCACCTTCGACGTGGCCTTCATTACGCCGGTGCTGACGTATGTCGCGCAGTATCAGTCGCAGCAGCCGCGCCCACGTACGAGTAGCAAAGACACGCGCAAGCCGGAGCCCGAGCCGGCGCTCGTGCGGCCGCTTCTGGACTTCAGCAACTGGTCCGAATACGTTGGGGACTTTCCGCCGGTGCTGCTGGTGCGAGTGACGCCGAAGCTGGTGGAGGGCTTCTGGACGACGGTTGCGCGCGGCGCCGCGCGGACACAGGGCGTCTCGATCCCCCCAATCAAGCACTTCAAGTCAGGCTTCTCGCGACTGCGCGCCTTCTGTGGCGACGCCGAGGTCACACCAATCCACCCCTTCAAGCTCGAACAGCGCATCTCCGAGAGCGACGCGATCTACGAAGGTCTCTACGTCTTTGACCCCGGCGCGCTCGGGCCGCACTGCGGAACTGTCAAGCTCCTGCTCTATTCGGAGAAGGAACCGGAGAAGGGGGACACACGTGTAGTCGATTCGAGCGTGGTCCAACAGATCTGGCAGGACTTCGCGCCCTATCGAGCGCTGAACCGCTGAGTACTTCGTTCGATGTTCGAGTTCGAACAGGGCCAGTCCGATTGATTGGGTTCGACCTCGCAGATCGCTACGTCTTCGGAAGCAGATACGGCGTCCGATACGCGCGGCTGAGAAGCTTGTCGGCCTCGTCGTCTCGCACGAACCGCTCGGCCGTTCCATCGAACTTCACCGAGCGGCCCACCCGGTAAGAAATGTTGCCGAGGTGACAGAGCGTCGTCGAGAAATGGCCCTCCTCGATCGGCGCCCTGAGGCTCTCTGATTTGCGCGAGCGCACGCATTCGATGAAGTTTTCGAAATGCGCCTGGCCGGCGTCGCGCTTCTCGTCGGCAACGAGGGTAGGACCAGGCTCGTTCTTCCGTCCGAAGAACACTTGAGCGCTTTCGTCGCCAACCTTCATCCAGCCCTTGGAACCGTAGATGTAGATCCCCTGCGACTCGGGAGGACCGCTGAACCAGTTTCGCAAGTCGCAGTGCAGCTCTGTCCCATCCGCGTATTGATAGGTCACGTACTGAGTATTCGGCGTCATCTGGTCGGTAGGAGCGCCAGCCTCGTACAGGCCGCCGATGCAGTGTGCCGTGCGAGGATGTTCACGCTTTCCGAGCAGCCATCGCGTGACGTCGAGGGAGTGGACCGCCGTATTGCCAAGGTCGCTGGTGCCATATTCCCAGAACCAGTGCCAGTGATAGTGGAAATGGTTCTCATTGAACGGTCGCGATGGCGCCGGCCCGAGCCACAGATCGTAATTGACGCCCGCCGGAACAGGGCTGTCTGAAGCGACACCGATGGGATCCCGAAGGCGATAGATCACGGTCCTTCCAGCATGGATCGTTCCCAGGCCTCCATCGCGCAGAAATTCCACTGCCTTGGCGACCACAGCGCCGCTGCGTCTCTGAGTACCGACGGCGACGACGCGGTTGTATCGTCGCGCCGCCTCGATCATCCGTCGGCCCTCGACGATGTTGTGGCTGATGGGCTTCTCGACGTAGACGTCCTTGCCTGACTGACACGCCCAGATCGTCATGAGCGCGTGCCAGTGATCGGGCGCCGCGATGGTCACGGCATCAACGTCCCGATTCTCGAGCACGCGCCGGAAATCCGTTTCCGTCTTGGGATCGCCTCCCCACTTCTCCTTCATGAAAGGCACCGATGAGGCGAAGTGGCGTTCGTCGACGTCCACGACATGGCTGATACGGACGTTCGCAATCCTTGACAGATGCTCGTAGTGATCCTGTCCGCGGCCTCTCGCGGTCCACGTCGGATGCCCTGTGTTGTCGCCGCGAATACCGATCACCGCAACGTTGATCGTGTCATTCGCACTCTTTTGCGCGTGACTTCGTGTCGGAAAGCCCGCAGCCAGACCGGCGGTCGCGGCCGCAGTGGTCGAAAGAAAGCGACGACGGTTCATCATGGCCATGCTCCTTTCAGCGACGTCCAACCCAGCTCACAACGCGTCTTCGCCGCGCCAACGCCGACTATCAGAGACCTTGGTACGCACGGAAGAGGCCACGAAAGTACTTCAGCACCCGCAGCGGATCTGCCGACTCCGGGATTTCGGCGAAACAGTACCCGTCGAATCGCATGTCCGTCAGCGCGGTGAGGAGCTGTCGCCACGGATACTCCTCGAGAAACAGATCGCGCATATGGACCTGCCCGATCTGAGCTCGGACCAATTGGAAATTTGCCTCGAAGCCGCCATCCAGCAGATCCGTCTGATTCGAGTTCCAGCAGACGCGCACGCCCGGATGATTCCCGCCGTGGTCCAGGATCTTTCGGATTCGCGGCACGCGCGACGTGGTTTCACCGTGGACTTCGAGTTGAATCTTCACGCCGTGGTCCACGGCGACCGCGCCGCACTCGCGAAGCGCTTTGCCGATCTGCTCGAGCGTCCTCTCCTCTGGAACGTCCTTGGCGAGGCCGTTCGGCCTCACCTTCACGCTCGGTGAACCGAGATCGCGCGCCAACTTAACCCACTCCCTGGTCTCGTCGATGTTCTTTCGAAGCACTGCGGGGTCGGCCGATTGATACTCGCATGTCGTTCCGAGACCGCCGATCTTCACGGGCGAGTCCTCGAACCGTTTGCGCACCTCGGCCCGCGCCGCCGCAGGCAGCGAAATCTCGACCCCATGCGTGTGTGTCGTTCTCAGCTCGACCGCCTCGAAGCCGGTCTCCGCGAGGTTCTTGACGAGCGTCGGCAGATCCCAATCCTTCGCAATGTTGTAGGTGACGGTGCCGAGCTTCAAGCCCCGCTGATTGGGTGACGACCGCGGCGTCTGACCGGGCTGGAGGCCGGCCAGCGAGGACGCGGCAGCGACGCTCCAGAGAAAGTCGCGTCGATCCATGGGCAGCAAGCTTACCTCACTCCCGCCCGCGCCTCCCACTCCTGGTCGGGTCGTCGTGCAGGCACGGCCGGACAAGTCTCATCGAACACTGACGCGGGATGGCTGGCTTCGCCGCCTCGGATCCGTATAAAGTTGGACAGGAACGCGTTCCGCCTTTGCTTAGCCCGCAGCCAATATCGGCTGGCGGCGGGTCAGGGACTGATCATGGATGGAGACTTATGCGTCGACTTACTCTCTCGCCGCTGAAGGTGATGCTCGTGCTGGTGTTAGCGGCCGTCGTGCCCCAGCAGGCTTTCGGCCCGCCTTCCATGCAGGCCGGTCAGGGCCCCGCTCCCCAACCCACGAAGATCCCGCTCGATCTTTTTCAGGTGCCCGACGGATTCGAAGTCACTCTGTGGGCTGCATCGCCGCTGCTGCGCAACCCGACCAACATAGATATCGACCGAAACGGGCGGATCTGGGTGGCCGAAGGGGTCCGCTACAGATCCCACCATGCCCGCCAGCCGGATGGCGACAAGATCGTCGTGCTGCAGGACACCGACGGTGACGGCAAAGCCGACAGTACGCACACGTTCGTGCAGGAACCCGGGTTGATCGCACCGCTCGGCGTGTCCGTGATCGACAACAAGGTAATCGTCGCGCAGCCGCCCGATCTCATCGTCTATACCGACGTCGATCGGAACCTGCGCTTCGATCCGGCAGTGGACAAGCGCGAGGTCCTCCTGACCGGCTTCCAGGGCATCAACCACGATCACTCGCTCCACTCGGTAACAGTCGGGCCGGACGGCAAGTGGGTCTGGAACTCCGGCAACATGGGCGCGATGTTCACCGATCGTTCTGGGAAGACGTTCCGCATCTTCAGCGCCTATCGTCCCGGTCCGGTCGGCCCGTTCAAGTCCCCGCACGACCCAGCGCCCTATGCCGGAAAGCCGAGCGACGACGGACATGTGTACATCGGCGGCTTCACCGCGCGCATGAATGGCGACGGCACGAACGTCGAGATCATCGGACACAACTACCGGAACAGCTACGAGCAGTCGGTGACTTCACTGGGCGACGTGTTCCAGAACGACAACGACGACCCGCCCGCGTGCCGAGTGAGCTGGGTGATGGAGTACGCCAACTTCGGCTTCTCGTCGAACGACGGCCAGCGGAGCTGGCAGGCGGACCGGCGGGCCGGCCAATCGGTTCCAGTCGCGGAGTGGCGCCAGGACGATCCGGGCATGACACCGGCCGGTGATGTGTACGGCGGCGGATCGCCAACCGGCAATGTCTTCTACGAGAACGGCAGCCTCGGCCCGTCCTGGGAAGGGACGTTCTTGGCCGCGGACGCTGGGCGAAACGAGGTGTTTTCCTACCAGCCGGCGCGCGAAGGCGCGGGGTTCGCTCTCGCACGAAAGGTCTTCCTGACCTCGAACGTGAAGCAGCAGTATGCGGGGTCGGACTTTGTCATGGGTAGCGCCGGCGTCACCCGCGCCATTGAGACGCTCTTCCGGCCGTCCGACATCGCCGTCGGTCCCGACGGCGCCATCTACGTCAGCGACTGGATCGACCAGCGGGTCGGTGGACATCAGGACCTGGACGATACGCTGTCGGGGGCGATCTACCGTATCGCTCCCAAGGGGTTCGTTTCGAAAGTTTCGGCCTTCGACGCCGCGACGATCGACGGTCTGATCACGGCCCTGCGGTCACCGGCTGTCAACGTCCGGGCAATCGGGTTCGAAGGCCTGAAGGCGCGCGGCGCGGCGTCGATCAACGCCGTCGCCGCATTGCTCAAGGATCCCAGCCCCTACATGCGCGGCCGCGCGATCTTCCTTCTGTATCAGCTGGGTCCCCAGGGGCATCAGCGAGCGGGATCGCCAGAGTCGCAGGCCGATCCGGTGATGCGTATTGCTGCCTACCGGGCGATGCGGCGAGCGAATCTCGACGTCGTTCCCGTAGCATCGAAGCTCGCCCCCGACACGGACGCCGGCGTTCGACGCGAGGTGGCGCTGTCGATGCGCGATCAGCCCGAAGCCAAGGCGCTGGACATCCTCGTCGCGATCGCGCGCGGCTACGACGGGAAGGACCGCAGTTATCTGGAAGCGCTGGGAACCGGCGCCACTGGCAAGGAGCCGGCGCTCTATCAACGGCTGCGGCGCGAGCTCGGCGTGCAGGACGATCCCCTCACATGGTCCGGTACGTTCGCTCGAATTGCATGGCGTCTCCATGTACCCGCGGCGGTGCCGGACCTCCTGGCCCGCGCGCAGTCGTCCAAGTTGTCGACGGCCGACCGCCGCCTCGCACTGGATACGCTCGCCTTCGTCAAAGATCCCAGCGCCTCCAAGGCCATGCTCAGCCTAGCGGCGCCGGACAGTTCCCTCCGCGAGCCGGCCACGTACTGGCTGTTGAACCGGATGTCGAATGACTGGGCGGCCTACGGACTCGGACCAGCGCTCAAGTCGGCCGGCATCTACGATCCCGAGTCGATCACGCTCCGTGAGTCGATCGTGCCGCCGCCGCCGGCGGATCTCCCGGAGCTCTCGGTTGACGAGATCGTCCGTCTCACCGGCGATGCGGCGCGCGGGAAGACCACGGCCGCGCGCTGCCTGATGTGCCACGCGATCGGCGGCACCGGGGCCGATCTGGGACCGGCGCTGGATGGCTGGGGGCGCGGTAAGTCTGCCGATGTGATCGCCACGGCGCTGGTCCGCCCGAGCGCTGAAATTGCGCACGGCTACGAGGGCATGGAGCTCCGCACGAAAGACGGGCTGACCATCCAGGGAGTCCTGATCAAGGAAGGCGATCCGCTGATGATGCGCAGCATGGGCGGAGTCACGCAGATCATCCCCGCCAACCGCGTGGCCTCGCGCCGGCGTCCACCGGGCTCGCTGATGATGAGCGCGGCGCAGCTGGGTCTCACCGCGCAGGACGTCGCCGACCTCGTGGCGTTCCTGCGCAACAACTGACTGCCGCTGCATGGCGGCTCAGATCGACGTTCCGGCGGAGTGTGCGTCGTGTCTGCCTTCGACAGGATGGTGGTTCATGAGAGCGTCCGGGTGCGTCTGGTCGATCAAGGCTGGCTGTGTGGCCGCGGCGTGGGCGGCCATGGTGATGATGATGGTGCTGACAACGACAATGACTGCCCAGCAGTCGGCAGCGCCGCCTACTCCCCCATCGCCGCCGGCACAAACACCGGCGCCGGCTGGCGGTGCACCACTGAATCCGGCGGCCGCGGCGACCGCGGCCGATCACAGGAACATGATGGAACAGCTCGGGATCACCGCCCTGCGTCCGGGGCCCAGCGGCAACGAGTCGGCGCCCAACCACGCCAACTACGACGAGGCACTAGCCAATCCGTACCCGAAACTGCCCGAGGTCCTGACACTCGACAATGGCCGAAAGGTCACGAGCGCGGCCGGGTGGTGGAAGCAGAGACGGCCTGAGATCGTCGAAGCGTTCGATCGCGAGGTCCTCGGACGCGTGCCGAAGGACGTGCCGAAGGTCACGTGGGCAGTCTCCCGCACCGAGGAGTTCACGGTCGGCGGGCGGCCGGTCGTAGGCAAGGAGCTCCTCGGCAAGGTCGACAACTCGTCTTATCCGGCCATCACGGTCGACATCCAGATGACCGTCGTCACGCCGGCCGGAGCGGCCAAGCCGGTGCCGGTGATGATGATGTTCGGCGGACGGTCCGGGATGCCCCCGGCGCCCGGCGCTCCTCCGCCGACCGCTCGCGGTTTTAGTCCCGGCCGCGGTGCGCCGACCAACCCGGCGACGCCCGTCGATCCGCCGGCTACCGAGCAACTCATCGCCGACGGCTGGGGCTACGCGACGATCAGCCCCAGCAGCATCCAGGCGGACAACGGGGCCGGATTGACGGCAGGCATCATCGGCCTGGTCAACAAAGGCCAGCGGCGGAAGCCGGATGACTGGGGATCGCTGCGCGCGTGGGCGTGGGGCGCCTCGCGCGGTCTCGACTACCTCGAGACCGACAAGGCCGTGGACGCAAAGAAGGTGGGCATCGAGGGTGTCTCGCGCTACGGCAAAGCGGCGCTCGTGACGATGGCCTACGACGAGCGGTTTGCGGTGGTGCTCGTCGGCTCGTCGGGCGAGGGTGGCGCCAAGCTGCATCGCCGCAATTTTGGCGAAGCTGTCGACAATCTCACTGGCTCTGGCGAATACCACTGGATGGCGGGCAACTTCCTGAAGTACGGCACGGCGGAGTCCACGTTCGGCAGCAAGAACGCCGGCGACATCCCGGTGGACGCCCACCAGTTGATCGCGCTCTGCGCGCCGCGCCTCACCTTCATCAGTTACGGCGTGCCCGAACGCGGCGACGCGAAGTGGCTCGATCAGCAGGGCAGCTATATGGCCGCCGTCGCCGCGCAGCCCGTGTTCCGCTTGCTGGGCGCGAAGGACCTTGGCGTCTCCGACGACTACATGAAGGAAAAAATGCCGGCGGTGAACGTCAGCATGCTCGACGGTCACCTCGCCTGGCGTCAACACGACGGGGGGCACACCGACGGTCCGAACTGGAAGTACTTCATTCCATGGGCGGACAAGTTTCTCAAGCACACGCCGGCGGTCAGCGGGAGCGCCGCGCGGTAGTGGCGAGCCGACGAGCGCACCTCCGCAGCCGCCTGGGACTCTGCGCGCTGACGGTCTTCGCGCTTACCGCTGCGGCGGGGCACCCGCTCGCGCAAGCGGTACCGCCATCACCCTCAGCGGGCCCTGCTGATCGAGCCACACCGCGGACCGATCAGAATTCGATGATCGCCCACGCGCAACTGCTCGAGAAAGCGCGTGCCGGACGCATCGACGTCTACTTCGTCGGCGATTCAATCACGCGTCGCTGGGGCGCAACCGATTATCCCGAGCTCCTGGCGCATTGGCGCCAGAACTTCTTCGGTTGGAACGCGGGCAACTTCGGCTGGGGCGCCGACAGGACCGAGAACATCCTCTGGCGCCTCGAACACGGCGAGCTCGACGGTGTCAACCCCAAGTTGATCGTCATCCAGGCCGGCACCAACAACATCGGGGCACAGCCGGGCGGGACCGCCAAGGTCGCCGAGATTACGCGCGGACTGACGGCGATTCTCGACATCTGCCGGCAGCAAGCACCGCGCGCGACGGTCATCCTGACCGCGATTTTTCCCCGCAACGACAACATGGCCGTGATGCCGGAGATCGATCAGGTCAACGCGAATCTGGCGCGTCTGGCCAACGGCCGCAACGTGCGGTACCTCAACGTCAACGACAGGCTCGCCGACAAAGACGGGCGGCTGCTTGCAGGCATGATGAACGAGCGGGACAAGCTGCATCCCACGATACAAGGCTATCAAGTGTGGGCGGACGGGCTCAAACCGACCATCACCGAACTGCTGGGACCGCCCGCCTCGACCGACCATGCCCCTCCGCCGACTGGCGATCCGAGCGCGCGACCGAGATAGCAACGAGCCGTCACTGTCCCCCGCGGCGGCCGCCAGGTGCGGTCGACGCATCTCCGCCACCCTCCCGGCCCCTGCCGCGTCCACCCGTGCGAGCGGGCGGAGTGCCGTTCACGAGCGTCTCGACCGGATAGTGGCCGGCCCAGGCGATGGCGCGCAGGAGCATCCCCTCGACCTGCGGGTTCTTGAAGTTCGTATAGGTGTGACCCTGCATCCACACGAATGCCCGGAATGGCTGCCCGCCAAAGATCGTGCGTTCATAGGTCCACATCTGCGGCACCACTTCACCCGATGACGGCATCGGCGCGCTGGCGAGGACGTGGACCTCTGGCGATTTCGCCCACGTGATCTTGAAGAACGCCTCGTCGTTGATCTCGAAATCCGACATGCCCTTCATGATCGGCGACGCTTTGTCGACGATGGTGTACTTGATCGCGCCCGACGAGAAATTCCGCTCCCCGTGCAGCTTGGACCCACCGACAATCGTCGAGTAGTACTGCGGGTCGTCGCCACAGAGAGTGTCGTGGATGCTGATCAGCCCGCCGCCCCTCTTGAGGTAGTCCTCCATGACTTGCCGCTCCGAGGCCGTCATGTAGCCGGCATCCCCCTTGTACATCACCATCACGTCCGTATTGGCGAGCTCCTGCGCGGACGGAAAGTGAAACGAGCCGTCGACCAGCGCGCCTTTATCGGTGAGGAGCTTGCTCCAGTCCGCGCTGAACTGCGGATAGTCGTGCGCACCTTCGCCGTGGGACTTCAGACCAGACCGGATGTACACGTGCAGCGGACGTGTGTCACCCGCCTGCACCGTTGGCGCCGCGGAGGGCACCGGCGCCGGCGGCTGTGGCTGCGCGACAGCACCAGCGCTGACGACAGCCGCCAGCAGCACTACACAGATCGTTCGAGCCATCATGCTTGCTCCTTCTCGTTCGTTCGGTACAGGCGAGAGCGTCCTTCGACGCTCAGTATCCCTTCGGCCTCACCCAGAAACTTTCCTCCCAGAATCCTCCGGGCTCGATCACTTGCAATTCCTTGTACAGGCCTTTCTGCGCCAGGTTCATCGAATTCGAAATGCCGGCCATCGGCTCGAAGGCGACGCTTCCCCTCGGCGCGGGCGCGTTCGGGTCC
>Ga0184612_10001277_pt1 | contig 12132 bp, 13 predicted proteins | sample PLM3_60_coex_FD_133163 | JGI IMG/M metagenome (GOLD analysis project Ga0184612, IMG submission 133163) | Groundwater sediment microbial communities from an aquifer in East River, Colorado, USA - PLM3_60_coex | ecosystem: Environmental > Terrestrial > Soil > Riparian zone | place: USA: East...
CTGTTGTCGCTGTCACGGATCATGCTTTCCAGCCGTTTGAGGCTCGATGCGCTGGGGGTCGCATCGTTCGTGTCCGTGTCGGCGAGGCGAAGGAAGTCCGAGGCCAACCAGGCCTTGATCATCGATGCCGTCTCGCTGGATGCGTTCATGTTGGCGGAGCCGACGATCTCTCCCGTACGGCGGTCCATGAGCGCCCAGCTCAGGAAGCCCGTGGTGTTCATTCCGGCTGCGGTGACGTCCGCGGACCGGAAGGGGAGTGGCTCCGGCTCCGGTGTGGGCGTGACGCTCGGAGAGCCGCCTCCCGGTCCGATCGCCACGCCCGTCGGCGCAAACGGTGATCCAGGAACGAACCGCAGACCCGCGCCGACCGCGACGAGACCTAGGACAAGAACGGCGATCGTCCACAGCGGCACCCGTCGACGCCGCCGGCCGTGGCTGCGGATGGGACGGGACCGCCCGCCGGGGGCCGGTGGCTCGAGGGGTGGGCCGGGCTGGCGCGGAGCGGGAGGCGGACCGTACCCGGGCGGCTCGGGGCGCGCCTCGCGCCCGAACCGTGCGTCCTGAAGCATCCGGTCATGGTCATATCCGTTATTCCGCTTACGTCCCGGCGATGCCGCGCCTGGAGCGCCCGGTCGCGTGCGGCCTTCGCCGCGCGGGGGCACGGGGGACCAGCGGTCATCGGTCGGCAACGTCTACCTCGCGGGGGGAACGCGTGAGATGAGCAGGTGGGCGGGGGGGCGTGAGCGCGTGAGGAAACGTGCCCGCGGCCGATGCTATCGGGTCCGGGCTCGGGTGCAGAGTCTAGGTGAGCAGACCCACCCACGGTTTGTTACACCGTCTTGCCGTGTCGGCAGCGACCTGTAACACTTGCGGGTGTGTACGGCAACGATTTCGGTGTGCCCGAGAGCCTCCTCGATCAGGTTGATGAGGCGGAGCGAGCCCTCGTCGCGGCCGCCCAGCGACGCACCGGCGCTGGCGATACGACCGATGAGGCGAGCAGCGGCGTGGATCTGCAGGCCTACTTCGACGCCGTCATCGGCGCAGACCAGAAGATCGAACCACGCGACTGGATGCCAGATTCATACCGCAAGACATTGATCCGACAGATCGCCCAACACGCCCACTCCGAGATCATCGGTATGCAGCCAGAGGGCAACTGGATCACCCGGGCGCCATCACTCAAGCGCAAGGCGATCCTGCTCGCGAAGGTGCAGGACGAGGCCGGGCACGGGCTCTACCTGTACGCCGCGGCGGAGACCCTTGGCATCTCGCGCGACGAGTTGGTGCAGATGCTTCTGGATGGCCGCCAGAAGTACTCCTCGATCTTCAACTATCCGACTCTTAGCTGGGCAGACATCGGCGCCATCGGATGGCTCGTGGACGGTGCCGCGATCGTGAACCAGGTGCCGCTGTGCCGGTGTTCGTACGGTCCGTACGCCCGGGCGATGATCCGCATCTGCAAGGAGGAATCGTTCCATCAGCGGCAGGGATACGAGATCCTGCATACCCTCGCGCACGGAACGCCGGAGCAGAAGGCCATGGCGCAGGACGCGGTGAACCGGTGGTGGTACCCGTCGTTGGCGATGTTTGGTCCGCCCGACGTGGAGTCGACCCACTCGGAACAATCCATGGCCTGGGGGATCAAGCGCTTCAGCAACGACGATCTGCGGCAGCGCTTCGTGGACATGTGCGTCGGTCAGGCGGAGGTTCTGACGCTGACGCTGCCGGACGAGGCGCTGCGGTGGAACGAGGAGCGCGGACATCACGACTACACCCAGCCGGACTACGACGAGCTGATGCGCGTCATTAAGGGCGACGGGCCGTGCAACCGGCAGCGGGCCGCGCATCGCCGCCGGGCGCAGTCCGAGGGAACATGGGTACGCGAGGCGGCCGCGGCGTACGCGGCCAAGGCCCAGGCTCGGGCCGCCGCCCAGGCCGGAGCCGCCAAGGCCGGAGCCGCCCAGGACGCGCACAAGCCCGAGGACGCTGTGGCGGGGGGGTCCACATGAACGGGTGGACACTCTGGGAGGTATTCGTCCGGCCGAGGCGCGGGTTGTCGCACACGCACGTCGGTAGTGTGCACGCGCCCGACGCGACCATCGCCCTGCGTAACGCGCGCGACGTCTACACCCGCCGCCAGGAGGGCGTGTCAATCTGGGTTGTGGCAGCGACAGCCATCACAGCGTCGAGCCCCGATGAGAAGGACGCGTTCTTCGATCCCGCCGCGGACAAGGTGTATCGACACCCCACCTTCTATCACGTGCCCGAAGGCGTGAAGCACCTATGACGGCCGACGTCGCCGAGATCGCCGCGTTCGCTCTCCGAGTGGGAGATGACGCTCTCATCGCGGCGCAGCGGCTGGGCGAGTGGTCGGCGCGCGCGCCCGAGATGGAAGAGGACATCGCCCTGTCCAACATCGCCCTGGACCAGCTGGGCGTGGCACGGCTGATGCTCACCTATGCCGGAGAGCTCGCCGGCGGTGACGAGGACTCGTTGGCCTTCCGGCGAGACGACCGGGAATTCCGCAACTGCCTGCTCGTCGAGCTTCCCAACGCGGGCCCGGCCGCGACCTCAGCCGCGGAGGGCGACTTTGGCATCACGATGGCGAAGCTGCTCTTCCTCTCGGCTTTCCAACGCCTCCTGTACGACGGGATGGTCGCCTCGACCGACGAACAGCTGGCGGGGGTCGCGGCGAAGGCGCGCAAGGAATCGGCCTATCACGTGGACCACGCGTCACAGTGGACGGTGCGGCTGGGCGACGGGACGGATGAGTCGCATCGGCGGATGCAGGCCGCAGTAGACGACATCTGGCCCTACACCCACGAGCTCTTCGCCGTCGATGACCTGTCGGTGCGCCTGGACCAAGCCGGTGTCGCACCCGCGCCGGAGTCCATTCGACCGCCATGGCTCGACCTCGTTGACGCCGTTCTCGCCGAGGCCACGCTGGTGCGGCCGGCGGACGGCTGGGCGCCGGACGGCGGCCGCGGCGGACGCCACACGGAGCATCTGTCGTACCTGCTCGCCGAGATGCAGGTCCTGCACCGCGCTCACCCGGGTGCGCAATGGTGAACGGAGCTCAGCGGTGAGTGCCTACGCGGCGGTCGCGTCGGTGGTGGATCCGGAGATCCGAGCGGTCACCATCGAGGAGCTGGGCATCCTGCGCGGCGTCGCCGAAGACCCGACGACAGGACGGGTGACGGTGACGATCACGCCCACCTACTCCGGCTGTCCGGCAATGGACGTGATCCGTGCGGACATCCGGGCCGCGTTAGCTCACGCGGGTTACCTCAACGTCGCCGTCGAGACTGTCCTGCGCCCGGCCTGGTCCACGGATCTCATCAGCCAGCGGGGTCGGGACAAGCTCGCCGCGGCTGGGATCGCACCGCCGGCGGCGACTCGGGATGGCGTCGTGGCATTGCGGCTGGCGGTGACATGTCCCCGGTGCGGGTCGCACGACACGGAGGAGATCTCGCGGTTCGGCTCCACGGCTTGCAAGGCGCTGTGGCGTTGCCGCTCGTGCGCCGAACCCTTCGACCATGTCAAGCCGCTGTGACCGCGACCCTGACCCGTCCGCTGCGCCGCCGGCCGGTCTTTCACCCGTTGACCGTCGCCGCCGTCGACGCGCTCACCGATGACTCTGTGGTCGTGACGTTCGCCGTGCCGGACGAGTTGCGGGAGACCTTCGACTTCTCGCCGGGCCAACACCTGACCGTCCGCCTCGCGCACCCAGACGACGCGAGTGAGGTCCGCCGCTCGTACTCAATCTGCTCCACCCCCGCGGAGGCACGCGAGCTCGGGCTGGTTCGCATCGGTGTGCGCGAGATTGCCGGAGGGGTGTTCTCGAGCTACGCGACGCGGACCCTGCACGCGGGCGAAACCGTTGAGGTGCTCTCGCCGCTCGGGCACTTCACGACAGCCCTTGAGCCGGGACGCTCCCGCCACTATGCGTCCATCGTCGCCGGCTCGGGCATCACGCCGGTGCTCTCATTGGTGGCAACCGCGCTATCGACCGAGCCGCTCAGCCGGTTCACGTTGCTCTACGGCAACCGGCGCGCGGCCACGACGATGTTCGGCGAGGAGTTGGCCGACCTCAAGGATCGGTACCCGGATCGACTCCACATCATTCATGTCCTCTCCCGCGAGTCCCAGATGTCGTCGTTGCTGTCCGGTCGCCTCGACGCTGACCGGCTGCGCGCGATTCTCGACTCGAGCCTCGTCGACGCCAAATCCGTGGATGAATGGTTCCTATGTGGACCGTACGGGATGGTGGTGGATGCCCAGGGTGTGCTCGCCGAGCGCGGTGCATCTGACCGCGCCGTACACACCGAGCTCTTCCATGTGGAGGGTGAACCGACGCCGACCCGTACGGCCGCGGAGAGGGGGTCCGCGGCGGCGGCCACCGTCACGATCATGCTGGACGGCCGGGAGTCGACGTTCAGCATGGGCGGCGACGAGCGGGTGCTGGACGCCGCGCTGCGGGTCAGGGGCGAGCTTCCGTACGCCTGCAGGGGTGGCGTGTGCTCGACCTGCCGGGCAAAGCTGGTCGAGGGCGAGGTCGTGATGGCGCACAACTACGCGCTGGAAGCCGACGAGATTGCGGCCGGATATGTGCTCACGTGCCAGTCCACCCCTGTGTCCGACCGTCTGGTGATCGACTACGACGCCTGACGTAGCGACTCCGCGGCATCGGCCTCACGACTAGGATCGGCGCCCGTACGGACCGACCCATCCGGGCGGGGTTCGGGTCCGAACCACCTTAGGTCGAACCTTCCTGGTAGCGACGAAAGGAGCGGTTGTGAGCGCTCGCGCGGGTCGTGGCCGCGATCCCGGGTGGCGGGAGCAGCCGGCCGCGCGTATCGCGCCGGTGGACAGCCCCCCGGAAGGCCCGGATGAGCTGCTCCGGCAGGTCGCCCGAGGCGATGATCAGGCGTTCACGGCGCTCTATGACGCGATCGCCCCGCGTGTCTACGGCCTCGCCCGGCGGGTCCTGCGTGATCCGGCGCAGGCCGAGGAGGTCGCCCAGGAGGCACTGGTCGAGGTGTGGCGCACGGCCGCTCGCTTTGACCCGGGGAAAGGGTCCGCCACATCCTGGGTACTGACGATCACCCACCGCCGCGCGGTCGATCGCGTGCGTGCGGCCCAGGCCGGCGCGGACCGGGAGCGGCGGGTGGCGGCGGCCAGTGTCGAGACGCCATATGACGACGTGGTCGAGGAAGTCACCGCGAGCCTGGAGCAACAGCAGGTACGCAGATGCCTCAAGGGACTCACCGACCTTCAGCGCGAGGCGATCACGCTGGCGTACTACGACGGCTACACATATCGCGAGGTCGCCGAGAAGCTCGACACGGCCCTGTCGACCATCAAGACACGTATGCGGGACGGACTGATCCGCCTCCGGGATTGTCTGGGGGTGAGCGTGGCATGAGTCAGCCAACTGAGATCCACACACTCGCCGGCGCGTATGCGTTGGACGCGCTCGCCGAGATCGAGCGCGCCGGGTTCGCCCGCCACATCGCAGAGTGCGAGGCATGCGCGACCGAGGTCGCCGAGCTGAGCGAGACTGCTTCGCGGCTCAGCGCGGCGGCCTGGGAGGTCCCACCGTCGCGGCTGCGCAACGCCGTTCTTGCGGAGATCTCGCACACCCGCCAGGTCACCGGCGGAACGGTTGAGCGCGCCGTGCAGGGGGACGTGCGCCGGTGGCGGCGCTGGACAGCGGCCGCGGTCGCCGCCGGCGTGGTGGCTCTCGGCGGCATGGCGACGGTATGGGTGGTGCAGGAGCAGCGCGTGGGCGACGCGCGCCAGCAGGCGCAGCAGTTGCGGACCGATCAGGCGCGGCTCAACGCGGTCCTCGCCGCCAGCGACCTACGGCTACGCACGTCCGACGTGCCCGGCGGTGGCACGGTCACGGTGGCGATCTCGCCGAGCCTTAACGACGGTGTCGCGTTGATGTCCAATCTGCCAGCACCTCCGGAGGGGAAGGCATATCAGCTCTGGCTGATCCAGGGGGAATCGCCGACGTCGGCCGGCGTGATGGCGGCCGGTCAGCGGACAGGCACGGCAGTGCTGGACACGATCGGCGGCGCGGACACGCTCGGCCTCACGCTGGAACCGGTAGGCGGCTCACCGTTGCCGACAATGACTCCGATCGCCGGTGTACCGCTCGCCTGAGCTCGCCGCGTTAGTTCGAATGCCGTGCTCCCCATCCACAGTGGCCAGCACTCCGAATCCCTGCGGGCCCTAGCTTGCCGAGACGCGGGCGGTGATGTCGTCCAACTCGGCGAGGTCCTCGGCGGAGGGGGACCAGGCGACCGCGGCCGCGTTGGCCCGGACCTGGTCGGGCGTGGTAGCGCCCGCGATGACAGAGGCAACCGTGGGCTTGGCGGCCAACGCGCCGATGGCGACCTCGAGCATCGACAGTGAGCGCTCCCGCGCGTACACTTCGATCTTTTCGAGAACGTCCCACGGCGCCTTCGCCAGGTAGGCCGCCCATCGATCCTGGGCGAGTCGGCTACCCGGCGGAATGGTGTCTCGGTGGTACTTGCCCGTGAGCAGTCCGCTCGCCAGCGGAAAATACGGCAATAACCCGACTCCGAAGCGCTCGCAGGCGGGAACGAGGTCGTGCTCCGCCGAGCGATGCAGCAGCGAGTACTCGTTCTGGGCGCCCACGAAGGGGGTGAGGTGACTGGTTTGAGCAACCCACGCCGCGTCGGCAACCTGCCACCCGAGGAAGTTGGACGAGCCGACGTAGCGAACCTTGCCCGCGCGTACCAGATCGTCGAGGACCGACAGGGTCTCGTCGATCGGTGTGTCCGGGTCGGGGAGGTGCATCTGGTAGAGGTCGATGTGGTCGGTGCCGAGCCTGCGCAACGACGCCTCGACAGCCCGCATTACGTAGCGGCGGCTTCCCCGCGCGCCCCAGTCGGGCCCGTTGGCGCCCTCCATGTCGGCGCCAAACTTGGTGGCGACAACCACGTGGTCGCGCTTGCCGTTGGCCGTCAAGGCCGCGCCGAGAAACTCCTCCGAGGCTCCGTGCGGGTCGCCGTAGACGTCGGCCGTGTCGAACAGGTTGATGCCGCAGTCGATCGCCGCGTCCACCACCGCGCGAGTGGCGGCCGCGTCAATCTTGCGACCGAAGCTGTTGCACCCTATGCCCACCACGGAGACTGCGAGTCCGGATCCGCCGAGTCGCCGATAGCTCATGTCAGCCATGCCCGGCAGCCTAACCGCGCCTCCGTGACTGTCGCGATCTAGACGAGTTATGGCGCTATAGCTACAACAAATCGTCTAGATCGCGGCGCCCGGGAGGTCTTCGGCGGCCACCAGCCGGCGGGCCGAGGCGTCCTGTTGGGCCAGGCGTCGCAGCGCGTTGAGCACCGCTTCACCCAGGATCGTGCCGGTGACGACGCCCTCGACCATTCGAGCGGATTCGCCGCGGGCGATAACGATGTCGAGCTCCCGGGCGGCGACGAGCTCAGCGGCATCGGCGTACGTCTCGAGGCAGTCGAGCAAATCCTCCTGGCCGAGGGCGCGGAGGGCGGCCACGGCGTCGGCGGCGTGGTCGAAGTCGGCGCAGTCCTCCTCGACGTACCAGCCGCGCCGTCGCAGCATCGAGACAACCTCGTCCCGTGCGGCCCGCCAGGAGGGGTCGTCTGAGTCCCTGCGCCTGGGCCGGTTCAGCGAACTATGCGCGGCGCCCAACAGGGAGTGGGGCGGGAGAGCGGGGGCGTCCACTGCGCCGAGCACCTCCCGGGCGGCCGCGACCGTGAGCCCCCCGACATCGATCAATGCCCGGATCAGGCGAAGGCGGAAGAGGTGGCCTTCGCCGTACTCCGCCTGATTGCGGCCGGTCGCTGTGCCGGCCGGAAGAAGACCCTCGCGCACGTAGTACTTGATCGACGGGATACTCGTCCCGCTGCGTCGGCTCAGCTCGGCAATCCGCAAACCTCGTCAACCCCCTTGCGCCGTTGGCCTCAAGAGTGGATAGTAGCACTATCGGTTAGTGGACAGCGTCGCTATCCATATCTCGCGATGGGAGCAGGCGATGGCGAGAGTGACACCCGCCCGGATGAGCGCCGATCTCGATGGTGATTTCGTGGTCTTTCTGATCGGCATGCGCATCAACAAGCCTTGGAAGCTGCACAAGTGGCTGCCGGTGGCGCGCGCGATGGGCCCGATGCTGCGCGTGTTGTCGCAGCGCAAGGATCTCGGGCTGCTGGGATTCACGTCCTGGTTCGGCCCGAACGGACCGCTGCTTGTGCAGTACTGGCGCACCTTCGCCGATCTCGAGCGCTTCGCCCGCGACACTTCGCTACCGCATCACGAGGCTTGGCGCCGATTCAACAGTCGGGTGGGCATCGATGGGGACGTCGGGATCTGGCACGAGACGTACGCCGTGCCCGCTGGCCAGCACGAAAGCGTGTATGTGAACATGCCGGTGATGGGGCTCGCGGCGGCAGGCGCACAGGTCCCGGTGGCGGCCCGGGGCGACAGCGCGGGTCAGCGGCTGCGCTTCGCAGTACGACAGCGCTTCGTGGAGCGTCACGGACACCACGTACCCTCGACTCGTGACGCCTGATATCGACGGCATTCTGCAGCGGGCGGCGGACGGTGGCCGGATCTCGGCCGAGGAGGCGCTGCTGCTCTACACCGACGCCCCGCTACATCGTCTCGGTGAGGCCGCCGACGCGGTCCGGCGCCGGCATTATCCGGACGGCATCGTCACCTACTTGATCGACCGCAACATCAACTACACCAACGTGTGCGTGACGGCGTGCAAGTTCTGTGCCTTCTACCGGACGCCCAAGCACGAAGAGGGCTGGTCACACTCGACCGAGGAGATCTTGCGCCGCTGTGGCGAGGCGATCGAGCTCGGCGCGACCCAGGTGATGCTTCAAGGCGGCCACCATCCCGAGTACGGGGTGGAGTACTACGAGTCGCTGTTCTCGTCGGTCAAGGCCGCGTTCCCGGCTCTCGTGATCCACTCGATCGGGCCGAGCGAGATCCTGCACATGACCAAGGTGTCCGGAGTGACCATCGAGGAGGCTGTCCGGCGCATCAAGGCGGCGGGCCTCGACTCGATCGCTGGGGCCGGGGCAGAGATGCTGCCGCTGCGACCACGCCAGGCCATCGCACCGCTGAAGGAGTCGGGCGAGCGCTGGCTCGAGGTCATGGAGGTCGCCCACGGCCTCGGGGTGGAATCGACCGCGACCATGATGATGGGCACGGGCGAGACGAACGCGGAACGCATCGAGCATTTACGAATGATCCGCGATGTCCAGGACCGCACAGGCGGCTTCCGCGCGTTCATTCCGTGGACGTACCAACCGGAGAACAACCACCTCAAGGGCCGTACGCAGGCGACGTCGCTGGAGTACTTGCGGCTGATCGCGGTCGCTCGTCTGTTCTTCGACAACGTCGCGCACCTGCAGTCGTCGTGGCTCACCACCGGTAAGGACGTCGGGCAGCTGTCGCTCCACATGGGCGTCGACGACCTGGGATCGATCATGCTCGAGGAGAATGTGATCTCCTCGGCCGGCGCGCGGCATCGCTCGAACCTGCATGACCTCGTATGGCTGATCCGCTCCGCGGGGCGCATCCCGGCCCAGCGCGACACCCTCTACCGGCACCTGCGGGTGCATTGGACGCCGGCCGACGACCCAACCGACGAGCGGGTCCGGTCGCATTTCTCCTCGATCGTGCTCCCCGATGGGGGGCCGAACCGACCGCTTCCGCTTGTCGACGCGCGCTGAGTCAGCGCGCGCCGTAAAGACCGGGCGTCACCGCCTTCGGGTGGGCTGGCACAGTGTGGTGCTGTGAGCCGGGCGTCGATGGAGAAGGAGCCGCACGAGGTCGCCGCGATGTTCGACGGCGTAGCCTCGCGCTACGACCGGACGAACACCATCCTTTCGTTTGGCCGCGACCGGACTTGGCGGCGCGCGACCAGGGCGGCGCTGGACCTGCGATCCGGCGAACGCTGCCTCGACCTCGCTGCCGGAACGGGGGTGTCCACCGAAGAACTCGCCCGCTCTGGCGCCGACGTGGTCGGCGTGGATATCTCGCTGGGGATGCTGCGGGTCGGGCACCGCGCCCGGCCGACCGTGCCGCTGCTCGCTGCTGACGCGCTCGCCCTGCCCTTCCCGGACGCCTCGTTCGATGCGGTGACGATCTCCTTTGGCCTGCGCAACATTGTGGACCCGACGGCGGCGCTCCTCGAGATGGCCCGGGTGACCAGGCCGGGCGGCCGCCTGGTGGTGTGCGAATTCAGCGCCCCCGTCAACTCCGCGTTTCGCCGCGTCTACCTTGGTTACCTGATGCGGGCCTTGCCAGCGGTGGCCCGGCGGGTTTCGTCGAACCCCGATGCGTACGTCTATCTCGCGGAGTCAATCCGCGCCTGGCCGGACCAGGCGGCACTGGCGGCGGTGGTGTCATCTTCGGGTTGGGGTCAGGTCGGTTGGCAGAACGTCACCGGTGGCGTCGTGGCCCTCCACCGCGCTACCCGCCCGGTTCGCGAGACCAGCGACTAAGGGTTACCTAAGAAACCAGTGCTCCGCAAACGGTTCTAGACTCCTCCCGATGCGCTTGTGAAGAGTTTCACGAGCGTTCGGTTCGGCCGAGGAGGTGCCGCATGGGCCGCGCAAGCACCGACACCGACGCAGACGTCATCGTCGTTGGCGGGGGCCCCGGCGGTTCCGCGACCGCATTCCACCTCGCTCGGCACGGCGTCAACGTGCTCGTCCTGGAGAAGGCGGATTTTCCTCGGGAGAAGGTCTGCGGCGACGGACTTACACCGCGTGCGGTGAAGCAGTTGGTGGCGATGGGCGTCGACATCGAAGGCGAGGGTTGGACCCGAAACCGCGGACTTCGGGTCATCGGCGGCGGGGTTCGGCTCGAGCTCGATTGGCCCGACCTGTCGAGCTTTCCCAACTTTGGGCTGACCCGCACGAGGCTCGATTTTGACGAGATACTCATCCGGCGGGCCACCGAACAGGGCGCGGTACTGCAGACCGGCGCCACAGTCACCGGCCCGGTGTACGACCATGCGACCGGCCGCGTCGTCGGCGTCGAGGCCTTGTGCGGTCCGGGCAAGGAATCCAGGACCTACCGGGCCCCGCTGGTCGTCGCCGCGGACGGCGTGTCGGGCCGGTTCCCGCTCGCCATGGGTATGGCCAAGCGGGCGGATCGTCCGATCGGGGTGGCCGTCCGCCGCTACTACAAGAGCCCCCGGCATAACGACGAGTATCTGGAGTCGTGGCTGGAGCTGCGTGGCAAGAACGACACCGAGAAGCTGCTACCCGGCTATGGCTGGATCTTCGGTATGGGCGACGGCCGCGTCAACGTCGGTCTCGGCGTGCTGAACTCCTCGGTCGACTTCGGCAAGAGCAACTACCGGGAGATGCTCGTCGACTGGATGGGCGCCACCCCGCCCGATTGGGAGATGAATGACGAGGCGAACGCGGACGGCCCGATCATGGGCGCTGCCCTACCGATGGGCTTCAACCGGGTGCCGCACTACGCCCGCGGTGTGCTGCTCGTCGGCGACTCAGGCGGCATGGTCAATCCCTTCAACGGCGAGGGGATCGCGTACGCGATGGAGTCAGGCGCCCTCGCCGCCGAGGTAGCCGTGCAGGCGCTGGCGGAGAAGGACGCCGCACGCCGCGAACGCACGCTGCAGTTCTACCCCGTTGAGCTGAAGGCCCGCTACGGCGGGTACTACCGGCTGGGCGGGTGGTTCGTGAAGCTCATCGGTCGACCTGAGATCATGAGATTCGCGACCAAGCACGGCATGCCCCACCCGACGCTCATGCGGTTCGTGCTCAAGCTACTTGCGAACCTCACCGATCAGCGGGGCGGGGACGCCATGGACCGCGTGATAAATGCGATGACCCGAGTGGTTCCGGCGGTTTGAGGGCGGCTTGAGATCGCGGGCCCGCCACCCTCGGCTATCGGCGCCCGTACCGTAAGAAATAGTGTGAACTGGTCTCCGGTGGAGACACCCGATCGATCGGAAGGACGAGGCAGGCAGAGATCATGTCGCTCTCCGCTTACGTACCCATTCTTGCGCTGTTTGCCCTCGCGACAGCGTTCGCGCTGTTCTCGGTGGGCGTCTCGCAGGTCGTCGGCCCAAAGCGCTAC
>Ga0184612_10001279_pt1 | contig 12123 bp, 5 predicted proteins | sample PLM3_60_coex_FD_133163 | JGI IMG/M metagenome (GOLD analysis project Ga0184612, IMG submission 133163) | Groundwater sediment microbial communities from an aquifer in East River, Colorado, USA - PLM3_60_coex | ecosystem: Environmental > Terrestrial > Soil > Riparian zone | place: USA: East...
CAGAGCGCGAGCGGGAAGAGATCCGCGCGCCTGAAGACGAAGTTGAGCGCGTGGTAGGCGCCCATCGAGCAACCGGTCGCGGCCACGTCTTCGGCGCCGCCACAGTCGGCCCGGACGTAGGGCACGACCTGGTCGGTGATCCACGATTCGAACGCCGCGTGGCGGCGCGCCCGCTCCTCCAGCGGCAGGTCCCGAGCCGCCCAGGATGACCCGTCGTACGAATCGACACAGTAGAGCTTCACCCGGCCCGCATCGATGAGCTCGGCGACGGCGCCGACCATGCCGTTGTTGGCGAAGTCATCCGCACGTCCGGCCTCGGAGGCGAACACGAGCACCGGGCGGCCGTAGTGGCCGTAGCCGATGACAGTGCCCGAGGCGCCGATCGCGGGCGAGTACAGCTCGACCCGGTTCTCCCGCATCCAACCTCCCTTTGCTCGCCGATCATGAACTAGGGTCAGCGTTCACTCCGGTTCCCGTCCGGAGGACTGTGTCATGATCGGCGCCATTTTGCCACCTTAAGTTCATGATCACCGCGATCTTGAACGGGCGTCCAGACACGCCGGAGAAGGTCGGTCAGGTACGGGTCGAAGGCGTCTCTCCAACCGGTGAAGTTGTGCGCGTCGGGGACCTCGAACAGTTCCGCCGGGTACCCCAGCCGGCGCAACGCCAGGGCCATCTCGCGGTTGTTCCCAAGGTTCTCCTCGACCCGACCGCAGGTCATCGTGATCGGCACGGCGGCCGTACGGCCCGATATCCCGGCGGCTCCGACCAGCCGACCGGCGAAGCGGACGATTCGCTGGAACCAAGGGAACTTCGACTCCTGCGGGTCGAGGCGGGGCCGGAAGTAGCTGCCGGACTGGAGGAAGAGCCCGGCGAAGACGTTCGGGTAGCGGCGCTGCGCGTGCAGCATCGCGAGGCCACCGAGGCTCGTGCCCATGCCCACCGCGGGACGAGTCGTGCCCAGCTCGGCGCGCAGCCGCGGCAACACCTCGCGAGCCAGGGCATGCGCGTAGGCCGGATTGGCCGAGTACCACTCGTTGCGGGCGCCCGGGGCGAGCAGGACGAGGTGGTGGGGCGGCAACCGGGCGGACCCGACCATCGCGGCGCTGTACTGTCCGAGGTCGGCCATCTTGTCGTACTCCGGCCCGTCGTGCGCGACCAGGACGTGACCGCCCGCACCGGCCGGCGACCAGATACGCGCCCACACGTCCGCGTTGAGGGTCGGAGTCGGGATCGTCAGTTCCCGCCAGGAGCCTTCCGCACCGGGCAGCCGCAGCCAGGCCGGCTCGACGTAGTCGGCCCGTTCCGCGACCGACCAGTCGCCGAACGCGCTGCCGACGCGGCGGGGGTTCTCCGGATCGCACACGACGGCAATGTCGCCGCTTGCGTGGCGCAACTCCAGTCGATACTCCAGCCGCCACGCGTCCAGGGTCACGCTCAGTCGCCAGGCGCGATCGCCCTCGTCATAGCTGAAGGCCCGACGGTCCCCGGGCAACACGACGTGCGCGACGAGCCGGACGCCAGCGAGCAGACGCTCGGGATCGTGGTGCGAGAACGTGAGCGTTTCCCCGCTCCATCGCGTCCCGACGGCTTCGTCCATCCCGGCACCATAGCTGGCGGGTAGCCGAGCCGCCGACTGCCGCCCGATGGATCTTTGATGAGCCGAATGGCCCGGATCGCCCGGAATCCGACAAGATCGCCGACCGGCGCGATGCCGGACCGGAACGATGCCGGAGCGGCGTGATGTCGGACCGTCGCAGCGGAATCGCAGCGGGTAGGTGCAGGCTGCCCTTGCGGCACGGCCGATGCCGCCGTCGCCACGCTCACGGGGGGCGTGGCGACGGCTGCGTTGACTCGCCCCGCCCGGCCCACGCTCGCGTACCTGTGCCTTGGTACGCAAACGTCCGTACCCTCGCTCAGTCAGTTGGCGCGGGAGCTGGGCCGGGGTCGAGATCGGCTAGCCACTCGGTGAGTGCAGGCGCCTCCGCTCGTCCGTGCTCGGCGTAGATGTCGCGCGCGATTTCACCGGCGTCGCGCGCGCCGGCGCGGTCGTTCAGCGCCAGCCTGGCTTGACCGAGGAAGGTCAGTGCTCTAGCCAGCGCCACGGGGTGCCCTGCCTTCTCCAGCCGCGCGCACGCATCCTCGAGCTCGCCGGTGGCCTCGGCCGGTCGGCCCTCGGCGAGGGCCACCCGTCCCAGGACGGCCCGGGCTCCGGCCTCCCCGACGATGTCTGCGACGTCGAGCATCGTGAGGCGGGCACGATCGCCGAAAGCGCGCGCGTTGAAGAGGTCTCCGTGCTCGACGTAGGTCTCCGCGAGCGCGAGTTCGACGCGGCCCGCGTTGGCCCGGTCGCCGATCTGGATCAGGATGTCCAGGGCGCGATACGAGTGGGCGAGCGCCTCGTCGACCCGGCCCTCGCGGCGGGCGACGATGCCGAGACACGTCAACGCGTTGGCCTCGGTCGCGAGGTCGGGATGTCCGCGAAGCGCGTCCAGCGCAAGGCGATAGGCGCGACCCGCGCCCTCGTGGTCACCGGCGTCGAGGCGAACGTTGCCCATGCCGACGTGGGCGAGGGCGAGATGGTGCCCGCCTTGCGTCGGGTCGATACGGGCCGTAGCCCACCGGAAGGCGGCGTCGGCCAGGCGTGGGTTGCTGGGCCTCGCCGCCATACCGAACTGGCACGCCGCGACCCCCGCCCGGTGCTCGTCGCCCAGTCGCCGGAAGCCGATCCGGGCCTGACGCAGGTGGGCGAGAGACCCCCGGGCGTGACCGCGACCCCGCAACAGGCCGCCGAGTCCGAGGAGTAGCAGCGGCCGGGCTTGCGCCTCGTGCTCGCCGGTACCGCCCGGTAGCTGGGCGAGAATCAGGTCGACCAGGCGGCACCAATCGTCGATCCCGCCGCGATAGCTGACCTCGACGGTCATCATCGCCACGAGCCGCCAGGCGAGATCGACCCAGCCGCGACGGACCGCATCCCGGATGGCGCCGACGAGGAGGCCGTGCTCAGTGTCGAACCAGTCCAACGGCGCGGTCTTGGGCAGATCCGAGGCGCCCGCGACGGACCACCAGTCGGGCGGGATCGGCGGCGTCGGGAACGACGAGGACAGCAGCGCCGCGTTCGCCTCGTCGGCCAGGCGAAGCAGCCCCTCGTACAGCCGGCGCAGGGCAGCGGCATGATCATCTGAGGCGTCGTCCGAGTTGGCGCGGTCCTGGCCGTAGAGCCGAACCAGATCGTGCACGCGGTACCGCGCCTCGCTGGCGGCGTACCCGATGCTCACCAGGGAGGCGTCGACGAGCCTCGCGACCGCCGCGTCCGCGATGTACGCGGGCTCGTCGAGCAGGGCGGCCGCTATCCAGCCCGGCGACTCGGTGACGGGCAGCAGACCGAGCAGCCGCAACAGTCGCGCGGCGGTGGGATCCAGCCGGCCGTAGCTCAGCTCAATGCTCGCCCTCACCGTGCGGTCGTCAACGGCCAGCTCGTCGAGACGGTGATGCATAGCCGCCAGGCGGTCTACGACCTGAGCAAGCCGGAGTTCGGGCTGTCGGGCCAAGCGCACCCCGATGATGCGAATCGCCAGCGGGAGCCGGCCGCAGAGCTCAACGATGCGGCTGGCGGCGACCTCCTCGTCGACCGCCCGCGCCGGGCCGATGAGATGTGTGAGCAGAGCCAGGGCGTCGGCGGCGCCGAGGACGTCCAGATCGAGAACGCGTGCGCCAGCGATCCCCGTGAATGTGCGGCGGCTGGTGACCAGCAGCGCCGACCGCGAGGCCGCGGGGATCATCCCCCGTACCTGTGTCTCGTCCATCGCGTCGTCGAGCACCAACAGCAGCTGCCGCTGGGCGAGAGTGGACCCGTACACCGCGGTGCGGCGGTCGCGATCCTCCGGGATGGCCGCCTCCGAGACCCCGAGCGCCCGCAACGCCGCGCCCATGACCTGGTGGACGTCGGGCGGAGACTCATCGGTGCCCCGCAGGTCAAGGTAGAGGCAGCCATCGACGTATTCGCGCATCGCTACGTGCGCTAGGCGGAGTGCGAGCGAGGTCTTGCCGACACCACCCATGCCACTGATGATCACGACTCCGGGACGTCCACCGGGGGCGCCGAAGAGTCGACGCAGGCGGGTGAGCTCCTCGGCGCGGCCGATGAAGTCGGGAAGATCGGCCGGCATGCCGACGGCCCGGACGGCGGTTCCCGAGATGGTGGTATGGCCAGGTGGCGGCCCTTCTGCCGCGTCGTCCGCCCGCCACTGAGCGGAATCCTCGCTAAGAATCGCCATGTGTAACTGCCGCAGCGCCGGGCCGGGCTCCAGGCCGAGCTCCGCGGCGAAAAGGTCATAGCCACTGCGATAAACCGCCAGAGCCTCGCTCTGTCGGCCACTCCGGGCGAGAGCGAGCATCAGCTGGCCCCGCAGGCGCTCCCGGAAGGGGTTCGCCGTAACCAGGGACGTCAGCTCCGGGATGATCTGGCCGTGTCGCCGCAGCGCCAGTTCGGCGTCGATCCCCTCCTCGGCGGCGGCCAGCCGGCTCTCGTCGAGACGAGCGGCCTCGGCCTGCAGGTCGGTGTCGCGGACGCGCGTTCCCTCAAACGGGACGCCGCGCCATAGATCCAGCGCGGCCCGGTAGACCGCGGCCGCCTCGTCCGGGCGCTGCGCGGCCATGTGGTCGCGGGCCAGCTGGACCAGTCGCTGAAAACGGCCGGCATCCACGACGTCGGAGTACCCGTCGAGCCGGTAGCCGGGTGCCGCGGTGACGAGGATGCGGTCCCCGGCGCCGTCGAGAGTCCGGCGCACGGATGAGACGAGTGCCTGCACCCGGTTACGTGCGGATCGGGGCGGGTCGTCGCTCCACAGAGCGTCGATGAGGCGGTCGGTGGATACGGTCATCCCCATGCGCGCGGACAGCACCGCGAGGAGGCTGCGTTCGAGTAGCGGAAGTTCCAGCGTGCGTCCCGCCAGGACGACGTCTACCGGCCCGAGCACTCTGATCAACACCGTACTATCGGTCCGATCCGCCACAACGCATGAGATTAGCCCCAACCAGCGAGGGGGCGCACGCGTGATCTTCGTCGCACATCGTCCGGGCGGCGCTCAGGAGCCGTCCGGACCGCGGCGACGCAGGCGAACGACCGCGCTGGCGTAGTCGCCGGCGGGCAGCGATAGCGGTAGCCCGACGGCGGCCAGCTCCGCACTCGGGTAGGACGTCCCCGTGTCCGGATCGTCATACGTGGCACCGGATTCGAGACCGGCGAGGCGCACCGGCGCGGGCGGATGCCCGAATCGCGTGCTCGGCCGCCACGCGAGCACAACGATGTCGCGACCGTCCGGCCCGACGTACTGCACCACGGCCACGTCGGCGCCGGGTGGGGCGAGGCGGTGCTGCCGGCCGTGCTGGATTACGGACCGGATCGACTTGTACCGTGCGACGAGCTCCCCGGCCTCGGCCAGCTCCTGCTCGGTCCATTTCGACAGGCTGCCGCCGATCGCCAGTACGCCCGCCATCGCGACATGGAAGCGGAAGCGCAACGGAACGACGCGGCCAGTCAACGGGTTTGGGCTGTCGGTCACCCACGCCGACATGGTCCGGGCCGGGTAGAGCTGGCTGTAGCCGTACTGGATCTCGATCCGGTCCACGGCGTCCGTGTTGTCGGAGATCCACACCTGATCCGTGTGGCCCAGCATGCCGAGGTCGGCGCGGCCGCCACCACCGGAGCACGCCTCGATACGCAGGCCCGGATGATCGGCGCGGAGCCTGTCGATGACCGCGTACACGTTGCGGGTGTGGTCCACCCAGAGCCTGTCCGGGTCGTCGCTGTCCGGCCAGCCGGCCTCGGTGAACGAACGGTTGGCGTCCCACTTGAGGAAGTCGATGTCGTTGTCGGCGACGAGCCCGTCAAGCCACGCGTGCGCCCACGTGGCCACGTCGTCGCGGGCGAAGTTGAGCACCAGCTGGTTGCGTAGCTCGGTGCGGCGGCGATTGGGCATGTGCAGCACCCAGTCCGGCCGCTGGCGATAGAGGTCGCTGTCGGGATTGACCATCTCGGGCTCGACCCACAGCCCGAACCGCATGCCCAACCGGTGCACCTCCGCCACGAGCGGTGCCAGGCCACCCGGAAACTTCTCGCGATTGACGGTCCAGTCGCCCAGCCCGGCGTGGTCGCTGCTTCTCGCTCCGAACCAGCCGTCGTCCATGACGAAGAGCTCGACGCCCAACGAAGCTGCCGCTCGGGCCAGGCGGGCCTGACCGTCCTCGCTCACGTCGAAGCCGGTGGCCTCCCAGGAGTTGTAGATGATCGGCCGGACCTCGTCCGGGTGCGGCAGGACATGGCCCAACGCGTAGGCGTGCCACCCCCGACTGGTCCCGCCGAACCCGTCGGGCGCATAGAGTCCCGCAAATACCGGAGTCTCCCACTCCTCTCCCGGACGGAGTTGCCAGCTGATGCCGTCGTGCCCGAAGCCACCGGTCCAGTCGACTCCTCCGGACGATCTCTGCACCGTGATGCGCCAGCTTCCGCTCCACGCCAGGGCGGCGCTCCACACCTCGCCGTGCTCCTCGCCGGCGTCTCCCGAGTCGAGCATCAGCCACGGATTGGCCTGGTGGCTGGTGATTCCGCGCCGACTGGTGAAGGTCGTCTCGCCGTGCGGAAGGGTCTCGCGGTGTATCTGGTACTCGCTGGACCACCCGCCCACCGCATGGCTGACCCGGTAGCCCTCGCGCGTCGGTAGCGTGAACGACGCCGAGTCGCAGCGCAGCAGCGTCATCGGCGCCCCGGAGCCGGTGTGGCGCAAGCTCATCCACCGCTGCATCACGTCGGTGTCGGCGAAAACCCGGTAGTGCAGCGTGATCTCAAGCGGGTAGTGCCGGTCGGTGAACCGGATCGACAGGTGCCCCTCGTTGATCGCGTGGTCGACATAGCGCCACTCGACGCCGCGGGCGCCGTCGGCGTAGTGGACCTGAAGGCCTGCCACTCCGAACATCGCCCCACCCTCAGCCGTGAGCTCCGGCCCGCCGCCGGTGCCCTCGAAGCTGCTCCTTTGCCTGCGCCACCCCGGCCCTAGGGCGCACGCCTCCTTGAGGGTCACCGACCGTCCCCAGTGGACTTGCCTCGGTACGTCGGAGTCGTCGAGCCTGATGACGTACGAGGTGCCCGGCGTGGACAGCAGCCAGGTGTGGCTGGCCCCGTCAAAGATCACTGGGCGCATGATGGCAGCCTAGCCGCGTAGATCGCGCGTGGTTGACCTTGGCCCGTGGCTCCTTGTCCCCCCGCGGGCTACCCGGACTAAACCAGCCTGATCGGGGAAAATCGGACTGCGATCTAGACCTTGCCGGACCGCCGATCTAGGGGTTGCCGGGACCGCCGATCTAGGGGTTGTTCGCGTGGTTTGATCTCCGATCACGCGAACAAACCCTAGATCGGCGGGCGAGGTGGTGCTGCTGTGGCGGCGACAGTGCGTGATGTGCCGACTAATACGTCCATCTGGTCAGTTGTGGCACTCCGGGCCTGTCGGACAGAATCGCCACACCGTACCGAGGAGCGACGTGGCTGAGTTTTGGACCGATCTGCCGGCGGGCCGCATCGTCCGGCTGGTCGGGGCGAGCCCGGACGCCATCGCCCTCGCGCTAGAGCCTCTGCCCGGCGACGCGCCTGCGGTGGTGACGTATCACCCTGAGGCCCTGACGTCGGTTTCCGCGGCCACGTCGGCCATTCTTGGCGCGCTGGACGCGGTGGCCAGAGGACTCTTTCCGGCGTGGCTTCCCGGCGCGGAGTGGATCGATGGGCCTGCCGGCAGCGGTGTCGCCGCCGTGCGGTCGTTGGCACTGCGAGCGGCGGCGGAGGGCGATGACTTCGGGCCCTTCCTCGCGGACCTGGCCGAGAGGTCTCTGCTCGACGCGCCACAGGGGACGAGGACGTTCATCGATGAGGTACGGGCCGCGGGTCTCGCTCGGGTCATCGCCGCGAGTTTCAAGCGAAGCGCGATGGCCCTGCTGGTGCCCGTTTCGGAGGAGTTCCCGGCCACCGCGGGAGTGGCCCTCGTCGCGGCATGCGAGCGGCTCGCCTTTCACGGACGCTTCGGGGTCTGGTTGGCGGGTGCGGCGATACCGGCCGCGCGTCGGGTACCGACCGTTGCCGTCCGGCTCGACCCTTCCCTCGTCGGGTTCACCGAGAATGTAGAAATCGTCCGGCCTCCGACGGCTCCACAGACGAGCTATCCGGCCCTGGCCGGCATGCCACATCCCGCAAGTCCCGCGGAGCAGGCGCTCGAGGCGGCTCTCGCGCCACACCCGTGGGCAGTTGGCCGGGCGTGGAATCAGACGTTTCAGGTCGGTCCATTGGCCAATCCGGTCCGCCTGGATCTGTTGTGGGCGGCCGAGATGTGCGTCGTCGAGGTCGACGGGCCCGAGCACTGCACCGTCCTGCGGTATGAGGCGGACCGCCGCCGCGACGTCGATCTCCAGCTGGCGGGGCTCGCCGTTTTGAGGTTTACCAACGCGCAGGTCGAGCGCGAGCTACCCGCCGTGGTGGCGAGGATCGAGCGGTTCCTGGCCGGCAGGCGCCAGAGGAAGGGATAGGAAATTGCCTAACGACAAACTGACGACCAGTGAGGTCGCGATGCTTTTCGCACTGATGGCCGAGGCGAGTGAGATCTCCAACGTCGACCTTAAGGAGCGGTACGGCTTCGCCCTCACTGGCAAGGAGCGGCGAACGCTCAATGATCTCAAGCTGGTGGAGTCCTCGAAACGGGGAAATCCGTACTACCACCAACTCACCGACGCCGGGTGGGCTCGCTGCCGGGAGGAGCTTACCGCCCCGTGTCCGCCGCGCGCCGGCACGGCGGGTGGTGCCCTGTATGCGCTGTTCGCAGGCCTGCACCGCTATATCGAGCGTTCCGAGCTCAGCCTCTCGGACGTGTTCCGTCCGGCGGGCGAGGCACCGTCGCCCGTCACGCCGCGCCGAGAAGAGCCCTCTGCACCGGCAGACCTCGAGGGCACTATCCGGAGCGCGTACCGCAGGCTCGCTAAGCGTCCCGGCGGTTGGGTGAGCCTCGTCGACCTTCGGCCGCAGCTGGGTGGGGCGGCCCGCGCGGACGTCGACGCCGCCCTGATCCGGTTGGGCGGCGTGCCCGGCGTGACCCTCGTGCCCGAGGACAACCAGAAGACCCTGACCGAGGATGACCGCGAAGCGGCGCTTCACGTCGGCGGTCGGGACCACCATTATCTGTCGATCGAGGACGCATGAAGCCCGACCATCTCAAGGCCCTGTCCGCACTCCGACTCGACTGGGCCGTCGCACCCGACGACGTGTGGCACCTCCCGGACTTTCACGTCGACGAGTTTCATCGCGATGTGCAGACGCACCTGCTTGGCGGCGTCGGCGACGCGCGCAACAGCGCCGCCGCAAGCCCGCTCGGCTTGGCCATCATCGGTTCGGCGGGAGCCGGCAAGACCCACCTGCTCGGATCGGTGCGGGAGAAGGCCCAGGCCGAGGGCGCATACTTCTTTCTGATCAGCCTCGGGCATGGAAGCACCTTCTGGGAGAGCACGGCGCTGTGCATCATCGAGGGCCTGCAACGGCCGGCCGCCGATGCGCAGACACAGCTCAAGTCGTTCATCCGGCGCCTCGCCATGGCGGCCGGCGTGCCGATGGCGCTGCACGCCGCGATCTCCGGCGATGCGCCCTTGGCACCGGAGGACCTCAACCAGTTCGTCGCCGAGGTCCGCCGCCTCAACCGCCAGGTCGGTCAGGACTGCCGTGACACGGCCAGGGCCCTCGTACTCTACGGCTCCGAGAATCCCGACGAGCAGGACATCGGCTACGACTATCTGCTGTCGATGAACGAGATCGAGCCAGGTGTCCGGGCGGCGTGGGGCATGCGGTCCGAGGCCAAGCCCGCGCAGCGCATCGTCAGCGAGGTGTCCCGGCTGCTCGCGCTGACCGGGCCGACGGTAATGGCCCTCGACCAGATCGATACGCTGCTCGCTCGCCATGGCGCCCGCCTGGTGGGCGACGATCGTGCGCACGATGCGGAGGCGGTCGTTCAGGTGAGCCTGGTCGCGGACGGCCTGATGTCGTTGCGCGAGGTGACGCGACGGACGCTGTGTCTCCTCTCGTGCCTACCGACGTCGTGGGAGCTCATCCGCGAACGCGCCGCCGCGCCGGTGCGTGACCGGTTCCGGCACATCACCCCGTTGGGTTGGATCGGTGATCCGATCGTCGCGGAGACCATCGTCGCGAAACGCCTCGACGCCCGGTACCGCGCGGTGGGTTTTGCCGCTCCATATCCAACGTGGCCCGTCAGGCCAGACGCGTTCAAGGACGCCGCCAACTTCACGCCGCGAAGTCTCCTGCAGGCCATAGACGACCACATACAGTCCTGCCTGCGAGCCGGCCACGTCCGCGAGCTCACTGAGCTCGGCAAGGAAACCGTCCACATGGAAGACGTGCGGGCGGACGGGGACAACCTCGCCGAGCTGGACGCCCGCTTCGACACATTGCGCCGCGACGCCGACGTGAACGGCGCCCTGGCGCAGGACACCGAGGACGAGTCTGTGCCTCGGCTGCTCGCCGCCGGTCTGGCCGCGTGGATCGACGAGAACAGCGACGTGAACATCACGTTCGTGTACGACCCGTTGCCGGGCCCCAAACCGGCGCTGCACGGCGTGCTGCGGCGCATTCACGACGACGCTACGGGCGAGGAGTCTCATTGGGCGTTCCGCGCGATCGCCCACGGCAACGCGGTAGCGGCGCTCAACCGCCTGCGCGGCGCCTCGACCAAGGCCGGTCTCGCCGACAGCGACCCACGCCGTCGTCTCTTCGTTCTGCGCAACACGCCCTGGTCCAACGGGGAGAAGACCCAGGCTGTCCTGAGCGCGCTCCGGTCGGCGGGCGGCGAGACGCTGCCGCTTGACATCGAGGACCTAAAGACCTTCGCCGCGTTGCAACAGATGCGGCAGCAGGGGCACGCCACCCTTCAGGCCTGGATGCTCGCGCGCCGACACGCTAGCAGCTCCAAACTCTTCAGCACCGCGCTCGCTGATGCGCTGGCGGACCCGGTCACGCATCCGCCTGCCGCCGTGCGCACTTCGAGGCCCGACAGCCGACCAAAGCCGCCGCCCCGGAGCCCCTCGAGGACTATGGTCACACTGGGTCGATCCACAGAGGATGATGACACACACGGCCTCGAACTCGAGACCATGCGACGGCACATGGCCATCTTCGCTGGGTCGGGATCCGGCAAGACAGTACTCATCCGGCGGTTGGTGGAGGAGTGCGCCCTGCGGGGCGTTTCTGCGATCGTGCTTGACCCCAACAACGACCTCGCCCGGCTCGGTGACGCGTGGCCCGAGCCTCCCGAGGGCTGGAGACCAGGCGACGGGGACAAGGCACGGGAGTACCTCTCGAACACCGATGTCGTCGTGTGGACGCCTAGACGGGACGCGGGGTGTCCGCTCAGCTTCCAGCCGCTGCCTGATTTCCGAAGCGTCATCGACGATCCCGACGAGCTGGCGGCAGCCATCGACGCCGCCGCGGCCACGCTTTCGCCCCGGGCCAAGGTTGACGGCGCCACCCAGAAAGCCCTGCTCGGCCAGGCCGTCCTGCACGAGGCGCTGAGGCATTTCGCGCACCATGGCGGCACGGATCTCAGGTCGTTCGTCTCGATGCTGTCCGCCCTGCCCGCAGACGTCAGCCAGCTGGAGAGGGCCGAGAGGATCGCGGCGGACATGGCCGAGGCGCTCAAGGCGGCCATGGTCATCGACCCGATGTTCGGCGGCGATGGTGCTCCCGTGGATCCCGGAGTTCTGCTCACGCCGTCGGAAGGTAAGCGGGCGCGGGTGTCGGTCATCAGCTTTGTCGGTCTGGCCTCCGATGACCAGCGGCAGAGCTTCGTCAACCAGCTCCAGATGGCACTCTTCGCGTGGATCAAGAAACACCCCGCTGGCGATCGACCGTTGGGTGGCCTGTTCGTCATGGACGAGGCGCAGACGCTGGCCCCATCGGGCGCGATGACCGCCTGCACGCAGAGCACGCTCGCTCTCGCGTCACAGGCGCGCAAGTACGGGCTGGGCTTGGTGTTCGCGACCCAGGCGCCGAAGGGGTTGCACAACCGGATACCGGGCAACGCCACC
>Ga0184612_10001280_pt1 | contig 12120 bp, 9 predicted proteins | sample PLM3_60_coex_FD_133163 | JGI IMG/M metagenome (GOLD analysis project Ga0184612, IMG submission 133163) | Groundwater sediment microbial communities from an aquifer in East River, Colorado, USA - PLM3_60_coex | ecosystem: Environmental > Terrestrial > Soil > Riparian zone | place: USA: East...
CGCCGTACGGGGTCACGGGTGCGAACGCGGCGCCCTCGTCCAGCGGCGCGTCGTCCACGCCGGCGCCGTACAGGCTGCATGAGGACGAGAACAGGAAGCGGGTCACGCCGGCGGCCTTGGCCGCGTGAGCCAGTCGCACGGTGGCCCTGTGGTTTATGTCATAGGTGAGCTGCGGGTCGAGGTTGCCGAGCGGGTCGTTGCAGAGCGCGGCCAGGTGGATCACCGCCTCCGGGCGAACCGAGGCGACGTGCTCGGCGGTCACGTCGCGCAGATCGACCCGAAGCGCCGGCACCTCGTCCGGCGCCGGCCCGAGGAGGCACTCGGCGAAGTACCCCGTGTCGAGCCCGGTGACCTCGTGGCCGGCAGCCGTCAGGCGCGCGACGAGCACGCTGCCGAGGTAACCCTCGTGGCCGGTGACCAGAACGCGCATGACGGGCTCCCCGAGCAGGTTTGGATAGCCGGCACCCGGGCACGGCCGACCGGCAATCCGATTATGGACGGGCGTACTTTACGCAGGGCCCTACAGGGCAGGCGAGGAGTGACGGATTTCTTACATGGAGTGGGGCCGTCCTTCGCGCGGCTATTAGGTTTTTCGCGTCTATCGTGACCGACCAGGGGGTGCAATGACCGCGGCGATCTGTCGTCTCTGCGATGCGAAGCTGACCGAGACCTTTGTCGATCTCGGGATGTCGCCGCTGTGCGAGAGCTACGTGAGCGCCGACCGTCTGGACGATGCGGAGACGTTCTATCCGCTGCACGTGCGGATCTGCACCGAGTGCCTCCTGGTGCAGCTTCCCGCCTACGTCGCCGGCGAGGACATCTTCTCCGACTACCTCTACTTCTCCTCCTACTCGGACTCCTGGGTCGCTCACGCCAAGCGGTACGCGGAGGAGATGACCGGCCGGCTCGGTCTCGGGCCGGACTCGCTCGTGGCCGAGGTGGCGAGCAACGACGGTTACCTCCTGCAGCACTTCGTGGCCGCCGGCATCCCGGTCGTCGGCGTCGAGCCGGCGGCCAACGTCGCCGACGTGGCGCGGGCCAAGGGCATCCGCACCGAGGTGGAGTTTCTCGGGGCCGCCACCGGGTCCCGGATCGCGGCGAGGTACGGACGGGCCGATCTCGTCGCCGGCAACAACGTGTATGCCCACGTGCCGGACCTTCGCGACTTCACGGCCGGACTGGCCGCGCTGGTCAAGCCGTCCGGCCTGGTAACGCTCGAGTTCCCGCATCTGCTCCGGCTGATCGAGCGGCGCCAGTACGACACGATCTACCACGAGCACTACCAATACTTGTCGTTGCTCACCGCCTCCCGCGCCCTGGCCACCGCCGGCCTCGTCGTCGGCGACGTCGGCGAACTCACCACGCACGGGGGGTCGAGCCGGGTCCACGCCCGTCCGGCCGACGCGGCGGATGAGCCGTCGGCAACGGTGAAAGCCGTGCTTGAGGCGGAGGCCGCGGCGGGACTGCACACGATCGAGGGGCATGCGGGCTTCGCCGAGGCGGTCTTCAACATCAAGCGTGACCTCATGACCTTCCTGCTCGCCGCTCGGGCCCAGGGCAAGGTGGTCGTCGGCTACGGGGCTCCGGGCAAGGGGAACACGCTCCTCAACCACTGCGGCATCCGATCCGATCTGCTCGCGTACACGGTCGACCGCAGCCCGCACAAGCAGGGCATGTTCCTGCCGGGTACCCACATCCCGATCCACCACCCTGACCGGATCGCCACGGATCGTCCCGACTTTGTGCTCGTGCTGCCGTGGAACCTCCGGGTGGAGATCGCCGACCAGCTAAGGTACGTCACAGACTGGGGCGGCCGGCTGGTTTTCCCGATCCCGTCGCTGGAGGTGGTGTGACCCGTGAAGGTGGTGCTCTTCTGCGGCGGCCTGGGCATGCGGATGCGCGAGGGCGCGGCCAGCGCGCCCAAGCCGATGAACATGATCGGTGACCGGCCCCTGCTCTGGCACGTGATGCGGTACTACGCGCACTTCGGCCACACCGACTTCATCCTCTGCCTCGGCTATGGCGCGGCGGCGGTCAAGGATTACTTCCTTCGCTATGACGAGACGCAGTCCAACGACTTCACCCTCGTCGGGGGAGGTCGCGACATCCGGATGCACAGCACCGACATCACCGACTGGAACGTGACATTCATCGACACGGGCCTCGGCTCGTCGATCGGCGAGCGGCTCATGCGGGTGCGCCCCCACGTCGAGCACGAGGAGATGTTCCTCGCCAACTACGCCGACACCCTCACGGACGCCCCGCTCGATGAGCTGATCAACGTGTTCCGCCGCGGCGACGCGTACGCGAGCATGCTCGCCGTGCCGCCGGTCTCCACTCACCACGTCGTGGAGATCGACGATTCGGGTCAGGTGACGGGCGTACGCGAGGTGCGCGAGCTGATGCAGTGGGAGAACGGGGGCTACTTCGTGCTCCGGCCGGGGATCTTCGATGCCCTCCGCGAGGGCGAGGACATGGTGCCCGATGCCTTTGTCCGGCTGCTCGCCGACGGCAGGCTCCTCGCCCAGCGCTACAGCGGCTTCTGGCGCGCCGCCGATACGTTCAAGGATCGGGCCGAACTGGAGGAGATGTTCCGCAAGGGACAGTGTCCGTGGATGCTGTGGGACGCGCAGCGCAGCGACACGGCGCGGGACCGCGCGGCCGCGGCCACGAGCGGGCCGGTCCCAGCCGGCGCAATGGTCGCGGCAGACCGCACGTCGGCCGCGGCCATCCTGACCGGATGACCGGAGTGCTGTCGCTGACCGGTGTCCGGTCGATCGTGGCTCTCGGCGCCCACCCGGACGACATCGAGATCGCCGCCGGCGGTCTCCTGCTGTCGCTCGTGGCGGCCAATCCGGGACTGCGCGTGCACTACGTGGTGCTCACCGGCACGCCCGAACGGCACGCCGAGGCGCGCGCGGCGGCCGCCCGCTTCCTGCCGGGCGCCACGCTGACGTACGCCTTTTACTACCTGCCCGACGGACGCCTGCCGGCGCACTGGGGAGAGGCGAAGGAGCACCTGCACGAGGCCGTCGGCGTCCTCACCCCCGACCTCGTGCTGTGCCCGGCCGTGCACGACGCCCACCAGGACCATCGGCTGCTCGGCGAACTCGTGCCGACCGTCTTCCGTACCGCGCTCGCCGTACATTACGAGATCCCAAAATGGGACGGCGACATCGGCCGGCCCAATCTGTACCTGCCCCTGGCCGACGAGGTGATGTGGCACAAAATCCAGCTGTTGCGCGCGTCATTCCCGTCCCAGAGGGACAAGGACTGGTGGGACGACGACGTCTTCCTCGGCCTGGCCCGGCTGCGCGGCATGGAGTGCCGCGCACGCTATGCCGAGGCGTTCTACTGCACGAAGGCCGTGCTCCGACTGCACTGAGTCGGCAGAGGATTGGAAACTGGCTGGTGACATCGACGATCGGGCAGGCCGGCCGCGTGTGCGACGCGTGCGCCGGTGCGACGCTGGTCCCCTTCGCGAACCTGGGCGACATCCCGGTACTGTGCGGGGTGCACTGGGCCGACGCCTCTGCGGCCGCCGCGAGTCCCGTCGGTCGGATGGTGCTGGCGTACTGCCCGCTCTGCGCCTACGTACGCAACATCGCGTTCGAACCCGCGATCATGGTCTACGACACCACGATGGACACCAACCTCCACCATTCGCCCGCGTTCCAGGCGTTCTCCGCCGAGCTGGTCGCCCATCTCGCCCAGCGGTACGACCTGAAGGGCAAGCGGGTGCTCGACATCGGCTGCGGGCAGGGCGAGTTTCTCCGCGAGCTGTGTCACGCCGCCGGCTGCACGGGCATCGGCTATGACGCGATGTACGCGGGACCCATCGGCCCGGACGGCTCGGGTGCGGCCTTCTACAGTGGCCAGGCACCGCGGGGGGACGATCTGCCGGACTTCGACATGGTGACGTCGAGGCACTGGTTCGAGCATGTGGATGATCCGTACGACCTGCTCGTGGACCTGCGTGAGGGCGCGGAGGGTCGGCCCGTCTCCGGCTATCTGGAGGTCCCCGACGCCTGCTACGACCTCTCGACGGCCGGCTGGGAGGTGATCTACCCGCACGTGTCCTACTTCGACGCCAACTCGCTGTGCCGCATCGTCGAGCGGGCCGGCTGGCGGGTGGAGGACACCGGCACCCTCTTCTCGGGCATGTTCCGCTTCATCGAGGTGTCCGTGAACCGGGCCGCGGATGCGCGCACGGGTTCGACGCCACTGCCCGGCCGCGACGACGTCGACCGCCAGTTGGCCGCCATCGGGAGCTTCGCGCAGCGGCACCACGCCGAGCGGACGGGCTGGCGCGACCGGATCGACGCGCTCGTGGCGGACGGGGCGAGGCCGGTCCTGTGGGGCGCCGGCTCCCGGGGCGTGCAGTTCCTCACTCTCGCCGATCCACATCGCCAACTCGCGGCGGTGGTCGATCTCAACCCGCGCAAGTGGGGCCGGTTCCTGCCGGTCACCGCGCATTGCGTCGAGTCGCCGGAACGCCTCGTCGACCTCGCGCCACGCGCGGTCATCATCACCAACCCGGCCTACCGAGGCGAGATCGCGGCCCATCTGGACCGGCTCGGCGTCCACGCCGATCTGCTGGTCGCCTGACTCTCAAGATCGCGTTGATCTAGGGGTTGTGCTCGTGATTGGAGATCAACACACGAGAACAACCCCTAGATCAACGCGATCTTGAGGTCAGCGTCTCAGATCGCGGCAGGGCAGTGTCACAACCCACGGTGGGTTCTCGCCGGTCGGCGGTATCGGCAGCTCGACCGTGGCGCTCGGGTCGTGGCAGGCGGCCGGTGCCCGGTTCACCTCGTCACTCCAACGCGGCCCGTGCGCCCGGGCGTTGTCGACCCGCAGGTTGGCGATCCACACCACCGCGAGCAGGGCGGTGAAGGCGTACAGCGGTACCCGGCCGCGTAGTCCCTCACCTGGCAACAGTGCCGCCACGATCGCGGTGACGAGGAGCATCGCCGGCGCCGCGGCGTACCTGATCGTGGCCGTCCCGGTGAGCAGTACGGGCAGCGCATACACAGCGATGCTGTGCGCCAAGGCCACGACGGCCAGCGCCCACGCCGGTCGGGTGATCCGGCGCAGCGCAACCAGGACCGAGCCGAGGATGAGCAGCCAAGCGAGACCGGCCAGGGCGATCCAACGCACGTCCACATCGGCACCGAGCCACCGCTCGCCCAGCAGGGCCGGTGGCACTGCACGCAGCGCATACCCGGTCGCCACCCGTACTGGGTCGGGGTCCAGCGAGCGCGAGCTCGCCCCCGTCAACAGGCCCAGCAGCTGAAAACCGACGCCGACGAGCAGAGCCGCGGCCAGGGCGGCGCCGTGCCGGTCGCGGGCACCCCCTGCCGCTGGCGCCGGCCGCAGCGCCCGTACCAGGGCCAGCGGTAGGAACACCAGGATGAGAATGTCGCTGCACGCGACGAGGAAGACGACGGCCACGGCGAGCGTACGCCCGGCAGTGCGGCGCGGAGTCCAGATAAGCATCCAGAACAGCGCGTAGAGGCCCGGCCAGTGGAGGTTGGCGATCGAGTTGGGCAGGTCGCCCATGCCGAGCGGGAGGACGACGACCACCGCGGCGGACAGAATGCGGGCCAGTCTGGACGACAGGTGGCCCGCACTCGCGACGTAGACCAGTAGCGCGATCAACCCCGTGCACAGGGCCGCCTCGATCGCCAGTACCGCCGCTGCCGCGGGCGGTGGCACCAACGCGGCGATCTGGGCGAGCAGACGCGGAACGAGATGGAAGTAGCCGGCGTAGGAGGCGGTCACTGCCTCGAGCGTGGATTTGCCTTCCGCATCGCTGAGGAAGATCGAGCCGTCCTCGGCCCACACCGTGTCTAGCGCTCCGACACCCGGCTGGCGCAGGAGACTCACCGCGGTGGCGACTCCGACCGCCACCACGCCGAGCACCGCTGCCCGCCAGGTGACACCCGGTCCGCGGGGCTCGACGAATAGCTGCTCGACCCCGGTCCGGATGCGTCCGCGCCAGTCGGCGATGCCCTGGACGCCAGCGGCGTGCCGGCTCAGAGCCGACCCTCCGCCACGGCCCGGGTCACCCAGGGGATCACTTCGTCCAGCATCTCCTCGAGGCTCGTAGTGGCCTCGAATCCAAGGACATCGCGTGCCTTGGCCACGTCCGGCACCCGCTTCTGCACGTCGTATGCGAACGGGTCGTCGGAGACGTGCCGGAACGGCACGCCCTCGCCCTTGATCTTGCGCCAGATGATCTCGGCCAGCTCCAGCACCGTGGTCGACTCCGCCGTGGAGAGGTTGAAGTCCTCGTTGCGGGCGGCCGCGTGTTCCATCGCGACCACGATTCCGCGGGCGAGGTCTCCGCCGTAGGTGTAGTGCCGGACCTGGCTTCCGTCGCCCAGGATGTGCAGCGGGTCCTGCCCCTTGACGATCTTCTGCACGAGATCGGGTACGACGTGCGACATCGCCAGCTTGACGTTGCCGGAAAGCACCTCGGCCTCGCCCAGCGCCCGACCCTCGCCGACGCCCACACAGTTGAACGGACGCACAATTGTGTACGGCAGCTTGTACTGGTCCCACGCCGCGCGGGCGTAGTACTCGACGGCGAGCTTCTGGAACCCGTACGAGGACAGCGGTGGCGGGATGCGCCGTTCGTCCCCCTCTTTCGACGGCCAGCGCTCGGTCGACTCGAACACCATCGAGGAGGAGAGGTACGTCACCTTCTGCAGGCGCCCGTCACGATGGGCCTTGATCGCCGCGTCGCACGAGGCCGCCATGATCCGCTCGTTGGTGGCGAGCAGGTCGTAGGCGTAGGCATGGAAGTAGGAGATGCCGCCGATCATCGCCGCGCCGGCGATGAAATGGTCGCAGTCGGCGAGCAGCCCGGCCAGCAGCTCGGTGTCGCGAGCGTCGCCGTCGACGAACCTGTAACGGGGATCGCTGTCATACGAGTGGGTCACCGGCCCGTACTTGGAATAGTTGTCCACGCCGACCACGTCGTGCCCGCGGGAGAGCAGCTCCTGCACGACGTAGCCGCCGATGAACCCGGCCGATCCGGTGACCAAGACCTTCGCCACGAGCGCTCCTAACGCGTTACTTCGAGTTCGGGGGGATTGTTGACCGGGGCGCGGTCCGCCTCGTGGTCTTGGGCCCGTCGGGCGAGCCTGTCCATCGTCAGCCTTCGCCCGTAGGCGAACCGGTACCAGCGCAGGTAGCCGGGCAGGAATCGGCCGAGGTCGAAGTGCGACTCGCCGAGCTGCCGGTCGAGCCAGATCGTCGGGATCTCAGCGACCGGCAAGCGCAGCCTGGTCGCCTTCGCGGTGAGCTCCAGGCCGATCTCGAACCCGGTCCGTGACTCGATGCCCACGGCGCGAACGAAGGCGGTGTCGTAGGCCTTGAAGCTGTTGGTCGCGTCCCGCGTCCCCACCCTTGCGAACCGGTGCAGGCTGCGCCCGGCCCACTTCGACATCATGCGCTTCAGCCGGGGCCCGCCCACCTGCTGTCCGCCTGGCATGTACCGGGACGCGGCGGCGACCACCACCCCCCGCTCGACCAGGCGGGCAAGTTCGTCGATCTGTCGAGGATCGTCGCAGCCGTCGGCCATGGTCACCACCACGACCGGCGCGGTCGCCGAGTCGATGCCGAAGCGGATCGCGTTGGCCGGTCCTCGTCCGTAGGTGTTGAGCACGGTGCGGATGCGAGGATCGGTGGTGGCCACGTGCCGGGCGAACGGGACAGTCGTGTCGTCCGGCGTGTCGTGCACGAGCAGGATCTCGCTGGACAGCAGCACGTCGCGAAGGATGCGCTCAAGACATGCGACGATCGCCTCGCCCTCGTTGTAGACCGGGATGACTACCGAGATCCGGGGCTTCACACGAGCACTCCGCGCTTGGTGACGCCCCACATGTCGATCAGGGGCCGGTCGGTGTCGAGGTCGGCGTACTGGCTGTGCGGAGTGGCGATCACGAGTATGTCCGCGGCGGCGAGCACTTCGTCCAACGGCACGAACCTCGGGTCGGTGATGTAGGGATCCGTGCAGAGCACGTCCTTCGCCTTCAGTGTGAGGATCTTGCGGAGCTTGTAGGCCAGGCTCTCGCGGGGATCGTCGCTGCCCGCCTTGAACGCCATGCCGAGCACGCCGACGGTCGAGCCGGCGAGGTCGAACCGCTCCTCAATCCGCGACACCAGGTAGAGCGGAAGCCCCTCGTTGATCAGCATGGCGGCGTGCCCGAGGACGAAGTTGTTGCGGTTGAACGCGGCCAGCTGCATGGTGTCTTTGAGCAGGCACGGCCCAGCGGCGAACCCCGGCATCGGCAGGTCGGCCGCACGCGGGTAGTCGAATGTGACCGCGTGCCGGATGCGGGCGTAGTCGAGGCCGAAGTCGTTGGCCATCATCCAGAACTGGTTGGCCGTCGCGAACTTGACGTACCGCCAGGTGTTGGTGAAGAGCTTGGCCAGCTCTGCCTCTTCGGGCGTGAGCGGGACGATCTGCTCGGTCAGGTTCCGGAAGAACTTCTCCGCGCGCTCCTGCGCCGCCGCGGTGCGCCCCGCGACCAGCTGGGGCAGTTCGAATAGCTCGGTGAGGGCCTTGCCCTCGGCGATCCGCTCCGGGCAGAACGCGACATCGACGGATATGCCCTTGTCGCGCAACAGCTTCTCGGTCAGCGCGGTCACACCTGGGTAGACGGTGCTGCGCAGGATGATCAGCTGACCGGCGATCATGTGGCCGGCGCACCGCTCCAACGCCCGTGGCACCGCGCCCAGATCCGGGTTGAGGTGCTCGTCAACGGGAGTGCCGACGACCACCACCAGATGCTCCGCGGTGGCAACGCTGGCTGGCTCGGTGGTGGCCTGCAGCCGCCCGGCCGCGACGACCTCGCGCAGCAGTTCGTCCGCGTGCTCCTCGGCGAACGGCATGACGCTCGCGTTCACGGTGGCTACGGCGGCCTCGTTGATGTCGTAGAGCGTGACGGTCAGCCCGCGCTGCGCCAGAGCGATGCCGAGGGGCAGGCCCACCCGCCCGCAGCCGCCGATGATCACTACGTCGCGCGAAAAACCAGTCGCCTCCACGTACACCCTCCGAGATCACTAGCGCCAGCGAAGCGCCTCCGGGGACGCGCCAGCTATGGCCCGCGTCCAGCATGCCGATCGGATGCTAAGGACGGGCGTGCTGGGGTCGAACATGTTTGTCTCATAGGCGACAGGCCGCGATCAGCTCGCGTCGGACCGCGCGGTTACGCCGGCGCCGATCGAGGCCGGCTCCGAGTTCTCGTCACGGTCGTCGTCGGCGCTGTCGCTCGCACGATCGCCGTCCACATCGGATGGGGCGCGCTGGCCAGGAACGGCCTCCGGCGGCGCCTGCGGAGACTTGTCCGGGACGACCGCGACGGAGTTCTGGGTTGATGCGGGCGATTCGGTTTTGATCTCCGCGAGCAGCACATCCGCCTTCGCCACCAGCGTGTCGGCCTCCGCCTTCGCCGCGGCAAGGCGGGCATCGGCCTGCGCCGTGGCGTCGGCCACCAGCTCCGTCGCCTGATTCCTCGCTGCGGCCACGTGCGCCTGTGCTTCGTCGCTCGCGGCCATCAGCCTCGACTCCGCCTCCGCCAGGACGGAGGCCGCCCGCTCGCGCGCGTCGGCCAGCATGGTGTCCGCCCTGTCCTGAGCGGCCTGCACCATCTCGCGCGCCTTGGTCTCGGCGGCGGCTCGGCTCGACTCCGCCTCGGCGCGCAGCGACTCCACCTCAGCCGCCGTGTTGGCCGAACGGGACTCGGCCTCGGCCAACCGCGACCTGGCTTCGGCCGAACGGGACTCGGCCTCGGCCAACCGGGACTCGGCCTCGGCCAGGAGCAACCGAGCCTCGGCCGCTTGAGCCTCGGCCTCGGCCTGCGCGGCGGCTCGGGCCGTGTCGGACTCGACCCTGGCGGCCGCGATGATCGACTCTGTCTCGGTCCGGGCAGCGGCGAGCACGGACTCCGCTTCGGTCCGGGCGGACGCCAGAATCGACTCCGACTCGGCTCTCGCGGCGGCAATGTGCGCCGCCGCCTTCGCTTTGGTCTCGTCGGATGGACCCGTGGCGTCCTTGCGCAGCTCCTCGATCTCCTCAAGCAATGACTCGGCCTCGGCGTTCGCCGTGGCTATCACCTTCTCCGCCTCCGACTTGGCGGTGGCCAGCACCCCGTCGGCGTCGCTGCGCGCGATGTCCAGCAGCGCCTGGGCCTCGTTCGCGGCCGCGGATAGCGCCCGTTCCGCGTCGTCCTTGTGCCGGTCCGCCTCGGCCCTGACCCGGTCCGCCTCCGCTTGGGCGGTGGTGCGCTGTTCGTCGGCCTGGGCCCGGAGCGCGGCGGCGTACTCTCCCGCCTCGGCCCTCTGCGCCCGGACCTGCGCCGCGTGCCCTTGCTCCGCCTCGGCCAACTCCTCGTCCAGCGCCGCGCTGAGCTGCGCCAACTCCTCCTCGACGACCGCCCGGCGCTTGGCCAGATCCTGGTCCACGGTCGCGCGCAGCTCGGCGAGCTGGGCCTCGACGGCCGAGCGCCGCTGGGCCAACTCGTCCTCGGTCTGCTGCCGCAGGGTGGCCGCGTGCGCGTCGGTGTCGGCGCGCACCTTGTCGACGTACGCGGCCGCGGCCTCGCCAACGCGAACGGACTCCTGCTGCGCGCCGACGTAAAGCGCATCGACGTCCGTCCGGATCCGGGCGGCGTACGCCCGGGCCTCGGCGATCTCGGCTTGGGTGGCCTCTCTGCGTTCGGCGGTGGCCTTGTCCTCGGCCGCCCGCCGTTCCGCGAGGGCGATCTCGTAGTCCCGCACGGCCGCATTCGCCCGAGCGTCAAGCGCGGCCTGGGCTTGATCGATCGCCGCGCGCCGCTCGGCGAGGTCCCGCTCGGCGTCCACGCGAAGAGCCGTCGCCTGGTCTTCAGCCAGAGCGAGGATCTGCTCGACCCGGGGACCGAGGTGGCGGTAGGAGACTGTGTCCGCCGAGGCGACGAAGCGGCGAACCTGACCGAGCTCCTGTTGCATCTGCGCGATGTGCTGGTTCAGCGCGTGCATCTGAGCGAACGTCTCTTCGCGCTCGGCCGCGAGCGCAACTATCTCCGCCTCCACCTGGCGCACGTACCGGTCGACCTGGCGTTTCTCGTAGCCGCGCAACGCGATCTCGAAGTGGGGTCCCGAGGGGCTGTTGCCGAACGCGAACAAGTCAGGGGGGGAAGACATGGCTACATCCTCACACGCGGTGCCAATGTGACGCAGGCCCAACACGCCTGGTGAGACCCTACGTTAACCTCACCGCGGTCCACAATGGAATCGGCGGTACGCGGGCTCAGCACCCACCGTACCGCCGATTCCCGTGCTTCGGCAGAAGCCGCGCCGTTTCAGTGACCTCCGCCTCCGGGCCCGCGCTGGGCGTCGCCTCCGTCGGGCTTGCCGGCCTTCGGACCCGGCACGCCGGGGACGATTCCAGCAAGGCCGGAGAGCATCTGCCCGAGCTGGGACGTGACCGCGTCCTTCTGGCGGGTCAGGTCGTCCACCTCGCGGCGGGCCGCGGACGTGGTGAGCTCGGCCTCCGTGCGGGACTCGCTCAGCACGCGGTGTGCCTCGGCGCGTGCGTCGTTGACCGTCTTGTCGGCCAGCGCCTTGGCCTTCTCGACGGTGTCGATGGCGTGCCGTTCGGACTCGATCCGGCGAGCCTCGGCCCGTTGCTCGATCTCCTTGGCTCGTTCCTCGGCGTTGCGCGCCCGGCCCTCGGCCTCGCCCACGAGCTTCTGGGTGTTGGCGACGGCGGCGGCGTGGCGCTGAGACTCCTCGCGCTCGGCCTTCTCGCGCCGCTCGGCGAGCTCGAGCGAGAGCGCCTGCAGCTCCTTGTCCCGGCGGTCCTTCGCCTCGGCGTGTAGCTTGGCCGCCTCGGCGCGCTTCTCCTCCGCCTCGCGGGCGGCCTTCGCGCGCAGCTGGGTGATCTCCCGCTCCGCGGTGGCGCGCAGCGTCGCGACCTCTCGCTCGACGGTCGCCTTCTGCTCCGCGACCTCGTGCGCGGTCGCGGTACGCAGCTGCTTGGTCTCGCGGTCGGCGTCGGCTCGCAGCGTGTCCGCCTCGCGTCGGGCCTGCACCCGAACCTCGGCGGCCTCGCGCTCGGCCACC
>Ga0184612_10001281_pt1 | contig 12106 bp, 9 predicted proteins | sample PLM3_60_coex_FD_133163 | JGI IMG/M metagenome (GOLD analysis project Ga0184612, IMG submission 133163) | Groundwater sediment microbial communities from an aquifer in East River, Colorado, USA - PLM3_60_coex | ecosystem: Environmental > Terrestrial > Soil > Riparian zone | place: USA: East...
AACCGGCCTTTTTTCCCGTACACGTACCTGTGTGCCGATCACGAGTCGGGGTTTCTTTTCGACTCCGTCTTGGCTGAACCATCGATGTGGCAACCGGAATTTTGCAAAGCTTTTCTTGAGGGCATCGAAAATCACAAGCTCGTTCCAAACACTTTGTGGGTGCGGAAAGAAGAATTACGGGAGCTGTTTGAACCTGTGACAACCCGGCTTGGCATCGAAGTGCGATTGACAAAGAAACTTCCAGCTATTGACCGGGCGAAACGAGAGCTACTCAAGTTTCTCAAAAGCCGAGGATAAGACGCAGCGCGCTAGAAGCATTTCGTTTAGGATGGAGAACCCCAGTGTGTGAATACTGCAACAAAACCGAGGTTGTCGTTGAGAAGTTGGATTCCGACGACCAGTTCCCGTGCGAGTGGATTTCCGAAGAAGAAGGCCCCGGAGCGTGTGATCAGCAAGCTGCTTATGCCGTCTCCGAATGGTACGTCGAAGATCATTTGTGCGACGCTCACAAGGAGAATACGGAAAAAGAGATGGAAGAAGGTTTGGCAGATTTCCTAGCAGCTGTCGGATTCGGTTCCCAATTCGAAATCCGTCCGATCAAACAGGAAGAGACCTGCCAATACATCGCGCCCTCTGCAACGGACTGGAAACCGTGCGGAAAAAAGGCGAGCCACGCGAAATATGTACTTGAGAAATGGCTAGTCTGTCCGGAACACGCAACCGAGATGGGACACGAATCAGAAAAGGCATGATGCCTGTCCTAATATCAAAGGTCTCAAAACGAACCGTAGAGAAAACAAGGAGGCATTTCCATGGCTCAGTCAAATGCGTTTAACGTCGTCGAAGCGACCATCGACGATATTCATGCTGCTTATAAATCCGGGCAGCTCACTTGCCGCCAGCTGGTGCAGATATATCTCGACCGGATCGAAGCCTTCGACAAAAAAGGCCCGGCCATCAATGCGATTATCACGATAAACACCGACGCGCTCAAAGAAGCAGATCGCCTCGATGCAGCATACAATGCTTCCGGTCCGGTCGGTCCGCTGCACGGGATTCCCGTCATCGTGAAGGATCAGGCCGACGTCAAAGGCATGCCGACAACCCTCGGCTCGGTATTGTTCAAGGACTACTATCCGGACCGTGATTCCTTTGTCGCGGAAAAGTTGAAAAAAGCCGGCGCCGTAGTCCTGGGAAAAGCCGCCTTGGGCGAATTGGGCGGCGGAGATACGCACGGTTCGCTTTTCGGCTCGACCCGTAACCCGTACGACACTGAACGCACGGTCGGCGGTTCTTCCGGCGGTTCCGCAGCGGCGGTATCAGCGAATTATTCGACCGTGGCCGTCGGCCAGGAAGGCCTGGCCTCGATCCGCCGGCCGTCGACCTGGAACGGCATCACCGGCATGCGCCCCTCTGCTGGTCTAGTTAGCCGCGGCGGCGTCTACGGCTGCTGGCCTGAGATTGCGGGTTCTCTCGGCCCGATGGCGCGGACGGTGCAAGACCTGGCGACGTTATTGGATACCATGGTCGGCTACGATCCCGAAGATCCTATTACGGCCCGCGGCGTCGGCCATATTCCCGACACTTTCACAAAGTTTTTGAACAAAGACGGGCTCAAGGGCGCACGCCTCGGGATTTTACGCGAGTCGATTGGCCTCAACGCTGAGCCCGACTCTGAAGACTTCAGAAAAATTTCAGAAGTTTTTGACAGAGCTGTAGGCGAGCTCAAAGCCGCCGGTGCCGAGATCGTCGACCCCATCGTGATTCCGAAAATCAAAGAGCTGCTCGCCAAGCGCTCGGGAGGACCTGGAGAAACGGAACAATCGTTTAAGAATTATTACCACCGTAGCGCCAATCCACCTTTTAAATCTCCACAGGAGGTTATCGCCTCACCCGACTTCGCCAAAGTCGTCAAACGTTCGCAAGATCGCTTCAAGAGAAATCCGGATGCGGCGAAACATTACGAGAGTCTCAGAGCGCAGGACGAGTTGATGACCATTTTTCTCAAAGTGATGGCTGATCAAAAGCTAGACGCCATCGTGCACAAAGCCGTTGAACATCAACCGACCTTGATCCAGGACGGCGTCAACCCGCCCTTCGTCGACCAAAAAGGTGCGCCGCATCTCAACACTTTTTTAGTCTACGTTCCGACCATCGTCGTCCCCGCTGGATTCACGCGCGACAACCTCCCGGCGGGCGTTTGCTTTATTGGACGACCCTACGACGATGGCAACTTGATCAAGTTCGCCTACACCTACGAACAGGCGACGCATCATCGCCGACCGCCCGCAAGCACCACGGCGCTGTGACAATTCGGGCGACCGGCCAGTCGCGTTTATTGCAACACGCGTCTGGATATTCTTTTCTCACTCGCTGCCGCTTCAAGGCATGGTGAAATTCGATGGGCGCAAAGACTCAGCAACAGTCATTCATCCGGTAAGTCGTGGCTGAGGTACGAAGTAGCGGATTGAGGATTAAGCTCCGAGAGCCGGCATCACCTTGGTCCCGAACAGCTCGATGGATCGCATCACCTGCTCGTGGCTCAGGCCACCGAAGCTGAACATGCCCACCAGGCTGTCCGGTCGTGCCGTTTCGATCATCAGGCGCGCTTTTTTGATCACCGTTTCGGGGCTACCGATAAGCGATGTTCCCCATTCGTCCATTCTCTTTAGCGTGAGGCCTCCGGGAAAATAGGCGAAGCGCTCGGTAAATCGGGGAAGGTCCTCCGTCTTGATGGAATCGCCGCGCCAAACGTTGTCGGTGGCCAGTTGCCAAAAGCGGGTGACCTGGGGACCGGCTTCCGCCCACGCCTGCTCGTCCGTCTCGGCGACGTAAATATCTCGAGCCATGATCGCGTCTCCGCCGCCGGGCGCGTTCCCGAGCTTAGCCCGTTCGTCGCGATAAGACTTAATAGCCCGAGCGCAGTTGGCGAGAGGTTGGCGCGAGAGCGCCAGGTTCCAGCCCCGGCGCGCCACCATCGCCGGGCTCTCGGGCGAGGTGGCGCCGTAATAGATCGGCGGGTGCGGCCGTTGCAGCGGCCGCGGGCGGCACGAGATGTCGACATAATTCCAAGCCTTACCGGAGTACGTGAAGGTGTTTTCTGACCACGCGCGCAGAAGAATCTCGATGCCCTCCTCGAAGCGGGCCTGAGCCGTATCACGATCGAGCCCATGCTTGAGGTCATCGCGCGGCACCCCACGACCCAGCCCCACGTTCAGCCGCCCGCTGGTGAGGATGTCGAGCATAGCGCACTCCTCCGCAAGACGCATCGGGTCGTGGAGCGGCAGGGCATTGACCAAGTTGCCAAGGCGCAACCGCTGGGTGCGGTGGGCGAGATTGGCGATGATCAAGTTCGGCGACGCCAGCATGCCGTAGTCGGAGTGGTGATGTTCGGCAAACCACGCTTCGTCAAAACCCAGCCGCTCTGTTAGTTGAATCTGCTCCAGCAGTTCTTCAAAGGCCTGGCGTTCCGGCACCCAGGGTCGTGCCTGATTGTAACTGAAAGTCCCAAATCGCATGCGCTGTTTCTCCTCCTAGATCTGGCCGCTACTTCATTTCTTGATTTTCTTCGGTTGCGTTGCTCTTACTCGCTCGCCAAAACCGCTTCTCTCTACGCTTTATTTCGGCAACATAACTCAATGCTGTCAGCTCTTGCAATCGTGCATTGGCGCTCGTTTTATGTCTCCTCCATTTCACACATTGGCTTTCATTCGTGTAGAGCAGTCTCGTCCCTATCGTGGCTAGTCCATCCTAGAATCGTTTAGAGAACGAGAGCGACTCTGAAAAAAACCTTTGTCAGCGACACTTGGTGCCATATAATTTGCCTGAGTAGTGAAAACATACTGGTATGCCCGCAATGCTAATGGAAGCAATAGCAGATCAAATACTCGCAACTGACAAAAACTTCCCGGAAGTCTCAATCATCATGCCCTGCTTAAACGAGGCAGATACCCTTGCCACGTGTATCGGCAAAGCCAGAAGAGCACTAAATGAACAAAAAATAGCGGGAGAAATCATTGTTGCCGATAATGGAAGCACGGATGGGAGCCAGGCGATCGCGACCAAACTCGGCGCCCGTCTGATCAACGTAAGAGAGAGAGGATATGGTAGTGCCCTCATGGGTGGAATTCTGGCAGCCCGAGGGAAATATATCATCATGGGCGATGCTGATGACAGCTATGATTTCCTGGAGACTCCAAAGTTCGTGGAGAAACTTCGTGAAGGATTCGACATCGTCCAAGGGTGCCGGCTCTCTTCCGGTGGCGGTGTCGTAAAGCCAGGCGCCATGCCGTTTCTTCATCGCGCATGGGGCAATCCGATGTTTTCCTTTCTCGCTCGATGGTGGTTCAGATCACCTCTGCACGACGTGTACTGTGGGCTGCGGGGTTTCAGAAAAGATGTTTATTATTTGCTCGATCAACGTTGTACGGGCATGGAATTCGCCACCGAAATGATCATCAAGGCCAGTTTATACGGAGCGAAAATCGCCGAGGTCCCGATCACACTTCATCCCGACGGGCGAAAGGATCGCGCTCCTCATCTCCGGACTTTCCGCGACGGCTGGCGAACCATCCGACTTTTCTTTATGTGCAGTCCGCGCTGGCTGTTTTTAGTGCCGGGTATCGTATTGATTCTTCTGGGTATGGCAGGGTACGCGATTGCGATGCCGGGCATAACATTGGGAGCGGTAACCTTTGACGCTCATACATTGCTGTTTGCCAGCTTGGCCATCCTTTGCGGGTATCAATCCATCATGTTTGCGATTCTAACCAAGACCTTTGCCATCAACGAAGGGCTCTTGCCAGAGGATCCGCGAATGAATCGCTTTTTCAAATTAGTAAATTTAGAAAGAGGATTAATCACTTCTTCGATCACTCTTCTTGTGGGCCTCGCACTGCTGATAATGGCGATCAACCAGTGGCGACTGACGAGCTTCGGACACCTGGATTATGCACAAACCATGCGATTGGTTGTTCCAGGCGCAACTCTTACAGCTCTCGGGTTCCAGACGATTCTCTCAAGCTTCTTCGTAAGTATCTTAGGAATGCGCCGGCGATGACAGAAGATGCCCGCAAAACATTTGATGTCTACGCTGACGATTATGATGTCGCTTTAGCCCGCGGAATTTCCGTATCAGGCGAGAAAAAGGATTATTTCGCGCAACGTCGCATCGAATGGCTTCGAGATTGCCTAAAACTTTTTTCAGCTCCGGTCAGAAACCTCATGGATTTCGGGTGCGGTACGGGTTCAAGCTCGCGATTATTTTTTGACATACTCGGAATTGAGTATTTTGTCGGCATGGATCAGTCAGAAAAATCCTTAGAGATCGCGAGGCGAGAGCACAGCTCAACCCGCAGCCAGTATCTCTTATTTGATGCATATCAACCCTGTGGCCAATTCGATTTGGTGTTTTGCAATGGCGTCTTTCATCATATTCCCCCTCTGGACCGCGCCGCTGCTGTCGACTACATCTTACGATCGCTGCGTCCGGGTGGATTGTTCGCGTTCTGGGAAAACAATCCTTGGAACCCAGGAACTCGTTATGTGATGAGCCGAATTCCCTTCGATCGAGATGCCATCACCCTTTCCTCGCCTGAAGCCCGACAGGTGTTGCGGCTTGGAGGGTTCGAGGTTCTCCGAACAGATTTCTTGTTTATCTTTCCAAGGATTCTCCATTGGTGCCGGTGGATCGAACCATTATGTTCACGACTTCCCCTAGGCACGCAATATCAAGTTCTTTCCCGTAAACCCTGATAGTTGGAGGCAGTCCGCAAGTAACAAATTTGATGGCGTGCCTGCCGCACGGCTTCATGAATCCGTAGTTCTCGAATAGGGCAATAGATCGGCCGATTTCTGCTCGTCGAATATCAACAGCCAAACATGCCGGTCCCGAAAGTACTCCAGGAGCTTGCGATTGTCACTCGCATCCATTTCTCGCGCCCAGACCACCTTGGCGTTATCAATATCCGCTTCATTGTAAACCCATTCAGAATGGCGAAAATAGCCCGGGCTATCTTTCACGTATCTTACGATCACAAGATGGCGTCCCTTTTGACCGTTCAGCTGGGTCATGATTCGCGCTCTCGGATGGCTCCACTCGTAACTAGGAAACCTGATCCGTAATGCAAAGAACAGCAAGAACGATGCCGCTACGGCACACGGGATCGCATAGACCAGACGTCGACCTATGGGCCTCCCCTTCCAAGACCAGAGCCACAAGTGCCGCATGGCTTGCACGACCAATAACAAGACTAAACCGGTGATCGGCGCACCGTAGTGCGGAAGCACCCAATTCACCAAAAGGAGTGCCGTTGTCAATAAACCGCATGTTGCCACTAGAAATCGCATTCGCTTATTTCTCCACACAAACGGGAGCATCGCGGCCAAGGGAACCGTTAGCACGGGTCCAAGATAGAAATCCCATAACGTTGCAATCTTGTTACCGGTTTCCTCCAACAAACCTGAAGCTGATTGCTGCCGCAGGTAAGGCATCAATTCCCAACCCGTGTGGAAATCGTGAATAGCTTGATGATGGTAGGTCCTCTGCGGTCTCAGTTGTTGAAGAAAAAACAATGGTGCGACACTGTAGGTTTCTTCGTGAAGTACGTAGGGAAAACGCAACGGATTGCCAGTGATCCGAAAGTTATAGAATCCCATCGCCGCGGCGGTGACCACAAGTAGGACGATAATAGGCACCACCACTCGTGCAAGGAGTAGATGGCGTGGAAAACCATTCTCTCGGACTACCCAAATAAGCAACCACCCCATCGCAGGAATGCTGGCAACGATGCCTTCGAAGGACCGGCTGTTTGCGAGGATGGCTAATCCCAATCCAAGAAGCACAGCCTCAAAAGTACGCGGTCTCCGCATGATTCGGGGCAACGCACCGAACACTAGAGCCCCTCCGAGGGTAGCGGCAGCACCACCCCAATAGCTCTGGCTCCAATACCCCAAAATCCCCGCCGGGAGATAAGGAAAACTATGATAAAACCGCACTTGCAGAATACATAACAACGCGCCAAATAACGCCCACCACCTAGGCAACCAGGCCTGCAGCATCCAGCAAATTGCGGCGCATGCTAGCCCCACACTCAGCCATACTCCCACGATGGGATGGCCTCCGATCAGCCGTCCGGCAGCTAATATTAAGCCCTGCGCTGGAGGGAATTTCGACGCATAAGTCGGCTGTTGGATGATATGAAAAGTCTCAAAATAGACCCACAGCGGATGGGTCGGGTTGGTTAAGCGACCTCTCGTGAAGGTGTCGGCTGCAAACAGATAACTGAACTCGTCGTGAAGACGAGGCTCAGGAATACCGAAAAGAAACGAAAGGGCAGCGCTAGCAGCAAGCGCGATGACGCCAACAAGCGTCACTGACAAACCCGGTCGTGCCGCCACTCGGCTCAGCCAGGAGGAGCGCCGGTTAAACCGCTCAAAAATGGCTTCCGGCAGAAGTAAGACAACTACGAGCACGATTGTTGCCAATATGATTTCGAAGAGGATAAAGATCTGCATGGACTGAAGCGAGTCGGAATCGGAGGGTGATCACGCGCCGTCTACAGAGAGTAGCACTCCACAAAAGACACCGAGGCTCCTAGCAATGACAAGAATAACAAAATTCTGGATATCCCTCTGCGGCATACTCCCGGAGACTAAATAGTATACCGTGACCGGCCTTTAGGCGCCAGAAAAGTTTGGGTCGGGCACGGACCTGCTCGTTGCGACTTAGCAGCCGTGGAATGATCTAGTTTGATCTGGAAAGATTCAGTTTTTTGACGCTCTCTAACTGTACAGCCGGTTGATATACCCGCTGTCGTCAATCTCGCGCAGATAGTGAAGGTCCCAGAATGCCAGCGGATTGAAATTCTTGATCTCAGGATCTCTCTTAAGCGCTAAGGCGAAAACATTCTGGATCGCATCTAGCCTTGGGAAGATTTCCGGGGTTGAGGTACGATTCGTTAATGTCCGTACGCAGCGTCGCCGTTCCTGCGCTGCGGTCGCCGTTCGCAATGCCGAGCTATCGAGATGTGCCAGAGCCGTACTCCAGTTGGCGGCGGGGACGTAGAACGCGATCGATATGAGGCCGGGCACCTTGCGCTCATCACCAATCCTTTGAATGAAAAAGGGACTTCCGTAAGAATCAAAGTTTGTCCGCTCGCGATCATCAGCGTCGCCTACTTGGGGTCGCCTTTTGGATTTTCACTGCGGGTTTGCGCCTCAAAACCGAGCACCTTTTCGCAGGAATCGATCGATGCATCAACTCGGGGCTTCCAGCTGACGTAACCGACCGCCGTCAATCGGCCGGGTGCGGGTGAAAGGCTCCTGGAAGTTTGTGGAATATGAACCGCACAATAATTGCCGGCTGCATCGGTTAAAAAGAACGTTCGTTTGGCGAAGGGATGTGCGTCCCGTCGAAAGGAACACCCAAGCCGTTCGAGTCTTTCGCTACCTCCTCAACCCCTCTTTCTCAGGGGACTCACCGCGCCGTCTCGGTCAGCGTACGCTCGGTAGGATTGACCAGTTTTTTCCTTTCTTGTGCATAAAAAGCGTGAGTTTGCTCCCTTGGAAGATTTCTGCGTTTGACATTTCTGCGTTTGACATATATCTCGTCGCCGACGATGACAAGCTGTCATTGCTAGATTGACGATGGCGGTCTCACTTAACGATGACCGAAAGTAAGGACAGGAATAAGAAACACAAACGGGTTCGACAAGCGGCACAATTTGATGACGCCGCCGAAATGTTTTGCCAGAATGCGTGGAATATTTATTGCTCCTAAAACAGCGAACGAGAAATGTCAGGAGGTTTCTATGAGGAACCGGCACGTATTTCTCTTGCTTTCCTGTTTTGCGCTCTCCGTTTTGATGACTCCCGTTACCTTAAGCTTTGCAGCTCAACCGACTGATCCGCAGGCCCAGCCACATATCGACGACGAGCTTATCGTCAGATTCCGTGCAGGGTACGATGAATATAGCAAATTAATGACTCACTACGGAGTTGGAGCGAAACGAGCCAAAGTGTTTCGGAATTTAGCAGGCCTTGAACGTGTCAAGCTGCCTCGTGGTCTCTCGGTGAAGGAAGCAATTGATTTCTATCAGCGTTCCCCCGATGTCCTCTATGCCGAGCCGAACTACATTGTAAGAACAACGAATACACCAAACGATACTCGCTTCAGCGAGCAATGGGGACTACGAAACATCGGTCAGTCGGGAGGTACTCCGGGGGCAGATATAGACGCGGTGGCGGCTTGGGACATCACAATCGGAAGCACGGACGTCATCGTAGCCGTGATCGACTCGGGAGTTGATTACAATCACACGGACCTATCGCCAAACATGTTCCGCAATACGTCGGACTGTAACAATAACGGAATCGACGACGACGGCAACGGTTTTGTCGATGACTGTTTCGGCATCGACACGGCGAACAACGACTCAGATCCGATGGATGATAACAATCATGGAACCCATGTTGCCGGAATCATCGGGGCAGCGGGAAACAACGGAGCCGGTGTAGTGGGTACAAATTGGAATATCAAGATCATGGCTTGCAAGTTTGTCAATGCCAGCGGATCGGGTACGACCGCCGATGCCATCGACTGTCTTGATTACGTCAAGACCATGAAAGATCGCGGGCTAAACATCGTTGCCACGAGCAACAGCTGGGGCGGCGGAGGTTTTTCGCAGGCCTTGCTGGATGCGATCGAAGTGCACCTGCAACGGGGAATGCTTTTCATCACGGCGGCAGGGAATGGTAATTTTTTCGGGATCGGCCAAAACAACGACACGACGCCATTCTACCCTTGTAACTACTATCTACCAAACGTCATCTGTGTCGCTTCTACAACGCGAACTGATGGCCGCTCTTCCTTCTCAAATTACGGGAGGCGGACGGTCCACATCGGCGCTCCAGGCAGCGAAATATTAAGCACGATCCGGGGAAATTCATATGCGTCCTTAAGCGGTACTTCGATGGCCACCCCCCATGTAACTGGCGTAGCCGCGCTGTTACAGGCGCAAGATCCGCAGTTGGATTGGAGAGGCATCAAGAATCTTATTTTAGCGGGCGGTGATAATATTGCGTCAGTAGCGAACACCATTACGCAGAAGCGCCTTAATGCCTTCAGCGCGCTAATCTGTGAGAACTCGCCTATCTTTTCCCGGCTGAGGCCAATAGCCAACTCAGTCAGCGGATCAGTCGGTGTACCGATCGACCTTTCGACTTTGAACATCAATTGCGCCAATCCCAACGGCAATATTGATATTACGATCGATCCGGGAGGAGAGATCGTGACACTCGTCGATGATGGTTTTGGTTCAGATCAAGTAGCCGAGGATGGAATCTATTCGGGTCAGTGGACTCCCTCAGCAACGGGAATTTATACCCTGACGTTTCCCGGAGGCGACCTGCTGACGGTAAATGTTGCCACACCGTTGATCAGCGTTAGTCCAAGCTCACTCGATTTTGGCCGCGTTAACGTGGGAGGCTCAGCGGATCGAACTTTCACTGTAAAGAATGTTGGTGTCGGGGTGCTGGTTGGAAGTGCTAGCGCCAATACACCCTTTACGATCGTATCCGGCGGTTCTTATGGTCTAAGTGCCGGCCAGAGTCAGACAGTTACTGTACGCTTTAGTCCTGGGTCCTCACAAACCTTCTTGGATAACGTGAATTTCACCGGTGGAGGAGGAGCATCAGCGGCTGTGAGCGGCATTGGTCTGATACCGCCCAATATCGCCTTGAGTTTCGATGGCAAGCTCAGAGATCGTGTTGGCAGAGGGGATAAATCGCTCAGTTCAGATGGATCGTTCGATGCCACCTTTACAGTGAATCTTTTGCCAGGAAGTGGTAATCGGACAGTCACTAAACTTGAGCTTCGACGCAGCGACAACGGCGGGATCTGGAACACGACGGTTGACAACTATTGGGTGTTGGGGGCTGCGGCTTCTTTGGATGTTGCGCTGTATAACAACAGCGCCAATGCCGGCGTGAACTTTGCGGTATCTGAAGGCGGGAGTTTTAATCTGTTTGCCTCGGACGGGACGGGCAGCACTTACTTCCCTCCAGGCTCCACTTTTAATCTGACAGCGACCTTTGCTGATCGCAGTACGGCTACGGCCAGCGCGACGGTTGCGACTCCTCCTCCAGCCAACATCGCTTTAAGTTTCGCCGGCAAGCTAAGAGATCGGGTTGGCAGGGGAGACAGACTGCTGAGTCCGGATGGATCCTTGGATGCGACTTTTACAGTGACTATTTTGCCTGGGAGCGGGACTCGTACGGTGACCAAGCTTCAGCTTCGACGCAGCGACAACGGCGGGATCTGGAACACGACGGTTGACAACTATTGGGTGTTGGGGACTGCGGCTTCTTTGGATGCTGCGCTGTATAACAACAGCGCCAATGCCGGCGTGAACTTTGCGGTATCTGAAGGCGGGAGTTTTAATCTGTTTGGCTCCGATGGCACAGGGGTCACTTATTTTCCTCCCGGTTCAACGTTTAACCTGACGGCGACCTTCGCTGACGGCAGTACCGCGACTGCCGGTGCGACGATTCCGAATGGCCAATCAACGGTTGCTTTTGGAACCGCGCTGCGAGCGAAGGGGGATAGCAGATATCGATGAAGTCGATGTTGATGGAGTTATGCTCAAATTCTTGCTGTTGTAGAATAGCTAGCACTCGTTAGCCTTCGCGTCAGAGGAATTGGTGTCACCCATTTAGAAGGTAGGTCAAGAGGCAACATTGTGAAGTCCTCAAAACGCGGATCGTTAGAAGTGTTGGTCGTTTTTAAGATATAGTTCGGCTCGGCATACAGGACGTCGGGGTCTTGCAAGTAAATTTCGATGGCCCCTTCGACAGAGACACGGCGAGACAAATTGATAACCTCCAATCCGCGTATAATCTTAAAGACCTTTTTACGTGCACCGGACATGCTAAATCGCGCCAAGTCTTTTTGGTATTCGTCGACCCTTCGCGGAACTTTACGATGATTTCGTCGGATACGTACTCCGGAACCAGGCTTGAGGTTGGGCAGCATATTGAGAACCGAGCCTAACTAACATCCAAAGCCACAAGAGCAAATATAGAGACCATCACGAAGCTAACGGATTTG
>Ga0184612_10001282_pt1 | contig 12105 bp, 14 predicted proteins | sample PLM3_60_coex_FD_133163 | JGI IMG/M metagenome (GOLD analysis project Ga0184612, IMG submission 133163) | Groundwater sediment microbial communities from an aquifer in East River, Colorado, USA - PLM3_60_coex | ecosystem: Environmental > Terrestrial > Soil > Riparian zone | place: USA: East...
CTGGCGACCGCGTTCCAGGAAGCGGCCTATAGGGCCGGTGTACCGACGCCCCAGGTGCGGCGCACCCCAGACGGATGCGTGTTCGCCACCGTGGAAGGCAGGCAGGTCAGGGTGTACGAGTGGGTCGATCTGCTTGCCCCCGACCCCGGTCTCGACCCGGCGCTGGTGGGCGCGGTCGTGGCCGCCATTCACGGGGTCTCAGTCACTGACCTCGGCTCATTGGACCCGTGGAATCACGAACCGGTCGGTGCCGATCGCTGGGACCAGTTGGTCGAGCAGCTTCTGGAAGCGGGGGCGCCGTTCGCTGGCCGGTTGGCTGAAATGCGTGATGAGCTGGTCGCGTTGGAGTCCTGGATCGAGCCACCCCGGACGGTGCAGACGTGCCACCGGGACCTGTGGGCCGACAACGTCCTGCCGACCGCGGACGGCGGAGTGTGCGTCATCGACTGGGAGGACAGCGGGCCGGCTGATCCGAGCCAGGAGCTCGGGTGTGTGCTCTTCGAGTTCGCCCGCACCGACGCGGGGCGGGCCCGCGCACTGACCAACGCCTACGGGGAGGCCGGTGGGCCGGCGACAGTGAATCGGCGCGGACACTTCTCGATGCTCATCGCGCAACTCGGGCACATCACCGAGGTCGCCGCCACCGACTGGCTGAAGCCCAACCCTCGCTCCCCGGACCGTGCCGACTCCGCCGCCTGGATCGGCGAGGGTCTAGACGAACCGCACACCCGCGAGCTGCTCGACACCCTATTGGGGTGGGTGTGCGGGGGCGCCACGCCGTCATGGCAGCCGGGGGTCCGCCCTCGACGTGGATGACTTATCCCGAGCCCGAGCCCGAGCTCGCCAAGGCGCCGCCGGCAACGGCCGCGGAGGGCGCTTCGCTGCAGGGGCGAGCTGTGTCGCCGTCAACACAGAAACTCGGCGATCCGGACCTGGCTGAACGGGCTGCCTCATGAAAGCCGTTACAGGCTCTTACCGCTAGGCGGGGATGAAGTCAGCGAACGGGCTCGTGCGAAACCAGCTCCGGAACTGGCGGGTGAGCCGCGGCGGGCCGATGAGGTCGACACGGCCATCCCGGATCGCGGCGGGGTAGCCCAGCCGCTTCAAGTGCAGGTCGATGAGCGTCGTCGAGTCGGTCCGGCACACGATGTCCTCGGCATACCCACTGGGGCGCGTGCACAGTTCCGGCTGCGGGCGCCGCAGGATCAGCCAGTAGCCGACCGCGGGTCGGTCGCGCAGCTCGAACCGGACCACCGTGGTCTGCGCAGGGATCCGGTCAACGTCGATGAGCTTCAAGGTGGCCCATAGCACATAGGCGGGATCCACGTGGTGAGGCTCGATCTCGAGCCAATGGGCACCCCACTGCCCCATCGCGTCCATGACCGTCCTCAGCGCCAGACCCATCTCGGTCAGCTCGTACGTCGCGCCGCGGCCGGAGGGGTTCACGGTCCGCACCAGCACTCCGTGCCGCTCCAGCGCACCGAGACGCTGAGCCAGCAACGCCGTCGAGATGCCCGGCGCCCCCTGCCGGATCTCGTTGAAGGTGCGGCAGCCGTTCAGCAGGTTGCGGACGATGATCGGCGTCCAGCGCTCCGCCAGCAGCTCGGAGCTCCGGGCGATCGGGCAGAACTGGCCGTAGTCGCGCATCCCTCAAGCGTCACGCTCGTGTCTCGCGGAGGCAACTTCAGATTTTGATGTTGCCAGTGCGCCGGAATCGGCGGGAGCCTCAAAACCGGTGAGCCGGCGTCGTACGACCTCCGATGGATGGTGATGGGCACCATGATCCTGCCGGGACAGGCACATGTGGTGACGTTGGGCCAAGGACGCACCGTGGACCTCGGCGTCGCGCAGATGCGGGTGCTCGCCAGTGGCGACGCCACAAACGGCGGCGCCTTCGCATTGACGGAGTTCTCGGGCAGCGGCGAGGGAGCCTGGACGGTCCCGCACCTGCATCGCGGCTTCGAGGAGTCGTTCTTCATCCTGGACGGCCTGTTCACGTTCACCGTGGGCGAGGAAGCCATCGTGGCGAGCCCAGGGATGTACATCCTCGTCCCGCGGGGCGCCTCACACACGATCAGCGCAGCAGCAGGCGGAGGCCGGTTCCTGACCTTGATGGTGCCGGGTGGGCTCGAGGAGATGTTCTTCGAGCTCGGACGGCTGCCGCCGAACGCGATCCGAGACCCCGCTGCGCGTGCGGCGATCTCGGCCCGCTACGACTCGATCCCGGCCTAGCCATGACACCCGAAGTGACCCTCGAGCGCGACGGCGTCTTGCTGCCAACGCCGCATCCACCCGTCGGCACCTACGTCATGGCGGCGCGCACCGGGTCACTGCTCTTCGTGTCCGGTCACGGCGCCTTCGACGGTGGCGGCCCCATTCACACCGGTCGGCTGGGCGAAGAGCTCTCGACGGCCGAAGGCACCGGGGCGGCGAAAACGGTGATGCTGAACCTGTTGGCCACCGTGAAGGCCGAGGTGGGCGACCTGTCCCGCGTCGCGCGCTTCGTGAAAGTGGTGGTCTTCGTCAACTCCACTCCGGACTTCAGGGAACAACACCTCGTCGCCAACGGCGCGACCGATCTACTGGTCCGTGCCTTCGGCGACCGCATCGGCCGGCCGGCCCGGTCCGCCGTCGGGGTGGCCGCACTGCCGCTCGGATTCGCCGTGGAGATCGAGGCCGTCGTCGAGGTGGCCGCCTGAACCACCCAGCTGGACGGTATGGCGGAGGAGCCGCCGTCGGACCGGTGTGTTCCTGGGGCCGCCGCGCAGCGGACCCAAGCCGTTGGCAATGAGGACGCAGGCGCATGTCCCTGACCGTGCTAGGGTCGTGCCGGTTGCATGAGTATTTCCTCGTACGTTCTTGAACGCCCGCGGATTGTTACTCCGCCGGCGTTTTTCCTTTCTGTGGACCCCGAGCATCGGTGTCCGGATGTGGGGAGAGACGACCACCGCGGCAGCCCGGGATCGGCAATCGAGCTGGCCCCGTACCCGCACCACAGAAGGAGCAAGACAATGGCTCAGGGCACAGTGAAATGGTTCAACGGCGAGAAGGGCTTCGGCTTCATCGCGCAGGACGGCGGCGGCGCCGACGTGTTCGTGCACTACTCGGCCATCGCGGCTGAGGGCTACCGCTCGCTGGACGAGAACCAGCGCGTGGAGTTCGAAATCACTCAGGGCCAGAAGGGCCCGCAGGCTGAAAACGTGCGCCCAGTCTGAGCTCACCACGGCCACCGGTTCCCCACAGAGACCCCACCGTCTTGGTGGGGTCTCTGCCGTTGGGCACAGGTGAGCAGTGCTCGGGTCGGCGACCACCAGCACACAACCACAGGCTGTCGCACAAATCTGACGGGTTCATGATCGCCGCAAGATCTTCGGATGGGCAGATTGGCACGGCCAGCCATTGCTAATGGCACGCTCAACCCTTGCTCCAGCGCCCGACTTGTCACTGTATGTGGAGGGGTACAGCGTGCCAAAGGGCCTCGAGAGGCCACACCAGGCCGGACACCCGGGCCAGTCGCGCTCGCCTTCCCGCCGAAGATCTTCCGGCGACCCGAGGCGCGCGAAGAGGCCGGCGGCTCTCGGAGCACAGTGACAACGGCCACCGGAGAGTCATGTCGGGCGAACCAGGGTAGCAGCCCCGTGTGACTGTCATCGGGTTCCACGCGTCCCACGAGCAGGTCCATCCGGCGGAGTTGCTGCGCGCCGTCGTCGCGGCCGAGCAGGCAGGCTTCGCCGCGGCGATGTGCTCGGACCACTTCTCGCCATGGAGTGCACGGCAGGGACACTCCGGGTTCGCGTGGTCCTGGCTCGGTGCCGCACTTGCCTCGACGCAGCTCCCGTTCGGCGTGGTCAATGCCCCAGGCCAGCGCTACCATCCGGCGATCATCGCCCAGGCGGCCGCCACGCTCGCGTCGATGTTTCCTGACCGGTTCTGGGTCGCGCTCGGCACGGGCGAGGCGTCCAACGAGCACATCACCGGCGACGGCTGGCCGCGCAAGGACGTCCGCACGGCCCGCTTACGCGAATGCGTCGATATCCTCCGTGCCCTCCTGGACGGTGAGGAGGTTAGTCACGACGGCCTCGTCACGGTGGACCGGGCCCGTATCTGGACGCTTCCCGACGAGCCGCCGATGCTGCTCGGCGCCGCGGTCAGCGTCGAGACCGCAAGAACCGTCGCGGAGTGGGCCGACGGCCTCATCACCGTCGGCCAGCCGCACGACCACCTCCAGCGCGTGATCCAGGCGTACCGCGACGCAGGCGGTCGCGGACATCTCGTCCTGCAGGTCCACCTCTCCTGGGCTCCGGACGAGGACAAGGCTCTCGAGATCGCTCATGAGCAGTGGCGCACCAACGTCTTCCCGCCGCCCGTGTGCTGGGACCTCGACACCGTCGAGCTGTTCGACGCCGTCAGCGAGCACGTCCCACCCGAGGCGATACGCCGGCACGTTCAGGTCTCCAGCGACCTCGGCCGGCACGCGGCCTGGCTGCACGAGTTGGCGACCATCGGGTTCGACGAGCTGTACCTGCACCACGTCGGTCGGGACCAGGCCGAGTTCATCGACGCGTTCGGCGGGCGCGTCCTGCCGCAACTTGAGGAGACAGGGTGAGGATCACCGACACGAGCGACCTGTGGTGGAAGACGGCCGTCATCTACTGCCTCGACATCGAGACGTTCCTGGACTGGAACGGCGACGGCATCGGCGACGTCCAGGGCCTGGCGAACCGGATCGACTACCTGGCCGACCTCGGCGTCACCTGTCTGTGGCTCATGCCGTTCTACCCGACGCCGGACCGCGACGACGGCTACGACATCACCGACTTCTACGGTGTCGATCCACGCCTCGGCAGCCACGGCGACGTGGTCGAGCTCATCCGAACCGCCCGTGACCGCGGTATGCGCGTCATCGCCGACCTGGTCGTCAACCACACGTCCGACCGGCACCCGTGGTTCAGGAGCGCACGGTCGAGTAAGAGCTCGCCCTACCGTGACTACTACGTCTGGCGCTCGGATCCGCCGCCGGACACGTCCAAGGAGACTGTCTTCCCGGACCAGGAGCACAGCATCTGGGAGCTCGACGAGAAGACCGGTGAGTACTACCTGCACCGGTTCTACAAGCACCAACCCGACCTCAACGTCGCCAACCCGGCTGTTCGCAACGAGATCGCCAAGGTGATGGGGTTCTGGCTCGAGCTCGGGCTGTCCGGGTTCCGGGTCGACGCGGTTCCGTTTCTGCTGGAGACCACTGGAGCCAGCGAGCAAGAGGTCGACGAGTTCGCCGATCCGCACGACTACCTGCGGGCGCTGCGCTCGTTCCTCGGCCGGCGATCAGGCGACGCGATCCTGCTCGGCGAGGTGAATCTGCCGCCCAAGGACCAGATGCGCTACTTCGGCGGCGAGAACGGCGACGAGCTGACCATGCAGTTCGACTTCATCGGGATGCAGAACCTCTACCTCTCGCTGGCCCGCCAGGACGCGCGGCCGCTGGCTCGGGCGCTCACCGAGCGGCCGGTCTGCTCGCCGGACTGCCAGTGGGCCACGTTCGTCCGCAACCACGACGAGCTGACACTCGACAAGCTCACCGACGAGGAGCGCAAGGAGGTCTTCGCCGCGTTCGGTCCGGAGGAACGGATGCAAATTTTCGGACGCGGCCTGATCCGGCGGCTGCCTCCCATGCTCGACGGCGACCCTCGCCGAATCCGGATGGTCTACAGCCTGCTGTTCTCGTTGCCAGGCACGCCCGTGCTGTTCTACGGCGAGGAGATCGGCATGGGAGAGAACCTTTCCGCCGGTGACCGGCTGGCGGTCCGTTCCCCGATGCAGTGGTCGGCGGATCGCAACGGAGGCTTCTCGACGGCGCGTCCGTCGCGGCTGATCGCCCCGGTGGTCGAGGGCGGGTTCGCCCCGGAACACGTCAACGTTGACGACCAGCGCCGCGACCGCAACTCACTGCTCAGCTTCATGTCGACGCTGATCCGCCGGTACCGGGAAAGTCCCGAGCTCGGCTGGGCCACGTTCGGGGTTCTCGACCAGCCGCACCGCGACGTGCTGGCCCATCGGTGCACCTGGGACGACGGAACGCTGGTCGCTGTGCACAATCTGGCACCCGAACCGCGGACGCTGACATTGACGCTCGAGGACTGCGACGAGTCGTGCAGTCTCACTGACCTGCTGGAGCCCGGGCGGACGGCGCTCGACGCCGACGGCTCCGCCGAGCTCGTCCTGGACGGATACGGCTACCGGTGGCTACGGGTCACGCGGCAGGGGGACCGGCGTCTGCAGTAATCGGGCAATGGGCTCGTCGCTACCGTGATCGAGCCTCCGGCATAGTCGATCACCTCGGGGAGTGACCAGATGACCCGTCGTGCTCCGGCAGTTGTCGGAGTGACTGGACGGCTTCCATCTGACCCGCCACCGCACGTCGACGGTGTCTGCGTGCCGCCATAGCCTGGCGTCGTGAGCGACTCGCGCCCCGACGCGGTCGTCGTCGGCGCCGGCGTCGTCGGGCTCACGACGGGCATCTGCCTCGCCGAGGCCGGGCTCGCGACACGGGTCGTCGCTGCCGCGGCGCCGCGCGAGACCACGTCATACGCTGCCGGCGCGATGTGCGGTCCGGTCTTCGTCCCGGCCGACGATCACTCCGGGGCGCGGGAACACGCGAGCTATGACGAGTTCGTCGCGCTGGCGGCGACCCCCGGCACCGGCGTGCACCTATGCCCCGGCCGGTTCGTCGCGCCCGCGGACATGCCCCAACCTCCGGAGGTGTACCGGCCTGCCGGCGTGCGCTCCCTGGCGGCGGACGAGCTGCCGCGGGGCTACGGCTCCGGGTTCTTCGCCACCCTGCCCTGCGTCGACATGCCCGCGTATCTCGACTACCTGACGGCGCGGCTGGCAGCCGCGGGCGGCCGGATCGAAATGCGGAGGCTGGGCACGCTGTCCGACGCCGCTCGGGAGGCTCCCCTGGTCGCCAACTGTGCCGGCCTGGGTGCCCGCGAGCTCGTCCCGGACCCGACCGTGCACCCGGTGCGCGGACAGCACGTCGTCGTCGAGAACCCGGGCGTCGACACGCTGTTCATGGAGCCGCCCCTCGGTGCCGAGTGGGCGGGCTACATCCCGCACGGCGACGTCGTCGTGCTGGGCGGCATCGCGGTCGAGGACGACTGGAACCTCGAACCGGATCCGGCGGTGGCCGACGGGATCCTGCGTCGCTGCATCGCGGTCGAGCCCCGGTTCCGCGACGCCCGTATCATCGAGCACCGGGTAGGCTTGCGACCGGGCCGGCCCGCGATCCGGCTGGAGCGCGACGACGTCGGCGCCACCCGGGTCGTGCACAACTACGGCCACGGTGGGGTCGGCGTGATGCTCTCCTGGGCGTGCGCTCGCGAGGCCGTCGGTCTCCTCACGATCTGAGCCTCCGGCGTCGGTGGATGTGGACGATCACTCCGGCAGGAGAAGGACCTTACCGGTCGTGCGACGAGCCTGAAGGTCCGCGTGCGCCCGGGCGGCGTCCCCCAACGGGTATGTCGCGCCCACCCGAACCGACAGCGACCCGTCGGCCGCCCAACCGAAGAGCTCGGCGGCTCGACGGTGCAGCTCCGCGGGCTCCGCCGTGTAGTGCCTGCCGGTCGGCCGGGTTAGGTAGACAGAACCAGAATCCTCCAGCCGCATCGGATCGAACGGCGGCACCGGGCCGCTGGATCCGCCGTAGAGCACCAGCGTGCCCCGGGTCGCCAGGGACGCCAGGCTCCCGTCGAACGTCGACGCACCGACCCCGTCGTAAACGACGGGCACGCCTCTCCCACCGGTCAGCTCTCGCACCCGGGAGGTGAAGTCCTCCTCGCCGTAGAGGATCACCTGCGCCGCGCCGGCCTTCCGCGCGAGCTCGGCCTTCTCGGGCGTGGACACGGTGGCGATCACTCGGCCGCCGCGCCGACTCACGATCTGGGTGAGCAGCAGGCCGACTCCACCGGCGGCCGCGTGCACGAGCACGTCGTCGCCCTCGGCGACCGGGTACGTCGACGTGGCGAGGTAGTGCGCTGTGAGACCTTGCATCGGCAGTGCCGCTGCGACCAGGTCGTCCACCTCGTCGGGGATGCGCAACCCGCGCTCGGCGGAGACCACGACCCGATCGGCGTAGCTGCCGAGCCTGCCTGTCCACGCCACCCGGTCGCCCTCCTGCCATCCTTCGACCGCAGGTCCGAGGGCGACGACCCGGCCTGCCCCTTCGAGGCCGAGAATCGCGGGAAGCTTGATCCGATATTGGCCCGATCGCTGGTAGGTGTCGACGTAGTTGACGCCGGCTGCGGTGACATCGACGAGCAGCTGACCGGGCCCTGGAGCCGGGTCGGGGCGTTCCTGCACGACGAGCACGTCAGGCCCTCCAGGCTCGTTGACGACGACGGCCCGCATACTTCCTCCCTGCACTGACGTGGTGTGCCTACGAAAAGTATCTGCGACCGAAGGCAGGTCAGGCGCGCTCCGCGCTCTCGACGACGAAGGGAATCCCCTGCTGACAGGTCGTCATCAAACCGGGCCGCTCATGTCCGGTGACTTTCACCCGCTGGCCCGAGGTGAGCACATCGCGTGGCCCTCCGATCAGCAGATAGCCCGACAACAGCAGACATCCGCCGCCCTCGACGCCGTCAGCCGGTATGCCGGTCAGGATCATGGTGCGCGACGTGGGCGTCACGCTCGGATGGGCTGGCGTGGCCGGGGTCGGTGGTGTGCTGTTCATACTCGACGCTCCTCGGGCGCTCGGATCGGGTGCGGAGTCATCTGGTCACTGCCGCATCCCGTGAGCAGCAGTACGGCGGCCATGACCGCCGCACACATGCGCGGCGACATCATGCGGATCCGACGCATCACGCTGCGACAGGGGTCCACCGCGGGGTGATCATAAGCACCAGAAATAGTAGACGTGGCAACTGTGTTTGTGTGGTCCGTGACGTCGTGGAACCGTCGGACCGGGCAGACCCTCGAGGGAGGCCACTGATGGGCATCACCAGGTTGAACCATGCAGTCCTGTTCGTTCGCGACGTGGCGCGAAGTGTGGCCTTCTATACCGACGTGCTCGGGTTCCGCCGCATCGACATGACTCCCGACGGTTTCTCGGGTGCCGCGTTCCTCCAGGCGCCCGGCTCGACAAACGACCACGACCTGGGGCTCTTCGAGATCGGCGCTGCCGCCGGGGAGTCCCCTGCCGGACGGTCGACCGTCGGGCTCTACCACCTGGCCTGGGAGGTCGAGACGCTCGCCGACCTGAAGACCCTCGCCTCGACCCTGGCCGCGCACGGCGCCCTCGGCGGAAGCTCGGACCACGGCACGACCAAGAGTCTCTACGGCAAGGACCCGGACGGGCTCGAGTTCGAGGTTGCGTGGATCGTGCCGGCGGACCAGCTCGACGAAACGACGCTGGAGGCCCGCAAGAGCATCCGCCCGCTGAACCTCGACCGCGAGATCGCCCGCTACGGCGCCGACACGCGCGGCGGCGTCGGCATCTCGACTTCGCTCGGAGCACCCGGTTGAGTCATCAACCCGACGTCGACTGGGCGGAGCACGCCGACTATCTCGCGGCGGCGGCACGGGACGACGCCGAGTGGTACCGGAGCCTCGCGACGACCCTTGTCCGGCCGAGTGACGGACTCCTGGTCGATGTCGGTTGTGGTGGGGCGGGAATGGCCGCGGCTCTTGCGATAGCCGCCCCGTCGGCCCAGGTCGTCGCCGTGGACGGTGAGCCCGAGGTCCTGGCGGCGGCACGTGAACGTCTCGACCGGGTCGCGCCTGCTGTCCGCACCGCGCGTGCAGACCTGACCGCGGACTCGGTCCACCTGGCGACGGCGGTCGGAGGTCGACCCGACCTGATCTGGGCTGCTTCGGTCGTTCACCACGCGCCGGACCAACAGGCCACGATCGACGCACTGGCCGGCCTGCTGTCGACCCGTGGCCGGCTCGCGCTGGCCGAGGGCGGCCTGGCCAGCCGTCATCTCCCGTGGGACCTGGGGGTCGGTGCCCCGGGACTCGAGCTCCGACTCGAGGCCGCCCAGGATCGCTGGTTCACCGCCATGCGTGCGAGCTTGCCGGGCTCGGTGCCGATGCCGTACGGGTGGACCCGAGCTCTCGCGCACGCGGGGCTGGTCGGCGTGACCACCCGCACCCTGCTCATCGAACGTCCGGCGCCGCTGTCCGCCGATGACCGCGGGCGGGTGGTCGACAAACTCGCCCATCGCGTCGACCATCTGCGTGACAGGGGGCTTCTCGACCCGTCCGACCTCGAGGTCTGGGATCGGCTGCTCGACCCGGACGGCCCCGATTGGTTGGGTCGGCGTGACGACCTCTTCGTCCTCGACGCCCGCAGTGTGCACACGGGTGAGCGGCCCTAAGGCTCGTTACATCGCGCGTAAGATCATTGGCTTGCGAGTTTCACCAGAAAAACTCCTCTTACGCTCAACCTGAAATGCATAAGCTCTTGATCTCAGCGTCGGGCTGGCGCATCCTTGTCTTAAGCTTGTGTCTACGAGCACAGGGAGGAGCAATGTCCCGGCCGCGTCGCCGGCACCTCCGCTCGAGCGAGCCTTCGAGCCCGATGGTCCCGGACCTGCGTAACTTCCTCGTCGAGCGACGCCTCGAGCTCGGGCTCACCCAGGCTGACCTGGCCGACCTTGCCGGCGTCAGCCGAAGCAGCGTCCAGGGGCTCGAAGCAGGCAGGCCCACGGCGCGGCTATCCGCCCTGCTCGCCGTTGCCGAGGCTTTGGGCGCGTCCGTCGTGCTGATGCCCACGGCCCTCGCGACAGCGGTCGACGACGCGGCAGTCCTACGCTCCGACGCGAACGGGACACGAACCCGGGTCATCGGCGACGGTCAGGCCTGACCGTGGCCGCGAACGTCGAAGACCTCCGGCAGGTCGACGTCGCCGACGTGTACAAGGGCGATCGGCTCGCCGGCACGTTGGAACGCAGCGGCTCCGAGGTGGTGTTCCAGTACGGCGCCGACTACGTCGCCGACCCGCGAACCCCGCAGGTCGCATGGGCCGTCCCGAAGGACGGTCCGCCGGCGCGAGGGACAGGCGACAGCGTGCCCCCGTTCTTCGCCGGACTCCTTCCCGAGGGCGCCCGGCTGAGTGCCCTCGTCGCCGGCACGAAGACGTCCGCGGACGATCACCTCACACTGTTGCTCGCGGTCGGCAACGACACGATCGGGGACGTTCGCGTCGTCCCACAGGGCATGGCGCCGGTCGAACCCGCGGTTGCCTTCGACGACCGCGACATGTCCACGCTCGACCTCGCCGCCCTGTTCGTCGGCGTGACCGGCCAGAACACGCTCGAGTACGACACCGCGGCGCTCCCCGGCGTCCAGCCGAAGGTCTCCGCGGCCATGGTGTCGGCTCCGCTGCGGGCGGCGACGGGCCCCGCGATCCTCAAGCTCAACCCCGACAGGTACCCGCAGCTGGTCGAGAACGAGCGCTTCTTCCTCTCCATGGCCCGAGATTGCGGCATCGAGGTGCCCAACCACCGATTGGTTCACGACGGGCACGGCCGGGCGGGGCTGCTCGTCAGCCGGTTCGACCGGGAGGTAGCGGGTGACATCGTGCGCCTGGCCCAGGAGGATGCGTGCCAAGTCCTCGACGTCTACCCCGGAAGCAAATACCGCCTCAAGACCGAGGACGTCGTCGCCCGCCTCGGGCAGGCGGTGCTTGCGGGCGGTGGATCCCGCCCCCTCGCCGTCCTGCGGCTGTTCGAGCTCGTCGCCTTCTCGTACCTCATCGGCAACGGAGACCTGCACGGGAAGAACTTCTCCATCGGACGACGTCCGGGCGGCCGATGGGACGTCACGCCTGCGTACGACCTGATCTGCACCCAGCCGTATCTGAGCTGGAGGGATCCGATGGCGCTGACTCTCTACGGACGAGCGAACCGGCTGACGCGGAGCCACCTGCTCGCGGCCGGTGAGCGGCTCGGTCTGACGGAACGCGCGGTCACCGCGCGGCTGGACCGCATGTGCGACAAGGCAGGGTCATGGGTCGACCGCGTGGAGGAGATCGGACTCGACGCCAAGGCGACACGGCAGCTGGAGGGCATGCTCGTCGCGCGGCTTGCCGAACTGGCAAAGGCA
>Ga0184612_10001283_pt1 | contig 12100 bp, 9 predicted proteins | sample PLM3_60_coex_FD_133163 | JGI IMG/M metagenome (GOLD analysis project Ga0184612, IMG submission 133163) | Groundwater sediment microbial communities from an aquifer in East River, Colorado, USA - PLM3_60_coex | ecosystem: Environmental > Terrestrial > Soil > Riparian zone | place: USA: East...
CGGCGACCGCCCGGCTCGACACGTACATCAGCGCCACCCGCAGCATCGAGGCATGGTAGCGGCCGACGACCTCGGCGAAGGCCGCCTCGTCGCCGGCTCGCAGCCGCGCCACCAGCTCGAGGTCGGCGGCCGAGGCGACCGGCTCGGCCGCGGTGCCCGCGTCCTGCCCGGGTGTCCTCACCACGCCCGGTCCGACCCGGGCCGGCCGGTCGCCTCGCCCATCCGCTCGCCTCCCGTCGGCGTGCACCCGCCCGCGGTCCCGCCGCGGCAGCCGCCCCCAAAAGCCTATGCGATCAGGCGCCGGCCCGAGCGCCGATACGGTATGGTCTTCATGCCGGACCTCGTGCCGACGCCGGAGGGGCCTGTTTGCTCCCGGCGTGCGGCGCCGTCTACCCTTCCCAAAGCCCGCGCTCGTGCCCGGGTCGTGACACGAATCCTGGAGGCTGGCTCGTGGCAAACCGCTACCTGTTCACGTCGGAGTCGGTGACCGAGGGTCACCCGGACAAGATGGCCGACCAGATCTCGGACGCCGTGCTCGACGAGATCCTGCGCTCCGACCCGGTCGGCCGGGTGGCGTGCGAGACGCTGATCACCACCGGGCTGGTGGTGGTGGCCGGGGAGGTCTCGACCTCGACCTACGTCGACATCCCCAACACGGTCCGCCGCACGATCCTCGAGATCGGCTACGACCGGGCCAAGTACGGCTTCGACGGGTCGACCTGCGGGGTCACCGTGGCCATCGACGAGCAGTCGCCCGACATCGCCCAGGGCGTCGACCACGCCTACGAGGAGCGCGCGGGCGACACCGACCCGCTCGACACCCAGGGCGCCGGCGACCAGGGGATGATGGTCGGCTACGCCTGCGACGAGACCCCGGAGCTGATGCCGCTGCCGATCTCGCTGGCCCACCGCCTGTCGCGCCGGCTGTCGGAGGTGCGCAAGAGCGGCCTGGTGCCCTACCTGCGCCCGGACGGCAAGACCCAGGTCACCATCGAGTACGAGGCGGGCCGGCCGGTGCGGCTGGACACCGTGGTGGTCTCCACCCAGCACGGCCCCGACATCGACCTCGACACCCTGCTCACGCCCGACGTGCGCGAGCACGTGATCGACGCGAGCCTGCCAGAGGGCCTGGCCGCCGAGGGGCTGCGGGTGTTCGTCAACCCGACCGGGCGGTTCGAGCTGGGCGGCCCGAGCGCCGACACCGGCCTGACCGGCCGGAAGATCATCGTCGACACCTACGGCGGCATGGCGCGCCACGGCGGCGGCGCGTTCAGCGGCAAGGACCCCACCAAGGTCGACCGCTCGGCCGCCTACGCCGTCCGCTGGGTCGCCAAGAACGTGGTCGCGGCCGGCCTGGCCCGGCGCTGCGAGGTGCAGGTCGCCTACGCGATCGGCGTCGCCCACCCGGTGAGCGTGTTCGTGGAGACGTTCGGCACCGAGCAGGTCGACCCCGAGAAGCTCAGCAAGCTCATCCCCGCGTTCTTCGACCTGCGCCCGGCCGCGATCGTGCGCGACCTCGACCTGCGCCGGCCCATCTACCGCAAGACGGCTGCCTATGGGCATTTCGGCCGGACCGAGCCGGAGTTCTCCTGGGAGTCGACCACCCGGGCCACCGAGCTGGCCAGGGCCGCCGCCTCCCTCTGACACGACCACGTCGGGGGGCGCTCCCCACCCGGAGGCTGCCGGGGGCGCCGCCGTGGCCGGGGTGGAGGTCGTGGTCGACGTGCCCCTGTTCCACCTCGACCGGCCGTTCACCTACCGCCTGCCCGAGGCGCTGCGCGGCGAGGTCCGCCTCGGCAGCCGGGTGAAGGTCCCGTTCGGCGGCCGGCGCCGGGTGGACGCCTGGGTCGTCGGGTTCACCGCCGAGCTGCCCGACGGCGCCCGCGACGTCCAGCGCCTGGTCTCGCCCGTCCCGGTGTTCGGCCACGAGGAGCTGGACCTGCTTCGCTGGGTCGCGGCCCGCTACGCGGGCACCCTGACCGACGTGCTGCGCCTGGCCGTCCCGGCCCGGGTCGCGGCCGTGGAGGCGCCCACCGACGGGTCCGCGTCGTCCCCGCCGGGCAGGCCGCTGCCCGCCGACGGGGCAGGCGGGCCGGCGGGCCTGACCGAGACCGCGCCGGCCGGGGCGTCGGGATCGACGCCGGTGTCGAGCGCGGCGCTCCTGGCCGACCCGCGGCCAGCCGTGGGGCCGGCGCGCGGGACCGCCGCCGACCCGCTGGTGGAGCTGGTCGCCCGGGGCCGGCCCGGGGCGGTCTACTGGAGGACGCTGCCCGGCGAGGAGCGCGGCGCCAGGGTCGTGGCGCTGGTCGAGGCCGCCCTGGCGGCCGGCCGGGGCGCGATCGTGGTGGCCCCGGAGGTGGTGGCCGGCTCGGCCGTGCTCGACGCGGTGCGCGCCCGCTTCCCGGACGTGGCCGACCTGTCCAGCGACCGCTCGGACCGACGCCGCTACCGCGCCTGGGTGGAGGTCCGCCGGGGCCGCTCCCGGGTGGTGATCGGGGGCCGCTCGGCGGTGCTCGCCCCGGTCCGCCGCCTCGGCTGCATCGTCGTGGACGAGGAGGCCAACCCGGCCCACAAGGAGCAGCGCACCCCCCGCTACCACGCCAGGGAGGTCGCGCTCGGCCGGGCGGCCCGGAGCCGCTCGGTCTGCGTGCTGACCGGCGCCGTGCCGTCGGCCGAGGCGGTGGCCGCCATCCGTGCCGGCCGCTGCCGCCTGCTCGAGCCGGACCGGGCCGCCGAGCGCCGCGCCCGCCCGCTCGTGGAGGTGGTCGATCCCGACGACGAGGGGCCGAGCCCGGCCCGGCTCCACCCGCGCGGCCTGGCCGCGGTGCGGGAGGCGCTGCGCCGGGGGGAGAGCGCGTTCGTGCTGGTGCCGAGGCGGGGCGCTGCCGACCCGGACGCGCCGGGCGCCCGCACCGCCGGGCAGGTCGCCGCCGAGCTGGCCCGGGTGCTGCCCAGCGTCCCGGTGTGGCGGCTGGACCGCGAGGTGGTCGACGCCAAGGCCAAGCCGCCGTGGGCCGGCGAGGGCCCGGGCGTGGTGGTCGGCACGGTCGCCGGGGTGAAGGACGCGCCCCCGCTGCCGCTGTGCCGCACGGTGGTGGTGGTGGGTGCCGACGCCGCGCTCGGCCAGGCCGAGGTGCGCGCCCCCGAGGAGGCCTACCGGACCTGGACGCGGGCCGCGGCCTGGTGCGGGCCGCGCGACCAGCCCGGCCGGCTCGTGCTGCAGACCAGGGACGGCGCCCACCACGCGGTGCAGGCGCTGGTCCGCGCCGACCCGGTGTTCTTCTGGCGCCACGAGCTGCCCAGGCGGGTCGAGCTCGGCTTCCCGCCCGCCCGTCGCCTGGTGCTCGTCGAGGGCCCGCTGCCCGAGGAGGCGGCCGCGGCCCGGTCCGCCCTGGCGGCGGCGCTCGGCCCTGGCGCCGAGCTGCTCGGGCCCGCCGCGATGGGCCGGGGCTGGCGTATCATCGCCAAGGTCGGGGACGCGGAGGCGGCGGCGCTCGCGCTGCGGCCGGTGCTGGCCGAGGCGTCCCGGGCGGGTGGGCCGCGCATGTCGGTCGACGTCGAGCCGCTCGAGGTGCTGGCCCCCCTCCGGGCGCCCGCCTCCACCTGACGGCCGACCATGCGGCATCGCGGCCCGGCGGCGGCGACTGAGGGACAAGGAGACGGCATCTGGTGGCCCTGCTCGAGATCCGCCTGTTCGGCGACCCCGTCCTGAAGGAGCGTGCCGCGCCGGTCAGCGAGTTCGGCCCGGACCTGGCCCGCTTCGGCGACGACCTGCTCGAGACGATGCGCGCGGCCGCGGGCGTCGGGTTGGCCGCGCCCCAGGTCGGCGTGCTCAAGCGGATGTTCGCCTACGACGTCGGGGTGGACGAGGAGACCGGCGAGCACCCGTTCGGGGTGCTGGTCAACCCGGTCGTCACCAGGCGCGAAGGCGAGCAGAACGGCGAGGAGGGCTGCCTGTCGCTGCCCGGCATCTACTACGACTGCGTGCGCGCGATGGAGGTGACGGTCGCCGCCCAGGACGTGCGTGGCACGGCGGTCACCCTCGACGGCTCCGGCCTGCTCGCCCGGGTCTTCCAGCACGAGATCGACCACCTCGACGGGGTGCTGTTCCTCGAGCGCCTGTCCAGGAGCGGCCGCAAGCAGGCCCTGAAGCAGTGGCGCGAGCGGGACCTCGACCTGGAAGCGCCCGGGGTCGCGCCGCACCTCCACCGCTCCGACGCCGCCAAGACGCCGTAGGCGTGCGCGTCGTCTACTTCGGCACCCCCGCCGCGGCCGTCGCGCCGCTGGCGGCCCTGCTCGCCTCCAGGCACGAGGTGGTCGGCGTGGTCACCCGGCCGGACAAGCCCCGTGACCACCGCGGCGGCCGCCCGTCGCCGTCGCCGGTGAAGCAGGCCGCCAAGCGGCACGGGCTCGAGGTGGTGCAGCCCGAGCGCGGCCGCGACCCGGAGCTGCCCGCCCGGCTCGCGGCGTTCCGGGCCGACATCGGGGTGACCTGCGCGTTCGGCTTCCTGCTGCCGCCCGAGGTCCTGGCCGTGTTCCCCAACGGCGTGCTGAACCTGCACTTCTCGCTGCTGCCCGCCTACCGTGGGCCTGCCCCGGTGCAGCGGGCGCTGCTCGACGGGCGCATCGTCACCGGGGTCTGCACGTTCGTGATCGACGAGGGGATGGACACCGGGCCGCTGCTGCTCTCGGCCGAGGTCCCGATCCTGCCCGGCGAGGACGCCGGCGCGCTCACCGCCCGCCTGGCCGAGGTGGGCGCCCGCGTCACCGTGGAGACACTGGACGCGCTCGAGGCGGGCGCGATCTCGCCCCGGCCGCAGCCGCGGGACGGCGCGAGCCTCGCCCCGAAGGTCACCCCGGACGACGCCCGCCTGGACTGGCGCGTCCCCGCTGCCCGGCTGGTGGACGCGGTGCGCGCCTTCACCCCGGCCCCGGGCGCCTGGACCACCCTGCGGGGGCGGCGGCTCAAGGTGCTCGAGGCCCGGCTGGCCGCCGCGGAGCCCGGGCTGGCCCCCGGGGAGCTCCGCACCGGCCCCGGGGGCGCGCTGCTGGCGGGGGCCGGCGACGGCGTGGTCGAGCTGGTCCGCGTCCAGCCGGACGGCGGGCGGCCGATGGCGGGCGCCGACCTCGCCAGGGGTGCCCGGCTGGCGGCGGGGGAGCGGCTCGGCGGCGACCGGTGACCGCCACCGCCCGCGACGTCGCCCTCGACGTGCTCGGCCGGGTGGAGGAGGGCGCCTGGGCCAACCTCACCCTGCCGGGCACGCTGGCCCGCTCGGGTCTCGGGCCCGGCGACCGGGCCGCGGTCACCGACCTGGTCAGCGGCACGCTGCGGTTGCGGGCGGCGCTCGACACGGCGCTCGCGCCGCTCTCCCGGCAGGCCATCTCCCGCCTCGAGCCGCTGGTCCGCAACGGCCTGCGCCTGGGCGCCTACGAGCTGCTGTTCGCGGGGACGGCCCCGCACGCGGCCCTGCACGAGGTGGTGGGGTCGGTCCGCCGGGCCGGCCACCAGGGGCAGGCCGGGTACGTCAACGCGGTGCTCCGCCGCCTGGCCGGCACCGAGCCGCACTGGCCCGACCCGGCCGGCGACCCGGTCGGCTGGGCGACCACCCGCGGCTCCCACCCGGCCTGGGTGGTGGAGGAGGCGCTCGCCCGTCTCGGCCCCCGCGAGCTGGTCGCGCTGGTCGAGGCCGACAACACCCGCCCCAGCGTGACCCTGCGAGCCACGCCCGGGCGGTCGACCCGCGACGAGCTGCTCCGCGAGCTGGAAGCGGCCGGCGCGCCGGCCTCGCCGAGCCGGCTCTCCCCCGAGTGTGTGGAGCTGTCCCGGGGCGACCCCCGGGAGCTGGCCGCGGTGCGGGAGGGCCGGGCGGTCGTCCAGGACGCGGCCTCGGCACTGGTCGCGCCCGCCCTCGGGGCGGCCCCGGGCACGGTCGTGGTCGACCTCGCCGCCGGGCCCGGGGGCAAGGCGGGCCACCTGGCCGCGCTCGGCGCCCGGGTGCTCGCGGTCGAGGCCAACCCGGGCCGGGCCCGGCTGGTGCGTGAGACCGCCGACCGGCTCGGCGCGGGGGCCGCCGCCCGGCTGCTGGCGGTCATCGGCGACGGCACACGGCCGCCGGTCGCGGCCGGCCAGGCCGACGGCGCGCTGGTGGACGCGCCCTGCAGCAACCTCGGCAGCCTCCGCCGCCGCCCGGACGCCCGCTGGCGCCACCTTCCCGAGGAGGTCGAACCCCTGGCCGCCCTCCAGCTCCGGCTGCTCGAGGCGGCCGCCGACACCGTCCGCCCGGGCGGCGCCATCGTCTACTCGGTGTGCACCTGGACCCTGGCCGAGACCGACGAGGTGGTCGACGCCCTGCTGGACCGGCGCCCGGAGCTGGCCCCGGCCCCGATCGCCGGCCCGGCCGGGCCGGGCCCACGGCGTCAGCTCTGGCCCCACCGCGAAGGCGCCGACGGCGTCTTCCTGGCCCGGCTGGTCAAGCAGTAGCAGCGTGGACGAGCTGGTGCTGATCGCCGACGACGACCGGGACATCGTCCGCTTCGTCGGGGTGAACCTGCGCCTGGAAGGGTTCGAGGTGATCACCGCCCACGACGGCCAGGACGCCCTGTCCAAGGCCTACGCCAGGCAGCCAGACCTCATCCTGCTCGACGTGATGATGCCCCGCATGGACGGCTACGAGGTGTGCAGGCACCTGCGGGCCGACGGGCGCAGCGCGCACATCCCGGTGATCATGCTGACCGCCAGGTCGCTCTCGGCCGACAAGGTGCTCGGCCTGACCGCCGGCGCCGACGACTACATCATCAAGCCGTTCGACCCCATGGAGCTGGTCGCCCGGGTCAAGACCACCCTGCGGCGGACCAGGGAGATGCGGGCCCTGTCCCCGCTCACCGGCCTGCCGGGCAACCACAGCATCGAGCTTGAGATCCGGCAGCGGATGGCAGCTGCGGTGCCGACCGCGGTCGCCTACGCCGACCTCGACAACTTCAAGTCCTACAACGACCGGTACGGGTTCCTCCGCGGCGACGAGGTCATCTCGATGGCCGCCCAGGTGGTCCTGCGCGCCGTCCATGACACGGCCGGGTCGGCCGGTTTCGTTGGCCACGTCGGCGGCGACGACTTCGTGGCCGTCCTGCCGCCGGAGGTGGCCGAGGACTTCGCCCAGCGGGTGATGGCCGCGTTCGACGGCCAGATCCCGCGCCTCTACGACCAGGAGGACGCCGCCACGGGGGGCATCTCGGTCGAGGACCGCCAGGGTCGGCTCCGCCGCTTCCCGCTGGTGTCGGTGTCGATCGGCATCGCGAGCAGCACCAGGCTCCGGGTGGCCGACTACCGCGAGCTGGTGGCCACCGCGACCGAGCTGAAGCGTCTGGCCAAGCGGGAGCCGGGCTCCGCCTACGCGATCGACCGGCGCGGCGGCGAGCCGTAAATCACTTCCCCGACGCGGCTTCGGCGTGCAGCCTGTCCGCCTGTGCCTGTGCGTGGCCGTCGGCCGTGCGTTTGACCAAGGGAGCTGGAAGTGGAGCTGTATGTCGAGGTGGCGGGCGAGGGCGCCGCGGTGGTGCTCGTCCACTCCGGGATCTGCGACAGCCGGATGTGGGACCCGCAGTGGGGGCCCTTCTCGGCCGCGTACCGGACGGTCCGCTACGACCTGCGCGGCTACGGCCGCTCGCCGCTGCCGCCCGGGGTCTTCTCCCACGCCAGCGACCTGGTCGAGCTGTTGGACCGGCTCGGCATCGAGCGGGCGTCGCTGGTCGCGGCCTCCTTCGGCGGCCAGGTGGCGCTCGAGGTCGCCGTGGCCCACCCCGACCGGGTCGACCGGCTCGTCCTGGCCGACGCCAGGCTGCCGCTGGACGACTGGTCGGACGAGATCAAAGCCTTCGGGGCCGAGGAGGACGCCGCCCTGGAGCGTGACGACCTGGACGCCGCCGTCGAGGTCAACCTCAGGATGTGGGTCGACGGCCCCCAGCAGCCACCCGGCAGGGTCGACCCGGCAGTGCGTGAGCAGGTGGGCCGCATGCAGCGGCTCGCATTCGAGCTGCAGGTGCCGATGTGGGACGAGGCCGACGACGAGCCGCTGGTGCCCGACCTGGCCCGGCGCCTGCACGAGGTGCGCGCGCCGACCCTGGCCGTGGCCGGCGAGCTGGACGTGGCCGACTTCCGCCGGATCGCCGAGCGGCTGGCCCGGGAGATCCCCGACGCCCGCCACGCGGTCGTCCCCGGCGTCGCCCACCTGCCGAGCCTCGAACGCCCGGCCGAGTTCGACCGGCTGGCGCTCGGCTTCCTGGCCGGGTAGGGCGAGGCGCGCGCTGCCAGGGCAAGTCGCCGACCGCGCGGACGACGCGGAGCCACCAAGGCGACGCTGGGGCGGCGCTCAGCGGTGGCGCTCGGCCCGGACCAGGTCGGCCAGCGCGTCGGCGGGCCGAGGCTCGAACAGGTGGGGCCCCTGGGCGACGTCGCAGCCGAGCGCGCGCAGCTCGCCGAGCTGCCCCGCGGTCTCCACCCCGTCGGCCTGGGCCTGGATCCCGAGGGCGTGGGCGAGGCCCGTGACGGCCGCCACGATCACGCTGTCGTCGTGTTCCCGGCCGAGCCCGGCCACGAACGAGCGGTCCACCTTGAGGGCGTCGACCGGGAAGCGGCGCAGCATCGCCAGCGACGACGAGCCGGTGCCGAACTGGTCGATCGCGAGCGCCACCCCGAGCCGCTTGAGCGCGTGCAGGGTGGTCTCGATCGCGTCGGCGTCGCCGAGCAGCAGGCGCTCGGTCACCTCGAGCTGCAGCGAGCCTGGGCCGATGCCGGCGTCGGCCACCACCGCGCCGACCGCCTCGACCAGCCCGGGCTGGGCGAGCTGGGCGGACAGGTCGACCGAGATGCACAGGGGGCGGCCCGCGCCGAGCTCCCCCCGCCAGGCCGCGGCCTGGCGGCACGCCTGCCCGAGCAGCCAGCTCCCGACCACCGGGGCGAGCCCGCTCCCGGCGACCAGGGCGTCGAGCCCCGCTGGCGGGACCACGCCGCCGTCGGGCCGTTGCCAGCAGGCCAGCGCCTCGGCCCCCACCACGCTGCCGTCGTGGAGCGAGACCATCGGCTGGTACACGACCTCCAGCTCGGCCCGGTCGACGGCCAGGCGCAGGGCGCGCTCGCTCTCCAGCCGCTCGCGGGTGCGGGTCCGCATGGCGGCGTCGTACAGCTCGAAGCGCGCCTTGCCGCGCTCCTTGGCCAGGTACATGGCGGCGTCGGCCTCACGCAGCAGGCCCTCTGGGTCGTCGCCGGAGCCGCCGCCGGCCAGCGCCACCCCGATGCTCGGGGTCACGAACAGCTCGTGGCGGTCGACCCGGATCGGCTTGGGCACCTCGGCGAGCAGGCGCAGGGCGATGCCGACCGCCTCCCGCTCCGAGTACAGGTCCTCGCAGAGCATGGCGAACTCGTCGCCCCCGAAGCGCGCCACCGTGTCGGCCGGCCGGACGATCTCGCGCAGGCGCTGGGCGACCTCGACGAGCAGCCGGTCGCCCATCTCGTGCCCCAGAGCGTCGTTGACCGACTTGAACCGGTCCAGGTCGAAGAAGAGCACCGCCACCGAGCCGGGCCGCCGCTGCGCCCGGGCCAGGGCCATGCCGAGGTGGTCGAGGAACAGCGCCCGGTTGGGCAGCCCGGTGAGGGCGTCGTGGGTGGCCTGGAAGGCCAGCCGCTCCTCGGTCCGCTTCCGCTCGGTGATCTCCTGCACGATCATGCCGATCCCGAGCGCCCGCCCGGCGGCCCCGCGCACCGGGTGGAAGCTCGCGAGCCAGTGCCGGCTGGAGCCGCCCGGCCCCTCGACGCGCAGCTCGTGGTGGACGAGCGGCTCGCCGCCGGCCAGGACCCGGCGGAGCAGCTCGGGCACGTCGGCCGGCAGGCCGGGGATCGCCGCCGGCAGCGGGCGACCGGCCAGGGCGGCCGTGGGCACCCCGGCCGCCTCGGCCAGCGCCCGGTTGGCCCGGACGACCCGCAGTTCCGCGTCGAGCAGCGCGATGCCGGCGGGCGCGCTCGCGACCAGCGCCTCAAGGAGGGCGTCGGGCTCCTCCGGGTCCGGAGCCGGGCCCGCGCCCAGGTCCGGGCCCGCCACCTGGCGCCCCGCCCCGGGCAGCGGGGAGTCACGGTCGTCGGCCACTGGTCACCACCTCCCCTCCCCGGTCCTGCGCGCCCTCGGAGGAGACGGGGCGGCCGACCGGTCCTGCCACCTGGGACAGTCTGGCCCGCCGTCAGCAGCGACGCCAGGGTGACGCCAGGCTTGTGGACAGGCGCCGGCGCGCCCGGCTGGCCGCGCACGGCGGTGGGTCGCCGCGCGGCCGGCCCCGCCCGCCGGCCGGTGCTACTCTTGCGGGCGAGTAGCACGTCTCCGGGGCGGGGTGGAACTCCCCACCGGCGGTGAGAGCCCGCGACCCCCGAGCTTCCAGCTCGGGGTGGACCCTGTGCGATCCAGGGGCCGACGGTGACAGTCCGGATAGGAGGAGGCGGGCGGAACGGCGCTGCTGCGCCGTGCCGACGGGGCGCCCACGCGGGCGGCCCGGGCCGGCGGGCAGCCTGGGCCGGCCACCACGCCCCGGGACCGACCGGGGAGCGGCAGGTGGCTGGAACAGCGCGGCGCGACGACGGGACCTGGATGGCCCGTGCCGTGGCGCTGGCCGAGGGTGGCCGCGGCACGGCCAGCCCCAACCCGATGGTCGGCGCCGTGCTGGTGCGCGACGGCGAGGTCGTCGGGGAGGGCTTCCACCTGGCCCCGGGCAAGCCGCACGCCGAGGCCGAGGCGCTGGCCGCCGCGGGCCCGGTCGCCGCCGGGGCCACCTGCTACGTCACCCTCGAGCCGTGCGCCCACCACGGCCGCACCCCGCCCTGCGCCGACGCCCTGGTCGAGGCCGGGGTGGCTCGCGTGGTGGCTGCCGTCACCGACCCCGACCCCCGCGTGGCCGGGGCCGGCTTCGGCCGCCTCCGCATGGCCGGGGTCGAGGTCACGGTCGGCGTGCTGGCCGCGACGGCCGAGGAGCAGAACGCCGCCTTCCTCACCCACCGGCGCCTCGGGCGGCCGCGGGTCACCCTGAAGGCCGCGGCGAGCCTCGACGGCAAGGTCGCGGCGGCCGACGGCACCTCCCAGTGGATCACCGGGCCCGAGGCCCGCGGCGACGCCCACCGGCTGCGCGCCGAGGCCGACGCGGTCGCCGTGGGGGCCGGAACCGCCCTGGCCGACGACCCCCGGCTGACCATCCGCCTTGCCCCGGCGCGGTCGGACCGGCAGCCGCTGCGGGTCTTGGTCGACGCGGCCGGGCGGGTCGGGACCGGCGCGCGGCTGTTCGACGGCGAGGCGCCCACGCTGGTCGCGACCACCGATGCCGCACCGGCGGCCGCCCGCGCGGCCTGGGCGGCGGCCGGTGCCGAGGTGCTGGTCTGCCCCCTGGCCGCGCCCGCCGCCCCCGACGGGCGCGGCGTCGACCTCGGCTGGCTGGCTGCCGCGCTCGGCGAACGCGACGTGCTCGAGCTGCTGGTCGAGGGCGGTCCCCGGCTCCACGCGAGCCTCTGGGCGGCCGGCCTGGCCGACCGGCTCGTCTGGTACCTGGCGCCGCTGGCCATCGGCGGGGCCGGCGCGCCCGGCCTGCTGACCGGCCCTGGCGCGCCCACCCTGGCCGCCGCCCGCCACCTGCGGCTCGCGTCGGTCGCCCGCCTCGGCACCGACCTCCGCCTGGTGGCCTACCCCGCCACAGAGACCGCCCCCCCGACCCCCGTGGAGAGAGCGGGAGCCCGGGGGGGGTTCGGGGGGGCGCTTTCCGCCCCCCCGATGGAACCATCACCCCCGTCCCCCGACGAGACGCCCCAGTAACCCATCCACCAGCAGAAGGAGGGCAGCCACAGCCATGTTCACGGGGATCGTCCAGGGCCAGGGCACGGTGACCACGCTGCGAGTGGCCGGCGACGGCGACGGCGCCCGCCTGGAGGTCGCGGCGCCCTGGCTGGTGGGTGGCCTCGACCTCGGGGACTCGGTCGCGGTCAACGGCTGCTGCCTGACCGTGACGAAGCTGACCGGGGCGGGGTTCGCGGCCGACGTGGTGGCGGAGACCCTGCGCCGCACCGCGCTCGGCCGTC
>Ga0184612_10001284_pt1 | contig 12100 bp, 10 predicted proteins | sample PLM3_60_coex_FD_133163 | JGI IMG/M metagenome (GOLD analysis project Ga0184612, IMG submission 133163) | Groundwater sediment microbial communities from an aquifer in East River, Colorado, USA - PLM3_60_coex | ecosystem: Environmental > Terrestrial > Soil > Riparian zone | place: USA: East...
ACGGCTCGGTGCGGGTAGTACATGAGACACATCGCACGGGGTTATTCAGTCGCGACGTCTGGCTCCGGCTGCTCGCCGACGCCGGCTTCGATCCGAGTGCGGTAACCGAAGACACCACCGAGGACCGCACGCCACGGGAGCTGTTCATCGGCCGCCGACCCCGCCCGGAAGACTGAGAGGAGTGCAGACGATGGCTACGTTTGTCTTGATTCCCGGCGCCGGAGGCATGGCATGGTACTGGCACCGGCTGGCACCCGAACTGCGCGAGCGAGGCCACGACGTGGTCGCGGTGGATCTTCCCGCCGACGACGATTCGGCGGGCCTGTCGGAGTACGCAGACACCGTGGTCAACGCCATCGGCGACCGCACCAACCTCGTCCTGGTGGCCCAGTCGATGGCCGGGTTCACCGCACCGTTGGTGTGCGAGCGTGTGCCAGTGGACCTCTTGGTGCTGCTCAACGCAATGGTTCCAGCGCCTGGTGAGTCGCCGGGCAATTGGTGGGTCAACACCGGTCACGCGCAGGCCAGGCAGGAGCAAGCCAAGCGCGACGGAAGGACGGCAGACCAGGACGAGGACGTGATCGCAGAGTTCTTCCACGATGTCCCGCCAGCCATCGTGGAGGAGGCGATGAGGAAGGGTGAGCCGGACCAGTCAGGCACCCCGTTCGAGAAGCCCTGGCCGCTCAAGGCTTGGCCCACGGTGCCGACGAAGTTCCTGCTCGCTCGCGACGACCGCTTCTTCCCGGCCGACTTCCAGCGCCGGGTCGTTCGCGAACGTTTGGGCATCACACCCGACGAGATGGACGGCGGCCACCTCGTTGCCCTTAGCCGCCCCGCCGAACTGGCCGACCGCCTAGAGGCGTACCTGACCGAGCGGTAGCCCACAAGGATCATTGAGCCTGTGCGAGGTCTTCGGCCCGCTCAAGATCCTCCAGCACTGCGGCTCCGTGGAACGCCGCTGCCGGAGCGGAACGACCAGCTGTGCGCGTCGACGTTCTGGTGGACGCGTCCCTTGCGCTGGCCGGACCGAGCGTGACACCGAGTCATAGACGATGGTGGGCTTCGCAGGTCCCGGGGATAGCGGTCAGGAACCGAACACGTCCGCGAACAGCTCGACAAGATGGTGCGCCGAGCGTTGCCCAGGGTCCTTCTGCGGGTTGTAACAGGCCAGCGAGAACCCGACCAGGCCTTCCGACCGTACGAGGGGCGCCAGCACATCTGTGAGCTCAACCAGCGTGAGCCCGGCGGGCATGAGGTAGTCGGTCGCGGGGAACTCGAGCTCATCGAGAACATCGACATCCAGGTGGACCCAGTAGCGCCAGTCCATGGCGGTCAACTGGTCATGCGTGTCCCGTCCCGCGGCCGCACCGCCGTATGACCGGAGGTCGGCGGGGGTCAGTTCGGCCGAGAGCCCAAGCTGCTCCGGCAGGGCCGATCCGAGTGACGTGGCCTCCTCCCGGTCCCGCGGACCTAGCAGGACAAGACGGTCGGGCGCGACAACCGGTGCCCCGACCTGCGCGGACCAGGCTTGGGGACCGAGTCCGGTCACTACCGCTATCGACATGTCGGCCGGCTCGCCGGTCGGCGATGTCCTGCCGTCGTAAAGATCCAGGTGCCCATCGAGATAGGCCAGCCCAACCGAGCCGAGGGCATCGCGCGCCCCGGCCAGCGCTCCGGGCAACAGCGTGCAGCATCCGCCCAGGACAACCGGCAGACGCCCGCCGGTCACGACCTCCCGAACCTTGTCCCGCACCGTGCCCGTCACGTCCACCACCCCCGGCCACCCCAGCACCCCGGTCGCGGGATCCCTCGTACGACCGACCAACCGCACCCCGAGATCCCCTGTGTCGACCGCGCCGAGCGCCTCGATGACGCCACCGGCCCGCAAGGCCGCGGGCGCCAATTCGGTGCCGAATGCCGCTCCATCCGGGCTGGGCGCGCCAACGCAGTCAATGGGCACGCCTACCACGACCGGTCGGTGAGATCCGCTACGAGACATGAGCCAAGCGTATGGACAACCACCGACGTTCTCAGTTCCAGCTCGCGCCTGATCTCTGACGCAACGGTACGAATGCGAAACGTCACCGTCCGCGTCATTGTGCGCACAGCGACACGGGAAATGTCACTCGCCAGAGTGGTCCGCAGGCGCACCCGAAGAACTCCGACGCCGTATACGGTTGAGCCCGGCGAGGCCAATAGACGTCAGGGAGGACGTTGTGACGCGATCGGTTCGTCTGTTCGCTGTGCTGGGCGCGGTAATTGTGCTGCTCGGGGCGGGTGTGTTCGTGGGATACCGGCTGCTGACAGACCGGGTCAACGATTCGATCCCCCAGGCCGATCTTTTCGGCTCGGCTAACCCCACCGCCGCGAACGGAACGGCGGGTCCCGCAGGAAGTCCGACGCCCCCGCCGGGCGCGGACATCAAGGGCCCGCTCAACATCCTCATCGTCGGTGTCGACACACGGGCGAGCTACCCCGGATGGATCCCGCACGCCGACGCTGTGATGATCATGCATGTCAACGCCGACCTCACTAAGGCGTACCTCACCTCGCTCCCCCGCGACCTGGTCGTGAATGTCCCCGCCTTCGCGCCGACCAGGTTCGGTGGCTCCCGGACGAAGCTGACCCACGCGATGAGCTATGGAAGCAAGATCCCGGGCAAGAAGACCCCCGACCCAAAGCTTGGCTTCCAGCTCGTGGCGAAGGCCGTCAGCGGCTACACCGGCATCACCCGATTCGATGCGGGTGCGCTCCTCACCTTCGTCGGCATGAAGAAGGTCGTGGACGCGATCGGCGGCATCGACATGTACATCGATATGAAGGTCGTCTCGATCCACATACGCCCCGACGGCAAGCACCGCGCTCCGTGCGGGAGCTGCGCACACGGGTACTCCGGTCCGCAGATGGTCTACAACGTCGGCATGCGGCACATGACCGGCTGGCAGGCGCTGGACTACTCCCGGCAGCGCTACATCCCCGGGGGTGACTACACCCGCGGCCGCCACCAGCGGCAGGTCATCAAGGCGATGGTCGCCAAGATCTTCTCGACGGATTTTATGACGAACCCAGCCAAGCTCGACAGCCTACTCACCTCTCTCGGCAGCGCGGTCGTCTTCGACGGCCGAGGCCGCAAGCCGACCGCATTCGTCTACGCCCTGCGCAACCTGAACGCCAACTCGCTCACTCTGGTCGGGCTGCCCGGCGGGGGCGCGTACAGCGGCGGGCGATACATCGGGGAGAACCTGTCCGGCATCCAGGCGTCGTACTTCGCCGCGCTACGCCAGGACAAGCTCGACGCGTTCGTCAAGGCCAACCCCCGCTTGGTGAACAGCACGCCGAGCTAGCGACCTGCTACCAGGTACGGCTCAAGTAAGGTAAGCACCCCGTTTGGGTCTTCGACGTGCGCGTTGTGTCCCAGACCGGGGAGGGTGATCGCCGCGGGTTGGAGGCGGGTCAGCTGTTCGTGGCTGACCATCGGATCATGCTCGCCTCGCACCAGCAACACCCGCGCCCGAGCTGCCGCCAACAGCCCGGCCATGTCCGGCGCCCCGACCGCGAACGCCAACGGATCCAGGGCGAGGCGCCAGCGTCCGTCATCCTCACGCAGCCCGGCCGAGACCGCCTCGTCGCCGACCCGCAGCAGACCGTCGAGGCCGGAGACACGCAGGTAGCGGGCGGCCGCCTCGTCGCGGGACGCGAACCACGTGATGGGCCGCTGAGCCATCGTCCGCGCTCGGTCCAGCTCGTCGTCCGTCCAGGCCACCTTGATCCCCACCCCGACGACGGCATCGACCGCCACCCCGAAGTCACCGCTCGCGAGGCTCAGGCCTACCACACCGCCCAGCGAGTGTCCCAGCACTACCAACGGCCGATCGGCGTCGACCAACTCGGCGATGCTGGCCGCCAGGGCAGTGAACGAGTACCGATCCAGTGGCGCCGAGCCGCCGTGGCCCGGCAGATCCGGCGCCAGCCATCGGCCCGGCCAGCGCTCGGCCAGCAGCGGCCGCCAGCCGTTCCATACATCGCCGGTCGCACCCAGGCCGTGCACCAGCACGAGAACGGGCTCGCCATGTCCGCCGCCCTGTACCCGCATCTCGCCGCCCATGGCTGGAGTCTGCCACCGCAGGGGGCGCCGGCGCGTCGGCGCCGCGGTCTGGCTCGACGACTCCGTTCCGACGGTCGATCCATCCCGATGGCGGTTGACGGTGGTCGATGGCCGCGGGCAGTACGATCTCGACCTGTCCCACCTGTCGTCATTCGACGAGCGGTTGCGGTCGACGCTGGACTGCACCTCCGGCTGGTACGCGCAGCAGGACTGGGCCGGTGCACCGGTATCGGCAGTCCTGCGCGACATCGGGGATGCGAGTGGTGGCAGCCGCCCTTTCCGATTACCTGAAGCGCTCTCGGTCCGTTCGCTCTCTCCGAGAGCGAACGGTGTACGACACTAGGGTCATGAAGATAGGCATCATCGGCTCAGGCCACATTGGCGGTACCCTCACGCGCCGCCTCCGGACACTGGGCCACGACGTGACGGTGGCGAACTCACGTGGGCCGCAGTCCCTGACCGAGCTCGCCCGGGAGACTGGAGCCACGCCCGGCACGGTCGAGACGGCAGCGCACGGCGCGGACCTTGTGGTCATCGCCGTTCCGGTGACGGCCGTACCGATCCTCCCGGCCGAGGCCTTCCGCGGCAAGGTTGTCGTCGACGCGAACAACTACTATCCGCAACGGGACGGGGACATCGCCGAGATCGCGGACAGGAGCCTGACCTCGAGCCGCTGGATCGCTCAGCGACTTCCCGGGGCCCGCGTCGTCAAGGCCTTCAACACCATGATGGCGCAGCACCTGGCCGACTACGGCCGACCGGCCGGCGATGAGCGACGTCTCGCATTGCCCGTCGCCAGCGATGATGACGACGCCAAACGTACGGTCATGGTCGTGGTGGATGAACTCGGCTTCGATCCCGTCGACGCTGGCACCCTGGACCAGAGCTGGCGACAGCAACCGGGTACGCCGGTGTCTGGGAAGGACTACGACGTGGACGGTGTCCGCGGCAGCCTCGCCTCCGCCCGACCCTGAGCGAGAGCCGGCACGGGAGCCCGCGCGATCCCGGCGCTAGAGAGCCGTCAGTGTCGCCGCGTCGGGCGAAACAACCAACTCCGAGCGCTGCTGCGGCGTGGGTAATTCTGTGTAGACGCCCGTATGGCGGCCCGCGTAGCGCACGTACCAGAACAACATCAGGGCCGTACTGACGAGGTAGAAGGTGTGCAGCACCCAGATGGGACCCACGGGCAGATGAAAGACGTAGATGGTCTGAATGACGTTACCCACGTTGCTGAGCAGGATGTTGCCCAGGCTGTAGGACCTCAGGTCCTTCGTGTGTGCCGCCTTCACCATCATGGGCAGCGCACTGAGCGCGAAGATCACGGTGGAGATCGCACCGGCCACGACTGGAAGACTCATGCCTCTAGCGTTGCGGAGCGGCGGCCGTCCCCGCGTCGGGACAAATGTCCAAATCGGAGCATCTGCGGGTGGTGGGTCGTTGTATGTAGGCGCGGCTACACGAGTTCGTGTTCGTAGGCGTACGCGGTCGCCGCGGCTCTGGACGACAGGGCAAGCTTGGTGAAGATGTTGCTCACGTGGCGAGCGACCGTCTTCTCACTAAGACACAGGTCGGCCGCGATCGCCCGGTTTGTCTTGCCCGACGCGACGAGGCGCAGCACCTGCACCTCACGCGAGGTCAGCCCGCCCGCTGACCGGACGTCTGGCGTCCGCGACAGCATCTCGACCCTGGCGACGTCCGTGGCGGCGCCCAGATGCTGGAATACCCAACTCGCGGCGTCGAGCTCCATCCGCGCAGCATCCTCGTCCCCGACCTTGCGGCAGGCGAGTCCAATGAGGACTCGAGCGCGCGCGGCCTCGTACGGGGCGTCGAGCCCCTGCCACGCTCGCCAGGCCCGCCGCAACGCGGCAAGGGCGCCTCGGTCGTCGCCCTCCGCGAGGAGGACGGCGCCCTGCGCGTGGGTCGCCACCGCCTCGAGTAGCGGGGCGTCGAAGTCGGCGGCGAGCTGCGCGAGTTCGTCGGCCGCACCACGGGCGGCCGCAACGTCACCAGCCACGAGCGCGATCTCGACGTACGCGGCGAGAAGCTTGGCCCGGGCCGAGCCCTGCGGTGACTCGTCCAAGGCCCGGCGGATGCCAGCTGTCGCCGCGTCGACCTGCCCCTGGGCAAGTCGCAGCAGTGCCAGGCCAGGCTGTGACTCCCGCCCCCACTGGCTCCCCTGCCGGTACGCCTCCTCGGCCTGCGCGAACTCCCCGCACAGCCGGTGCAGCTCCCCCTGCTGATAGATAGCCGCACCCACCGCCGGTTGGCCTGGCGGCTGAGATAGGCGTTCGCGCGCCCGTCGTACCTCGTCCATGGCATCCGGCCAGGCGCCGTGCAACTGCATGATCTCGGCGCGGTGCACCAGACACTGCCCCCGGTAGGGCACAAGATCTGGCTGGGACAGGCACCAGCGGCTCAATGCGGCCGTCCACTCCTGCGCTCGTCGCAAATCGAAGGCCTCTTGGCACGCCTCGATCACCGCGCAATAGACGATCCCCACGACCATCACAGATACCTCGCCCGCCGTGACAGCGACCATGGCCTCGTCGAACAGCGGCATCGCCTCGCCGGGCTTTCCCAGCATGGTCAGCGCTTGGCCCCGGCCGAGCTGGCTCAGCACGACCAGGTCGCGATCGCCGAACCGCGCGCCGACTTTGCCTACCTGTTCGAACGCGGCGTAAGCACTCGCGCCATCGCCCTCGAACAGGCCTTGCAACGCGACCGGCACCAACAGGTACCCCTGCTCCACGCAATCGTGTTCACCCTCGTCAAGCAAGCGGCGAGCCCGGGCCAGCCAGCCGCCGGCTCGGGCCGTCTCGCCCCGATTCATCAGACCGAAGCCCAGCCAGAACGCGCACCGGGCGGCGCCCACCTCGTCCCCCCGGCGCAGCCATTCGTGATAGCCCCGCTCCCCGAGACCGAAGCACTCCTCGTCCTTGCCCAGCAGGTACGCAGCGGTACCTAGGCGCTCCAGGTCATCGGGCGCGAGCGGTGATTTGCGATCCTCGGCGGAGAGTTGGGCGTAAGCATCTCCCCATGCCTGCCGGGCGAAGGATGCCCGCCCCAGCTCAAGTGCGTCGGCCGTGGTCATCTGACCTCCCACTGCATGCCGGCGCCGCAGCGCACCGGCGTTCCGGTCAATCTACCGCCGCCGCGTCAAGATCCCCGTGATCATGAGCTGGCCGTCGCGAAACGGCGTCGATCATGACCTCCAGGTCATGATCGACCGGGGAGGCGGGAGTGGGCCAGGCCGCGGTTGGCCAGCGCGTCGGCACGCTCGTTCTCGGGATGGCCAGCGTGCCCCTTGACCCAGAGCCAGTCCACATGGTGCCCCTCAACGGCGGCCTCAAGGCGCTGCCAGAGATCAGCATTCTTGACCGGCTGCTTGGCCGCGGTACGCCAGCCGCTGCGCTTCCAGGTGGGCAGCCAACTGGTGATGCCGCTACGTAGATAGGTGCTGTCGGTATGCAGGCGCACCGTGGCGGGGCGAGTCAGTGTCTCGAGCGCCCGAATGGCGGCCATCAGCTCCATCCGGTTGTTGGTAGTGTGACCCGGCTCGCCGCCGAAGATCTCCTTCTCATGGCCGCCGAAGCGCAGCACGGCGCCCCAGCCGCCCGGCCCTGGATTGCCGCTGCACGCGCCATCGGTATAGATGTCCACGACAGTGGATGCCGCCCGCTTCGCCATCGCTACAGTCCGGGCGGCGCGTAGATCTCGATGTCGCGGAACTCGACCGCGAACGGCGGCTTGACTCCCTTCGCCACCTGGAACACGCCGAGCACGACCCGTCCCCGGGCGTATGTCGAATCCGTCAGTTCATCGACGAAGGTCCCGTCGCGGAAGAACCTGAAGGTGCTGCCTTCGGCCATGATGCCCACCTTCACCGGCGTGTTCAGGGCGGTCTGCTGTGGAAATGAGCGAAGCGACCCCACTTGGGCAGAGGGGGTGTGCGTGACGAGGTGGTACCCGTCCTCACAGACCCGCAGCGCATAACCACCGGCGGTGTTGGTGTAGCGGAACCAGATTCCCGCGCAACTGCCCGGATTGACGAGGGTCACGGTCACGAAGGCGCTGAAGTCGGTCCAGGTGTCGGTGCGACCGGGACAGCGGTATGTCGCCTCAGTGGCCAATGTCGCGATGAGCCGGCCATTGAGATTGCATACGGCGTTGAATGTGGTGTCGTCGCGGTTAAGCCAAGCGCCCGGTGCCGCGAGACTCTCGTTGACCTTGCGGGCGGCGCCGGGTGCCACCGACGGCCTGGCCGCTGTCGACGGAGGCGACGAGCTGGACGACGACGACGGTGCCGGCGACGCGGCGGTGCCGGTCTGAAGCGGGATCTTGCCGGTGAGGATCGCCGCCACAGCGCCGGCGAGGAGAAGCACAACGAGCGTGAGCACGGTGAGGAGCACCCGACCCCCCACGCCACGACGTGGCGGCGGCATGTCCACCAGCTCGGTGCCGACCCGTGTCGGTTGCGGCGGCACGGAGGCGACGCCGACCGGGGAGGGTGCGCCCACCCGCGTGGGCGTGATGCCGGCAGCCGCGAGCACCTCCGGCTGCTCGGCGAAGGCCGCCGGGCGGGTGGTCTCGCGCGCCCCACCGGCCAGCAGGTGATCGACGAGTTCTCGGGCCGTCGGCCGCGCGGCCGGGTCCTTCGCCAGCGCGCGCTCGACCAGATCGCGCAGTGGGCCGCTGAGCCCCTGGAGGTCCGGCGGCTGAGTCAGGATCCGGACAGCCATGGCGGCCGGTAGGTCAGCCCCGAAAGGCGTGCGTCCGGTTGCGGCGTACGCGACGATGGCGCCCCAGGCGAAAATGTCGGCCGCCGGCGTAATCGCCGAGCTCGCGTTTGGACCGAACCGCTCCGGCGCCATGTACGCGACCGTGCCGACCATCTGGTCGGTCTTGGTCACGGCGTCGGTGCCCGTGTCTCCGCGCGCGATGCCGAAGTCGATGACCTTCGGGCTGCCCGGAGCCAGGAGGACGTTGCCGGGCTTGAGGTCACGGTGGATAACCCCGGCGCCGTGGATCGCGGTCAACGCCACCGCGACACCGACCGCGAGACCGTGCTGGTTCGCCGGCGTCAACGGTCCGCGCTCCTCGACGACCGCAGCCAGGCTGGGGCCGTCGACGTACTCCACCACCAGGTAGGGCGGGTCATGGTCGGTGTCGGCATCGAGCACCTCGGCGGTGCAGAACGGCGGCACCTGCCGCGCCCGTGCGACCTCACTGCGGAAGCGGCGGCGAAACTCGGGATTGTGCGCGAGCTCCCCACGGATTACCTTGAGCGCGACCGCTCGGCCGTCTGGGGAATCGGCGAGGTAGACCGAACCCATCCCGCCCTCGCCGAGGCGGCCCACAATCCGGTAGGCGCCCAGCTCCCGCGGGTCGCTCGGGCGAAGCCCGCGAACCCGAGGCTCATCACCGCCGGACATGCCTGCCACCCACCCCTGTCTGCCGAGTCTGCGACAGCATGCCACCCGCAGCCACTAGTCCGCATCCCGCCGGGTCGTCGGGTTCGGGACGCCGCGGCACGCCAGTTCGTAGACTGGCCGCATGGCTCGGGCGAACGAGGTCGTAGCGGCCCTGCTCGATGAGTACGCGGACCTGCTCTCCATCACCGGCGGCGAGGCATTCAAGGCGCGGGTGTACGAGAAGGCGGCCCGGGCCATTCGCGGCCACCACGCCGACGTCGCCACACTCGACCTATCGGAGCTGCAAAAGATCCCCAATGTGGGCAAATCCATTGCCGAGAAGATCATCGAGTACTTCGACTCGGGGCAGATCCAGGCGGTCGAGAAGCTGCGGGCGAAGATCCCCCCGGGAGTACGGGCCCTCACTGCAATTCCCGGTCTGGGGCCCAAGAAGGCAATGATCCTGTACGAGGAACTCGGCATCTCTTCTGTCGACGGTCTGGAGGAGGCGATCGGCGAGGGGCGTCTCGCGGGTCTGCGTGGATTCGGTTCGAAGACCGCGGAGAACCTGCTGCACGGCATCGAGTTGGCCCGCGGCGAGACCGGCCGGTCGCTGATCGACGCCGCGATGGCCGTCGCCGAGGAGATCGTCGGCGCGATCTCCGCCGTCCCCGGCTGCCAGAGGTGCACGTACGCGGGGTCGTTGCGCCGGATGCGGGAAACCATCGGTGACGTCGACATTCTCGCCGCCTCGCGAGACTCGAAACCCCTCATGGACGCGTTCGTGCGGCTGCCGATCGTGGCCGAGGTCATCGTCCGCGGTGAGAAGAAGACGTCGGTTCGCACGACCCGCGGGCTTCAGGTAGACCTGAGGGTCGTGCCGCTCGAGGCCTGGGGCGCCGCGTTGCAGTACTTCACCGGCTCGAAGCAGCACAACGTCCGCATCCGCGAGATCGCCGTACGCAAGGGGTTGAAGCTGTCGGAGTACGGCCTGTTCCGGGTGGACGATGGGTCGCTGATCGTGTCGGAGACCGAGGAGGACGTGTACGCACAGCTCGGCCTGGCCTGGATCCCGCCGACGCTGCGCGAGGATCGGGGCGAGGTGGACGCGGCGCTCGCGGGCGAGCTACCGGACCTGGTGACCCTGTCCGACATCCGGGGGGATCTGCACACGCACACGAACCTCACCGATGGTGTGTCCACACTGGAGGAGATGCTGGCGAGCGCGCGGGCCCGGGGTCTGCGCTACTACGCGGTGACAGATCACGCCAAGAACCTGCCGATGCAGCGCATGACGGATGCCAAGATGCTCAAACAGCGCGAGCATCTCCGAGCCCTGGCGGGCGAGGGCCGCATGGAGCTACTGCACGGCACCGAGCTCAACATCGACCCGGACGGCGACGTCGACTGGGAAGCCGACTTCCTCGCCGGCTTCGACGTCTGCGTGGCCTCGGTGCACTCCCACTTCAACCAGTCACCCGAGGCGCTGACCCGCCGACTTATCCGGGCCTGCGAGAATCCGTACGTCAACATCATCGGCCACCCGACGACGCGCCAGATCGGACGCCGTGCCCCGATCGATGCCGACTGGGACGCCGTATTCGCCGCCGCCGCCCGGACCGGCACCGCGATGGAAGTCAACAGCTACCCGGACCGGCTCGACCTGCCGGACGAGCTGATCCTGCGGGCGAAGCGCCACGGGGTGAAGTTCGCGATCGACACCGATTCGCACTCGACCGTCCACCTTGGGCACCTGCGCTTCGGCGTCGGCCTCGCCCAGCGGGGATGGCTCACCAAGGACGACGTCATCACCGCGTGGCCGCTGTCGAGGCTGCGCACCTTCATCGCCCGCAAACGCCGCGCTCACTAGCCGCCATGTGTCACACCGCACCGAAGGCCGCCGATGGATGACGTGCTCACGTTCGGGCTGATCATCGCCGCCATCGCCGCCGCCGGTTCCGTGGCCCTGCTCTCCAGCCGCCTGAGCGAGCTCATCCGCGTACCCGCTCCGGCGATCTTCCTTATCGGCGCGGCGATCGCGTCGGATCTTGTGCCCGCGCTGAACGCCCTCACGCCGGAGAATGTCCAGCGGATCGTCACCGTAGCGCTTATCTTCATCCTCTTCGACGGTGGCATGCACATCGGCTGGCGACGTTTCCGCGCCGCGGCCGGTCCGATCATCACGGTGGGCGTGGTTGGCACATTCCTTACCGCCGCGGCCGTCGCCGCACTCGCACACCTGATCTTTGGCTTCGGCTGGCAGGCGGCGCTCCTGCTCGGCACCGCCCTGGCTCCCACCGACCCGGCCGTGGTCTTCTCCGTGCTGGGCAAGAGAGAGGTCGCCGGCCGATCGGGAGCCATCATCGAGGGCGAGTCTGGCGCCAACGACCCGGTCGGTGTCGCGCTCATGGCGAGCCTGCTCGTCGTGGCCGAGAAGGGTGGCCGCGGTACGGCCGCGATGGGTACCGGTGTGGCCGAATTCGTGCTGCAGATGGTGGTGGGAGCGGGCGTCGGCTTGGTGCTGGGAGCTGGCCTCCTTTTCGTCGTGCGACGCATTCCGCTGCCGAGCGAGGCGCTCTATCCA
>Ga0184612_10001285_pt1 | contig 12098 bp, 10 predicted proteins | sample PLM3_60_coex_FD_133163 | JGI IMG/M metagenome (GOLD analysis project Ga0184612, IMG submission 133163) | Groundwater sediment microbial communities from an aquifer in East River, Colorado, USA - PLM3_60_coex | ecosystem: Environmental > Terrestrial > Soil > Riparian zone | place: USA: East...
CGATCAGGCCTGGGCGAACGGCGGGACGGTCTACATCGACTACGACGATCGCGAGCCGCAGGGTCTGGCCCGGTGGCACGCGCTCGTGCGGGGCATCGACCAGTCGAGGGTCGTACGTCTTCCGGACGGAGGTATGCCGCCGGTCGGGTCGATCGCCTTCGGGCGGGAGCAGGAGTGCGACTACATATGTGACCGAATCGCCGAGTCCGGGGACTACTGGATTGCGCTGGTTCGAGGCCCGAGGAGCTAGCGCCTGGTGCCGAGCGGAGCACCCGTCGGAAGCCAGTCGACCCGGCCTATCCAGCGTTCGCGGTTGTCTGCGTACCAGCGGATCGTCTGCAGGACACCGTCCTCCCAGGACACCTTCGGCATCCAGCCGGTCTCGCGGGTCAGCTTCTCGTGGCCGACGCGAAGCGCCATCACCTCGCTCGCCCCGGGCCGGTACCGAGCAGGCGTCGAAACGACCTCGCGACCAGGCCAGAAACCTGCGTCCTCGCCGACTCGGAGGACGAGATCCACCCATTCCTGCATCGAGATGTTCGCGCCCTGGCCGTAGACGTAGACGTCGCCGGGCGTGCCCTGTGCGGCGACGGTCAGGTGGCCGCGGACGCCATCCGTGCAGAAGCAGAAGTCACGCATCGGCTCGAGCTGGCCGAGCTCGACCGTCTCGCGGGTCAACGCCTGAGTGATGATCGTGCCCGTGACGTAGCGCGGGTTCTGGCGCGGCCCGTAGTTGTTGAACATGCGCGTCACGACGCCCGGGACGCCGAAAGCGTCGAAGTAGTTCATGGTGAGGAAGTCCGCCGCCACCTTCGAGGTCGCATAGATCGACTTCGGGTTGATCGGCGAGCGCTCGTGGAGGATCAGTCCGCCGTCGTCGTCGAAGTCGTGGTGCTCGCTGACCGACTCACGCACGTTGCCGTACTCCTCGGAGGTTCCCGCCGTGTCGAACTTCTCGAGCTCGAGCTCCCAGTCGACGATCGCCTGGAGGAGGTTCAGCGTCCCCAGGACGTTCGCGGCGATTGTCTCGTACGGGCGGTGCCACGACTCGCCGACGTGCGCCTGGGCGCCCAGGTGGAACACGTACGGGCGGTCGGGCGCAGCGCGTAGCTCCCTCACGAGGTAGTCGACCGAGGTCCGATCCGTCAGGTCGGCGAAGTGCACCTTCAGCCGGTCGCGAAGGTGCGCGATGTTGTTCAGGGCACCGCTCGAGTTCGCCCGCACGAAGGCGTGAACGCCGGCGCCGAGCTCGACGAGAGCATCGGTCAGGTGGGAGCCCATGAAGCCGTCGGCTCCCGTGACGAGGACGGTGCGACCCTCGTAGGTGTCACCGAACTCGCTGCGAAGGTCGTCGAGCGTGCCGCCTGTCCAGAGGGTGTCGTTCGGCATGGTGCGTACGCTTCCGCGTCGGTGAGCAAGGGTACAGACTCGCCCGGCTTGGGCTCGCTGGCGAGCGCTGCGCTGACAGCGGCCTCGACGCTCGTCGTCTCCGCCTTCGCGGCGATCGTCGGAGTCGTCATCGCCCGCGAGTTCGGGCGGACCGACGAGACCGACGGGTTCTTCGCCGCCTACGGCGTCTTCATCGTGATTACCCTCGCCGCCCAGTCCATCCGCATCGCCGTGCTCCCCGCGCTCGCTCGCGCTCGCGACGAGCGACGCCTGGCCGGGAACATCGCCGGATTCGCGACCGCCCTGATCGTCGTCGCAGTTCCGCTCCTGCTTCTCGCGGAGCTTGCCGCCGAGCCTCTCGCTGCGCTCCTGACCGGGAACGGCTCGACCGTTGCGAAGGACGCCTGTGCCGACGCTCTGCGCTGGATGGTCCCCGCTGCCGTGGCGCACCTCTTCGCCGGCCTTGCGGCGAGCGGCCTTGCCGCGCTCGACGACTACGCGACCGCCGCGCTCGGATATGCGTCCGGCAGCACGGCAGGGCTCGTCCTGATCCTGGCACGGCTCGACTCGGACGGAATCATCGCCGTTGCCTGGGGCATGGCCCTCAACGGCGTGGTCGCGCTTCTCGTCCCTGCGATCGTCCTCTCCTGGCGGGCGCGGCGAACGAGCATGCCGGCGCGCGCGATGCGCCCGGCGGGACTCCCGCTCTCGTCGCGACTGGGCGTCTTCGCGGTCGCGGCCGCACTCCCGATCGCGCTGCAGTTGCTGTACGTCGTGTGCCTGCCGTTCGCCGGTCGCTTGGGGGCGGGAGCGGTGACGAGCTTCGGGTACGCATACCTCGCGGCTGCCACTCTCGTCTCGGTCACCGCGTTCTCCATCGGCCTCGTCTCCTCCGTCCCACTGACTCGCATGGGGCTCGCGCCTGGAGTCTCCGCTCAGCACGTCGTCTCGGCTTCGTGGGTGGCGCTCACCGTGATCGGAGCGGCTGTGGGAGCGTTCGCGCTGGCCGGTGGGGAGATCGTCGAGGGTGTTCTCGGCGGCGCCTACGGAGGGGACGTCGGCAAGGACGTCGCTCGGCTCGTCCTCGTGCTCACCCCGTGGATGATCGCGTCGGTGGGCGTCAACGTCGCCTTCCCGCTTGCCTTCGTCGCCGAGCGCGTGCGACCGCTTCCCTGGATCGGCGGCGTGGCACTAGCCGTGCAGGTGCTTCTCGCGTGGGCTCTGGCCGAGCTCCTGGAGCTCGACGGCCTGGCCGTCGCGCTCACGTTCTCCACACTCCTCGTCCTCTTCGCGTTGCTGCGAGAGCTCCACGCGCTCTCGGCAGGCGCACGCGGTATCGCCGTGGCTGCAGCGACGATCGCGGCGTTCGCAGTCGTCGCCTTCGTCCCCGCCGGGCTCGTGCTCGGCCCGCTCGCAGCGGCGATAGCCGGCGTCGGAGCCTATTCGGCGCTTGTCGTGCTCGTCCGGCCGCGCGGGCTCACGGCCTCGTGGTCCTATCTCAGAGCGCTGCAGTAGACGCTGCGACGTAGACGGCCTCGTGCTTGCGCGCGGTCTCTTCCCACGTGAACTGGGCCGCGCGCGCGAGGCCGCGCTCCACGAGCTCGTCTCGGCGAGTGTCCGTCTCGAGGATCCCCGCCGCGATGGCCTCGACGTCGGTCGGGTCGAAGAAGGCAGCGGCATCGCCGCACACCTCCGGGATCGCTCCCACGTCGGCCGCCGCAACGGGGCAGCCCGAGGCCATCGCCTCGAGCGGCGGCAGGCCGAAGCCTTCGTACAGGCTCGGGTACACGAGGCACGCCGCCCGCCGGTAGAGGGACGCGAGCTCGGTCGTCGGGACGACGCCGAGGCTCTCGACGCCTTCGGGCAGCTGCCCCAGGCGCTCGAGGCCGCCTCCAGTGAGGACGAGGCGAAGCTTCGGCCGAGTCGCGCGAAGCGTCGCGAAGGCCTCGAAGAGGCGGGGGTGGTTCTTGTGCGGCCAAGGTCTCGCGGGATAGAGGATGAATGGCTCGCGCTCCTCGTCCCCGGGGCGAAACAGCGTGTGATCGATCGCGAGGGGAATCACATGGATGCGATCCGAGGTGAGCCCCAGCCGTTCGATCGCACGGGTCCGCACGAACTCACTCGTGACGATGACGGCGTCGGCGATCCGCGCTGCGCGGTCGTATGCGATCCGACGGAACGAGCGTCGCGCCGGTCCGAAGAAGTCGGGCAGGTCGCGGTGTTGGATGTCGTGCAGCGTCACGACCGTCGCTGCCGTGGTTCGAGGAAGCGGAACGGTCAGGGCGTAGTGCACGACGTCCATCGTCGCCAGCTTCTCGCCGACCTCGTGGCTGCGGCGTGCCGAGAACGCCATGGCCACGATGCGAGACGGGCCGCGGCGCCCGATGGGCGGCTCGGACACCTCGATCGTCGGCAAGCCGTCTGCCGCGTCCCTCGCGTAGGCAGGGACGAACACGGCGTACTGGTGCGTCCCGACTTGCGAGAGCGCTTGAACGAGCTGGCGGGCGTAGGTCTCCGACCCGCCGAGGTCGTTCGGAGCGAGCGTGAGCAAGGAGATTCCTACACGCACTGTCCTCCGATCCTACTGGGCCGGTCCTACGGCCAGGCTAGAATGCCGCGATGCCCTTTGATAGAGCCGAAAACGGCGAATCTGCAGGGGTTTCGGTCGACGTAGACGAGCTCTTCCGGCGACTTCGGGAGGAGGTCCGGCGTTCCGGTGCGGATCCTGGCGCCGGATCGGCGAGCGACGAGGAACGTCGCGCCGCGCGCGCGGAGGCCGAGCGGTCGTGGCCCGTGTCCGCCGATCGCTCGCTCCGCCTGCGGCCGGGTGTGCGCGGAGGGATCGGCACTCCCGTCAAGGCGGTGCTCCGGAAGCTGATGCGCTGGTACGTCGAGCCGCTCGCATACGACCAGCGCTCGTTCAACGCGGCGTCGCTCCGGCTCATCGACGACCTCTCCGAGCAGGTCGACCGGCTCCGGGCCGAGGTCGAGGCGCTCCGTAACGAACGCCGATGAGAGTCGCGGTGCTGCGGCCGCAGGTCCCGTTCGCCCGGGGGGGCGCGGAGATCTTCACCGATCGCCTCGTCGAGGAGCTGCGCGTGCGTGGACATGACACCGACCTCGTCAGCATTCCGTTCAAGTGGTACCCCGGTGCACGCGTGCTCACGCAGGCGTTCCTCTGGCGGATGCTCGATCTCGACGAAGCGGACGGCAAGCCGATCGACGTCGTCGTCGCGACGAAGTTTCCGTCGTATCTCGTGCGGCATCGCGACAAGCGCGTGTGGCTCGTCCACCAGTTTCGGCAGGCCTACGAGCTCGACGGGACCGGCCTCGGTCAGTTCGGCGACTCGCCGGAGGATCGCGCGCTCCGCCGGAAGGTGCAGGGACTCGATCGAGTCGCGCTCGGGGAGGCGACTCGGCTCTTCGCCATCTCGCGCAATGTCGCGGGCCGGCTCGAGGCGTCGACGGGGCTCCAAGCGGAGGTGCTGCCACATCCGCCGCAGGCGCTCGAGTTCCGGTGCGAGGGCTACGGCGACTTCGTCCTCTCCGTGAACCGGCTCGATCGTGCGAAGCGGATCGACCTCCTGCTCGAGGCGGCCGCTCTCGACGCCGGGCTCCGAGTCGTGATCGCGGGCGACGGCCCCGATCGCCAGCGGCTCGAGCGGCTAGCTCACGATCGCGGCCTCGACGGACGCGCCCGCTTTGCCGGTCGCGTGTCCGAGGAGGAGCTCGCCGATCTCTACGCGCGCTGCCTCGCTGTCTACTACGCGCCCGTGGACGAGGACTACGGGATGGTGCCGCTCGAGGCGTTCCTCTCCGAGAAGCCGGTCCTCACGACGACCGATGCCGGCGGCCCCCTCGAGGTCGTCGCCGACGGCGCGACGGGACTCGTCGTGTCTCCGGATGCCGGCGAGCTCGCCCGCGCCGCCAGCTGGCTTCGCGAGCATCGAGACGACGCTGCCACGCTCGGTCGTGCCGGCCAGGCCGTAGCAGCGGAGGTCACCTGGGATCGCGCGATCGGGAGATTGCTCGCATGAGGGTGGCGTACTTCTCGCCGGTGCCGCCCGAGCGGAGCGGCATCGCCGATTACAGCGCGCTCCTGCTTCCTGCGCTCGGGGAGCGGCTCGACGTCACGGTCGTGAAGCGCGGGCGCACGAGGGCTCCTCGTGGAACGGACGTGTCGCTGTACCACGTGGGCAACAACCCGGACGCCCACGCCTGGATCGTCGACGCCCTCCGCAAGGAGTCCGGCGTCGTGGTCCTGCACGACTTCGTGCTACACCATCTGGTCGCCGGAATGACCGTCGGCCGGCGCGACGGCCACGGCTACCTCGATGCGATGGAGCGCGAGTACGGAGTCGTCGGTCGACTGCTCGCACACGGGGTTCTCGACAAGCGGATCTCGCCGCTCTGGGAGTCACGCCCGGCGGACTTTCCGCTCGCATCGTTCGTCCTCGAGCATGCGAGCGGAGTCATCGTGCACTCGCGGACGGTGGCGGACCTCGTACGCGGTGCCGGCTTCACCGGGCCGCTCTGGGTCGTCCCGCATCCTGCGTGGCCTGTCCCCGCGATCGCGCCCGTCCAGGTCGCCGAAGGACCGGTGATCGGCTGCTTCGGCGTCGTCAACGCGAGTAAACGCATTCCCGAGCTTCTCACCGCGACGGCGAAGGTGCGCGAGGAGCACTCGGACGTGACGCTCCTGCTCGTCGGCCCTACGTCCCCGGGTTTCGACCTCGAGCGCCGGCTTCAGCGCCTCGGCCTCACCGCGGGCGGGCTCGTGCGCGAGGGATGGGCCGACGCGTCGCGACTCTGGGCGCTGATGAAGGGGGTCGACATCGCCGTGAACCTGCGGCACCCGACGATGGGCGAGACCTCTGGCAGCGTAATTCGCGCGATCTCGCTCGGGAAGCCGCTCGTCGTGAGCGACGTGGGGTGGTTCTCGGAGCTCCCGGACGAGGTCGCGCTCAAGATTCCGGTCGGCGACGACGAAGTGCCGGTGCTCGCAGCGGCGCTCGAGCTTCTCGTCACGAGAGGTGACGTGCGCGAGGCGATGAGCACCGCAGGTGTCGAGCTCGCCCGGCGCGCGCACGATCTGGGCCGGGTCGCCGAGCTCTACTCCGCGGCGCTGGAAGAGGCCGCTGGGGGAGCTGCCGTTGCCGATTCGGTGCTTCGTGACGTGAGCGAGGCCGCCGCGGAGGTGGGGATCTCGGGGGATGCGGACGAGGCGAGGGAGATCGCCCGCCGGCTCGCCGAGGTCGAGCTTGGGTAGAGCCCTTCGCCGGGTCCCGGCCTGGGCCTGGCTCGCCGCGATCGTCGTCGTGTCCGCGGCGTTTCGGGCCGTCCTCGGCCGCGGGATCGTCGCCCCGTTCATCATGGTCGACGAGGTGATCTGGTCAGAGGTCGCGCGTGGCCTCGCCGATGTGGGTGAGCCGCTCCTGCGTGACCAGCCGGATCCGGGCTACAGCATCTTCTACCCGCTCCTGATCAGCCCGGCCTACGCGCTCTTCGAGAGCTTGCCCGACGCCTACGCGGCGGTAAAGACCCTGAATGCCGTGGTCATGTCACTCGCGGCCGTCCCTGCATTCCTTCTGGCGCGGCGGGTCGTGACGGACGGGCTCGCGCTTCTGGCGGCGCTCCTCGCGGTGGCGCTTCCTTCGCTCGCGTACACGGGGACCGTGATGACGGAGAACCTGTTCTACCCACTCTTCCTCTTCCTCGTCCTCGTCCTCGTCCTCGTCCTCGAGTCGCCGACCGCTCCGCGCGTCGTCGTCCTCTTCGCGCTCCTCGGGCTCGCCTTCGCGACCCGCGTCCAGGCAATTGCACTGCTTCCGGCGGTCGTCCTCGCGCCGTTCCTGCTCGCCGCCTTCGAGCGCCGGGGCATCGGCTCGACGTTCGCGCGCTTCCGCTGGCTCTACGGGATCACGGCCGGTCTCGGCATCGCCGTGCTCGTCGTACAGCTCGTCGCCGGACGCTCGGCGCAGGAGCTGCTCGGCGCGTACTCGCCCGTCGACGAGGCGGATTACGACGTCGGCGAGGCCCTTCGCTACCTCTGGTGGCACGTCGCCGAGCTCTCGCTGTACGTTCTCGTGATCCCGCTGGCTGCGACGATCGTCCTCCTGGGACGAGCCCGCTCGCTCGACGGCCGGCTGCAGGCACTCCTCGCGGCGACCGTTGCGATGACGGTCTGCCTGATTCCGGTCGTGGCGGTCTTCGCCTCCCGGTTCTCCGATCGGATCGAGGAGCGAAACCTGTTCTACGTTGCGCCCCTCTTCTGCATCGCGATGCTCGCATGGGTCGAGCGCGGCGCTCCTCGTCCGCGCGTGCTTGCCGCAGTTGCCGCGATCGTCTCGGCACTGCTCGTGGTCGCGATCCCGTTCGACCGCTTCCTGACCACGTCCGCGATCACCGACACGCTCATGCTGCTACCGCTGTGGTCCTTGCAGGATCGGATCGGCGAGGACTGGATCGTCCCTGCCGCACTTGCGCTCGCCGCGGGTCTCGCTGCAGCGTTCCTGTTCGTGCCGCGGCGGTTTGCGATCGCCTTGCCGCTCCTCGTGCTCGGCCTCTGGGTACTGGCGATCCGACCCATCTGGTGGGGGACTCACGGCTTCGAGAGGTTCTCGCGCGGAGCGCTCTACCAGGGGATCCGGACGGCCGAGCGCGACTGGGTCGACCGTGTCCTTCCCGTAGACGCGCGGGCGGCGTTCCTCTGGACCGGCCGCACGGACCGCCTCACGGTGAACGAGACGGAGTTCTTCAATAGCAGCGTCGGCCCTGTCTACTACCTGACCGATCCGACGCCGGGAGGCCTTCCCGAAACGCGCGTGCGGATCCACGGAGGGACCGGTCGCGTGACGCTTCCCGACGGCTCACCTGTCCGCGACGAGTTCGTCCTCGCCGACTCCTCGTTCGAACCGGACGGCACGGCGCTGGCGAGCGACGAAGGCTGGGGCATGACGCTCTGGCGCGTGAATCGGCCGCTCGTGTCCGCTGTCGCGATCGACGGTGTGTATCCGAGCGACACCTGGTCGGGAAGGAACGTGACCTATCTCCGTCGGCGATGTGTGCCGGGGCGGCTCGCGGTGTCGCTCTCGAGCGACCCGGGCCTGTTCTTCCGGCCGCAGACGATCGTGGCCCGTTCGAACGGTGCCATCGTCGGCCGTGTGCGGCTACCGCCCGAGAGGCGTGCTGTGTTGAGCGTCCCCGTCGCGCCGCTCGCCGGTACAAAGGTGTGCCGGGTCGTGTACACGGTGACGCCGACCGCTGTACCCGCCGAGGTCACCGCTGGCGACAACCCTGATCCGCGTGAGCTCGGTGTTCACTTCAACCGCTTCGTCTACCGGCCCGGGCCGTGAGGATCGCCTTCGACGTCTCGCCCCTGTCGCACCCGCTGCTGGGGATCGGGAACTACATCCAGGGGTCACTTGCGGGCCTGGCGGAGGCTGCCGCGGGAGAGCACGAGATCGTCGCTTTCGCTCCGACGAGCATGCGCGGCCCCGGGCGGATCCGTGCCGCGCTCGCGGGTATCGACGTCGAGCTGCGGACGTGGCGTCTGCCGTTCTCGCATGCGCTGAGAACGGGCTGGAGCCGTGCCGGACGTCCGGCGGCCGAGCAAATCGTCGGTCCCTTCGATGTCCTTCACTTCAGCGACTGGATGTTCCCGCCGCAGCGAAGCGGAGTCCGGGCGACGACCATCCACGACCTCGTGCCTCTGCATCACCCCGAGTGGACAACGGCGCGGACGCGGGCGATGCACGGCCGCAAGTACAGGAATGCCGCGGCGACGTGTGACCTCGTGTTCGTCAACTCCGAGTTCACGGGGCGCGACGTTATCGAGACGCTCGGAATCGCACCGGACCGCGTTCACGTCGCTCGTCCTGCGCCCAAGAAGGTGTTCACCCCTGACGGGCGAGCCGCCGCGCTCGGCGGGCCGTACGTTCTCACCGTCGCTACCCTCGAGCCGCGAAAGAACCTCCAATCGCTGGTCGAGGCCCATCGCCTGCTCGGCGGCGATCTTCTCCTCGCAATCGTCGGCGCAGAAGGGTGGGGTGAGCAGCCGCTGCTGGACGACCCGCGGATCCGCCGGCTCGGGTACATCTCGGACGAGGAGCTCGCGCGCCTCTATCGCGGCGCCGTAGTCGCGGTGTATCCCTCTCGCTTCGAGGGCTTCGGGATCCCTGTCCTCGAGGCGATGGCCTGCGGCGTTCCCGTCGTCGTGTCCTCGCACCCGTCGCTCGACGAGGCGAGTGGCGATGCGACGGTCAGAGCAGATCCCGACGATCCGACGGCGATCGCTGCCGCGATCGAGCGAGCGATGGTCGAGCGCGAGCGGCTGCGAATCGCCGGGCTCGAACATTCGCGGAGCTTCACCTGGCGCGCCGTGGGCGAGATTCTCCTGCGCGGTTACGACGAGGCTCTCGTCCGGTGAGAAGGCCGGAGGAGGTCTTCGTCGTGACCTTCCGGCACGGTACGGTCGAAACCGAGTTCCTGGTCTTGAAACGCTCGCCTGAGCGGCAGGGGTACTGGCACCTCGTCGCGGGAGCGCTCGACGACGACGAGGATGCAGCGGCTGCCGCGGCTCGCGAGCTGCACGAAGAAACGGGCCTTCGCGCACCGATCGTCGATCTCGAACGGTGCTACGTCTACGCTCTGGACGACGAGCCGCCAGAGGTGCGCGCCCGCTTTGCCGAGGCGGTGACCGAGATCGTCGTTTCCGCGTTCGCCGCGGAAGCACCTTCGACCTGGGAGCCCGAACTCGACGAGGAGCACGTCGAATATCGCTGGTGTGGTGCGAGCGAGGCAATCGCGCTTCTGGAGTATCCGGAGCCGCAGGACGCGGTGCGAGAGACGGTGCGCCGCCTGGAGGCGAGAGCGTGAGAGTCGCCATCGACACCTCGCCATTGATCCAGACGCGAGCCGGCACGGCTCGTCACGTTCGCGGCCTGCTCGGTGCGCTGCGGGACCGACAGGGCATCGATCTCGAGCTCTTGTCGTTCGGCGGAACCGGCCGTCTCTCGAGCGTCGCACGCGATGCGCTCTGGTACCCGATCGGACTGGCGCGACGCGCCAGGGCGGCCGACGTCCTGCACTGCACGACGTTCCGCGGGCCCGCCGGCGCGCGTGTCCCGACCGTTCTGACGGTTCACGATCTTGCGATCTTGCGCTTCCCCGAGGTCTTCCCGCAGTGGCATCGCCTCTACGGCAAGGCCGGTCTCGCGCGCGTGCTTCGCGGCGCCAGCGCGATCGTCGCCGTCTCCGAGTTCACGAAGGCGGAGACGATCGAGCTGGCCGGTGTTCCGGCCGAGCGCATCCGCGTCGTTCCGAACGGCGTCGACCCCGTGTTCGGCGCGGACGGGTCTCGAGCGGAGGGCGACTATGTGCTGGCAGTCGCGACGCTCGAGCCTCGAAAGAACCTGGGCCGGGTGGTCGAGGCGGCGGATCTGGCCGGTGTCGAGTTGCGCGTGGTGGGCGCTCGGGGTTGGGGGGGCGTCGACGTTCCCGGCTGGGTCGGCGAGATTCCCGACGCGCAGCTCGCTGCGCTCTATCGAGGTGCGCGCTGCGTGCTCTACCCGTCACTCTACGAGGGCTTCGGACTCCCCGTGCTCGAGGCGATGGCTTGCGGGACACCTGTGGTCACGTCTCGCGAAGGATCGACTGCGGAGGTCGCCGGTGACGCGGCGATCCTCGTCGATCCGCGGGAAGTCGGTTCCATCGCCGACGGCATCCAGCAGGCTGCATCTCGTCGTGACGAGCTCGTCCCGCTCGGGCTCGCGCGCGCTCGGGCGTTCGCCTGGGAGCGCTCCGCGGACTCCGTGGTCGAGCTGTGGCGGGAGCTGGCATGAGCGTCGTCTGTTTTGATGCTGACGTCCTCGGGCGCCAGCGGACAGGCGACGAAACCTACGCCCTCAACCTGCTGCGCGAGCTCGGGCCTCTGGCGAGCGACGCGGGGCTCAGGCTCATTGCGATCACGCGCCGTCCCGACCTCGTTCCCACCGGGATCGAGTCGTTCGAGCTGTCGGCGCGCTCGCAGGAGCTCCGCATGAGCTGGTCGTTGCCGCGAGCGCTTCGGCGCCTGGGGGCTGCGCTCTGCCATACGCAGCATGCTCTGCCGCTTCGCGCGCCCTGTCCGTGCGTCGTGACCGTGCACGACCTTTCCTTCGAACGCGACCCGCGGCTGATGAGCTGGAAGGACCGGACGATCTTTCGCGCCGTCGTCCCCCGTGCCGCCCGCCGTGCCGCGCGGGTGCTCACGGTGTCGGAGCGAACGAAGGCGGACCTCGTCGAGCTCTACGGCGTCCCGGCGGCGAGGATCGTCGTCGCTCCGAACGGCGTCGATCCGATCTTCCGCCCGCCGGTCGGCATCGAGCCTGAGGAGTCAAGTGACAACTTGTCACATGCGCACGAGTCCTCTCCTGGCGGCACTTTCGAGCCAAATGACGAGTCATCACCTGGCGGCTACGCCCTCACCGTGGGAGCTGTCGAGCGCCGCAAGAATCAGCTCGCGGCGCTCGAGGCCGCCGCGGCCGTCGGGATGCCGCTCGTCGTCGTCGGGCCGGAGAAGGACCCCGCTCTCGCCGGCGAGCTCCGGCGACGGCCGGTACCACAAGCTCGAGGTCAGAACGAAGCGCAAGGACCTGGTCGTCCGCCACCGCGAGGGCTATCGCGACAAGTCTGCGGAAACGCAGATGAACGACGGCACGCTCGCCGCG
>Ga0184612_10001286_pt1 | contig 12098 bp, 11 predicted proteins | sample PLM3_60_coex_FD_133163 | JGI IMG/M metagenome (GOLD analysis project Ga0184612, IMG submission 133163) | Groundwater sediment microbial communities from an aquifer in East River, Colorado, USA - PLM3_60_coex | ecosystem: Environmental > Terrestrial > Soil > Riparian zone | place: USA: East...
GACGGGTTCCGCTGGCAGGGCTACGTGCTCGAGCCGTTCGGGCTCGGTGGCAAGACGGGCGACTGGGCCTTCGCCAACCTCGGCGTGCTCGTCGCGCTCGTGTTCGGCTTCGTCGGCTACGCACTGCTGAGCGGCCGCCGGGTCCGCAACCAGGAAGCCATGCCCGAGCCGGCGTCGATCACGTAAAGCATGCTCCGGGGGGGCCCTTGCCAGGCCGAGACGCCTTGCAAGGCCCCCCGCAACCCTTTCACGTGATCAACGCGGCGGCGCCCGTCAGCCCGGGCCGAGGCGAGCCTTCAGCCCGTCCGGCTCCGTCCACAGTGTGGTGGGGAGCTTGGCGCCGAACTTCTCGAACCACTCGCCGATCTGCGGCACTTGGGCCTTCCACTCGTCCGGGTCGACTGCAAGCACCGCATTGACCTCATCGTCGAACAGCTCGAGCCCCGTCACGTCGAGCGATTCCGGAGTCCGCGTCCGCCGGATTGGCGTTTCAACGGCATCCGCCGTGCCCTCGAGCCGCTCGATGATCCACTTGAGGACGCGCGAGTTCTCACCGAAGCCCGGCCACAGGAAGTCGCCGGACTCGTCGGGGCGGAACCAGTTGACGTAGTGGATGCGCGGCAGCGCGTCTCGGCCTGCTGCTTTCCCATCTCGATCCAGTGACCGAAGTAGTCGCCGGCGTGGTAGCCGATGAACGGCAGCATCGCCATCGGGTCCCGCCGCACGGCACCGACCTGACCGACCGCAGCGGCGGTGGTTTCCGATACAGGGTGGCGCCCATGAACGCGCCGTGCGCCCAGTCGCGTGCCTCGGTGACGAGCGGCACGGTGTTCGCCCGACGGCCGCTGAACAGGATCGCCGAGATTGGCACGCCACGCGGGTCGTCGTACTCGGGCGCGATGATCGGGCACTGCGTGATCGGGGTGCAGAACCGTGAGTTCGGGTGCGACGACGGCTCGGTCGCCTCGTCGCGCGTCCACGACCGGCCCTTCCAATCGGTGAGGTGCGACGGTGCGATCTCGGAGTAGCCCTCCCACCAGATGTCGCCGTCGTCGGTGAGCGCCACGGTGGTGAACGGCGAGTTGCCGCGCTCGATGGTGCGCTCCCGCGTTGGGGTTGGTGTGCCAGCCTGCGCCGGGGGCGACCCCGAACAGGCCGAACTGAAGAAGCGGGACGCCTGGGTGCACGTGGACGAGGTGTCGCGTTCCGCGACCAGTTCGACCTGGTGCCGGAGTTCTCCCGCCGGGCCCGAGGCTTCCCCGTGTACGCAGCGCTGCGGTGGTTGGGCCGACGTGGGGTGGCTGACCTGATCGAGCGGTGCTGCGCGCACGCCCGGCGCTTCGCCGGCGGCATGACCGAGGTTCCCGGTGCACACGTGCTTAACGACGTCGTGCTCAACCAGGTACTGGTGCGCGTCGACGACGACCAGGTGACCGCGAGGTTGTCCCGCCGCGTGCTCGCCGAGGGCACCGCGTCCATGACCGGCATCACCTTCCGCGGCACGGCGGCGATGCGGATCTCGGTGTCGAACTGGTCCACCACCGAATCCGACGTCGACGCCTCGCTCGCCGCGCTGCGCCGGATCGCCGCAGAGGGCGCTGAAAGCGTAGCCGCGATCCCCGAATGGTCCGGGTGGTCTGCGGACCGGTCGGCAATGCGAATGGGCAGCACAAGCGACACCCGGACATCGGTAAAGAGGATGTGCGTGTCAGTCGGTGTCCAGCCAGGAAGTCGTTACCTGGCGGATCGTCCACACACGCCGAATCCCAGCGGGCTCAGGTGGAAGGTCGATATGCGTGGCCATTTTGAACGCGACGTAACGTCGTTTGACCGCCGATCCCAATGCCGATCGGGGCGTTGCGCGCACGGCGGACCGTGTGGCTGGAGACCTCATGGCCACGCTTGCCCTTGCCAACAATGACGAGAGGACGCTCCAGATGATGCGCCCGGAGATCGACCCGCCGCACATCGCGGCCCCATCGTGAAGATCCAGCCCGGATCGAGTCGTCCGTCGCGAGACACCGAGTCGGGCGCGTGAGCGAGGGCGGGACCCGCCGCGGGCGGGCGAGCCTCCGGTCGTGTGGGCGTGTGTGCGGCCTCGGCGGGTGGTCTGTCATCCCAACGCCATGACTGCCGCCGATATCGGTTCCATCTGGCTTCCGGCCGCCCGAGCGGCCTGAAGGTCGGCGTCCTCCACGGAACCGGCCGCTTGGGTGGAGTTATCCAGGAGTCGCTTGAGCATCGGCCACGGCCGGATGCCGAGCCGCTCGCGGGTCGCCTCGGCGGCACCGAGTGCGATCATGGCTCGCTCGGCGTGGCCCTCGTGCATGGCGAGCCCGGCGAGGGCGTCGAGGCAGTACGACAATCCCTCCTGGAACGAGATGTCGCGATAGATGTCCACCGCGGCTGTGAGTGCCCCTCTCGCCTCGGCGATCTGCTCTGCGGTGAGAAAGGTCAATCCAAGTTGGGTGTGGGCCTGGGCCACCAGGGCCTCGCTGTCCAATCGACTGGCCAGTGCGAGGACCTGACGCTGATGGTCGATGCCTTCGGCGGTATTGCCTTGGATCGTTTCCAGTGTCCCGAGAACCATGTGGACCGAGCCCTGTCCCATTTCGTTGCCGAGCGAACGGAACTGCGTCAGGGCGTGGGCGAGTTCCTGCCGTATTTCGGCGGTGTCGATGTCGAGGGCGGGGAGCGTCACCCCTCGGAGCCAGTGGGCCCAGGCGAGACCCTGTCGATCGCCGATGCGGTCCGACAAGCCGATGTTGCGGTCAACGAGCTCGAGCGCTCGTGTGTAGTCGCCCCGCTCGAAGGCGCCGTCGGCGGCCAGCCACAGCGCGTGGCCCTGGAGGATCGGTGCCAGGTCCTCGAACTCCTTTGGGACCACGTCCATCCACGGAGCGACCTCACGGACGTGGCCCCGCATCACGATGTGAAGCCATACGGCGTGGAGCAGGCGGACGACGCTGTCGGGCCGGCCTCGGTCACCAAGCCACCGCGCCGCTGCGTGCAGGTTGTCCCATTCCTTGTCGAGCTCGCCCATGGCGGCGGCATGCCCAACCCCCTCGAGAAGCGGGGCGTTGCGTTCGGCCACAGCCAGATAGTGGGTGGCGTGGCTATCCCGAACGGCGGTCTCCTCGCCGGACTCCCGTAGTCGTTCGGCCCCATAGTCACGCACCGTGACGAGCATGCGGAACCGGGCTTCGCGTTCGGCGTCGGTGTCGACCCGCACCAAGCTCTTGTCCACCAGCGATTCGATCACTCCGAGGACACTCGAAGCGGCGTCACCACACACGTCCTCGGCGGCGTCGAGCGTCCATGAGCCGGCGAAGACGGTGAGTTGCCGGAAGACCCGCTGCTCCTCGGGGGTGAGCAGTTCGTGGCTCCAGTCCATGGTCGACCGCAGCGTCCGCTGTCGCTCCGGGAGGTCGGTGGGGCCTCGTCCCAGCGCGTCGAAGGAGCGCATCAGCTGGTCGAGCAGCGCCCCAGGCGGTAGCAGGCGCAACCGGGCCGCGGCGAGTTCGATGGCCAGGGGTAGGCCGTCGAGCCGCCGGGCGATCGCGGCGACGTCGGCGGCGTTGGCGGCGGTGATCCGGAAGCCGGGGCTCACGGCCCGGGCCCGCTCGGCGAACAGCCGCACGGCCGCGCTGGTGGTAACGGATTGGAGGTCAGCGGCGCTCTCGACCGGCACGTCGAGCGGCTCCACCGGGTACTCGTGTTCGCCACCCACCCGTAGTGCCACTCGGCTGGTGACCAGGGCATGCACCCCTGGGCTGCGGGCCAGCAGCTCGGCCACCGCCGGGGCCCCCTCCACCACCTGCTCAAAGTTGTCCAGGACGAGCAGGACCCGCTGGTTCGACAGGCTGTCGGCTAGGGACTCCGAGAGGGACCCGGTGGCGGGGATACCCGCCGCCTCGGCCACCTTGACCAGAACCCGGTCCGGGTCGGTCTCGGAAGAGAGGTCGACGAAGTAGACCCCGTCGGGGTAGTCGGCCGAGAGCTGCTCGGCCACGGCCAAGGCGAGGCGGGTCTTGCCGATCCCGCCGGCGCCGGTCAGGGTGACGAGGCGGGCCTCGCCGCTGCTGAACAGCGAGGCGACCTCGCCGGTCACTCGGCCCCGGCCCACCAGGCCGGTGAGCTGGGCGGGCAACCGGACCTGGGTGGGCCGGCGGGCTCGGGGCGGCGGGAACTGCTCGGCCAGGCCGGGTGCTTCGAGCTGGTACAGCCGCTCGGCCCGTGACAGGCCCTTCAGTGCGAACGAGCCGAGGTCTCGGATGTGCCATTGGTGGCGCGACAGGAGATCGAGCAGCAGACCCTGGGCGGTCGACGAGACCAGGATCTGGCCACCGTGGCCGGCCGCACCGATCCGAGCGGCCCGGTGGACGTCGAGACCGACGTAGCCCTCGGCGGTGACCGTGGCCCGGCCCGTGTGCAGACCGATACGGACCCGGACCTCGACGCCGCGCTCGACGTGGTCGGCGCCCAGCGCCCGCTGGATGTCCACCGCCGCCTCCGCCGCGTTGGAGGCCTCGTTGAAGACGCAGAACATGCCGTCCCCTTCGGTGTCGACGACGAGTCCCGCGTGGGCCGCCACCGCGCTACCCACCAACCCGTGGTACCGATGCACCACGTCGGCGTAGCCGGCTCCCATCCGCTCCAACAGTTCGGTGGAACCCTCGATATCGGAGAATACGAACGTCAACGTGCCCGACGGAAGGTCCTCCTTCGGAGCGGCCCCGCCGGCATCGAACCGCTCGCTCATCAACACCGCGAGGTCATCGAGCAGCAGCTCGGCCAGCTCCCCCGGCGAGTCGAACCGCTTGTAGGACGCCCGATCATCGGCCCGTACCCGGTCGAGTAGGGCCTCCAGGCGCGGGTCACGGTCGGGCGCCGGCTCCTTGACGTAGATCAGCCGGGGATGGTCACCCGACAGCACGTACTCGTCCTCGATTCCCGACACCTTCATGTCGGGAGCGACCCAACCGTAGCTCTGCCAATAGATCCCCACGAAGACGTCGCTCCGGGCGATGTAGGAGCGATACAGGTCACGGGGCGGGTGCGGCCGAGCACCCAACTCGAACATCACCGGGCTCAGCCGCAGGGTGCGCACCGCCGTCTTGGCGGCGTCCCGCTCCGCCGCTAGTTCCCCCAACGTCGAGCTCACGAACACCCGCAAGCGCTGGTCCGGCGTATGGATGTCACTCCGAACCGACGGCGCGACCGTCGCGGCCGGGTCGGCCGGGGGGACCGTGGGCTCGTCGGCCATCATGGATCACCCAGCATCTCACGGCCGCGAACGCCAGGGCCAGGAGCAGAGCGATGCCGAGGGTTCCCGCGCCAACCGCGAGTAAGAGCGCGCCATCCCCAGCGAGGACGATGACTCCACTGATCGCTCGGCCCGGAACGAGGGGACCGAGAAGACGAACCCGTCGTGGACGCTGGCGATGGATACTGTCGGCATGAGCGAAGGCGGCAACCGGATTGAGTCGTCGTTCACCTCGATCTCGTGGATCCCGTCGGAAGCGATCGAGGGCCTGGCCCGATTGCCGTTCGAGCTCGGGGTCGGCCACTACGACGATCCACCGCCGGATGTCATCGAGGATCTCGAGGCGCTGCACGAGTCGGGCGCCTTCCGGTTCGCCAACCGCATCGAGGCGTGGATCGACGTGGCCGATGGCCAGATCGCGGGGATCGGCCACTCGGGTCACGGCTACATCAGCCGGACCTTGATGCGGTTTGGCCGCACCCGGGTCGCCTTCCTGCCCACCGCCTTCCCCGACCTGCGGCCGGAGCCCGAGGTCGGCCCGGCGAGCGTGCGCTTCGTGCAGACAGCGGGCGGCCGGCCGGGGGTGCCGGCACCCCGACGGGTGCGGGATCGACCGTTCTTCCAGTGGCTGGGTCCGACGGTCTGGTCGACCCTGGCGCTGACGATCAACGTCGACGGCAGCGCCCACGGCGAGATGGTCGGAGCCAGCACCTTCCCGCGCCATTGGCTCTATGACCACACCGGGAACCTGGTGGCCAAGTCGGGTGTGATCGATTTCGAGGACTGGTACCGGAGCGCATTTGGTCGGCACAGTCCCTGGGGCGACGAAGACACCCAGCCGTTCGTGACCATGGCCGAGACCGCGCTCGAGCGGCAGCTCTCGACGACGATCATGAGAGGCGGCGCGAACCCGAAGCTCACGACGGTCTCGGCCGGTGAGGTCCTGTTCGGGCAGGGTGAGGCGGGACGGGAGCTGTACCTGCTGTTGGATGGGGTCATGGGCGTCGATGTCGACGGCGAGCGGGTGGCCGAGGTCGGGCCAGGCGCGGTCGTTGGAGAGCGGTCGATCGTGGAGGCGGGGACGAGAACCTCGACCCTCCAGGCGATCACCGACTGTCGGCTGGCAATGGCCGAGGCCGACATGATTGATCAAGCGGCGCTGGCCGAACTGGCCGCAGGTCATCGCCGAGAAGACACCTGACGGTGACCGGTCGGCTCTCGACCTCGCGAGCGCGTAAGTCGATGGGCGATCGACGCATCCTGCCCAGTGGTCTGGTCGTCCTCTTGTTCACCGGCATCGAGGTCGACGCTGCTGCCGCGGCTTGATGCCGCGTGTGGTCCGCAGGCGGATTGATCGAGGAGTATGACCATGGAAAAGATCGAGCTCTCGGCCGGGACGATCGAATACGAGGACACCGGCGGCGACGGGCCGGTGATCGTGCTGCTGCACGGGCTCCTGATGGACGCGTCGCTCTGGGAAGGAGTGATCGCTGATCTCCGCGTCGACCATCGGTGCGTGGCACCGACGCTGCCGCTGGGCGCCCACTCCTATCCGATGCGGGCCGACGCCGACCATTCGCTGCGCGGGATTACGCGGCTCGTCGCGGAATTCCTCGAGCGCCTCGATCTGGGCAACGTCACCGTGGTCGGCAATGACACCGGCGGCGCCCTCGTCCAGTTGCTCATCTGCGAAGGCGCCGCACGCGTCGAGGGAATCGTGCTCGTCTCCTGCGACGCGTTCGACAACTTCCCGCCCGGCCTGACCGGCAAGACACTGGTGCTGACCGGGAAGCTCTCGCCCACGATGTTCGGTCTGTTCATGCAGCAAATGCGGCTCAAGCCGCTCCGGCGGTTGCCGATCGCCTTTGGCTGGTTGACCAAGCGCGGCGATGCCGCCACCGCTCGCTGGCTGAAGCCGGTCCTGCAGCAGCCTGAGATCCGCCGCGACACGGTGCACGTCCTGCGCTCGATCTCGGCAGAGCGCAACCTCATGCTCGAGGCCGCCGAGTGCCTCCCCACCTTCGACCGGCCCGCCCTCGTCGTCTGGGCTCAGAAGGACCGCGTCATGCCTCCGGAGCACTGGCGTCGTCTCGCCGAGCTCCTCCCGCAAGGACGGCTCGTCGAGGTATCGGACAGCTACACGCTCCTCCCCCTTGACCAGCCCGCCAGCCTCGCGCAGGCCATCCGGGAATGCACCCTGCGGTGACGCGCCGCGCGTCCCGATCGCCGCGTCGCGGCCAGCACAATGCTCATGTGACCGTGCGGGGGGCCGTCGTCACCTGGTCGTCGATGCGCCAGGCGAGCCGGGCGTCGACCTCGACCACGCCATCCACGGCCTGCACGCGCCGGACCAGCGCCGCAACCTGACCGTGGCGCTCCACCTCACCACGCAGGCGGACCATGGTCTGCGCCACCTGCCACGAGGCCATCGCTCACCCCCGCAAGCCGACCGCGGCCGGGCCGTAGTCGCCGGAGAGCCCGTTACGGGGAAACTCGTACGGCGGGTTCGGGAGGAGGCCGCCGGGAAAGGGGCCAGCCATGCTGGCACCTCGCCTGGTGGCCCACCTCGCCACCCTCAACCCCAAGAATGCGCGTGTTGAAAACTGACAAGCCCTAACCACTTTCCCGCGAGTATGTCTAGGGGGATAGACGAGGCGTCGTGCGTTAAGTAAGTGTTTGGGAAAGGGGTGTCTGGCGTGTCTGGGCTGCCAGGGGCGTCGTCCGGGGGCGGGTGCCAGGCGTCGGGTCATGCGATCCTGCTCGACAAAGAAGTCAGGGCCGCGTTCACCAACACTCGCCTGTCAGCGAGGCGGAGACGGATGCGTCGGGTACGCCGTGCTTCGCGAGAACAGTAGCGTGCCGGGAAGCGGGGCCGTTGCTCGCCGTCTGAGGGCCGGTCGTCGGGGCCATGGCGTCCTCCTCGGTTTCAGGATCCGCCCAGCGCGTGGAGCTGTGGGGACGTCGAGTGGGGCCTAGGTCGTGGTCGTTTCACCCGCCCGCCACGCGGGCGAACTCGTCACCGCCTGCGGATGAGGAAGACGGGGTAGCGATGTGCGATCCGTTCGAACTCCGACAGCGGCGCCCGCCTGTCCACGGGGATGTGCGGCCGGGCGCCCGGCGCGACGGCGAGGTAGCGGCGCAGCACCGGAGCGCGCCGGTCCACCGGCATCTCCTCGAGCGTGACCGGCTCGCGGCCGCGACGGCGGAGGACGGCGTGGCCACCTGCGGCACGGACGTTGCGCACCCAGTTCACCTCCGGGCCGAGCATCGACACGACGAACCGCTTGCCGTCGTGCTCCACGACGGCGACCGGCAGCGACACCGGACGCCCGCTGCGCCTGCCGACCACCTCCAGGGTCACGGCATGGCGGGGAGCCAGGATGCCTGACGCGTAAAGCAGCGCATCGATCCGGTTCATCACCCGCATGAACGCTCCCGGCCGCCCGCCGTCGTACAACCGGCGCTTGAGGGCACCGGCGCGGTCGGTGACGAGCCGGATGAAGCGCTGCACGCCGAGCTCCGTGAGCCTGGTCAGGACCTCCGCCACAGCATCGTGACGGCCACCAACCCTGCCAGACCCGGCAGCATCCCGATCCACCCCAGCAGTGGCGCCAGACCGGTGTCGCCGGAGGTGTCCTTGACGAGTAGTCCGGTCAGCGCGACGGAGGTCCCGAGCGCGAACATCGCGGTGGCCACCCAGCGGGCCCATCCCTTCCCAGACTTGACTGCCCAGATCGTCCAGATCCAACTGACGATGCCGAGTGCTCCGACCACGGAGAGGATCACCAGCCAGGTGGTGACAGCGGAGTCGATGCGCTCCTGGGAGTACGTCGGGTAGCCGGCCCGGATGTGGTCGGCCAGCACGTGGCCCGTGGCACGGTCGACGTACGGCGCGATCATCGCGACGATGGTGAGCGCCAGGCCGGCGTACAGCGCAGCGAGGGCCGGCCGGTGCTGCTGGGTCGAGGTCATATTTCGAGTTCGGAGTCCTTGATTGAGGTCGGACATGATGACTTGCCCTTCTGTGAGGTCGACTCGGTGCCAAGTGACCGGATCGACGGCGTTCGGACCGCTGGGCGGCGGTCGTACTTCCTGACCGCCAAACTGTTCGGTAGGGACACAGTGGCTGCCGCAGGGCGCCGCCCACATCGGCAGGGTGGATCATTCGGCCGGACGATTTGGCGAATGGTTCAGTTGGACCATGCCGCCGGACCGCAGTCGGGGGTCATGCCTCCCCGCCGCTGCGCTGCTGGACCACCCATGCCGCGATCTGTACCCGTGAGGCAAAGCCGAGCTTGGTGAGGATGTGGGCAACGTGGTGGGCGATGGTCGGGCGGCTCAGGTACAGCCGCCGGGCGATCGCGGGGTTGGAGAGACCCTCGGCCACCAGTCCGGCCACCTCCAGCTCACGAGGCGACAGAGGAGTGGCCGTGCCCGTGCCGCTGGACGGCCACACACCCAGGCGTCGCAGGACCCGCTCCACCCGCTGGACGCCGAGGTCGGCGCCGATCCGCTCGAACAGCTCGCGCGCGGCTTCTGCCGCCTGCGGGTCTGCCAGCAGCTCGCCGCGCCAGCACCCAAGCAATGCGCCAAGCCACGGCCAGGGCGCCGCGGCCGACTGCGACTGGGCCTGGGCGGCCCGCTGGGGCGTTGGCTCAAGCCGGAACCGGGCCGCGGCCAGCGCCGCGGCGAAAAAGCGCGGCGGCTGGCGCTGGCTGGACGCCGCCGCCTCGACGACGGTCGTGGCATCGGCGGGCTGGCCCAGCCGCAGGAGCGCGTCGACGTGCAACGGCAGGCACATGGGCCCCCCGACCATGAGCTGCCAGCCGCCGACCCAGGACCCCATCGTGTCGGCCAGCTGCTCGGCGGCGTCCTCCCATCGACCTTCCTCCCACGCCAGCCATCCCAGCGCCGCAGCGCGATCGGCACCCCGACCGGTGCGGCGGGCGGCCTGACCGGCGCCGGGTCGATGCAGGAGCCGCCGGGCCTCCTCCAGATCGCCCCGGTGCAGGTGCAGGAACGCCTCAGCGGCGTCGACCCAGGGGACGGGCGAGGCCGGCCGTGAGAGCCGGATCTCCGGACCCACGCGCACGAAGATGGCCTCGGCTTCGTCGGCGCGTCCCTGCAACAGCAGGAAGACCCCCCGCAGCAGCTGCGCCAGGTTCGCGTAGTCCCAGGCCCCGGCGCGCTCCGCGGCCTGCTGGGCCGCCTCGGCGTTCTCGATCGCCGCCGTGTACTCCGCCACGGAGAACAGCGCGGCGGCCTCGCTGGCGGGTAGACCGTGCGCGCGGGCGAAGGCGGCGGTGTCGCGGGACCGGGCGATGGCGGCCGGACGGTCACGATCCAGCCCATACAGGATATATGTTTGGGTGTATCGCGCGCGGCACTCGGCCTCCACGTCGCCGGTGCGCCGGGCGATCTCCAGCGCTCGCCCGCTGTGCCGCAGGGCCTGCTGGCGCTCGCCGAGGAACCCGGCGACGAAGCCGGCCTGGGCGAGCAGCATGGCCCCCTGATCGAGCGCGTCGTTGTGCTCTAGGTGCGCCAGTTCCTGCTCGATCAGGGCCCGCGCTTCATCGACCGCGCCCGTCCAGAACAGGTGCACGGCCAGCACGTTGGCCAGCCATGCCCGCTCGTGCAGGGGCAGACGGTCGCGCCGGGACCAGGCGTCCCGGACCAGCGGATCAAGCTCCGTCCAGCGCCCGGCCAGGAACAGCTCGCGGATCGCCACCTCCTGCAGCCCGGCCCGGCGAGGAGCCAGCGATGCCTGCCTGCCAGCAAGCTGCAGCGCCGCAAGATGCAGCGTGGCGCTGCGGCCAACGTTCCCGGCCTTCCCGGCCTCGGCGGCGCCCTCCTCCAGGACCGACAGCGCGGCCTCGGGCCGCCCGGCGCGCTCCAGGTGGCCGGCGACGCGCTCGACCGGGTGCGCGCCGCTCAGGGACAGCGCCTCGGCGAGCTCCTGGTGGATGGCGCGCCGCCGCTGGGACGGGACGGCTTGGTAGGCGGCCTCCTGCAGCAGGGGATGCCGGAAGCGCAGGCGCGCATCTTCCCGCTCCAGCAGCCCCGCCGAAACCAGCGCGTCTACTGGCGGCTTGGGCCGCACGGACCCGAGCAGGTCCTGGTCCACCTCCAGGCCGGCCACCGCCGCCACCTCCAGCAGCTCGCGGGCGGCCGGGCCCAGACGCGCCGCTCGCTCCTGGACGGTGGCCCGCACGATGTCCGGCAGGTCCGGAAGCGCACCCGAACGTGAGGCCAGGCTCGCCAGCTCCTGCACCAGCAGGGGCGTGCCGGCGCTGCGCTGAATGATCGACGCCACCAGCCCATGCGGCAGCGACGGCGCCAGCGCGCGGACCAGCCGCTCCCCGTTGGCAGCCGACAGTCGCTGCAGGGAGACACGCAGGACGCTGGGATCCCGCTGCAGCCCGACTAGGCTCGCCCACCAGGGGTGGGCCGCGCCGATCTCCTCCTCACGGTAGGTGACGCCCAGGACCAGGCCCATCTCCGCAACCCGCCGCGCCGCGTACCGCACGAACGCCCAGGTCGCCTCGTCCGCCCAGTGAATGTCCTCCAACACCCACAGCGTCACGCGGTCACCGGCGGCCTCATCCACGGTGTCCAGCAGCGCCTCGAACAGCACCGGATGGTCGAAGGAGCGGCGCTCCACCTCGCGCGCCGCAGCCAGCTCAGGGGCGATCGCCCACAACACCGACGCCCGGGCCAACGCTGCCTCCCACAGCGGCGGCTCGCTTCGCCTGGCCGTCCTGAGCGTATCCGCGACGGCACCAAAGGAGATCGTCGCTTCCTCAGGGAAGGCGCGTCCGAGCAGGACTTGGCC
>Ga0184612_10001287_pt1 | contig 12093 bp, 11 predicted proteins | sample PLM3_60_coex_FD_133163 | JGI IMG/M metagenome (GOLD analysis project Ga0184612, IMG submission 133163) | Groundwater sediment microbial communities from an aquifer in East River, Colorado, USA - PLM3_60_coex | ecosystem: Environmental > Terrestrial > Soil > Riparian zone | place: USA: East...
ATAATCTCCTATCGAGATTACGATGCGCAAGTTCGAAGGGTTTTGCTCCCAGTAGTTGACACGGATTTAAGATTTAATGCATAGGTTCTCCATGCGTTGATGCCGGGGGATGCGGAGGGGAGTAGTTTTAGTTTCTCGCGAGACTCGGCGAACTTACAAGGAGGAAAGAGGTATGAATACCAGCCATAAGTTATTTACCGTCGACAAAGTGTTGGTTGCTTCGGTGTCATGGATAGTGCTCGTTGTCACGGGCGTTGCTGCGCAGGAAAAGCGCGATGATTTTTATTACCTGAGCGAAATGAACAAGGCCTCATCGGTGATGGTCGTCGAGCAGGGAATCGTGCCCAAGGCGTTGGGCCGGACCATTGCCGAGACGGTTTCCAAGGTTATTGCCGATGCGAGAAAGCCGGCGCTCAACGCTCCGGCGACTATCTGATGGTTGAGAAGTCACTCATCGCGACCGGTGGACCGGACGTTACCCGAATGCATTCTGGCCGCAGCCGTCAGGACATTGGGGCGACCAGAAACCGCCTGTTTCAGCGCGCACAACTGATCGTGACCTTTGCGAGCCTTAACAACGCGCGCGCAGCGCTGCTTGACATGGCGGCACGTTATCCCGATGCGATTGTCCCCGCCTATACGGTGGGCGTACAGGCGCAGCCCATATCTTTCGGCCATTACATTCTTGCTTACGCGGAGGCGCTTGAGCGCAATGCCGAACGGTTGCGCCGGGCCTACACCAATGTCAATCGGTCGCCGCTGGGTTCTGCCGCGCTCGGCACATCGAGCTTCCCGGTAAACCGTGCCCGGCTCGCCGATCTCCTTGGCTTTGACGGCATCGTCGAAAACTCGCTCGATGCGAACCAGATCTCGCCCATCGATACGGGAGTCGAGCTCATCAGCGTCGCGAGTGCGGCGGCGCTCACGGTGGGTACTTTCATCTCCGACCTCGAGGCGCAGTATCGCATGACCACCCCGTGGCTCACCCTCGAGGAAGGCGAACTCACGGGTACCAGCAGTATCATGCCGCAGAAGCGCAACCCTAACGCATTGCATAATGTGCGCGTTACGGCTAGCGAGGTTCTCGGGATCAGCACAACCTATCTGTTCAAGGCGCACAACGTTCCCCACGGACTGAGCGATTATAAGGGGAGTGAGCCGCAGAATGCGCTGAATAGAATGGCGCAGATGCTTAACAATCTGACCGCAGTCGTGAAACAGTTGAACTTCAACGCGAAGCGCGCTCTCGAGGAAGTCAATGATGACTATGCCACGACCACGGAGCTCGCCGACATTTTGCAGCGCGACGCCAACGTGCCGTTCCGTGTCGGGCATCATTTCGCATCCGAGCTGGTCAACTATGGTCGTGGCAACAATCTCCGGCCGGTAGCAATACCTTACGATCAGGCGAAAAGAATCTACACCGAAGCGGCTGGGCACTTTAAAATAGCCAATGCGCAGCTCCCGCTTAGCGAAGCACAGTTCCGCAAATCGTTGACAGCGGAGAATATGGTGCAGTCCGCCCAAGTGATCGGTGGACCACAGCCGGCCGAAGTCGCGCGCATGCTCGCCAGCGAGCAGACGCGGCTAAAAGCGGATCGTGATTGGCTAGGCAGCGCGCAGAAAAAGTTGGAAGAGGCGCAAAAGAAGCTGGATGCCGCGTTCGCCCAGTTAAAATCGGCCGAGTAGCGCAGAATTGACTGGCGAATTCGTTTTAGAAAGTAAGAAAAGAAAAGGAGGCAGATCATGGACATCTGTAAAGCGAGATCCTTCCCGTTAGTATGGCTACTGACGCTTGTGTTGTTATCCGGTTGTGCGGCTTTAACGACTTCATCGTCCTCGGGAGACACGCTTGCCATTGCCGAGCAGGGATATTTCCATGTCGGCGGCACGTACCAGACTATCGACAAGTCCGAGGTGTTAGTCGGTCAAATGTATGTGTGGTATCAAATTCCGAAACAGTTGAGACGGCCGTACCCGGTTGTATTGGTTCATGGCGGAGGTCAGACCGGGACGAATTTTCTACGCACGCCGGACGGTAGACCAGGGTGGGCCGACTTTTTCCTACAAGAAGGCTACACCGTCTATGTAATTGATTGGCCGGGGCACGGCAAATCAAACTACGTTGCTCCCGTTTATGGTCCGCCCGGACTTGTGCTTACGGCAGCCAGGGAGCGACGATTCACCGCGCCGAAAGAATTTACCGACAACTGGCCTCAGGCGCAAAAGCATACGCAGTGGCCTGGTAGCGGGCGCAAAGGCGATCCGATCTTCGACCATTTCCTGGCTTCCCAAAGTATTACACCGACAGAGATCGTCAAAGGTGCCGGTCCGCTCAATGAAAAGCTGACTGCCGACGCATTAATTGCGCTCCTTGATAAGATCGGTCCCGTTATCGTCTTGACCCATTCCATGTCGGGGAAGCCGGGCTGGCTGGTAGCAGATGCGCGACCCAAGTTGGTCAAAGGCATGCTGGCGGTCGAACCAAACGGTCCTCCGTTTCATGAAGCTCCCCATGCGTGGGGAAGCTCGCCTGGGGAGAAGCTCACGCGGCCGTGGGGTCTAACAGCATTTCCCGTCGCCTATGATCCGCCGGTAAAAAGCTCTTCTGAGATAAAAATTGTCCAAGACGAAAAGGCCGATGGACCAGGCCTGGTCCGTTGTTATCGTCAATCCGAGCCCGCCCGGCGGTTGGTCAATCTTCAGCAGGTTCCTACTCTGATTTTGCAGTCAGAAGCATCGTATCACGCCGGTTACGACCACTGTACGGTGAGGTTTCTCAGACAGGCGGGAGTAAACGTCGACTTCATCAAACTTGAAGACATGGGCATAATGGGCAACGGCCATATGATGATGTTGGAGAAGAATAATCAGGAGATCGCGAAAGTTATGACCGACTGGCTGCAGAAGAGTGTCAAATAAAACGGAGATGGCGCAAATTCTTGGGAATGATCTACTGCGCAGGAGTCAGCTTGGGATCGTATCTTGAACTATGGCATTCTGCGATTTGCACCCTCCGGGGCGGATGGTCACCGTTATCATCGCGATGCGCCAACCAAGGATAAAGGCGGAAGGATTAAGGATGAAGGATGAGGAAGAAGTGCGCCGTTTCAATCCGGACAATGTCACAAGACAATCGTGCCTTCAGCGCGCGGGCATTGGCCGGTGGTCCGCGATGTGCTTGTACAACGCGACCGTTTCCGGATCACGCGGAAGCTCCTTTATGGCTGCCTCTATCGCCTCCGATGTGATGGGCGAGGGATCGGCACCCGTGAGTTTTTTAAATTCTTTGGCGAACCCGGGATCTTTGAATGATTTTGCCATGGCTTCGCGTAAAATGTTGACCAGCTCTCGTGGCGTGCCGGGCGACAGAAAATAGGGCCAGCGCGGGTAGTCGAACGCCCTGTACAAGCTCAGCAGCCGGTGCTCCTTCTCGCTTTTAGCAAAGACATCGATCTCGGGAATATCTCGCGAATAGGGTGGAACGTACCGGCCCTTCGGGACGGTGATGACTGTGTGAAAATAAACTCTTTCCACGAGCGACGGATTCTGTTGAATGGTCGCGCTCGACATCGAGCCGCCGTCCACCTCGCCTTGGAGCAGAGCTACGTCCCTTTCCGGGGATGAATAACCGACAACGAATTTTGGCTCCTTCAATCCCAGCAAATAAGCGGCGAGGCGCCCGTTGATATAGGTGATATGTCCTACTGAATGGGCTCCGATCCGGATCCCCGTCGCGGCGCGGAGCTTGTCAAGGCTATCCAGCCCCGCCTGTTTTCGGGTGACGAACGCGGTGGGACTGCCGCTCTCCGTGGAGCCAAGATAGATGAGCTTATCCAGATCGTAGTTGCTGCCGGCCAAGCCCAGGATCGGCCCGCTTACCAGGACGTTGCCCACGGCACCGATGGTGAGCCCATCAGGTTTGGCTGCCGAGTAAATATGGTTTACCGCCGTTCTACCCGCGGCGCCTAGCTTGTGCTCGATAATGATAGTGGGTTCCCCGGGAACATATTTTTTCAGGTAAGGGATCAGTGCCCGCGCCTGCAAATCGCCGTAACCGCCCGGCGATCCGCCGCGGAGGATGGTGAGGGTCTTCCCTTGATAATAGGCAGTCTGCGCCCAGGATAACCCTGACGGGAGAGAAGCATGGATCCACAAAAGAGCCGCCAGAAAACTCAGGCATCTGAGGCTATTCTTTCTGAGCTCCATATTTTTGTCCCCTTTCTATAGGAAAATATCAGGCCAAAGGAGAGGAACGGTGTGTTGTCCAGGGATCGCCGCGATCCTGACACTTATCGAGAGAATTTTCCAGAAGAAAGCATTCGCTTTGCAGCAGCATTTCTCTTGACACCTTCATTGACCCGGCAATATGATTCACGCGTACTGTCCGGCCGATAGAGTGGGTTCCAACGCCTGAGTTCCAGGTAGTCTGGAGATGATATGAAAAGTTTTGTCCTTGCGTTGTTGTTTCTTCTGGCTTCGATATCCAATCTCCACGCTCAGACTCCTTTCTATCAAGGAAAAACCATCAGGATCGTCGTCGGCAACCTTGCGGGAGATGCCTATGATCTATGGGCGAGAATCTTCGCCCAACATATGGGCAAGTACATTCCCGGAAATCCCAATTTCATTGTGCAGAACATGACCGGAGGAGGCGGCGTGACTGCCGCCAATTATGTTTATGCTGTTGCGAAACCCGATGGTCTGACTATGGGGACATTCGGTCCTTCGCTTTATTTTGACCAACTTTCAGGGCGCAAAGAAGTTCAGTTTGACTGGTCAAAGTTCACCTGGATAGGCACACCCGAGCAAACCGAGTTTATTTTAATCATGAGGACGGATAGTCCGTACAAATCCATTGAGGATATCCGCAAAGCCGCGGTGCCACCCAAGTGCGGCGCCACGGGAACGAGCACTTCCGGCTATTACATCCCAAAATTCTTGAACGAAGCTATGGGGATCAAATTCAACATCGTCACCGGTTACCCAGGCGGCGGTGAGATTGACCTCGGCATCGAGCGCGGCGAGTTGCACTGCCGCAACTTGACGATCAGTACTTATTTTGCGCGCGAGCCCTTTTTAACCTGGCACAAGAACGGCTTTGTTCGCCCGATCATGCAAACGCCAAAGAAGCGAGATGCAAGAGTTCCCGATGTCCCAACCATTTATGAATTGATGGACCAATACAAGACGCCTGAGACAAACCGCCGTGTGGCCACGGTCCTGCTGGCCCCGGCAATTTTCGGCAGGCCCACGGTTGCTACGCCGGGTGTTCCGCCGGATAGGGTAAAAATCTTGCGTGACGCCTATCACACGTCGCTCAAAGATCCAGCGTTACTGGAAGACTTGAAGAAGAGACGATGGGAGGTGGATGCGATCAGCGGGGAAGAGATGGCAAATCTGGCGAAAGAGGTGATTTCCCAGCCGCCGGAGGTCATTGAGCGGATGAAGAAACTGTTAGAAAATTAGCGCGCGTGCGAAAGTGGACACGCCTGGAGTCGCCTACTACCTCTGCAGGGTTTCGCGACCGACGGCGGCGAGAAGAACTGCCGATAACACGAGCAACGGCGCGTAGGCTAAGAACGGCACACCGGGGCCGAAACTATCGGCGAGAAAGCCGCCGAGCAGCGGCGCACCGACACCTCCCATTTCGGCCATCGTGCGGCGCGCGGCTTGCAGCCGCCCGCGGGCGCTTGCCGGCACAACATCATAAGTCGACGTGGCTAACGATCCCAGCGAAAGTCCGTTGGCAATGCCGAGAAAAGCAAGCAAGATGGCCAGCTGGAGGAAACTCTCGGAGAAAGGAATGAGCAGAAAAGCCAGAGCAGGAATTCCGGTGCTCGGCACTGTTGCCCATTTTCTTCCAACCTTGTCGATGACAAAGCCGGCGGGCAGGATCATGGCGAAAACAGTGAAGCCGAAAATCGAAAACAAAAAGCCCACTTCTTTAGGCGTCAGGTTGAGCTGAGAACTGGCATAGAGTGGTAGGATGCTTTGGGTTGTGACCCGGTGAACGAAACTGGTGAACGTGGCAAACACCAACACGGCATAGGTTGCCCGCAGGTCCGGTTGAATCTGATGAAAAAGATCTCTCAAGCTGCGCAGCCGGTCGAGTACCGCCGAAAGCCCCCAGCCCTTTATGGAGTCCAGGGTAGAATGAGACTCATAAGAGGATCGCGAGTTCTGAACCGAAAGCCCAATCAGCACGGATACCGCCGCGCATACCGCATAGGCGACGAATATGGCTCTGAAGCCCGCGGTTTCGGCGAGCATGCCTCCGAACAGGGGACCCAAAGCGAAACCCAAATAGTTAACGCCATGAAAACCGCTGAGGACTCTGCCGCGCTGGTCCGGCCGGGCGAGATCGATGCCGGCCACTTCCCGGGCGATGACCCAGACACTCTCTGCGACGCCGATCAAGAAGACCAACGCCAGGATCAAGCCGAACCAGGGCATGCCGGCGGCCAATAGCCCCGCGACGCAACTTAATGCCGGGCCCGCTATCAGCGCGGAGCGCGTGCCCAGGCGATCGAGGACCACGCCGCTGACCGGCAAGCCGGCAAATCGTCCCAGCGCCAACGCCGTAATGATTTGCGCGGCGGTGCCGGCGGAAATGCCAAACGATTTTGCTAATACCGGAAGGGCGGGAACAATCATCGACCACATTCCTGCCAGCAGGGTGCTGGTGTAAAGGGTGACGAGTCCACGGACTGTGGAACTAGACTTTAGTGAAAAGGTCATGCGTGGTTGTTTTGAGATGTGTCGTTCTGGGTCGGCTCAACGTGGGAGGACGGCCGGGCCGTAATTTTCTCGCCGTGCTCTAGATTATCAGGTTGCTAAAAAACTTTGTTTGCAGGCTTCTAAAAGTCCGCGTTTCCCGGTGTGCGTGGGAAGGGGATGACGTCACGGATGTTTTTGAGACCGGTGAGATACATCATCATGCGCTCCAGGCCAAGGCCGAAGCCGGAGTGGGGGACGGAGCCGTACCGGCGCAAATCGAAATACCACCAATAAGCTTTTTCATCTAATCCGCTGTCACGGAGCCGTTGCAGGAGCACATCGTGGCGGTCCTCGCGCTGGCTGCCGCCGATGATCTCGCCGACCCTGGGAACCAAGACGTCCATCGCCCGCACGGTTTTGTTGTCGTCGTTGACGCGCATGTAGAACGCTTTGATGTCCTTCGGGTAGTCTGTAACGATCACCGGTTTCTTGAAAAGCTCTTCTGAGAGAAATCGCTCGTGCTCGGTTTGCAAATCAACGCCCCAGTCCACGGGAAACTCCCAAGTTTTTCCGGACTTCTTGAGCTCTTGAATCGCGTCGGTGTAGGTGATGTGACCAAATTTTGATTCCGCGACATGCTCCAGTGTGCTGAGTACGGTCTTCTCGATGCGCTCATTGAAGAACTCTAGATCTTCGCGGCAGTGTTCCAGCACATAGCGAATGATGAACTTCAAGAACTCCTCTGCCAGGGCCATGTTGTCTGCCAGTTCGTAGAAGGCCATCTCCGGCTCGATCATCCAGAACTCGGCCAAATGGCGCGGCGTGTTGCTATTCTCCGCCCGAAACGTGGGGCCGAACGTGTAGACCTTTGAGAAAGCGAGAGCGAAGATCTCTCCTTCCAACTGCCCGCTTACGGTGAGATAGGCGGGGCGTCCGAAAAAATCTTGCTGCCAGTTGATGTTGCCGTCGGCAGTGCGTGGTGGATTCGCCATGTTTAGAGAAGTCACGTTGAACATCTGACCCGCGCCTTCGCAGTCGGATGTCGTGATGATCGGCGTTTGGACATAGATGAAGTCGCGCTCTTGGAAGAAAGTATGGATCGCGTGGGTCAAAGCGTTGCGCACCCGAAAAGCCGCGCCAAAGGTGTTGCTGCGGACCCGCAGATGACCTATCTCGCGGAGAAATTCCAAGGTGTGTCCTTTCTTCTGCAAAGGATAGGTGACAGGGTCCGCTGTGCCGTATACTGAAATTGCGTTGACCTTGAGCTCCACCGTCTGTCCCTTCGCCGGAGATTCAACCAGCTGTCCCGACGCGGCGATGCTGCTCCCGGTGGTAACCTGCTTCAGCATCTCGTCTGGCACCACGCCGGCATCGACCACAAGCTGCATGCTCTTGAATCGCGACCCATCGTTCAACTCGATGAAAGTCACTCCCTTCGAGTCCCGGCGCGAACGCACCCAACCGCGCAATGTAATCTCGCTGCCTACCGCGAGATTGAAGGCCTGTTTAACGGAGGCATAGTGTTGGTTCATGATTTGAAGTATCGAATAAAGCGCGAAGATGTCAACTGTTGTGGCCCATCGTGTCATGTAGATAAGATGCTCCCAGAAGGAATGGCTTTGTCCTCCCTACCGAAAATCACAAAAGAAGCGTAATGCGCAGAGGAATAAAATGACAATTCGGGTTGACAATTTATTTGCGAATCTGCCGGAGCTTTACGAATCGGAGCAATCGCTGAGCCTGTTCGAAAAGCCCTCGATCAAGATCGAGCGCATCGTTTCCGAGTCTTATAGCAGCCCGGCCGGTTTTTGGTACGAGCAAGATGAGGACGAGTGGGTCGTCGTGGTGCGCGGGGAAGCGACCCTGGAATTCGAGGGGGGAGAGCTCGTGCGCATGCAAGAGGGCGACTATGTGACGATTCCGCGCCATGTGAGACATCGAGTTCAGCAGACCGATCCAAAAACGATCTGGCTCGCCGTGCGTATTCGCTGCTAGATCAGGGAGAGAGACTAGTAGTTGCTGAAGAAAGTTCGGAATGCTTCGAGATCCTCATGCTTCGTCAGGCTCAGCAGAACGGAAAATCAACAATGATATTAACTCCCCTCCGTTCGTCACTTCGATAAACTCAGTGCAGGCTCTGAGCCCCGTCGAAGGAGTCCGAAAGGAGGGGACACGGCATCGAGCCGCGGTCGGGTCACATTTTTCAGCAATCTGCTAGAGCGGCTCATTCGAGGGGTTACCGGCCGCGGGCCGGAGGAACCTGTGGATGACGCGCATTTGCAATAGCATCCAAATACACCAACCCATCGAACAGGTTTTCGATTTCATCACGACTCCGGGAAACTGGCCGCAGTGGCATCCGGCTTCGGTGAGTGTCGGCGGGAACGCGGACCATTCCTTGCTGCCGGGCGAAGCGGTTACGGAAAACATTTCCGTCGCCGGTCGTCGCGGGCAGGTCACCTGGTTGGCGCGGGAACGGAGCGCGCCTCATCGTTGGGTGATCGACGGAACCGGGAAAGACGGCGGCCGTGCCACGATTACCTATACCTTGACTCGGGATACCGCCGGCACAAATTTTGAGCGCGAGCTTGTCTATGCGATGCCGAACCCGCTGCTGGCGGTCTTGGATTGGTTGATCATCCGTTCGCGCATGAAGGCGGACTCCGCTGAAGCGTTACGACGTTTGAAGCGGCTGCTCGAATCCAGCGGTGAAATCAATTAGCACGAGATCCAAGGATGTGCTTCCTGTCCAAACTTTCGCGCGGCACATGAAAGTCGCTGTGATGCATCTCTCAGGGATGGAGCGCCCCGTTCCAAAAGCATGCTATTTTTAGTAATCTGTTTTATAGAAGTGGAAGAAAAATTATTAAGTAAAACCGACCACAGGCCTTGGCCGCTTCCATCCAGACCCTGGGTTATCGCCATGCGTTGGCATGATCTGCTGTTTCTGCATTGGCCGGTCGTTCCTGACTTAATTCGACCATTGATTCCCCAGGGTCTGGAGCTCGATACTTTCGATGGCTCCGCTTGGATCGGTGTCGTTCCTTTCCGCATGAGCGGTGTCCGCCCGCACGGCTTCCCTCGCTTTGCCGGGTTGGCTTTCCCGGAGATGAACGTTCGCACCTACGTGTGGAGTCCGGGCCGAAGCGGCATCTGGTTTTTCAGCCTTGACGCGGCAAGTCGGCTGGCGGTTAGAACCGCTCGAGCGTGGTATGGTCTGCCCTACTATGACGCCCGAATGACTGTGCAGCCAGAGCGAGAAACTATTCACTATCGCAGCATCCGTACCGATAGGAGAAGCACCGGGGCGGAATTTGACGCGTCTTACAAACCCACAGGAGAAGTCTATCGTTCCGCTGCGGAAACGCTCGACCGTTGGTTTACGGATCGATATTGTCTTTACACGGTAGATCGCAGTGGCCGCTTGGGCTACGCAGACATTCATCACGCGCCGTGGCCTCTGCAACCGGCTGAAGTAGAATTGCGCGTCAACACGATGACCCTGCCAGTGGACATCAAGCTGCCGGATACCGCGCCGCTCGCTCACTTTGCCCGGAGACTCGATGTGATTGGATGGACAGTTGAATCTGTTGCTTCAATACCGGTCAGATGAGATCCTCGGAACCTCTGGTTAATGCAAGGAGAGCGCTATGACTCGACGTGAATCGTTAAAGTTTTTTTTGGCCGCAGGTATCTGGACGGCATTGAAGGGGCGCGTGAATGCCGCGCAGCCCACCTCCATGAAGGACATCGAGAATTTGCAGAAAAACTGGAAGGCACTCTTAGCCGAAGGTACCAAGTTGCCGTTGCCCTCCGAGCCGCTCAAACTGTCGAAAGAAGAATGGCGCAAGCGTCTGGACCCGACGCAATTCAACGTGCTGCGCGAGGAAGGCACCGAGCCCCCCGGCACAAGCCCTCTGAACAACGAAAAGCGGCCCGGTGTATTCGTTTGCATCGGCTGCAACCTGGCCCTGTTTACCTCCGACATGAAATACGAGAGCGGCACCGGGTGGCCGAGTTTTTTCACCACGATACCCGGGGCATTCGGCACCAGCACCGATTACAAATTAATTCTGCCGCGCACCGAATACCACTGCATCCGCTGCGGCGGCCACCACGGCCACATCTTTGATGACGGCCCGCCACCCACCGGGAAGCGCTGGTGCAACAATGGCGTAGCCCTACGCTTTCTCCCTCGTGATACAAAGAAATCGTGATTTTGGGAACTGCGCCGGGACTGCGCCGGTCAACGCTTCTGGGCAGGCTTCCTCATGTTGACTGAACCTATAAGCCATCGCGACAAGAGGAAGGCAAAAAGCAGGTGGCCGCCATGGCGCTGTAGGGGACAGCTCGTGGCCTTGCGGCGCTTCGAACCGGAGCCAAAGGGAGCTTAGGGAGCTTCGGTTTCGGGATCAACAAGAAGCGAATATTCATCTACCCAGAAAGGGGAAATATGGCCAGGGACAGAATCGAACTGCCGACACGAGGATTTTCAGTCCTCTGCTGGTAGCGAGACTATGTGTTACCATCGGTCATCAAGTGAATGAATTCAAGCGTCTGAAGCCGCTCCGCTATCGCTCAATTTACCGATTCGAACACATAGTAGCAAATAGTTCTGGCAAAGTTGTGGCAAAGTAGACCGTCATCTCGCCAGAGCGTGCCGACCTCTCACGCGCTCTGATGTTGATTGGAAGCTCTCTCAAATACCGTCATCGATTACTTTCGGTGCCAGGAGCAAGCAACGATGAGTGACGAGTGACGTTTGGCACCCACCACACCTGTCCCTATAAATGAAGAAAATCGCAGATAAATCCGCAATAGAGTGGACCGATGCCACGTGGAACCACACTGGCTGTACTAAGATCAGCCACGGGGTGTCAAATTGCTATGCAGAGCGACTAGCTCTTCGACTTCGGGAGATGGGCAACTCTCGGAATCAAAATGGGTTCGGCATTACCTTGCACCGGAGTACGCTATCCCTTCGCTGGACTAGCCCAAAATGATCTTCGTGAACAGTATGATCGATCTGTTCCATGAATTCGGTGAAAAATGGAAACTGCAGTGGCAACTTTTTTCCGAAGGGATTTCTTTTACGCGTCGGTGGCTCTGAACCAAAATGCTTTAGCGGCTATCGATCCACGAGCTGAATGGTGGCGGGCTGAAAGTGTTCTTCTTCGAGTACCATTCCGACCCAAACGGTTTCGATATTTCTTTTGATGCGATCGCCTTCTAGATTCTCAACAACTATCACCGAGCGATCCCGTTTTTCGATGTAAAAACGCGAATCAACTGACCCCGTGCCATTCTTGATCGGCCGGATTTCTTGATATTTCTCGTAGAACTCTTCGGCATCCCTCCGAGAATCCCAAACCG